>Ga0315274_10010788_pt1 | contig 13157 bp, 10 predicted proteins | sample YL17G02_20_MG_FD_203700 | JGI IMG/M metagenome (GOLD analysis project Ga0315274, IMG submission 203700) | Sediment microbial communities from Yellowstone Lake, YNP, Wyoming, USA - YL17G02_20 | ecosystem: Environmental > Aquatic > Freshwater > Lake > Sediment | place: USA: Wyoming | collected... | reverse complement strand
TGCCTGTGCTTAGCAAGTCCGGAAGAAGTCCTCATTGAGACACAGGGAATGCTGGAGGGCCTCATCACCGACAAACCCGCCGGCACGAGCGGCTTCGGGTACGACCCGATCTTCTATGTGCCCCAGCTCGGCAAGACCGTCGCCCAGCTCGGCGAAGACGAGAAGAACGCCATCTCCCATCGCGGCAACGCCATCCGCAAGTTGCGGCTTCTCCTCGATGAGCTCCTGTCCGCCAGAGAAAATCAAGGCAGCTAACTGACTGCCACTTATGCACTTACGTCATCGCAATCGCCGCGTCCGGCGCAGCGGCATATCGACGGCTCTGAACAAATGCAGGGTCCGCAAGTAGTAATGGTATCGTCACATAACCTCAGGCATTGTGAGTAGTTACAGGTGGGAGGACCGGTTGCCAAGAATAAAGGGGAACGTCTTTGCCCAATCCGTGCCAAGTCAGCAGTTGACTTGCCCCGCGTTGGCGGCTACACTATGCGCTCGGTGGGTGATGTGCCGTGAGGAACGTTATTCTATTTGGCAGTCAATGTGAGAACCATGCCCAAGCCAATTTCGCAACAGGATGACGGGTACGAGGTCTTTTCGGAGAAGAAAGAGGAGTGCGGGCTGTTCGGGATTTTCGGCGATCCGCAGGCCGTCGAGAAGACCCATATCGGTCTGTACGCTCTTCAGCACCGGGGCCAAGAGTCGGCGGGAATCGCCTCCAGCAACGGCGAATCCATCCAGTGCTACAAGGGCATGGGCACCGTGATGCGGGTCTTCCGCAGCGGCTCAGACACCCTCGACAAACTGGCCAATCCCATAGCCATCGGCCACGTCCGGTACTCCACGTCGGGCTCATCCAACGTGGAGAACAGCCAGCCGCTACTGGCGGAGTACTCCCGCGGGCAGGTGGCTGTCGCCCACAACGGCAATTTGATCAACGCCGGACTGCTTCGGGACGAATACGAAGCCTACGGCAGCATTTTCAAATCCACCAGCGACACCGAGATCATCATCCACCTGCTCGCCAAGCCAACCCACCAGAATAAGCCCGACCCGCTCGGTCACGTTCTCAATCATCTCCAGGGCGCCTACTCGCTCATCTTCCTGTTCGCCGACCACATCGAGGCGGCCCGCGATCCTTACGGCGTGCACCCGCTGTGTATTGGCCAGACGCAGGATGGGTGCTTCCTTGTAGCCAGCGAGACGTGCGCGATCGATGCCGTCGGGGCGAAGTTCCTCCGCGAGATCGAGCCCGGCGAGATCGTCCGACTGGACAAGAACGGCCTGCATAGCCGGTTCTTCGTGCGCAAGGGGGAGATCACGCCGGCTCACTGCACTTTCGAGCACGTGTACTTCTCCAAGCAGAACTCGCATATCTTCGGCGAGAACGTGCACGAGTTCCGCAAGAAGCTTGGCCGCCAGTTGGCCAAGGAGTATCCTGCCGCAGCGGACGTCGTCATCCCCATTCCCGACTCGGGGACCTCGGCAGCCATCGGCTACGCCGAACAAAGCGGCATCCCATTCGACATGGGCATGGTCCGAAGCCATTACATCGGCCGCACCTTCATCGCGCCGGACCAGAAGCTGCGGGAAATGGAGGTCAACCTCAAGCTCGCCATTGTCAAGGAGGTCGTGGCCGGCAAGCGGATCGTCGTCGTCGATGACTCCATCGTCCGCGGCACGACGACCCGCGGCAAGATCCGGGCCCTGCGCGAGGCGGGGGCGAAGGAGATTCACATGCGGGTGAGCTGCCCGCCCATTCGATTCCCCTGCTACTATGGCGTGGACTTCCCGACGAAGGAAGAGCTGCTGGCCAACAACCGCAAGCTCGACGAGATCAGGGAGTTCCTGGGGGTGGACAGCGTGGGGTATCTCTCACTCAAAGGCATGCTCTCCTCTGCCGTGTTGTCGGAAGACCACTACTGCACGGCCTGCTGGACCGGCAGATACCCGATCCCCATCAGTGTCGTTCTGAACAAGTTCTCGATGGAACGTTACCAGTTGTACATGTTCGAGGAACGGCTCCAATCGTGACCTATGACTGGAGTCTTGAAGAATGGAGATTAGGCTTAGCCCCCTATGAGTAAATACGTCACCTACGAGCAGGCCGGCGTGAACATCGAGGCCAACGACGTGATGGTCGATAGTATCCAGTCCTCCTTAGCCAGCACGTACGGGCCCCGGGTCATCAACGTGCCCTGGGGGTTCGCCGGATTGTTTCGCCTGGACTACGACGAGAAGCTCTTCAAGAAGAACTACCGCAACCCCGTGCTGGTCGCCTGCACCGACGGCGTAGGCAGTAAGGTCCAGGTGGCGGCCAAGGCCAAACGCTTCGACACTGTGGGCATCGACCTGGTGGCGATGAGCGTCAACGACATGCTCGTGATGGGCGCTGAGCCACTGTTCTTCCTCGATTACGTAGCCCTGCACAAGCTCGAGCCCACACTTGTCGCGCAGATGGTCAAAGGGGTCGCCGCGGGCTGCCGGGAGGCGGATTGTGCCCTGCTCGGGGGCGAGACGGCGGAGATGCCCGACACCTATCGCAGGGGCGATTTCGATATGGCCGGCTTTGCCGTCGGTGTCGTCGAGCGGGACAAGATCATCACGGGCAGGAACGTCCGGCCGGGGGATGTCATCCTCGGCCTGCGGTCCAGCGGCCTGCACAGCAACGGTTACGCCCTGGCCCGAAACATCTGCTTCAAGCGGGCCAAGCTGAAACTGACCGAGACCATCGACGAGCTCGACGGCACCACGCTGGGCGACGCCCTGCTGGCGCCGACCCGCATCTACGTCCGCCCGATCATCAAGCTGCTCACCAGATACAGGGTCAAGCGCGTCGTTCACGCCATGACCCACATCACCGGCAATGGGATCGTCGGCAACGTCCCCCGCGTCCTGCCGAGCGACTGCAACGCGGTGATCAGGAAGTCGGCCTGGCCCCGGCCCAAGATCTTCCACTTCCTGCAGAAGACCGGGCCGGTCGAGGAAGAGGAGATGTTCCGCGTGTTCAATATGGGCATCGGCTACGTGGTCATCGTGGCTGAGGACTTCGCCGACGCCGTGGCCACGAAGCTGATCCAGTGGGGCGAGAAGGTGGACAACATCGGGCGCATCACGCGCGGGACCGGCCAAGTCCTTCTGAAAGACTGAAACCGATTGCGGATTCATCGGAACCTGTATGAGTGACTCGACATCCGCGCATTGGGCACGATACTTTCCGCATGCCGCCGTGGCGTGGTTCCTGGCGGCAGTTGCGATTTACGTCGGCTTCGCCGCTTACCTCTATTACCCGCACCTGCGAGGGTTTACGGGATCGCAATGGCTCTTCCCGATCAGCACCTGTGCCGCCGCTCTTGGAGGCTATCTCCTGAGCCGGCGCTGGGTGGCGGGATTCACCGGCTCGCTCTTGGCCGGCACGGTGTATGGCTTCGCGCCATTTACCCTCGGACTGGCGAGGTTCCATCCGGCGGCCGGCCTGCTCGCCGCCTCTGTGCCGTGGCTGTTCCTGCCGGCGGCGTTTCTCGAGAGAACGCGTGGCAAATGGCTGGCGACCACGCTGCTTCTGCTGCCTTTCCTGGTCATCCTGCTGTTCTTCTATCTGCTGGCCAACGTATTCGTCGATTACCGCCTGTTTGCGGCCCCTCTTGGCGCGGAAGTGCGGCTATCGAACTTGGCCGGCTTTGTCGCCCCGCTCGTGCTGGCCAAACGAGGGATCGCCGTAATAGGGCTCTATCATGTCCCCGTGGCGGCACTTGTGCTCGGGATGGTGATGATGTGGAAGGCCCGCCGCTACAGCATTCTGGTTGTCCTGCTCATCGGCTTTCTGCTGGCCTTCTCCAAATCGTTCATCGACGCCGGCAAGATTGCATGGCTCGGCGTCAGTCCCATCCTGTGGCTGACCATCCCGCTCGTCTGGTGTGCCGTCCTGAGCGGCATCGGCCTGCAAGGCCTGCTCGAGGCCGGCTTTGCCGACCGAAAATGGGTCCTGGCGGCGACCGCGATCCTGTGCACGCTGTCCATTGTCACCCTGTTCCTCGCGGCCAGGTACTTCCAGGTCCTCTTCGGCCTGGCCGACGGCTACGCCCGGCTCTTCGTCGAGACAGCCAAAATGTACCTCCTCGGCGCCCTTGCGACGGGAATCATCTTCCTGATGATACGACAGAAGCTGCGCGTCCACTGGCTGCGATGGGCCATCCTCTGCGCCGCCCTGGCCGTGGACATCTTCCTCGGCGCCAGGTACGTCGTAGACAGTGTCCTCTAATGACTTTTGAACCACGGAGGACACAGAGACCACCGAGAGAGTAAAAAGGACGACGGATTCGGCCACTTGCCATGCCGGAGGGCCATAAAGCGGCAAACTCCCTCAACACAGCCGTCGGAAGGCAAGACACCTGCCGACGATCTGCGGGACTACCTGGCCGGACTCCGCTCCTGGGGACTGAGGCCACGCGACCTCGTTAAGGTGAATGGAGCCGGCTCGTACGCAGACTCCTGGCGCCCCGAACCGGGTGACGCCGAATCGATGTGTGGAATTCCCGCGGAAAAAAATCCCGCGACCGTCTTGACGACAGCTTGCTCATAGATGTCCCCCGAATTCCGCTAGACGCGGCACCTGAGGTGGGCACGTTTCTTCACCTTCTCTTTGATTGGATCGCTGAATGGCATAATGAACGATTATCCACGCCGGGCCGATCCAAGCAAGCCCCCTCTCTCGGTAGATCACAGCGGGATTCTTGACAGCGAGCGCTGCCGAGGTACAATACACCAAGCCGTACGGTAACGCCCCAAGAGAAGACATGGAGGGCTATTCCGCGTCAATTGTGGCAACGGTATGATGTACTGCAATGTCAAAGCGGACCTCTGAAAAGAAGAAGTGGAAGAGGGCGGTAAGAACCGACGGCCCGCTGCCTCAGAAGAGCCATTGGAAACATGCCCCACTGGTCGGTGCTCTTATTCTGGCTCTTTCTGACAAAGGCTTAGGTGTCATGGGATACAGCAACCCAAGTCTTGCTTGGGCTCTTTCGGGCGGTGCTGGCGTGCTGCTGTGGTTATATGGCTGCAACTATGAATGGCCCTACCCGCAACTCAGGGCATTCGCCAAGAAGAGGTGTGTAGGCTGGATTGGCTGCGCTGTGATTGCCTTCGGCTTTGGCACTGTTTCACTGCGGGCATGGGGTCCGCGTGAGCCGACGAATTCAGAGGTCGTCAACGCCATTGAAGAGGCTGGACAGAAGACAGTAGAGGACGTCAAGAAAGAACTCGATGCCATGCTATCCGGACTCAGCGGGAATGAGCTGCGGCGCCTGGAGCAGGAATATTCATTGGGCTTCGTTCTGATCGCCTTTTCGGGCGAAGTGAAGAAGGTGTTGCCGTATAGCAATGTAGTTGAAGGAGACTGGGACGGCCTCATGGTACACAGGGCCGAGGGGAACGTAATATCGATATACATACCATATTTGCGTGATCTGCGTCCTGGCGGGACCATCCTTGGACGCACCACTTTGGGGATAATAGCCCGGCCCGGCAACAGGCAGGCTTTCCCGCTCAAGAACGTAGACGCATGGGTGGAATGTGTGAAAGCAGAACCAGTCGGCATTTGTGCAGTTCTTGGCTTCACGGATAGAATCGCACCCTCAGAATGACATAGCGTGAAGGAAAGGGAGGGTCAGGGGGAAACCAGGTCATCGGAACGGGGCGCAACTCTTGACACTTGATGGACAGCGAGCGATGGGCGAATTCCTCATTCATCCTGGGGGAGAAGGGGTCAGGCTTTGGGGGGAATTCCGGGGCCGCCATACTCAATTCGGGGACGGAACTGAGCGTGTCCGGGCGGCCTTTCCGACCAATGCTCTGCGTCTTGGCGTCTCTGCGTGAAAGGGATTTCAAAAGGAGGTGTGCCGTGCACACCTTACACAATCGGCGTTCATCTGCGGTTACTTGTCAGTTGCCCTCTGTATTCTCCGTGTCCTCCGTGATCTCCGTGGTGGACAAAGAAAAGAGGTTTTAAATCACGGAGGGCACCGAGACCACGGAGAAAGGATGTGCAGAGGCGATTCTTGCGTCCTTCGGGTACTTCGTGCGCTTCGCGGTGTGAACCTGTGGCTGGGCTCGAAGGGCGCGCCGGGGTGAGTCCGGAATCCACGGCCGGGGGCAACGGTACTACATGTTCTCGCCGGGCTTCTTTAGTCCTTGGAAGACAGGAGGTCCACGCAGAGTGACCCTCCGGGAAATAGGCGTGCGGCCTACAAGCAGCGTGACGCCTGTTCTACAGCGAGGCGTGTCCAGTGGCGTCGCGCGGCACTGGCCATTGACGTTATCGGGGGGCGGACGGTAGATTGTCGATAATGGCGAAAAGGATCATACAATGGTTGTTCTCCGTACCGGGCCTGCGGTGGCGGGGACGGATCAAGCAGTTCGAGCGAGACGTGTACGACCACTGGGCGGATGGGATCGACCGGTCGGTCTGGGCGTCGTGGTGCGACCATTGGGTGGAGAGCTTTTCGCGGGAGATTCCTGAGAGCAGTGGGATTCTCGACGTGGGTTGCGGGACCGGCCGTGCCCTGCTCATCCTGGGTGAGAGGCATCCGACCCTGCTGGCGGGCATCGACATCTCCCCGAAAGCAATCCATGTGGCGAAAGACAGGCTCTCCGGCCGCAACGCGGATCTGCGAGTCGGGGATGCAGAAACCGCCCTGCCTTGGCCGGATCGCACCTTTGACGCAGTGACCATGACGGCCACAATCCATCATTTTCCTCATCCTGAGAGAGTCATAGGTCATGCCTTCCGCGTGCTCAAGCCGGATGGGCGGCTCATCATCGCAGATCCCTCTTTCTTCTTCCCCATCCTGCAGATAGAGAACCTGCTTCTGAGGGTCTATCCCCTGAACGGCGACCTGCGTTTCTTCAGCCGGCGGGGCCTTCGCCGCCTCGTGGAACGCTGTGGCTTTCAGACCGATGCGCAAAGGCGGGCCGCCTTCCTGGCCCGCTATACTGTTGCACGCAAACGCGGCGCCGAACCTTGAGTCTTCAGGACTCCAGGAATGACTCTCGTATGGTATGGCCATGTCATCCGGAACCTCCGCCAAGGGTCTGGCCGACGAATGGGGCATTCGATGATCCGATGTCACTGGCGCGGCAGGTGGATGGTGAAAGTGCTGCCTCTGCCCGGGGTGCTCTCGACGGTCACGTAGCCGCCGTGGACTTGGGCGATGTGCTTGACGATGGACAGGCCCAGGCCGGTCCCGCCCAGCGTTCGGCTGCGGCTCTTGTCGATAACGTAAAACCTCTCAAAGAGTCTTGAGAGATGTCGCGGCGAGATACCGCAGCCGCTGTCCCTGACGGAGATCGTATTCTCGTTTTCCAAGCGGCCGGCGAACACCTCGACGACGCTGCCGGGCTCGCTGTACTTGATGGCATTGTCCACGAGGTTGAGCACGGCCTGTTCCAGCAGTGGACCGTTCAGCTTCGCCTCGACGCCCTTGTCGCAAATCAGTTCGATCCTGATTTGCCTGGCGTCCGCCTTGACACGGGACAGATCCACCGCCGCTTCGAGGATGGGTTTGAGAGCGACCGTCTCGAAGGAGATGGCCCGCCGCTCCGCGCCGTCTTCCAGGCGCGACAAGCTCAGCAGATCGTCGATGATCGCGTTGAGCCGATGGGCATGCCTGGCGATGATATCCACGTAGCGCCGGGCCTGCTCGGCGTCCGCCAGGCCGCCTTCCTGCAGGGCCTCCACAAAGCCCTGGATGGACGTGATGGGCGTCTTCAACTCGTGCGAGACATTCGCGACGAAATCACGGCGCAGATTCTCGAGCCGGTCGACTCGAGTCACGTCGCTGAGCACGATCACTGCGCCGGACCGCTCCCCCCGCGGATCGGACAGACCGGCCCCACATACATGAAAGAGACGCTCTGTCTGGCCGGGGAAGGATATATCCGCCTCACCAGGTTCGCCGCTGCGGAGCGTATCACGGACGAACTGCTGTAGCTCGACGCTGTGAATAGCCTCTGCCACGCTGCGGCCCTGCGCCGACGTCGGATCGATGTTCAGCAACTGCGCCGCCGCCTTGTTGATGCTGGCAAAGCAGCCCTGCGAATCCACCGCAAAGACCCCTTCCGTCATGCTCGACAAGATGGCCTCCAGCTCATTGCGCTGCTTCGTGATCGTGGTGATCCGGTCCTGGAGCTGCGTGGCCATCTCGTTGAGGGCTTTCGCCAGACCGTCCAACTCGGCGGCCCCGGCGCCAGGCACCCGGATATTGAGCTGTCCCCCGGCGAAGAGCTGGGCGACCCGCTGCATCCGCACGATCGGCCGGCTGATGCCCCGAGAGATCAGCAGACTGAGGAACGCGGCAATCAGGGCGATGATCAGTGCCGCCCAGGCAACGCTGACGTAGATATCCTTCAGAGGCTGGTCTATCGCCGTAATCGCCATGGCCGTCCGGATGACCGCGACAGGTCGCCCGTCCTGCTGGACCGAAATGGCCACATACACCATCTTCTTGCCAAGCGTCGGGCTCAGATGCACCGAGCGTCCAAACCCGTCGCGAAGAGCCTCAATGACTTCCTGCCGATCCGCATGGTTCTGCATACGGGTGGGATCGTCCTGGGAATCACCGATCACCCTGCCGGCCGGCGTGACGATCGTGAACCGCACCTGCCCATCGGCGGCCTGACCCAAGCGATCCACCAAGGCATCCACGTCGCCGGGGCTGGCGGACGCAAGAGCCTGTTCCACCTCGGGCACCACCACTTGCGCCAGGGTCAGCAACTCGCGCTGGGTCTGGCGAAGGTGGAACGTGTAGAATGTATAGGAGGAATACGCCGCGGCGGCCGCCATCGCCAGAAGCGTGACCGCCAGGAAGGATGGGTACAACTGCCAGATGAGTCGCCTTCTAACCATTTTCCCTCACAAGGCACAGCCGCGTCAGCCCTTGAGCCTGTAGCCAATCCCGCGGACGGTCTCAATGAGCCTGCCGTAGGAGCCGAGCTTTTTCCTCAATGCGACGATTTGAACGTCCACGGCCCGGTCCGTGACGGGATAATCGGCGCCATGGATTTTATCGACGATCTGGTAGCGTGTGAACACCGTCCCAGGCCACTTGGCCAGGGTGTACAGAATGTTGAATTCCGTCAGGGTCAGTGTTACTGGCTTGCCGTCGAGCAGGACTTCGTAGCGAGTGGGATCGATCGTCACACCCTCGATGCGGACGATGCCCTTTTCATCGGTCTCATCCACTTGCCTTCGCAGGAGCCGCCGGACCCGGGCCGCCAGCACCTTTCCACTGAAGGGCTTGGTCACGTAGTCGTCGGCGCCGAGTTCGAGACCGGCAACGATGTCCGCCTCCTCCCCTTTGGCGGTCAGCATAACGACGGGGATTTGCCGCGTGTTCGGGTCAGCTTTGAGCCGCCTACAGACCTCCAGGCCGTCCACGCCGGGCAGCATGAGATCCAGCACAACCAGATCCGGCTTCTTCACGCGCGCGAGTTCCAGCGCGCGCTCGCCGGTGTCGCAGGCCAGAACCTGATAGCCCTCACGACCGAGGTTCAGCTCCACCAGCTCGCGAATGTCCTCTTCATCATCAACGACGAGTATCAGTTCTTTGGCCATGGCACAGGCACTCGACAGGCTACGCCTTTCGGATATTCTCGGAGATGGCATTGAGCAGGACCTCGGGCTTCACCGGCTTTTCCAGCACGCGTTTGACGGGTAGCCACGTCTCGTCCGGCTCGAAGCCAAATGGCAGGTTCATCTCCCGCCGAATCCCCGTCATGATGATAATCGGCGTGTTCTGCAGCCTCTGATCCTCGTGCAGCTCCCGGGCCACGTTGAAACCCTCGTTCTTCGTGGTCATCATGACGTCGAGCAAGATGATATCCGGGTTCTCGGCCTTGGCCTTGGCGACGCCGTCCTTGCCATTCGATGCGGTGTGCACGGCGTAGCCCTTGGCATCGAGCAGATTCGAGATCGCTTCGACAAACTCCGGATCATCATCGATCATCAGCACCTTATTTGCCATCTTGCACTACTCCTTCATTTCCTCATTTCGCGCGTGTGTCAATGCACTTGGTTTCCGCCGGATTGGCATGTGACTGTGGTTTCAGGGAATCCCCCCGGGAGGTGTCGATTCGCCGGCCTATCGCGGCGACCAGTCGCTCCATGCAGCCCGTGCAGGCGCCGGCCTCCTCGCTCACGCATCGCTTGTTCGGGTAGATTTCATAGTACCGGCGATATGGCACCGGCGTGAAGTTCGGCATCAGCACGTTGGCCCCGGCGGCCAACGCCTTCGGACGCTCATCCTGCCCCTGCAGCGAGCCAATCGCCGTGGTGGCGGGAATGTGAGCGTTCCGGCTGACAATGCGGGCCAGGGCCGTCATCTTCAGAGTCATTGTCAGGCCGCCGGCGGGCTCATTGGCCAAGGCCGTCTGCGGGTGCGGGATAAAAGGACTGACGCTGATCATATCGAAGTCGCCCTGCTTGAAAAACCGGATGTCGCCGGCGAGGCTCCGAATCGTCTGCCCCTTGAGTCCGACGAGGTTGCCCGAGCCGGTCTGGTAGCCCAACTCGACCAAGTCCTGCAAGCATCGTATCCTGTTCTCAAAGCTCATCCCGGGATGAAGCTCTCGGTAGAGGCCGGGGTCGGATGTCTCGATCTTGAGCAGATACCTGTCGGCCCCCGCCTCTTTCCACAACTCGTAATCCTCGCGGCAGCGCTCCCCGACCGAGAGCGTCATAGCCATGTCGAAGTCTCTCTTGATCTCTTCGATCACCTGCCGCAGCCAACGGCTGTCGAGATTATCTTCTTCGCCGCTCTGGAGCACAACCGTTTTTACGCCTGCGCGCCAAATATTCGCCGCGGCCGCCAGGATCTCCTCGCGGGTCAGGCGGTATCGCTTGAGCTGGGCGTTGTGCCGGTTGAGTCCGCAGTACAAGCACGTGTTGCGGCAGACGTTCGAGAACTCGATGATCCCCCGCAGCAGCACGGCGTCCCCGACGTACTCCCGTCTGACGTCGTCGGCAAAGCCAAACAGCAGGTCGAGCTCGTCCTCCTCCGCCATGCGCAGAACCGCCTCGATATCCGCCAGTTCCGGCATGTCAGCGGTGTAGATCCTCTCCAACACGACATGTACGTGGGAATCAGCCACTACTGCTCTTTCCCTGCCTGTTTCTTGTACTCTTTGAGAACCTGGATGATCTTCCTGGGAGTCAGCTCGCCGTGAATCTTGTCGTCGATCATGACCACGGGGGCCAGGCCGCAGGCACCCAAGCATCGGGCCGGCCCCAGCGAGAACAGCCCGTCCTCGGTCATCCGGCCGAAGTCGATCTTCAGCTCGTCCTTGATCGTCTGCAAGATCTGGGGCGCGCCTTTGACGTAGCACGCCGTGCCTAAGCAGACGGAAATCACGTGCTTGCCCGGCGGCGTCAGCTTGAAGTAATGGTAGAACGTCGCCACGCCCCAAATGTGGGCCGTGGGAATCTCCATCGCCTGGGCAATCTCGTCCATCGCCTCGACTGGCAGATACCCATACAAATCCTGGGTCCTGTGCAGCACAGTGATCAGGTGCGAATGGGAGTTCTCCTGCGCCTTCACCTCGGCGATGAGCTGGCGAAGCTGAGCCAGCTTCTCTTCATTCGTTGGCAAGGCGATCTTCTCTTTTACCTGAGTTTTTGCCATATGCAAGGTTCCTGTGCATCTCTAAAAGTACAGATCTCTCTGGCCGGCTCCGGTCTTCTCGTAGTAGCTCATGAACGACTCGAAGAATTCCGGCATCTGTCGCCTGATCTGCTCGATTTCCTTTACGATGATCTTCTCGCCGGCCGCGATGGTCTCGGGACTGGCGAAATCATCGAGCCACTCGCGGAAGGTAATCACGGCGTTGAGCTTGCAGAACTGCCCTTCCTTGCCGCTCCGCAGCAGTCTCATGATCTTCTGTCCGGTCCGCCCGCAGCGATAGCCGGCCGTGCAGAACGACGTGATGTAGCCGGCCTGGGCAAGCTCGCGGATCACGTCGTCGAGCGAGCGGGTGTCACCGAGCAGGAATTGCTGGCGCTCGCCATGCTGGCTCTCATCGTACTGGTCGGCGTAGCTGCCAATGCCTATGCGGGTCGATGCATCCGTTTGCGTGCAACCTAAGGGCAGCACCTCCCGCCGCAACTTGGCGTTCTCGCGGGCGGTGAGGATCATGCCCGTGTACGGCACGGCCAGCCGGATCACCGTCACCAGCCGCTTGAAGTCAGCGTCGTTGACACTGTACTGGGGCTTTTGTGCGTACGGCGTGTTGTGCGCCGGCTCGATCCGTGGGAACGAAATCGTGTGCGGCCCGATCCCGAACTTGCGCTCCAGCTCGATCGCGTGATACAGCAGCCCCATCACCTCGAACTTCCAGTCGTACAAGCCGAACAGGACGCCGAGCCCGACGTCATCAATGCCGGCCTCCATCGCACGGTGCATGCAGTACAACCGCCAGAGGTAGTTGCCCTTGATCGTGTGCCTCGGATGCAGCTTCCCGTACGTCTTCCTGTGATAGGTCTCCTGAAAGACCTGGAACGTGCCGATGCCCGTATCGCTCAGCGCGCGAAGCTCCTCGACCGACAAGGGGGCCGCATTGACATTGCAGCGGCGGATCTGACCCCAGCCCCGTCGCGTCTTGACCTTCACCTCGGCGATAGTCCGCAGCGTCGAAGCCATGTAGTCGATGCCCGACTTCGGGTGCTCGCCATAGACGACGATCAGCCGCTTGTGCCCGATTTGTCCGGCCAGAACCTCGACCTCACGTCGAACCTCGTCGAGCGACAGGATGCGCCGGCTCGCCTCTCTGTTGCTGCATCGAAAGCCACAGTAGAGGCAATCGTTGACGCACAGGTTGCTCAGGTACAGCGGGGCGAATGTCACGATGCGGTTATCGTAGACTCTCGTCTTGACCGCCGCGGCAGCCTGCTGCATCTCGGCCAGCAGTTCCGGGTCCTCGACGTGGAGCAGACAGGCTGTCTCGTCAGGCGTCAGGGTCTCGATGGCGAGGGACTTGGCCAGGATGTCGCGCACCCGCCTCGAATCGGGATTCACATTCACAGCAAGAGCCCGCTCGATGGCGGCCTCATCGAGAAAATCCCGGCCGGTGTCGAGATATTTCTCGATCTGCTCGGGCCTGATTCTGTCCTG
>Ga0315274_10010787_pt1 | contig 13157 bp, 12 predicted proteins | sample YL17G02_20_MG_FD_203700 | JGI IMG/M metagenome (GOLD analysis project Ga0315274, IMG submission 203700) | Sediment microbial communities from Yellowstone Lake, YNP, Wyoming, USA - YL17G02_20 | ecosystem: Environmental > Aquatic > Freshwater > Lake > Sediment | place: USA: Wyoming | collected... | reverse complement strand
AAATCTCTCAATACTGCACACCGCCATCTTCAACGATAAGGACGCGCTTCCCTAAACTCCAGTAACCTCTTGAAGGCCCACCTCTCAGCCCTAACCTCACTGGCTCTCATGCCAGTCCTCTTTTGCTTAATGTGATACAGTTCATGAGCTGTCAGGGTGACCATCGCTTCCCTCCAACTCCTTATCTCATATCTTGGAGCAGTCTTCAATTTTGGATATGAGAACTCGATCGGAAAATTGTCAGGCGATCCAACCCTTATCACAACTAGATCGTTGATTTCATCCCCAACGTTGACAATACTATTGCGCCCAATATTGTGCCAGGCTCGGCCGGCGAAGACCCATTTTGAATTCTTCACGTGAATCTCGATGCCCGTGCAATCCACGCCTCTGGATGCAAAACCCACTAGTTCTTCAACATCTGCCTGAGGATATCTACTGGTATTCTTGATTTTCATCTCGCGTCCTCTCGATGCAGCAGGATTCGGGTTTAGTAACCGTTATTGCATAAAAGGCGTTGCAAAAACGGACACAGCGCTCGCCAGATTCATGAGAACAGATCAACGTCAGTACACACCAAATCTGAAACGGCCTCTTTTCCCTGCTTCTCAACAGGAGCGCGCCCACTCTTCTTGGGCTTGCTTGTCACGTTTGGCGCGCGCTAAAGACCGGAACAGGGCTTATGGAATGGCTCTTCACCCACCCCAAGAAATGAACACATTACAGAAATCATGCTGGGCCATTACGTAACTAGAAAAATTGGTTAATAAAATGAGGGATTAGTCTTCATACAGACGGCGAGTCCGTGACTAGAACCGTCTATGCTTTTGAAGACAGTCTCTACAGTAGACTGGTCGTCCTTCTTTCGGTTCGAATGGGACCTCTGTTTCTTTTCCACAATCGGAACATGTTATCTTGTGCATAGTCCTTGGACCGAACCCGCGTCTCTCGAAACCCAAACTCATTCACTCCTTCTTTCCGTTAGTTATACAGATGATACTACCGAAGTAAGATCAACGTATACCGTGTGCACCAGTAGGACCCATAGGATATAACCCTTGCGAAGCCAGAGCCTAGAGGAATACACATCAGTCATGAAAGCTTAAAAAGCGAGCCTAACGATTAGAAGACGATCTTGTTGAAAAACGTAAGCGATGTGCCACACTATGGGCGAGGGAGACCTCGAGGCCAAAGACAATCCATGGGCGAAATTACACGTCTACAATATTTGGTCAGGATCTCCAACAAGTATGGCCTTGACACACATCGATTTCTGAATTGTTTTGTTGAAGCGTGGACACAGAAGGAGTCATTATACAAGGGCATATCGATCCTGTGCCGCCAGAAGACAACGGAGGACGGAGTCTTCCTCCTAACACGAGACCAGAGTGTGATCGCGCAAATCCGCCTAAGTGAGACCACTTTGAGGTATCTACCCACTATCGACGTTGCAAGTCTCCCATCAGACAAATCACCCTCAGCGCGGAGAGCCGAGAAGAGGGGACCGGTCGACGTGAAGATCAAGGACCTAAGTCCGGGAGTAAAATGGGTTAATCTTCGAGCGAAGGTTGTTGAGAAACCAAATACACGAACAGTCTTTTCAAGGATGGGTACCCCTCTCGGGGTTTCAACCGCCACAATTTCCGATAACACAGGGTCTATCAAGTTGCCTCTGTGGAATGCCCAGATAGACATGGTCTCTGTCGGCGACACTGTCCAGATTGAGAATGGTAGTGTGAAGAGATTTAGAGGAGAACTTCAGGTGAGCGTAGGCAGAAAAGGCAGACTCGTGGTTGTCGAGAACAAATGAGATCCTGTTTACACACACTCAGCGCACACGCTTTAGTAGAAGGATTTAAGTCAAAGATTTTCTATTTCTAACCGAGGATTGGGACTATTCCCCGCTACAAAAGACCGGGCATAACCGAAGAGGAAGTGAAAGCGAAAGTGGTCAAGATGACCCAACAGGTTTGTCCTCAGCGATACGCAGTTGAATTTCGGAAGATTAGACAACTGGGAGACTTGTGGGAAGCAGATGGGACTTATCGTTTACCCGGTAGTGATACTCCTCGAAGATTCACTGTAAGATTCAGCATGCGGGGAACCGTCAAGTTCAAGGATATAGAGCCACCATAGTGCAAACACGAATAAGGTAACCAGAGCGATACGAAAGAGTCTTCAACAGATCACGAGATTTTTTCTGGCTGCCAAGAGTTGAACAGCAGCAGGATGCATTATCTAGCGCGCGTGGCTCGAAACCGCAGCGTGCCCGAGACATGTAGGATCGTCTTTTTCGGAAGTTGCGCACTGACAGCTTAATGCCCAGTTTTGTCAGTCAGAAGTGCGAGTGGCCACAGAATGCTGTGGCACTTCTCTCCGAATCTGGGCGTTCTTGATAACGTTACCGCCGACTTTCTGTATTCTTTCAAAGTTGGCTCGCTGGGGTGGCGTAACCATCGTTATGGCGATTCCTTTCTTTCCTGCTCTTCCTGTTCTTCCAATTCTGTGGAAGTATGAGTAAGGATCGTCTGGGACGTCGAAATTGATTATGTGAGTTACTCCGTCGATGTCCAAGCCTCTGCTGGCCAAGTCTGTTGCGACCATTATTCTGCTGCGACCCTTCACGAAGGCCTCCATCGCTCTATCACGCTGTCCTTGTGACAGATTGCCATTTATGGCTACTGAGGATATTCCCCGCTCATGCAACATACGGTTCAGCCAGAATGTGTCCCTTTTGGTTCGGCAGAATACTATAGCACGACCTACCTTCTCACTGTGGAGGAGTCGGATAAGCGATTCAATCCTTTTCTTTGTGTCTGTAACGAGAAAATGCTGCTCAATCTCTTTGACGTTTAGATCGATAGATTCTATGAGGATCTCACGAGGATTCTTCATATACCTCCGGGCGAGCTTCAGAAGCTCTTGTGGAATCGTAGCTGAGAACAGTGCTGTTTGATGTGCCCCACTGGTAGCTCTTAGGATTTGCTCCACGTCTTCGATGAAACCCATGTCAAGCATTCTGTCAGCCTCATCCAGAATAACACACAAGACTTCATCCAGTTTGAGTGATTTGCGGTCGATGTGATCCAGAAGTCTTCCTGGTGTACCAACTATGATTTGCGGCCGTTCTCTCATAGCATCCAGCTGAGCGTATATTGATTCGCCTCCATACAATGCGAGGGCGCGTTTGTATGTGTTCTTTGCGTAGGAATTTATTTCCCGCGCAACTTGGACTGCGAGTTCTCGCGTTGGCACAACTATGAGTGCTTGAACGGCTGGATTCTTCTCGTCGATTATTTCCAGAATTGGCAGACCGAACGCTGCGGTCTTACCACTACCTGTGTGAGACTGACCTATTACATCACTTCCGCTCCACAAAATCGGAATTACTCTTTCCTGAATCGGGAAGGGTTTCTTGAATCCTAGATCATCTAGTGCGCCGACAATCTTTGGATTAAGGCCCATATCTTCGAAACTATTCATTTGTTATGTCTCCTTTTGCTCGACAACAATAGCCGCACGGCTATCGTGTAAATCCGAAAAATTCGACCTACTACGGGATCGGTAATTCAGCTTCACACTAGGTTCGATGCGGGATATGCTGCGTTAGAGCTTGTTTGGTCTTCAGCGGTGTCTTTCTAGTGAAGTACTGTTCCACTGAATAACCTTCTGCCCGAACAGAGGAAAGCGCCCTTTATAAAGTGCGTGGCCGCAAGACCGAAAAGGCCGAGACTACATTGGCGCAGAAACCTGCTTGCACATATTGGCGTGCGCGGGATCATTTCTCGAATGATCTGAGTATTTGGTAGGTAGTGCTTCGCTGAGCTGGGTTTCTCCCCAAGTCACTTATCAGTCGGTTGAATTCCTCTGCACTCATGGATTGGCCGGCGGAAGCCCCGGCGGCTCTTGAGATGCTTTCATCCATCAACGTGCCCCCAAAATCGTTGGCACCAGCGTTAAGACATAACTGGGCCAACTTGAGTCCCAGCTTGACCCATGAAACCTGGATATTTCTGATAGCATCATTCAAGATCAGTCTTGACACTGCGTGCATCTTCACATCTTCAGCGCCAGTTGCGCCCGGTCGAGCCATTCCATTTCTATAGATCGGCGTGTTGGGATATGTGAAGCTTAGGGGAACGAATTCAGTGAAGCCTGAAGTCTCGATTTGAATCTCTCTTAACAATGCCAGGTGACTGACCCAATGTTCTGGCTTGTCTACATGACCGTACATTATGGTCGAAGTCGTGGGTATTCCCAATCTGTGTGCCGTCTTGATTACCTCGACCCACTTTTTCGTAGTCATTTTCCCCGGGCAGATGATTCGCCTGATTTGATCGTCTAGGATTTCGGCTGCTGTACCAGGCATACTGTCCAAGCCTGCCTCCTTGAGCATCCTGATGCTCTCAGTTATGCTCAGCCCAGCTCCTTCGGCTCCATGGACGATTTCCATGGGTGAGAAAGCGTGTATATGGATTGACGGAGCCCTCATCTTGATGGTCTTGCAGATTTCTGCGTAGAAAGAGGCGTCGATTTTTGGATGCAAACCCCCCTGGATGCAGACCTCAGTGGCGCCCATTCTCCAAGCCTCTTCGGCCCGTTTTGCTATCTCTTCCACAGAGAACAGATATCTGTCAGGCGCATCGGGCGCTCTGCTGAAGGCACAGAAGCCACATTTTGCGATGCAGACGTTTGTGAAGTTTATGTTGCGATTGACCACGTATGTCACAGTGTTGCCTACCGTTCTCCGTCTCAGCTCGTCAGCAACCATAATCAAAGCATTCAACTCCTGGCCTTTGCACCCAAAGAGCCCGATTGCATCATCCCGGGAAGGAGGCTTGCCCTCAAGTGCTCGTTCAAGTATGCGAGAGACTGCTGGGTCGATGGAACATGAGATTCTGTTGAAGAGGTCTCCTGACGGAGCGTGGTTACAGCTTTGTCTCTTGATCAAGCTGCTGGCCCTCTGGCAAATCCTTCGCTATCAACTTGTGATCGTATCTTCTCTTCTAAGCTGCTGGGTAGGTAGCCATCCATTCTCACTATGTATTCCGGATAGACTGGCAACCGGAGAATTAATTCAAACCCTGCTTCATTTGTGACCTTTCTAAGGGTGTCAATTTCAGGCCAAGGTGCTTCTGGGTTAACGAGATCCTTTGTGAGATTTGAAACTCCTCCCCAGTCGTTTATCCCTGCGCAAAGGAGATCCCGATAGGCTCCCGGAAGTAGGTTTGGCGGGCTTTGTATGTTGGTTTTTCCTTGGAAGATCAGCCTGGCTGCAGCTACAGTCTTGACCATATCGATCATCGTTGGCTGTGGGGCCAGTTCCATAGGTGTCTGAGGTTGGGCTTTGAAATTCTGAATTATGATCTCCTGTATGTGACGATACTTATCGTGCAGCAGCTTCAGATCGAATAATGAGTCTATACGCTCTTCAAGTGTCTCGCCTACGCCTATCAAGATCCCTGTCGTAAATGGGATCTTCAGCTGTCCAGCCACCTCTATTGATCTCAAACGGACTTCTGGATTCTTTCCCGGACTGTGTTCATGTGCTCCGCCTCTGTTGCATAGTCTTTTGCTTGAGCTCTCCAACATTAACCCCATGCTTGCATTAACATCTTTCAGAATCGCTAAATCTTCATTGGATAGAACTCCGGGATTGCTGTGGGGAAGCAGGCGAGTTTGGCACGTAACCATTTCACACATGTCTCGGAGATACTCGATTATTGTCGAGTAACCTAGCCGCTGTAAGTAATTTCTTGCCTTGGGATGTTCATATTCGGGGGCCTCACCAAGGACGAAAAGGGCTTCTTTGCATCCGGATTCATCACCTTTTCTTGCGAGGTTCAAGATTTCTTCAGGAGACATTATTCGGGCCTCAGGGTGCTCAGGATCTTTTCTGAACCCACAGTATCCGCATCTATTCCTGCACATGTTTGTTAAAGGGATGAAGACCTTTTTCGAGTAACTTATGCGAAGACCTTTCTCCCGATCTCTAATCGTCGATGCTACTTGCACTACATCTTGAAGGTCATTGAGATTGGCGTTGATGAGAGCGCAGGATTCGTCTTTTGTGGGCGGCCTTCCATCAAGTGCCCTGTTCAGTATCTCATCAATCTGGGGGTCATGCCCTTCGCGGTCTTGCTTCATCCAGTAACCTCTTGAGAGAATACCCTGTATGTAAGTACAATATCTTCGCCGTAGCGTTCGATTCTTTGCAGGGCCAGTCTCATTCCGTCTGCTATCTTGGTCACTCCTTCACCTTCAACAAGGGTTGTAGCATCCCTTCCCCCCACGATCATTGGAGCGAGAGCAACACGGACCTCGTCCACCAAGCCATATCGGAGTAGGCTCCAGTTTACGTTGCCGCCTCCTTCGACCATTACTCTCTTGATTCCTCTCTGATGAAGTGAGAGCAGCAGTGACTGCAAATCCACCTTACCAATGGATCCAGTGACTATGACTTCTGCTCCAGCAGAGCGCAATGCTTCGACTCGCTCTTTAGGAGCGTTTCTGGCTACGGCTACTAGCGTGGGTTCTTCTCCGCGTCTGGTCAGTACTCTGCCTGTCAGCGGTGTTCGTGCATTGCTGTCAAGAACTATCCTCATCGGACTTTTTCCTTTGACTCGATTCACTGTCAGACTTGGATCATCTGTCAGGACGGTTTCTATTCCCACCATTATTGCATCTACGTCGGCTCTGAGCTTGTGGACTCTAAGCAGGTCTTCCTCACAGGATATTCTGGAATCCCGCGTCTTGGTAGCAATCTTGCCATCCAAGGTCATGGCAGCGCTTAGGATCATGTAGGGCCGATCTCTGCGTTGTTCAGAGTGGGTTGCTCGTTCAGCTTGCCATATGACTTTGATATGCGATCTCCCCCTTCAGCATAACTAGGCATACGTTATCGCTTTGAGCCCTGTGGGTCACAGCCGTTAGAGGGTCTTTTGTGTGTTTGAGATTTCTTGAAGCCAAGTCAAGTACTACCAGGTCAGCATGCTTTCCCTCCTCTATCGAACCTGTCTCGTGATCGATACCGAGAACTCTTGCTCCGCTAATGGTTGCAGTCATTAGCACTTCTCTCGGCTTCAAATATCGGCTGGCGATCTTTTCTATTCGGTACGCTTTGGTAGTGAATTTCATCTCTTCAAGCATATTGGGTGAATTAAGCATCACGTTATCTGTTCCAAGTCCAACGACAATGCCTCTGTCAATCATCTCTTGGATCGGGGGAAGCCTAAGACCCAACGTTGCATTTGTCCGCGGACAGCAAACAACCCTAATGTTATGTTCCTCAACCAAATCCAAGTCCTTTGGTGAGGCATAAGTCAAATGGACCAGTATGTCAGCTTCGAGGTGCTCGATAGCCCGCTCCACTTCGCTGAGACCGGTTCGTTCTTTTGAGATCCTTTCAGAATCTGGATTCTCGGCAGCGTGAGTTGCTCTCAGCTTCGCTTGTACTTTGGCCATTTTAGCCACCTGTCGGAGTGCCTGATCTGTTGCATCGTTCGGGCTGCTTGGTGCTACCCCGTCAGTCGCAGCAATCAATCCCTCAAGTGCGTCTAGAGACTCCTGTTCTATTTCGCCTCTGTTCTCCTCCAACTGTTCTTTTGAGAATGTATACTCGCTTCGTCCGAAGATGAAAGCTCTGATCTTCTTGTTGCGTAGCGCTTCAAGAAGTATCCTAGCCCCATCAATTGCCCCTTCTCGAAAGTCGGCAAAGGTAGTTGTTCCAGAGCTTAGCATATCAAGCAAGCTGTTTTCAATAGCTTCAAGAATAGTCTGTCTTTCGGTGGTCTTCAGTAGTTGATGTTTGAGCCCATTGGGTGGTTGGAAAAGTTCAATGAGATTTTTGCCGAAGCCCACGTCCTTGAATGCAGAATCTCCAATGTGTGTGTGGGCGTTTATGAGTCCGGGCATGATCATGGATTCTTCGAATTGGATCCTTCTGTCTGCATCAGGAGCTTCTCCAGATCCTATCTCGGCAATTCTCTGATCATCTATCAGAATGTATCCGTTTTTGATAAGATCCATCTGGTCTCCAGTTACTAGAAACGGGGCTTCTATGAGTGTCTTCATTACTAATTATCAACCAGAGGGGCTGAGAGAATGTGTATTGATTCATTTCCTTTGCTAGATCTGATCTTATCCAAAGCGCGACTGGCGAGACTTAGGGCTTCTACGGCCGATCTTCCTCTGCCTATTCCAGCTTTCAGTGACAAGTGGAGCTGCCCAGATACACATTTGAGAACCTGATCATACTCCGCTTCCTTCAGTCCATTGGATACCACCAGGAAATTGTCTCCCCCAGCAAAGAAGACCAAGGCGTTTCTGGAAAGGAACTCTTTCGCTAGAATGTCATGGACTTTAAGCATTGTCGTGAAGGCATTGTAGGCAGGTATTGTGTCAGTAATCTTTGACGTTGAGTCATTCACATCTATGTGAGCGATCTGAACAAGCCCGTCAAGCGTCGAGGGAAGCTGCCCGTCCACTGCAAGCACTTTTCTGCGTTCTTCGAGCTGTGATCCGCCTTGATCCTGGAGTACACGAGAAGCTTTCTCCTGTGCTTCTGTCGGATAAACCCCCGCACCTATCCCTAAGCTTATCGTTATGGGAAAACGCTCACAGATTCTCTCTTGGATCTTCCTGTGAACATTGACATCAATTCCGTTAGTTACCGCTAGCATATTGTCGAATCTACCGTAGAATACGAAACCCCTCTTCAACGAGAATAGCCGCTGAATCTCCGCGTAGAGCTTTGACTGCAAGATCTGGAGGTCAGGTTCGCGGTCCGGGCCGAGCCTCCTCGTCCACGGTCCATAATTGTCTATTTGGATTAGTGTTATCTGTATATGGCTTTTTGTCATCATACGTCCTTCTCTTGACTTGTTGTGATGCTGCAGTTCATTGCAGATCTCTGGCGCGCCTATGTCAAGTTACTATTTTATTCTTTCCTTTTGGCCGCGTACTTAGGGCTCGGGTTCATCCGGGTCTTAGGGCTTCTTGTCTAGAAGCGCTCTCGAGTCGTACTAACTAGCATTTTGTTTGGGTCAAAGCGTTTCGGAGCGCTTTCGTTTCAGGATTATTTCAGTGCGCGCTAGACAAAGAGCCGCAGTTAATCAGGGGTTGTTGTTCTCGAGCTGTCTGATTCTAGTTTCAACGAAGACTTTTATCGCGTGCTTACTTTCTCTTCACTGAATTCTCTTTTTCTTGCTGCTTCTTTAGGTGTTGCTTGATTTTGTTCAGCAGATCCTCTGCATTTATCGGTTTTATCATGTATCCGTTGGCGCCTTTGTTCACTGCTTCTATTGCGGTTTCCATCGATGGATAGCCTGTCAAAATTATCTTGACCATTCCCGGAGGCTTCTCTTTGATCTCTGTCAGGAGTCTGGTGCCTTCCATGTCTGGAAGACGGATATCGATGATGGCGAGATTGTAGTAGTTTCTGCTAGACTTCTCGATTGCCTCTTTTCCATCTTCCGCTGTGTCCACAAAGTATCCTTGCGCTTCAAGCACTGCTGCCAGGCTTCCCCTCACGCTCTCATCGTCATCAATTACGAGGATTTTTGCTGGTTCACTCATGCCTCTTTTCCTCTGAGTTTCACGAAGACTCGTGAGATTGAGTTTATAAACATCTACAGTTCGCCAGGAATAAGCTCGAGCCCTTCGTGTGCAGAGACATCCCGAGGGACACGGCTGGACATCTGCACTCATCTCCTGCTAGTATAGGTCAAGATTATTGTCGCTTGCCCCGCCAATATGGCCTTAGTGCTGCATGACAGTATTTACGCAAATTTTGACAGCTTACCGCATGCGAGCGCGCGCTCCTTACATATTCGGCTCAAAATCTATCACTAGGCATTCTTGACGCCCAGAATCAAGCTTTGGCGTGTGCTTCGGTGCGCTACCGGCGGAGCTAGATGCAAAGCATAAGAGGTTTAACGACAAATAGTCAGTCATAGGTGGGCAAGATGGCCACTGGCAAGACTCTCATAGCATATGCAACAAAGGGCGGTGTTACCGAAGACGCTGCTTCCCTGATTGCAGAAATCCTTAGTAACAAGTATAATCTTGAGGTCGATATCGTCAACCTTGGAAAGACCGCCCGTCCCGATCTCGAGCAATATAGGAATGTGAAGTTGGAAGCGGTGTAAGGATGCAAAGAGTGTACAGGAAAGCCTTGAAATTCCTAGGGAACAACTTCGAGAACAAGAAAGTGGCAATATTTCTTTCATCAGCTGAAGCAGGAGATCCAAAAAGCCATGATCAAGCTATCTTGAAATACATCATGAGAAATCTTGCTAAACTTCCAAATGTAAGGCCTGTTGCAGCCGAGGCTTTTGGCGGCCGAATAAGGTTCTTTGGAAAAACGATTGCAGACACTCGCAACATGGAAAAAGTCAAAGCATTGGCAGAGGATCTGGGAAAGAAGCTTGATTAGTAGCACGCGCTAATGACGCCCATTGACTCGGACTACGCTTGCCGGTAGGATTGATCGGTGAATTAGAAATGCTAGGCTTTTCAGAATCATCGAAGTTGAAACTTCGCCAGTATGTGGACACCCTCAACTTTGACCATTTCTTAGCAATTACTGATGAAACGGGCATGCTCCAGTTCTCAAAGTTCAGTATTCCAGACAGAAGGCTTGGCTACACAACAGATGACAATGCACGAGCCTTGGTTGTATCTACAAGGCAATATGAGCTGAAAATGGATGATGGCTGGGCAGCTCTGGCCTCTAAGTTCCTCTCTTTCTTAATGTGGATGCAGAGGCCGGACGGAAGTTTCCACAACTTCATGAGCTACACGCGTGAAGTCAGTGACGATTATGATTCAGGCGATCATTTGGGCAGAGTTCTATGGGCCACAGGCTGCGTTGTCGATTCACATCTTGCAGTCGGTGTTCGGGCTTCTGCAAAAGAAGTCTTTGACAAAGCCCTACCATGGGCTATTCAATCGACATCTCCTAGAGTTGTCGCGCATGCAATCAAAGGCCTATGCGGTTACCTCCGCCAAAATAGTGAAGACGAGAATGCCAAGCGAAATTTGTCATACTTGGTGAACAAGCTCGTCAAGCTGCACGTACAAAATTCCTCTGACGAATGGAGATGGTTTGAGGGCATACTCTCTTATGAGAATTGGCGGCTGCCCGAGAGTCTCTTTCAAGCTTTTTCGGCTGGAGAAGAATGCTTAGAGATTGCAGTGAAATCTCTTGAGTTTCTGATCGATATCGAATTCAGAGGTGATATGCTGATTCCAATAGGATCTGAAGGCTGGTACCCTCGAAATGGTGTTAGGACCGAATTTGATCAGCTGCCAGTAGAGGCTGGATCGGCTGTTGAAGCATTGGCAACTGCAGCCAAAGCCGTGGGTTCTTCATATTATTGGGATCTCGCGTCGAAAGCCACTGAATGGTATCACGGAACAAATCTGAAAGCCGTTAAGTTATACGATGCTAGAACTGGCGCATGTTGCGACGGGATAACTCCAGAAAGTTTAAACCTGAACCAAGGGGCTGAGTCGACGCTCTCATATCTATTAGCGGTGACTCGGCTCCAAAGCATAGCACTGGGTCAAGCTACGAGCTACTGATTCTGCTTGACAAGCCATTCGAGAAGCTCATCAAGTGGTGCTGTTGCCAGACAGGTCACCGTGTCCGCTGCACCGTAGAAGACATAGAGAATTCCGTCCAATACCATTGAGGCTTCTGGAAACACAACCATGTTAACAAACCCGTACTTCTCGTAGGGTTCAGTCGGCTCCAGTATGGGTGTCTTCGATCTGGCCACGATCTTAAAAGGTTCATCAAGATCTGCTAGTGCGACACCTACTCTGTAAGTAAGGTTGTCGTCAACACCGTGGTATATCATCAGCCAACCTTCTGGCGTCTTGATGGGGGGAGGACCAAGTCCGATCTTCTTGTGTTCCCAAGATTCCTCTGGCTTCATAATTGTATATGTTTCTAAGCTGCGCAGGTATTCGGACCAGTATTGAGATCTTACCTCATAATTGGACAGAGCCTCAAATTGAGGTTTGTTGAAATATGCAATCTGTATTGAAGGTTCAATCCGATGAATCATCACGAGATGGCCATTGATAGTTTCGGGAAAAAGAGCCGCATCCTTGTCCGCCAGTTCAGGTCCGATGACACCTTTTTTCTCAAATTTCGTTCGATCGGAACCAGATGCCAAGGCCACTCTTGTCCCCGTCCTCGAATACGCAGTGTACAGCATATAGTATCTGCTTCCGATCCTTGTGATTCTTGGATCTTCGCAACCAAGATGCTCCCATCGATATTTTGGAGCCACGATCGGATGATCCAATCTCTCAATTGACTTCAGATCGCGATCAAATGCAGCGTATCCTATGGATGAAATCTGTTCTCGGTCGACTGATCTATAGAACAAATGGAATATATCATTCTCAAGAATTCCGCCAGGATTGAATGTAGCCTTCTCTTCCCAACTGTTTCTTGGACGCGGTTCTATCAGGGGATTCAGATGAGACCTTTGGAGGGTAAACAGTCTGACTACCTACTATGAATACCAGATGGTCTCAACGGTCAAACTGACCACCCTCTTAAGCCTTTTCTCTACAAGAATCCTCTGCTTACAGATAGCTAATAATTCACTTGACACTCCCACGGCTAAAGACAGGGGATTCTAGCTTCTATCATGGTCATTGGTTGGTGGGTCATCGCCCTTTTAGGCTGCCACCTCATTCCATCCCATTTTAGAAGTTTAGGGTGTGTCATCACCCTGATGGCTGTTCCTTCATACTGAAGGTTTGCCATGTTCAAGACACCAATAGCATCTCTATGAGCCTCCAATCCACATTCTAGACACTTGAAGAGTCTGCCTTTTCTCTCAATGTTTTCTGAGCTGCATCTTATGCATCTGCTGGAGGTCTTGTATTCGCTGACTTCTTTCACTCTTATGCCGTATTCCTGTGCTGTACACTTTAATTGTTGAATAATACAGTTGAAGCTCCAGAAGTTATGGATCATAGCGTTGCTCTTCTTTCCATTATCATTGTTCTCTCTGATGCCTGTTAGGTTGCCAATAACCATCTTTGAGACTCCCAACTCGTAGAGGTCTTTCACAATGATTCTTACCATAGTGTTGATGGCTTGTCTGAATCTCCGTTGCTTTATCCTGTAGAGT
>Ga0315274_10010786_pt1 | contig 13158 bp, 12 predicted proteins | sample YL17G02_20_MG_FD_203700 | JGI IMG/M metagenome (GOLD analysis project Ga0315274, IMG submission 203700) | Sediment microbial communities from Yellowstone Lake, YNP, Wyoming, USA - YL17G02_20 | ecosystem: Environmental > Aquatic > Freshwater > Lake > Sediment | place: USA: Wyoming | collected... | reverse complement strand
TACGAGTCTATCGTCCAGCCCAGGTAGCCGTCGCTCGCGCGGACAAACCACCAACCTGGCTTGTCCGGGTCTTGCCTGAGCAGCTCGACCGGCTCGCCGAACAAGGCTTGCGCTGTCAGCTCAGCGCCGTTGGAGGGCGTCTTGCGGAGGTTTGATAGTGCGCCGCGCACGAGCGCCCAGGGCGTATCGGGCCGCGAAAGCACGGCCACCTCGTTGACGATCTTGCACTCGGGCGCGGCCTGGCGCACGACGCGCTCGGCTTCGGCGCGTTGTGCGGCCTCCAGCACCTGGCCTGTCAGCCGGACCGAGCCGTCACCGGTTTCAGCCTGAACCGCGAACAAGGTCGTGCGGCTATCGGGCCATTTTTGTTTCTTGAGGGAATCGAGAAAGGGTTGAAGATCGGGCATATCGCGGCGCTCCTCGCTCTACACTCTACGCTTCACAGTTCACGCGGCGGGTTCGGCGCTCTTGTTGGAGAATTGATCCGCCGCCGCGAATCCGGCCGTGAGCGCGGCGCGGTTCATCTCTTCCGTGCCTTTGGGCGCGCGGGCGGTGACAGCCTTTTCAATCGCCTCGCGCGAGACGACGCCCGTCAGCCCGACGAGCACGCCCAACGCCACGACGCTGGCCGTGATCGCTTTGCCCGTTTTTTCCACCGCCAGCCGGGTGATGGGCACCTTGACCGCGCGCGTCGTCGGCACGCGGCCCACTTTTTCCTCGTCCACGATCAGCGTGCCGTTCTTTTTGAGGCCCGAGGCGTACTTGTCGCACGCCTCCTGGCTCATCGCCACCAGCACGTCGGCACTGATCACTTCGGGGTGGTCAATCTCGCCATTGCTGATGATGACTTCAGACTTGCTGGCACCGCCGCGCGCCTCCGGCCCATAGGTTTGCGTCTGGACGGCGTTCTTGCCGTCGTAAATCGCTGCGGCTTCGGCCAGGATGATGCCAGCCAGAATCATGCCCTGGCCGCCTTCGCCGGCCAGCCGGATTTCGGTGCGGTCTGCGTGATTCTTGGTTGCCACTAGACGCCTCCTGCCACGCGCGCCTTGCCGTTGGCGGCTCCTCCCGCGCGCTCGATCACTTGCTGGTACAACGCGGTGTATTCGGGCTTGTCCACGTCGCACAGGACGCCGCGCACAATCTTGAGCGCGCGATCTTCAGGCGTCAGCTTTTCGGCGGCGGATTGGGTGACGCTGTTGTCTTTGAGCCGCCGCATCATCTCGACCGCCGTGCCCAGCTTGTTGATGCGCCCGAATGTGGTGTGACAATAGCTGACAGCTTCGACCAGGCCAAAGCCGTTCTTGCGGATGGCCTGCTCGATGTAGCGATCCAGCTCGACGGCGTGATACACGGTGCTGCGCGCGACGAACGTCGCGCCCGCGGCAATCGCCAGCTCCGAGACCGGAAACGGCGGCTCGACGTTGCCGTAAGGCGCAGTTGTGGCGCGGCTGCCCAGCGGCGTCGTCGGGCTGGATTGCCCACCGGTCATGCCATAGATCGAGTTGTTGACGACGATGGCGGTCAGGTCAATGTTGCGCCGCGCCGCGTGGATAAAGTGATTGCCGCCAATCGCCAGCGCATCGCCATCGCCCATCACCACGATCACCTTGAGCTTGGGCTGCGCCAGCTTTAACCCGGTGGCGAACGCCAGCGCGCGCCCGTGCGTGGTGTGCATCGTGTTGAAATCCAAATAGACCGGCATACGCCCCGTGCATCCGATGCCGGAAACGACGGCGACGTCGTCTTTCGCCAGGCCGATCCGGTCTACGGCGCGGATGAGCGATCCCATCACGACGCCGATGCCGCATCCGCTGCACCAGACGTTGGGGAATTTCTTGGTTTGCCTGAGATAGGCATAAGCTGAATGTTGTTCTTGTTGCGGCATGTCACTCACCCTCAATCGCATCCAGAATCATCTGCGGCGTGACCATCTCGCCGTCGGCGCGATTGACGCGCACGACCTTGTTCCGCCCGGCCACGCGCTCGACTTCCAGCGCCAATTGCCCCAGGTTCATCTCTGGGACGATGATGTGCTTGGCCGTGCGCGAGATGCGCGCGATCACGTCTTCGGCGAACGGCCAGATCGTCAGCAGTGTCACGATCCCGACTTTGCAGCGGCGCTGGCGCGCGAGCCGGACGGCGTGCCGCGCGCTGCGCGCCGTTGCGCCATACGCCACGACGACCGTGCGCGCCGACCCGGTTCCGTCTTCTTCCGTCATCACAATGTCTTGAAGGTTGCGCTCGATCTTGCGGTGCACCCGCTCGACCCACGGCTCAATCTCGTCGAGCCGCTGCGTGGGATAGCCCGCCACGTCGTGCAAGAGTCCCGTCACGTGGTAGCGATAGCCGGTGCCAAAGTTTGCCATCGGCGGAACGTCGCTGGGCGAATCGCCATAGGGCTTGTACCATTCAGGCGGGACGCTGGTGGCGATGCGCTCCACACGCTCGACGCTTTCGGACGAGGGCAGCTCGATCTTTTCGCGCATGTGCCCCACGACTTCGTCCATCAACAGGATGACGGGCGTGCGATACCTTTCGGAAAAGTTGAACGCTGCCACCGTGAGATCAAAGGATTGGCGGACAGACGTGGGACTGAGCGCAATGATCGGATGGTCGCCGTGCGTGCCCCAGCGGGCTTGCATCACGTCGCCCTGCGAGGGGCTGGTGGGCTGGCCGGTGCTGGGACCGAGCCGCTGTACGTCCACGACGACGCACGGCACTTCGGCCATCGCCGCGTAGCCGATGTGCTCTTGCATCAGCGAAAAGCCGGGGCCGCTGGTGGCCGTCATCGCCTTGAGTCCGCCCACCGACGCACCGATGCACGCAGCCAGGCTGGCGATCTCGTCTTCCATCTGGATAAACTTGCCGCCGATTTTGGGCAATTCGCGGGAGAGCATCTCGGCGATTTCGGTGGACGGCGTGATGGGATAGCCCGCGTAGAATCGGCAGCCGGCCGCCAGCGCACCCCAACTGACGGCCTCGTTGCCTTGCATCAATTTGACAGCCAATTCAAACCCCCTCAGTGCGCTTGACGATGATGGCGAAATCGGGACAGTGCGTGTCGCACCAATGGCAGGCGGTGCACTTGGTCGGCTCGACGACGACGGGCCGCCCGTCCGGGTCGAGGGCCAGCACGCCCGTCGGGCAAAACGCCGCGCACAGCCCGCAGCCTTTACACCACGTACCAAAGATCACCACCTGCCCGCGCGGCCCGCGCTTGGGCGCTTCCGCATCGGTTACTTCTGGTTTCACTTGCGCTTCTACAGTCTCAGACATTACATCACCTCGCCTTGAACTTACACTATTTTGATTCGTTTGTGACGTGACATCACACACCAGAATCGCGTTACGATTTTCAGATGACGGCTTATTCTACCACTAAATCGCCCAAGGTGTGCTATACTTATCGCCAAACGTCGTGACGTTTGACGCTGCGCAACGCGGAGGCTCGCATGGCAACCTGTTCCAGTTGTGGCCATTACGTCGGCCCCACCGACGCGGATACTTGTCCTCACTGCGGCGCGCGCCTGGCCGGGCGCATGACGATCCGCGCGCTGCAAATCGGCGCGCTCGCGCTGGCTGCGCTGGGATTGGGCTTGCTCTGGTGGTTTGCCACGCACTCGCCCGTCCCCACGCTCAAGATCGGCCAGGCGCAGTCCACGATGAATTTCGCTTACGCGTGCGTCGAAGGCCAAGTGACGCGTGCGCCCAGTTACGATTCAGAGAGCGGCTATCTCGGCTTTTGGGTTGCCGACGAGACCGGCGAGATGTTGATCAGCTCGTACCGCGCCACGACGCAGGCGCTGATGGATGCCGGGCGCGCGCCGTTCATCGGCGACCGCGTGACGGTGGAAGGGACGCTGCGTATTCGTCAGGATAGCACGTCGCTCACGCTTAACTCTGCCGATGCGTTGCGTGTCCAACGTCCGCAGCCGGTGGCGATGGACATTGGAAAAATTGACGCGACGTCTGCGCTGCGCGTCGTGACGATTCGCGGCCAGGTGCGCGCGGTGCGCTCGCCGTACAAGGGATTGACCCTCGTCACGCTGCGCGACGTGACGGGCGAGATGGACGTGGCCGCGCCCGAGGCCCAAGTGTCGCCGGGGCAAAGCGCAGAGGCGACCGGTTCAGTCACGCTTTACAGAGACACGCCGCAGGTCACGCTCGCCCGCGCCGACGCGTTGCGCGTGCTGGCTGAGCCGACGTTGATTACGTCTCCTGCTCACATCGGCCAGCTCGCAGAGCGCGCCGGTCAATGGGCCTCTGTGCACGGCAGCGTCGTCAAGGTGAATCCGTTCAGCGCCGGGGTCAAATTCACGCTCGACGACGGCACAGGGTGCGCGGAGGTGGTGCTCTGGCGTGACCTTTACAACGTCATCTCACCTACACTGCAACTGACCGAAGGCGCCCAAGTCTCCGCGCAGGGACAAGTCTCACTGTATCGAGGCGCGGTTGAAGTTGTGCCCGAGCTGCCCGCCGATGTGACGCTCGTCGCCGCTGCGCCCGCGCCCACCGTTGCGCCCACGCCAACCGCTTCGCAGCCCACCGCGATTGCGGCGACGGCTTTTCCCACGCCACAACCCACGGTCACTCCCAGGCCCACGTCCAAGCCAACGCGAGCAGTCGCAGTTGTGACGCTGGGCCAACTCACTCCCGCCGACAAAGGCAAACTCATTTCTGCGCGCGGCAAAATCACCGCCGTCATTCCATTTTCAATAGGCATGAAATATCGCCTGGACGACGGAACGGGCAAGGTCATCTTGCTGCTGTGGCAAGAGGTGCTCGACAAAGCGCCCAACCTCGCCCAGTTGACCAAAGGCACGCAAGTGAGCGTTACCGGAGTTGTGGACGTGTTTGGGGGAGACATTGAGATTGTGCCCAGGTCGGGGGCGGATGTGCAAGTGATTCCGTGATGCGCGCTTCGCGTGCGTATTTCGTATTTCGTGAGATGCGATAAGCGACGTGGACACTCTGATTCTCCTTGGCTATGCAATTGCGGGCGCGGCGCTGGCTTCGCTATTAGCGTGCGTGCCTGCGCTGCACATCTATAACGTCGCCGGGCTGGTCATCCTGGCAGGCGCACGACTATCTGGCATCGTTCCGCCGGGCGAGCCGCTGGCAATGTTTCTGCTTGGCATGGTGACGGGCTATGCCACGCTCAACACGGTGCCTTCGATTTTCTTTTCCGCGCCGGATGATTCGACGGCGTTCGTCGTGATGCCGGGACAAGCATACTTGATGCGCGGACGCGGTTACGAAGCCGCCGCGCTCACCGGCCTGGGCGGGCTGGGCGGATTGCTCGCCGTCGTCGTATTCAGCCCGCTCGCGTCGTCCGTCTTTCCGATCCTGCGCGCCATCGTCTCGCCGCACCTGGGCTGGATTCTGGCCGCGGTGATTGCCTTCATGTTGATGTCAGAATGGCCCAAGGGCGGCGACCGCGCCAAGACTCCATTGGGGCGATTGGCCGAAGCATGGAAAGGGTTGGGCGCAGGCTTGTTGACGTTTGCGCTTTCCGGCTTGCTCGGCTTTGCGCTGATGTATCGCAGCGTCGTGCCGACCGAGGTCGCATTCCAGAATCTCTTGCCCGCGTTCGTCGGATTGTTTGCCATCCCCGGCGTGATCCAGAACCTCGTCTCGCAGACGCAGATTCCCAAGCAGCACATCGCCGCGTCGCTGGACGTGACGCCGTCGCTTGTAGCGCGCGGAGTTTTTGCAGGGCTTTTGGGCGGCGGGTTCGCGGCGTTCTTTCCCGTCGTCACGGGCGGCATCGGCGGGCTGCTGGCCGGTCACGCCACGGCTCAACGCGACGACCGGCTGTTCATCCTCTCGCAAGGCGCGTCGAAAGCGGTCTATTACGTCGGCGGATTCCTGCTATTCTTTGTGCCGGGCCTCGGCTTGACACGCGGCGGGATGGCCTGGATGCTTTCGACGGTGTATGCGCCGGGCACGCCGCAGGTCTACTGGACGGCCATCGCGGCGGTGGCGTGCGCGGGCACAGTCTCGTTCTTCCTGTTGCTCTGGCTTTCGCGCGCGGCGATTGCGCTCATCAGCCGCGTGGACTATCGCTGGATTTCCGCGGCGACGCTGTGTCTGCTCATCGCGCTGGTGTTTGCGCTGACCGGGCCGGGCGGGCTGCTCGTGGCGCTGGCTGCCACCGGCATCGGGCTGATCCCCGTGGCGTTCGGCTGCCGCCGGATGAACTGCATGGGCGTGCTGCTTGTGCCGATCACGTTGAACATGGCAGGCGTCGGGGCGAGCGTTGCGCGCGCGTTGGGATTGATTTAAAATGGAAAGTCATGATCCTATGAGGCAGGAACCGTTGAGCGAGGAATCTCAGATCGCGGAACCTTCGGGGCCAGGGTATGTTGTCAAGAATCGGCTTCAGGCAGCCGACGAAGCGATTCACGGCTGGTATCGCTTTGTGCTCGGTTATCCGCCGCATCTCGTGCGTGAATACCTGGAGACCTTGCAGGCTGATCCTGATCGGGATTGGGTGCTCGATCCTTTCTGTGGCACGGCCACAACTCCGGTTGAGGCGCGCTTGCAGGGCTACTCAACTCTGAGTGTTGACGCAAATCCTATCTCGATTTTGGCGGCCCGGGTCAAACTGGCCTGGGACGTTGACCTTGACCGGGTCCAGTCGAGGCTAGTCGATGTGCTGGAGCTGGCTACCGCCTGCCTGCGGCGAGTTCACCTGTCCCCAGTGGCGGAAGTGGATCACCAGTTGAATTTGTTCAGTCCAGTGTTGGAGAGCAATACTAATCGCCATGGTGCGGTGGCTGAAAATTTCGATCCGGACACATTGCTTTCAGCCAGCGCAGCGGCATTGATTCCACGTGGATTCATCAGTGACAAGCCGCTTTTGCGTGTCCTGGCTCTGCGCTATGCGATTGAAAGCACTGTGCTCCAACCTGACATCTGTGATTTAATAAAGTTGGCCCTTGCCAATACCATCGTGAGCACTGCCGGCAATGTAGGATTTGGCCCGGAAGTGTATTGCCTACCCCCGCGCCAAGATGCTGATGTGCTAGGTGGGTTTGCCGCCACCGTCACGCGGATGGTTTCAGACCTTGAGGCGATACGCGCCAGGCAACCACGCCCGTTTCCACCCGCGCGTGTGTTCAGAGCAGATGCACGCACACTCGCCGCTTTGAATGATCGTCCCCCCATTGGAATCGTCATCACTTCTCCACCATACCCGAATGAGAAAGACTATACACGGAGCACCCGCCTGGAAAGTGTCCTGCTAGGTCTTGTCACGACCAAACAGGATTTGAGAGAATTAAAGTCTGGCCTGCTGCGCAGCAACACCCGGAACACTTTTGTCGGCGACGACGACGACGTATTCATCCGTGACGTTCCGTCGGTCGTCCACGTAGCCGACGAAATAGAAGAAAAACGACAACGACTCGGCAAGACATCCGGTTTTGAGCGTCTGTACCATCGTGTGACCCGGTTGTACTTTGGAGGCATGTATCGGCACCTGGCGGCGCTGTTTTCCCACCTTCGCCCCGGGGCCAGATGCGCTTACGTGGTCGGCGATCAGATGTCATACTTTCGCGTTCACATCCGGACAGCGCAGTTGTTGGCAGATGTGGCGATCAAAGCCGGCTACCAGGTGGAGGGCATCCAGTTGTGGCGCACCCGCCGCTCTACTGCAACCCGCCTGGACTTGGAAGAGAATGTCTTGATCCTCAAACGCCCATGACCCTGGAGAGAACCATGCCGAAAAAGGAACCTACTCGTGCAAGCAAGACCGATCAGGCCAATGCCCGTGATCTTTCCCAGTATGACGAGGTGATCCTGCAAGTGTTTCTGCGCCATTATCAGGAAAACGATGACCGTCTAGTTTTCCAGAAGGATGAGCTGGCAGAAGCGTGCAGAGAACGTGGCATCACCGTCCGCAATATCCCCGACATCGTCTACACCTATCGCTCACGAAGAAGCCTTCCCGCCAGGATTCTCGCTACAGGCCACTGGGCGATTGAGCCTGCCGGCCGCGGGGCGTATGCATTCCGTTTGCCGCAAAATGCGCCCCACTTTATTCCTTTTAGCGATTATGCCCCGGTAGACATTTACAACGCAATCCCCGAAGTGGTAGAAGGACTTTTGCGGCAGGATGAGCAGTCCCTGCTGACACTGGTTCTTTACAATCGCCTTGTTGACATCTTTATGGGGTTGACGTGCTTTCATATTCAGAATCACTACCGCAGCTTTGTGGCGGACATGGGCGAAGTCGAACTGGACGCATTGTATGTTGGAGTGGACAAGAACGGCACATTGTTTGTGATTCCAGTTGAGGCCAAAAGCCGGGCCGAAAGTGAGATGATCGGTCGCGTCCAAATCGCGCAGATGGCCAAGCTCGTCCGTCAGGATTTTGCCGAGTTGCGTCGTCGCATCCTTGCTGTCAAAGTTCTGGCAGATGGGACAATAGCAATGGTCGAGTTTGATGACCATGCAGAGCCAGATGATCTTGGAATCGTGTCCGTCAGTCGCTTCCGCTTGATCCGAAGGGGAGCCGCAAGCGATACATCCAGAGCAAAGGGATAACATGTGACTCGACTGGCAATCCTTTCCGACGTTCACGGCAACCTGCCCGCACTGGAAGCCGTGCAGCAAGACCTCTCACAATTCCAGGTGGACCACGTCATCGTGGCGGGTGACGTGATCAACTGGGGGCCGTTTTCGGCCAAAGTACTGGAGCGAGTAAAGCACGAGGGCTGGGCAGTGATTCGAGGGAACGCCGAGTTTTACCTCTTGGATTACGACACATCGCGCACTCCCGCCGAGTGGGACGACCGCTCATTTTTCCCGCTGCTCCCGTGGCTGCAACGACAGTTGAACGGGCGCGGGCACAACGCCATCGCCGCGTGGCCCGATACGCTCAGCCTGCGCTTTCCCGACGCGCCGCCGATTCGCGTTGTTCACGGATCGCCGCGCAGCCCGCAAGAGCCGATTTACGCGATCTCTACTCCAGAAGAAATCGAGAGCATATTGGCCGGCGTCGAGGAAACAACCGTCGTCGCCGCGCACACACACTTGCCCATGGAGCGCCGGGTCGGGCGCTGGCACATTCTGAATCCCGGCTCGGTCGGCGGGCCGGCGGATGGAGACCTCACCGCGAGTTATATGCTGTTGGAAGGAAACGAGGCTGGCTGGCGGCCCACCTTCCGGCGCGTTGCGTTCGACTATGAGCCGCTCTGGCAAGAGTTTGAGCGCCAGAAATTTGTGGACGAGTGCAGAGTGATCGGCTGGTTCGTCGTGCAAGAATTCAAAACCGCTCGACTGCAACTCATCCCATTCTTGCGCTGGCGGCAAGCCTGCTGCCCGGATGCTCCGTTGACGATGGAGCTGGTCAGCGAGTTTTCCAAAATCAACCGGTGGGACTATACTCCATTGGCCTATCACGTCAACGTGCCCCCTGAGGAACTCGAATGTTAGATGTGCTGTTGGTCGGCGCCGAAGAACTGGAAAACCTGAGCACTCGCTACCTGGCGGCGGTACTGCGCCAGCACGGCTACTCCGTCGAGCTGGCTGCCTTTAGCGCGGCGGACGAAATGGACGCCGTCTTGCAACGCGCGCAATGGATCCAGCCGCGGCTGGTGGGACTCTCGATCATCTTTCAGTATCGCGCGCCCGAGTTCATGGAACTGGCCGACGAGCTGCGCCGCATTCTGCCTCAAGCCCACATCACGACCGGCGGACATTTTCCCACGTTCGCTGCGGCCGACCTTTTACGCGATTACCCCGCGCTCGACTCGGTCGTGCGCGGCGAAGGCGAGTTGACGCTGTTAGAGCTGATGCAGCGTCTCGACTCGCCCGAGACCTGGCGCGCGATCTTGGGCCTCTCGTTTCGGCGCGATGGCCGAATCGTCGAGAACCCGCCGCGCCCCCTCATCGCCGACCTGGACAGTTTGCCGTTCCCCTCGCGCGACACGCCTCCGCAGCATCACCTGGGCATCGGCTTTTCGCCCATCGTGGGCAGCCGAGGCTGTCATCGCGATTGCTCGTTTTGCAGCATCCATTCCTTTTACGGCGCGAGCGCGGGCAGGCTTCAACGCTTTCGCAGCGTGCCCAACCTCGTAGATGAGATGGAGCTGCTCTATCACGATTTCGGCGTGTGTTTTTTCGTCTTTAACGACGATGAATGGTTTCCGCCCGGCGAGGCGCGACTGACGCGCGTCGCGGATTTGGAGCGCGAGCTGCGTCGGCGCAAGCTCGACGTGATCATGAGCATCAAATGCCGCGCCGACGACGTGAAAGAAGATTTGTTCCGTCGCCTGCTCGATATGGGCGTCGTGCGCGCTTACGTCGGCGTCGAGTCCGGCTCCGACCACAGCTTGCGCACGCTGAACAAGCGGACGACCGTGGCCCAAAATCGGCAGGCGCTCGAGGCGCTGCACAAAGTCGGGATGCTGGCGGACTTTGGATTAATTTTCTTTGATCCCGATAGCACGATTGAGGACATTCGCGCCAACTTGGACTTTTTCCACGCGATGGCTGGAGAAGGTCAAGCGCCGCTGAGCTTTGGGCGGATGGAAGTTTACGCCGGGACGCCGATCCTGGATCGTCTGCAAAGCGAGGGTCGGCTTACCGGCAGCTACATGGCGTGGAACTATATCATCCCCGACCCGCGCGTCGAGATATTGTTCCGGCTGATGTATGCCACGCTGCGCCATCGCCACTATTCCAACGACGGAGCGGCCAAGCGGTGCTCGATTGCGTGCTACGAGATGACGATGTACAAGTATCTGCGCCGGGGGCGCACCGACGCGGCGCTGAACGAGCAGTTGCGCCAAATCGTGGCTCGCGTGAACAATCATTCGCTGGCGATGCTGGAAGAGATGTTTGACTTTTCGCTGCGTGAAAACATTTACGATGCTGGCTTGGTCAACGACCAAGCGGCAGCCTGGGCCAGCCGCGTCAACCTGTTTGACTTGCAGGCGCAGGCGGAACTCGAAGCCTGGGAAACACAAGTGGCGCAAAGTGTAGAGGGAGACAAGCGACGCCAAGAGCGTCAAGAAACTGGCGATTAGAGCCTTTACGCCCCTGGCGTCTTGGCGGTGAGGTTTTCTGAAGGAGGCGACGATGTTACCCTGGAACATGCTCCCCAAAGACTTGCAAAAAGCCATCCTGGCGATGGTCGTCCTGTATGGCGGCACAATGGCCTGCAGCCCCACCGGGCCGATGGTGTGCGATCCACCGCCGCCGCCCAGCATGATGCCCCGACCGACGCCCTCCAGGACGCCGATGATCTGCGATCCGCCTCCGCCGCCCAGGGTCGCCACGCCATCCAGGACGCCCATGATCTGCGATCCGGCGCCGCCACCGACGGTTGCGCCCAAGCCGACGCTCACGCCAGGCGTGGTGGCGCCACGGCATTTCCAGGTGCGCAGCCTCAAAACCTCCTCCGACCCGGCGCTTGCAGGCGCAAAGGTGCAAGGCCGAGTCGTGAATCAACAAGGCCAGCCCCTCAGTGGGATAAAAGTGAGTGCGGAAGGCAAATCGCGCGTTCAGGTCGTGACCGGCAGCGATGGCGAATTCTCGCTCTACATCTCCGAGCCGGGCGACTATCGAATCATGGTCGAAGGCGGGCTGGATCGCGCGCTGAATCTGCAACTCGGGCAACACGACCTGGTCACCCTCGAGTGGGTCGAGGTCAAGGAAACGTCGCAAGCTCCTTTGCCCCTGGCCGAAATCCGAACGGTGGATATTGTCTGGGATGACGGCTTGGCTTTTGACGCAGAAACTCCCTGGCCCGACGCGCGCTATCGCTGGAGCGTTTCGGGCGGGACGTTGGTTGATGAAGGTGGGCGCGTGACCTGGCAGCCGCTGGTCGAGCCGGGCCGCTATCTGCTCCAGGTCGTCGCGGATTGGGGACAAACCGGCCTGGCTGTGGATGCGCTGACGTTGATCGTCGAAAAAGACGGCAACGTGACGGTGGGATGAAAGATGAACCTGATCAAAAAGCTCTCCACTCTTTTGGCCGCTTCTCAGGGCAGCGACGCCAACTCGTATTGGCTGGTTGTGCAATGCAATCGCTGCGGCGAAATCATTCGAGCGCGTGTCAACTTGAATAACGACTTGAGCGTCGAGTACGACGAAAACGGCAACATAGCCGGCTATTCCTGCCGCAAGGTGCTGATCGGCAAAGAGCGGTGCTTCCAATCCATCGAGGTGACGTTGAGGTTCGACGTTCAGCACAAGTTGATTGATCGCAAGATAACCGACGGCAAGTTTGTGGAAGGGTAGTTTTCCGATAGAGGCGTGATGTCCGGCTGAGGATGCTTTATGATTGAAGCTCCATCCAGCAGCGATGTTCTTCTAGTCAAAAACTCGAGCCGGCAGCGTTTGCCGGCCCGGGCGCTCGCGGCGGCGCTGCAGCGCGCGGGCCTGTGTGCTGGCCATCCGGCTGGCTCACTTTTTCCGGCGAGGATGCGGACGCTATTATCACATCAAGGAGATCAACCATGCAGTATCGCAGATTTGGGCAACTGGATTGGCAAGGCTCGGCGCTGGGATTTGGGTGTATGCGACTCCCGACCAAAGGAGGCGACCGCTCCAACATTGACGAGCCGGAAGCCACCCGAATGCTCCACTATGCCATCGAGCACGGTGTGAGCTATCTCGACACGGCGTATTCGTACCATGGCGGAAACAGTGAGCGGTTCCTGGGGCAGGCGCTCAAAGGTGGATACCGGGACAAGGTCAAGCTGGCCACCAAATTGCCCACCTGGCTGGTCCAGACTCGTGAAGATTTTGACAGGTACCTCGACGAGCAACTGCGTAAACTCCAAACCGACCGAATTGATTTTTATCTTTTCCATGGGCTGAACGGCAAGCGTTGGCCCCAGATGCGTGATCTGGGCGTGCTCGTGCGGGCGGAGCAAGCCCTTGCGGACGGGCGCATCGGACACCTGGGCTTTTCGTTCCACGACGAGTACGAGGTTTTCAAACAGATCATTGATGCCGCCAAGTGGACGTTCTGCCAAATCCAGTACAACTATATGGATGTCAAAAACCAGGCTGGCACACAAGGCTTGCAGTATGCGGCTTACAAGGGACTGGCCGTCGTGATCATGGAGCCTATACTGGGAGGCCGGCTCGTGGATCCGCCTCAGCCCATTCTGGACCTTTGGAACACCGCGGCCAAGA
>Ga0315274_10010785_pt1 | contig 13160 bp, 16 predicted proteins | sample YL17G02_20_MG_FD_203700 | JGI IMG/M metagenome (GOLD analysis project Ga0315274, IMG submission 203700) | Sediment microbial communities from Yellowstone Lake, YNP, Wyoming, USA - YL17G02_20 | ecosystem: Environmental > Aquatic > Freshwater > Lake > Sediment | place: USA: Wyoming | collected... | reverse complement strand
AGGGATCAAGTGGCATTTAGGCCAGAGAAGCTATTCGGATAAGGAGATGGGCTGGGGCGGGGAACCATAGTTGGGGTTGGTAAAGAACCACAAAGTCTGATTGGTCAACCGTTGCAGCCCGAATTGACAAGGTCATCAACGTCTTGACCGCCCACGCCGTGAGCCACGAGGGGTTGGCTAATAACCATGAGATCTGACAAACACGACTTGGACACGGCTTGGAACCGAAGATTTTCTGGGTCCGCGAAAGCGGACAGGGGTCGCAGAGGAGGAGAACTCGTTTTTCTGCAGATCTAGAGCCTGATGGGTGACTGGTGCCGTCAAGTCGGTACAACTCGTTCCGAGACGGACACTGCAAACTCAAAAGAAAATACGGCAAAGAGAGAGATGGGGATGACTCTACTGATTTGTTTCGTCTACTCCGATACGGACGACGGAAGGGGGAAGAAGATACTCCTCTTACGGTAGGAATACTTTTTTCTCTTGACAGGTGCCTTTTAATGGGTGACCCCATTTGTATGCGTATCTTTGTTCTGACCTGATAATTTCTCACCTATGTCCCCGTTCGGTCAATTGACTTAAAGGCTGTCTACAAGTTGGCGGATTGCAACTGCTTTCCAGACGATTCCGAGATCAGATTGGTCGCTTATGCGACCACTATATATTCCTAGAAAGCGAGTGACAGGGCCACTAAATACAACCGAACTTCCATCTTCCAATCCTACCATCCCGCTGCTCTTATACGAAATCACTGCGGATCCTGATTGGCCAGGGCGACTCCGACAATCAATTAGAAATATAGGTAGATTATTAAAATCTACATCTGGCTCTGAGGCAATAAAGCCTGTTGCCCACACTGCTAATGAGCCACCAGCCTGAATACCGAATGGAAATCCAACAACACTGACAGTATCCGCTGGCCCATATCGAATTTGCGGATCTCCAACACCAAGGCTGTAAGGATATATTTGAACATCATTGAGTTGAGTGAGTGGAAGGGCAACGAAGTCAGCTCGTTGTCTCAGCGTTGGATGCTCGATCCAAAGAGGCCCTTGCGGGCCGAGCAGTCCCTCGGAACGCTGAACCCATTCTCCCAATCTATTCGCTCGATTGTGAATGATAACCACTTCATCTGGTACTTGACCTGTGTGCGACAGAACTTGGTTCGTCTCTGGATTCCGTCCGGCAACGTTGTGCCAGTTGGTGATTAATACCGGGCCTCTAGATGTTTGAGCAACAAAACCAGTTCCAGTTCCAAGAGCTTTTTCTTGAGACTGCATCACGAGAAGCAATGATTTTACTGACGGTTCGGCAATCGTTGGCATTTTAAACTCCATAAATACTATGGCCCATATAGCAGATTAGCCCTATAGGCCAGAAAATACCTTAGCATTGATTTACGTGTGAAACGTTTCAAAGAATAATTATATCATAAAATCTCATTTTCAGGAAGCGCTCGATAACGAGTACACTTACAAAGGTTCACTCTAAGATAATTCTAAAAGTCGATGATTATCGGTAGAAAGCAAGCACGTGATTGATATGTCTCATCGATAGCAAGAAACTCACCTACTGGAATGACCTTACCATCTTATAACCTAATCCTTTTCCCAATCAACCCATTCGACTCCCCGGTCTGAAGCCCGGGGTATGCTCAGGGTTGATACTGAGCGGCGCTTTTTACCCCGATTTAAAAATCGGGGTTTGGCGCCGTCGAACGTATCAAGTTGTTTCTTTCACCGTCTAATAGGTTATTTACTATACTCGTTATCAAAACGGTTTCCCTTAATAGTGCAAATATGCTATTATGTCTATTATCTGAATTTTTTAGAAAGGAGAAAGCAGACATGATGGAAGCAGCGAAGGACTCGTTGGATCTCGGTATTCTGGTCAGTGATATCAAGGCCAGCCTTAACTTTTACCAAAACATCTTAGGATTAAAATTTGTAGAAGAAAGGCCCGTATGGTTCGGAACAATGTACCGTTTACGGTTTGGAAGTAGCGATTTTAAATTGATTGATCCCCAAACCCGAGCGCCGAAGGGGCCTATTGGGCTAGAAAGTCAATTAGGCTTTCGCTACGTCACGTTTGTTATTAAAAATCTTTCAAAACTTTGTACAGAACTCCAGAGCAAAGGGATAGAGTTTGTTGTGACAGAGAAAGAGGCTCGCCCTGGAGTTCGCATCGCAATGGTTAAGGACCCTGATGGCAACATCGTGGAATTCGTGGAGCGAAGTTAAAAAACCCTGGAGCCATCTAATTTCCTGATATTGGGCTCTAATAGCATAGCCTGATATTTAAAGAATGTGGAGTTCTTCAATTAAACAGGTCGATTGGTCTAAGACATCAAATACGCCAATCAAATTTATCAATTACAGGTTGAAATCTGCACTATTCAGGCAAAGTATTTTGATAACGCTTCCAGGAAGAAGTCAATACCATTCTTTACATTGTCCGTCAGGTTAACTCCTAACTTACACAAAATTAACCCTTCGATTTTCCCCGGTCTAAAGTCCGGGGTTTGCTCAGGGTTAATACTGAGCGGCGCTTTTGACCCCGTCCTAAAGGACGGGGTTTACCGCCGTCGAAGTATTAATTCCAAAAACGATGTCAGAGGCCATCCTTAAAACAGTCAAAACTGCGCACCTGTGGCTTGTCGTTTACAAGGCTTTTACGAAACTATAAGTTCTTTGCCTTTCCTCAACAGCCTAAACAATCCTCTCCCGATCACCCCGCGGTCTCCTCGATCACCAAATCGTCCTTGATATGGATACAACCGATCACACTTTGGGCCGCAGGACAAGAGGACAAGTAAGTGGAAAAAGCCTTTTCCGCTTCCTCGACCTTTCCCCGCTCTACCTTGAGATGGTATCTCACTCGAATCTGGGTGATCTTCAGGACATTGTTTACATTCTCAATATCTCCTTCCACATCCGCCCAGTAATGTTCTTCGGGCGTGGAAATCTTTTTTTCGGCCAGAAACCTGGCCAGTGTCCCCATCATTCAGGCAGATGTGGCAGCCACAATGTGGTCGAGGGTAGCGGCATGTTCCTTTTCGGGCTCCACTTTGTAGAACCGCTTGATCCCACCGTGGACGCCGTAATAGACCGGTTCATCAAACCCTTCGATCATCGCTCTTCTTGTGGGACCTTTCTCCCTTACAATTCTGATACGTGACGTATGGACGATCTCTCCCATATTTTTCTCCTTTGCCATTTCACAGGCCTCACGAGCAGAAATCAAACACCTCAGCGAATAAACTCTAATACCTGATCTACTGGCTTTCTATCTTTTTGGGGCGCCTCATCGGGATATCCCACCGCAATAAGGCAGATGAGAGACAAGCCCATCGGTACCTTCAATATCGTTTCGATCTCTTTTTTGGCCATTAGAGGTCCTACAAGCCAAACAGCCCCTAAACCCATGTGATGAAAAACAAGGAGCATCGTTGACACGGCAGCCGCCACACTCTGGATAGCTGTGGGTGCTGATCTTCGGAATCCTAAAATCTCTTTTGCTTCATGATCAAAGGATTCCCGGGCGATCAATGCTTTATCCATCACACTTTGATATTCACTCGTAAATACTCCGATACAAACAGGAGCATTCCTGAAAAAGGAGGCATTCTTTTGGTACCTTTTAATGTCCTCCTGCCATGTCATAGCTTCTGGCCAAGAAGCAATCTTGTCAGCTGCCGATTGGACGGCATTCGCCACCTTCTCAATCACCTCTTTATTCTTCACAATGATGAAACGCCACCCCTGATAATTACCTCCATTGGGTGCCCAAGTCGCCAATTCAACACCTTTCTTTAATAACTCATCTGAAACTTCCTCTCTTTTCCATTTCCGTATGGAACGCCTTCCTTTAATTAATTTTTCTAATGTTTTCATATCCATTTGACTGATCCTCCTTGAAATTGTTTATTCTTTAGATAGTTACTCCCAGGTCAATCAACATCTACTGGTTTTTGACAGTTCCGGCACCTTTTTGCACCCCTGAATAGCTTGTAATCACAATAAGGACAATGATAGCGTTTTCCCTCTTCCTCCATCCATCTCTCAGTTCCAAGTTCTCTCCAGGTGGGAATCGCACGCAATATTACCTTTTTCCCCACAGGAAGAGGAAAATTCTCAATAAATTTGCAAGGAAAATCATTGCATTGATGACACCCCTCAATGCCTTTCTCAAATGTACAAGACCTGATCGAACAGGTTTGACAGTATCCGAATAATTCATCGGAGAGGCATCCTTCGCACTTTATATCATCCACGCTTACGCCATAGACCGTTGTCAGTCTCTCTTTAAATTTGATGTTATTATCTCTATGGGCGATGTATATCCCACAGACACCACAATATAACCCGCAAGGTGCTGACAGTTCCTTTTTATTTTCCATTTTCCCTTCCCGTAAAGGATTTTCAGAAAATGTTGAAAACCCAAAATCCTAGCTAAGAATATTTGAAATTTCCCCTCACCCTTCCCCCCGTGGTCGGGTCTTTTCGACTCTCCCCAGGGGGGAGAGGGAGGGGGTGAGGGGGATTGAAGTCACTGCAATCTGCTGGGCGGGAGTTTTTCATATCCCGGGATCTGGAGATCGGGAACCACCATCATGGTGGCGGTCCCGTGGGCCACGAGGATTCCTTTCGCATCCTTCACCTGAGCTTCTCCCAGGGCTAAGCTCCTACCTATCTTGATGCATCGACCTTGGGCCAAAAGTTTACCTTTCTGAGCCGGAGCCAGATAGTTGATCTTCATTTCCACAGTGGTTAACCCTTTTCCCTTCTCTACCTGAGGAAAAACAGCCCAAAATGCTGCTGCATCTACTACAGAGGCGATGACTCCTCCATGGACCATACCAAAGGGCTGGAGGTGCTTTTCTTCCAGTTGAACCTCCAGAAGGGAAATTCCCCATTGAAGGTCTTTGATTTCCATAGAGAGGAGCGAGAAATAAGGACAGCGGTTTACAATCATGGCTAAGGCTTCAGTGTATTTCGGATTTATCCGCAACTCGGACATCAGCTCTCTCCTTTCAAAAACCAACCCCATCTTAATTGATATATACCGCAAGATTCAAGTCCTTTATTTTCCCCTTGTTTAGCCACGTTTTTTTTGTTATTTTAAAATGCGAAACAAGACTATATTTAAATTTAAGAGGAGGGTCTAATATGGCAAAAAAAGTTGTTGATTACAGCGACCATTTAGCAGAAACGCTAAAAGCTTTCGATGAGGATCGTGTGCTCCTTGTTAGCCAAGGGAATAAAGGCCTCCCTAATGTAATGGCCATTGGATGGGGATCGTTAGGAATCATCTGGCGTAAACCAATTTTTATTGTGTTGGTACGTCCTTCTCGCTATACTTACAAACTTATCGAGGAGACTGGGGAATTTACGGTAAATATTGTGCCACCCCAATTGAAAGAGGTGGTGGAATATTGTGGCAGCGTGTCAGGCCGAGACCAAAACAAATTCAAGGAAAAGCAACTTACCGCCATCCCGTCTACGAAAGTAAAAACACCAATTATCAAAGAAGGGATTATTCATTTTGAGTGCCGGGTGGTCAATAAAAATGACCTGACTCCTTCAGAACTTGCAAAGCCAATCATACCCCAATTGTACTCCAAGGGTGACTTTCATCGCATCTATTTTGGCGAAATCCTTGCCTGTCAATGCGAGGTTTAACACAGGCCGGTGATTGATAATGGCTGAAGTTGAGACGTGGCTTAAGATCTCAAGGCGTAGCGGTGGGAGAGGTTAAAATATTTTTTGGTCCTTTGAAGGGCCTCCTTTTTTTCTTTCTCCGGTATATTTGGATCATCCAGTCGGAAACTCTCCACTTTTCCGCGAACATAGGCCCGATAGCATTTATAAAAATCGAGCACCTTCGTTAAATCCTGATCACCCGACTTTTTAATATAGGTTTGAATCAGATGTTCGGACAGATCTTCCCTCCCATGGTAATCGAGATCCATTGCCAGAAAGGCAATGTCTGCAGCGGTATCTGTATATCGGAACCTCTCATTAAATTCGATGCAATCGAAGATGGAGATCTCATCGCCCCAGAAGATATGTTCTAATCGAAGGTCTCCATGGCAATCTCGAATCCGATCCGCGGCAATCCTCTGATGAAATATTTCTGCCCGGTTTCTGAAAAAGTCGTTCGTCCTATTCTGAATCTCTAAATAAACATCTTTGGAGATCGTTACAGCAATGTATTTCTCCGTTTGTTCAAAATTCTCATCGGTATCCTGTTTGATCCGCTCCGTTTTCGCAAAACTTTTGATGAAATCACTGGTCTCTGCAGTCAAGTAAAAACGGGCCAGTTTTTCTGAGACTGTCTCGATCATCTTTGGAGTCACCTGGCCTTTCCCAAGCAATTTATCCATCAGAAGCTCTTCGGGTATCTGTTTCATCTTCACCGCATACTCCACCACCTCACCTCTGCCATCCAATAAAATCCGTTTGCCATCTTGTGTGATCTTCACAACACCCAGATAGATCTCCGGAGAGAGCCGTCGGTTCAACGTCACTTCTTGCTCACAAAAATATTTTCTCTTTCCAAGGGAGGTGAAGTCCAAGAAGCCGAAATCCACAGGCTTCTTCACCTTATAAACATGGTTTCCTGTAAAGAAAAGAAGCGAGATATGAGTCTCAAAAAATCCCACTTCTTTGGGATGATCAGGATAGATCCCTGGATTGAGAAGCGCTCTTTGCAGAGATAAGATGTCCATAATGCAATTTCAGCGTCATCGCAAGGAGCCTGGAGACTAATCTCCGAGATTGCTTCGCTCGGTCTGTTTATAACGCTTCGCTCGCAATGACCGGTTTGTTCCCTTATCAGTGTAATCGTTTTTCGTAATCTGTGTAATCCATCTATCTTTTTCAATCTTTTTGACCTTCCAATCAGGAAGGGTATCATACTCGGTGTCAATGGTCAGGTGGATGATGGGAAGGGGTTTAAACCGCTTTTTTAAATCGTCGATATCCACGGGCTGAAACAGGGCTTTATTATTGAGATAGGCCTCTCTTGTCAAGGCATTCGATTCGTAATTTTCTTTCGTCCTTTTCAAAATCCGTTCAATCGACTTCTCCTCCGTACAGACGCATTCTGCAATCACAAAGGCTCGATTGGCCTTCATGGCCAATTCGGCTGCCCGGGATCTCAACTCTTGAGTGAAGAAAGTTGCGTCCAAGATCAGACCTCCCTTGCTCGTCTCCAAGACATTCTTCGCCTGTCGAAACATCTCTTCGTAAACCTTTTTCCTGTTATCTGGGTCGGATGCGACCTTATTGTTGAAAACATCCAGACCCTTCAGAACTTCGAGTCGGATCAGGTCGGATCTAAGAATCTGAAAACCCTTTATCTTGGCGATCTCTTCAGTCACCGGACTCTTCCAACTGCCTGGGAGGCCAACAGAAATTAACACACAATCCTTCGGGACTTCAGATTCGATCACTTCGGAAAATGTTCTTTCCATTTAGAGACTCCTTCCAATCTAATAATAACCAAATCCCAAGCACCAATAATCAAAAAATTTCCAATATCCAAATCCTAAAATTCAAAATTTTTGGTTATTGAGTAATTGGAATTACATGGAAAATAACTTTCAAATCCCCCCACACCCCCCTTTTCTAAAGGGGGGGGAAGGGGGGATTATAGATTTTCATCGTTCGTGAGTGATAAAGTTATCACGTAAAATTTATTTGGAATTTGGAATTTGGTTATTGGAATTTTTTAATTAATTCTATCACATCTTAAGCGCTTCTAAAACAACATCATGTAAAATCCCATTGGTCACTACGATGCCATGATTCTTTTCCATCTTTATTCCACATGAAAAGTCTAACGGATGCCCTAAAACGTCTGTCACCCTCCCTCCGGCCTCTTCAGCGATGATCGATCCTGCTGAATGATCCCAAATCTTCTCTTTATAGTTAGGTTCAGAGGGCGAAGGAACCCTTAAATAGATGGTCGCTTCTCCCCTTGCGACAATCCCATACTTTACCTGACTGTCCATTGGGAGGGGTGGCTTCGAAATATTCAATTTCTGAGCAAGACGCTGGTGAATAAGATGGTCCGCATGGTCAGGCTCAACGCTTTCTGTGATGGTCGCTTCTGAAGGATCCTTAACTTTCGAAACCGATAGAGACCGTCGGCTCCCTCCATCCATATCCATCTGGACTGAACCCTTTCCTCTCAAGGCAAGGAAGAGACAACCTCTCTTCCCATGGGGTTGGTCTTTATCCACATAGAGGTTAGGGCAAGCCAAAATGCCCAATTTTGTTAAGCCATTCTCGATGAGGGCTAAAGCGATGGCGTACTGATCGCCTCTAAGAAACCCTTTGGTTCCATCGATTGGGTCTAAGGTCCAAAACCGGTTTGTAACAACTTGGGAACTAAAATCAATCCAGGAACATACCGCTTCCGGTGACGACCCTGGAATGAATTCATTTACATAGTATGTGACCTGGTCAAGGATTTTTGAATGAACGGGTTTTCTTAATTCCGTTGAGTCCTCCTCTGCCACAATGGTATCTCCTGGGAATGTCTCTTTGATGAATTTGCAGATGATTGTCTGAGATCCATAATCTGCAATGGTCACTGGGCTTCTGTCGCTCTTGAGTATCGATTCTTTGCCAGTAAGATTGCTCCCAATCTTTTGGCAGAGCGCCGATGCCATGATCATGGCCTCGATAGCGGTCACCATTTCAAGAGATTTTTCATCCATGGGAAAACCAATCACGAAAAGAACGAATGACAGCGAATAAAACGAATATCAATTATTAAATGTGGTTTTATTCGTTAAATTCGTTATCGTTAGGATTATTCGGTTTTTATCTAAAAATAAGAGGAGGGGTAATTTACCTCTCCTCTTATTTTTTGATGGTGCCGAAGGGGGGATTTGAACCCCCACGGGGATCGCCCACCACCCCCTCAAGATGGCGTGTCTACCAATTCCACCACTTCGGCATTGAATAGTTGGATCAAGGCTAAGGCTGAGGCTAAGGTTTAGGAAAAAATAATTAACTCTTCAGTACTTATTCCGCAACAGCTTACACCTCAACCTCAACCTTAACCTTTAACCTTGAACTTACTTCTTCGGTTCCGGTACGGGAATTTGAGGTTGAACTGGGATCTGAGAGGGTTCTGCTGGGGCCGATTGAGTCGGCCTTTCCTTGATCACAGAGGAGGCCCGTTTTGTCGAAGAAAAAGTCAGGAGAAGCGAAGTGAGCATAAAGAGGATCGCAACGGCCGTTGTTAATTTAGTAAGAAATCCCATCGCCCCAGAACTTCCAAAGATCGTTTGACTTGCTCCCCCAAAAGCTGCCCCCATCTCTGCCCCTTTGCCTGCCTGGAGAAGAACAATCATAATCAGTGCAAAACAAACTAAGACATGCAGAACCATAACGATAATCATGAATCTGTATTACCTCCTGTTGATCAAGATTCTTATGATACTAATACAATGGCATAATGTATTTTGTAACGCAACCCTTTAGGGTTGCTTAATGCAAGGCTGAAGCCTTGCGCTACATGTCAAACTATTTATGCGTCTGTTTTAATAAGAATCATTACGACAATAGTTTTATATCACATTTCTTTAAATCTGACAATCTTTGAGAAAGTTTCCGGCTTCAGGCTCGCCCCTCCCACCAGTGCTCCATCGATATTCTCTTGGTTCATCATCCCTTTGATGTTCTCAGGAGTAACGCTCCCACCGTATTGAATCCGGATTCTTTCTGCGATCTCTCGTGAATAGAGCATCTCTAATCTCTTGCGGATGAACCGATGCACTTCTTCGGCCTGTTGAGGAGTCGCTGTCTTACCCGTCCCAATGGCCCAAACCGGTTCGTAAGCGATGACGATACTTTTCACTCTCTCCTCCCCAATACCCCTCAATCCACCTTCTACCTGTCTCTCAATCACTGAAAAGGTCTTTTCTTCTTCTCTCTCCTTTAAAGTTTCACCAATACAGAAGATGGGTTTCAGGTCTTGGCCCAGTGCTGCCTTTATCCTTCGATTCACTGTCTCATCGGTCTCTCCAAAAAACTGGCGCCTTTCAGAGTGGCCGATGATCACATATTGACAGCCTATCTCCTTAAGCATGAGAGGGGATACCTCTCCTGTAAAGGCTCCTTTCTCTTCATAGAAGAGGTTCTGAGCAGCAAGGTGAATGGAAGATCCCTTGAGTTCCTGAGAAACGGCGTAAAGGGCCGTGAAGGGAGGAGCAACAGCTACCTCCACTTCTTCGACCCCTGAAATGGAGGCTTTCAATTCTCTGACAAGACCGAGGGCCTCCTCAACCGTCTTATTCATCTTCCAATTTCCTGCGATAAAGGGTAACCTTCCCATTATTCATTCCTCTTTAGACTTTAGATTCTCCCGATCTCCCCATCACCCCAACTCCCCACTATTCTTTCTAAGAGCCTCAATACCCGGTAACTTCTTCCCTTCAAGGAATTCAAGAGAGGCCCCACCTCCTGTGGAGATATGTTTGATTTTATCCGCTACTCCTGCCTTATTCACCGCTGCTACCGAATCCCCTCCTCCCACAATGCTAAATGCCGAGGAGTTAGCAACGGCCTTAGCAATGGCAAAAGTCCCCTGGCTGAAAGGTTCCATCTCAAAGACACCCATGGGGCCATTCCAAACGATCGTCTTAGCTGACCTGATCTCTTCTGAAAAGACTCTTACGGTTTCTGGACCAATATCGAGACAGACCCAATCTGAAGGGATCTTCTCATTCTTGACAATCTGCCTCTTCGCCTGGATATCCATTCGTTCGGCAGCAATGTGATCGTATGGAAGAAGGAACTTCACTTTCCCTTCGGCCCTACCCAAAAGATTGAGTGAGAACCCGAGTTGGTCTTCCTCCACCAGTGATTTCCCTACATCAAACCCTTTTGCCTTCAGAAAAGTAAAGGCCATCCCTCCTCCCACGAGGAGCGTCGTCACCTTGTTCAGAAGATTTTCAATCACTGCTATTTTATCAGAGACCTTTGCTCCCCCAAGGATCGCCACATAGGGCTTTTGAGGGTTCACCAGGGCCTTCTCCAAACTCTCAACCTCTTTCATCATCAAAAATCCCGCTGCCACGGTCTTTACATATCGCGTCATTCCCTCGGTGGACGCATGGGCACGATGGGCAGCGCCAAAGGCATCGTTGACGTAAACTTCGCAGAGAGAGGCCAACGCCTTTGAAAAATTCTCATCATTCTTCTCCTCCTCTGGATGGAACCTCAGGTTTTCCAGGAGGAGTACTTCCCCTTCTTTCATTCCTTTAATCTGCTTTTGAACCTCATCTCCAATGCAATCGATTGCCAGGGCCACTTTTCTTCCCAACAATTGAGACAACCTCTCGGCAACAGGGGCCAAGCTAAATTTCGGATCTCTCTTCCCCTTAGGCCTTCCGAGATGGGATGCGAGCACGACCTTCCCCCCTGCTTCCTTGACAAACCGGATGGTGGGAAGGGAAAGGAGGATACGAGTATCATCGGTAATCTCATTCTTTTCGTTCAGTGGAACATTAAAATCGACCCGAACGAATACCTTTCTCCCCTTCAATTCAATTTGATCAACTTTTCGAATGGCCATTATTTATCTCATCACAAAACTAACCATATGTATATCTGATGGGTATGTTATTAATCCCCCCTCACCCCCCTTTAGAAAAGGGGGGAATGGGGGGATTTGATATTATTTCTTCCCAAAAAGATACAAAAACAACTCCACCATTCGATTAGAGAAACCCCATTCATTGTCGTACCAGGAGATAATCTTGACCAACTTCCCTCCGACCACTTTCGTAGAGAGTCCGTCTACGATAGAAGAATGGGGATTTCCATTAAAGTCAATGGAGACCAGAGGCTCTTCACAAAAACTCAAAATCCCTTTCAATTTCCCCTCTGCATAAGATTTTAAAACGCGGTTCACCTCTTCTGCTGTCGTCTCTTTTTTCAACCAGGCCACCAGATCGACCACCGAAACATTTGGTGTAGGAACCCGGATGGCCATTCCGTCCATCTTTCCCTTTAAAGCTGGAATGACGAGAGCGAGGGCCGTGGCAGCCCCAGTGGTCGTCGGGATCATTGACATACCCGCTGCCCTTGCCCGACGAAGATCCCGGTGTGGAAAATCGAGAATTACTTGATCATTCGTATAGGCGTGAATGGTCGTCATCAGACCATATTCCACACCAAACTCGTCGACCAATATCTTGGCAATGGGAGCAAGACAGTTTGTCGTGCAAGACCCCATGGAGAGGATATGGTGCTTTGAAGGATTATAATCCTTTTCATTCACTCCCAGGACCAATGTAACATCAGGATCTTTGGCCGGAGCAGAAATCACCACTTTCTTTGCCCCAGCCTCTATATGTTTAATACTGCCTGCTCGATCCGTAAACCTTCCTGTGCTTTCCAGCACGACATCGACTCCCAAATCCTTCCAGGGAAGCTGACCCGGGTCTTTCAGGGAGAAAACTTTCACCTCTTTCCCATCGATCTTAATCGCATCCTTTTTCGCTTCTACCTGTGCTCCAAATTTTCCATGGACGGAATCGTATTTCAAGAGATGGGCCAATGTCTGCGCATCGGTGAGGTCATTGACCGCCACAAATTCCAACTCCTTCTTATTCACTCCTGCCCGCAGGACATTTCGACCAATCCGTCCAAATCCGTTAATTCCTACTCTGACTGCCATATGTATTCCCTCCTTATCAAAATATAAAATTTTTATATCCTTTTTCATCCATGGCGTCAATATGAATATTGCAGGGGCTTCACAAAAAAGAGATGACCTGTTATATTTATCAATATTATGGCAGAAACAATGAAAAGAAAAAACCAAGGGACTCGAGATAGGAATATATTAGAAATGGTGAGGAGCTTTCTCCTCTCTGAGGTTGCCTTCCAAGAGATCTTCAAAAAATATAAAGAGGGCGATCTCCGTTTCTCAGATATCGGGAATTGGGTGAATGACAAAGGGCAGAGTCTCCTTTACGACCTAAAGGAGCAGTGTCACTCCCTTTTCCGATATATGGGAAAGGAGCCTGGTCACAAAAATGAGTGGCTCCTCGATCTGGCCATCGGGTCTATTTTCCACGAAGCCATGAAGTTAAGAGAGAACATCTATCAAATGGAAGTTTATCGGCCCAAATA
>Ga0315274_10010783_pt1 | contig 13160 bp, 10 predicted proteins | sample YL17G02_20_MG_FD_203700 | JGI IMG/M metagenome (GOLD analysis project Ga0315274, IMG submission 203700) | Sediment microbial communities from Yellowstone Lake, YNP, Wyoming, USA - YL17G02_20 | ecosystem: Environmental > Aquatic > Freshwater > Lake > Sediment | place: USA: Wyoming | collected... | reverse complement strand
TATGGCGATCGGTAGAGAGCAGGTTATTGGAGCGGTGGCGACCAAGGTGGGTCCTTCCGTCACCGTGGAGGCGAAGCTGGAAAAAGGCCTATGGCGGGTGACGCTGACCAAGGAAGGGAAGACCTCCGTCCTGGAGTTCAAGAGAGGGTTTATCGAAGACTATTTTGATAAGGGGGAGTACCAGGAGGAGTTGGCTTTCGATACCCGGATCAATAAAGCCCTGCGGGGCTTGAAATAGGAAAAAGCCCAGAAGCCTGGACTGGACGTCACTTCAGTCCTTTCCGCCCGTTCATTATTTATTCTCATGGGCCTTACAGCGCAAGCCTGAGAAGTCTAAATAATTTTCTGCTGTCTCCATTCTCCGATTGTTTCTGGCGAATAATTTAAGATTCTTGTCAGGATCTCCTCTGTATGTTCTCCCAGCCGTGGAGGTTTCTTGAAAACTTCTTGCTCGACCTCGGACATCTTAATCGGATTTCCCACAATCTTCAGCTTTTGTTCCTTGCCATAATCGATGTCAACCACCATATTCCGGCTCAGCGTCTGAGGGTCCGAAAGTGCTTTATCAATCGTGTTGATCGGTGCGATCGGGACTCGGCCTTCTAATAGGGCCATCCACTCCTCACCCGTCTTTTCTCGAAAAGTCTTTTCCAGAAGAGCATAGAGTTCATCTTTGTTCTGGAGTCGATTTTTTCGGGAATTGAATTTCGGATGCAGGCACAAATCAGGAGCTCCGATGGCCCGGCATAATTCCGCAAAGATGTTTTCCGTATTGGCATCAATCACGACATCAAAAGTCTTCGTTCGAAAAGCCCCTATGGGATGGGCGGAAACATGACCGGATCCCACCGCCTGGGCAATTTCTTTTCCCACAAAATAGAACTGAGCCCGGTAGGTCAGCAAGGAGGTTTGACAGTCCAACAAACTGATATCGATCTTCTGGCCTTTCCCGGTCCGTTCCCTTTGAAAGAGCGCGGCCAGGATGCCGTGAGCCGCAAATAATCCACCGCTCAGGTCGCCCATCGGCGCCCCCATGCGGACGGGCATACGTCCGGGCTCCCCGGTATAGCTCATGATTCCGCCCCTGGCCTGAATTACGAGATCGAAAGCCGGCCGATCCTTGAAGGGCCCGGTTTGGCCATATCCTGAAATCGAGCAGCAGATAATTCGAGGATTTATATTTTTCAGGGTGTCGAAATCGATTCCTAATTTCTTGACCGTCCCGGGCCTGAAATTGTCAACCACCACGTCCGCTTTCTTCGTTAAGGCGTAAAAGATCTCCCGGCCTTTCTCGCTCTTTAAGTCAAGGGTCAAACTCTTTTTGTTTCGATTCATAGCAATAAAATAGGCGCTTTCACCCTCAATAAAATAGGGAGGCATCCCCCGGGCTCCCTCCCCCACCTCGGGTTTTTCAATCTTGATGACCTCTGCTCCCAGGTCTCCCAAGATCAGAGTGCAATACGGTCCTGCCATGATGAGGGTAAGATCGAGTATTCTTATATCGGATAAAGGCATGCCCATTTTCATCCTCCCTTAGATATCTTCTTCAACTAACGTGAGAATGAACGTATTGTCAAGCGAAATTTCGGGGGAGTTTATCGTTAAAGCCTTCCCTAAAATTTATTGATTGATCATCGTAGCCCCCCACCATATGATAGGAACAAAGCAGGGTGAGAAAGAATGGAGGAAGATGAATGGAAAAAGATGACCGGTTGTTTGATTATATCTTCAATCCTAACTCGGTGGCAATCATCGGGGCATCCCCTCATGATCTGGCCACTCTCGCCCAGATGAGCACGAAAATCAGGGATCGTTTGTTTCTGGTGAACCCGAAATATAGGTCGGTCCGGGGCCAAAAATGCTATCCCAGCATCGCGCAGGTTGAAGGCGAAATCGACTATGCCATCCTGATCGTGCCGGCAACAGCCGTCGGCCAGGTCTTGGAGGAGTGCATTCAAAAAGGGGTGAAAGTCGCACAGATCTACACCGCTGGCTTCAGCGAGACTGGACTTCCGGAAAGGATCGAACTGGAGAAGAGGCTAAAGCAGATGGCCGAGGGCAAGATCCGGATCATTGGGCCGAATTGTTTTGGGGTCTATTGTCCCCGGTCCGGGCTGTCCATTGTTCCCGAGGCCCCCATGGAGGAGGGTCATGTAGGAGTCATTGCCCAGAGTGGGAGCGTGGCCGAGTCCTTCTCCTATTTTGCGAACACCAAGAATCTCAGATTCAGTAAAGTCGTGAGTTACGGTAATGCCATTGACCTGGACGGTTCTGATTTTTTGGAATACCTGGCGGACGACCCGGATACGAAAATTATTGCTTTTTACATAGAGGGCACCCGGAATGCCGCCTGCCTGAAAAGGGCCTTGACCAAAGCCGCCGGGCAAAAACCGGTCATCGCCATCAAAGGGGGCATGACGGAACAGGGGATGAGGGCGGCGGCTTCGCATACCGCTTCCATGACGGGGGCTCCTCAAATGTGGAAATCCCTCTTCCAGCAGACCGGCGCTCTGCAAGTGGATAGCTTCGATGAAATGGTGAACTCCGTCATGGCTTTGGACTGCTCGCCTCTCCCTGCGGGGAAAGCCGTTTCCATTATCACCAACTCTGGAGGGTTCAGTGTGATTCAAACGGACCTCTGCCTGAGAGCAGGAATCGAAGTTCCCAGGTTTTCCCGGGAGACCGTCGAGGCGCTTTCGAGGTGGGTCCCCCTTGCGGGAACCAGTATCGGAAATCCCCTCGACGCCTGGCCCATATACTACAATACATCTTCCTCCGGGAATCTCGCCGACATCATCAAGATTGTGGCTTCCGATCGGAACATTCACTCGTTAGTTTTCCATTTTGATCAGTTTCGATATCTGCGTCGCATCCTGGGTCAGGAGGTTGGGGCTCATATGAAGGTATTAATCGACTTTATGCTCGAAGGATGCCAGCATGCCCGGGAGAAAGAGAAAAAACCGGTATTGATTAGTATTGCCCTCGACCCCTACCTGGAAGACGAGGAAGATAGAAATGGCAACCTCATGATAAAAAGAGCCTTTACGGCGAAAGGATTCCCCGTCTATGCCAACCTGGACGCGGCGATAAGAACTCTTTCCCATTTACATAAATTCAGAAACTCTTCGGCTCGCTTTCAGGGGTTTTAGCCATAAAACATTTTTAAAGATGCCCCTTCCTTACGACTCAATACCTTATTACCGTTGCAACAAACGATGACACTTCTCCTCATCCCTGCGGCGGACGTTGAGGAAGTTGTCCATTATGCAGGCCGCAGCATCCCTCATACTTGTCATACCTCCAGGTGTTCTTCCTCCCGGCCTATGCCGCCAGGAAATCATGCCTGCTCCCGCTCCGTTGCCAGACGTAGTCATACACCCGATTCGCGGCTTCTTCGGTTTCCTCGTTGCTGAACGGTGGTCGCGGCAGTGCTCCCCAGAGAGTGTCGAGGCCCGCAGCTTGGGCGTCAGAGCCTTGTCGAAATTGGTCTGGCCGAGCAGCGTTTTTTCATAGCTCTGATTCTCGATCTGATGGATAAGCACGTTCTTGGTCCATCCGAATTTCCTGGTCATACGGATGTGGAACTCGCGCTCCAACGGATCGGTGCATCGTTCGAGGATGACAAGGTTATGGCTCCAGGCAATTTCTCACACCAGTGGTGCGAGTTTTTCAGACGGGGCGTAGACCTCGTAAAAACCTTTCATCCGCCATAGATTAGAGGCTGAGAAGCCGCTAACGCCCGGGAACTCCGCCTGAAGATCGGCCGCCAGACGCTCTACGACGGATTTGCCCCATGAGTTTTCGACCTGCCGTCCGACGATCATTCGCCCGATGTCCCAGTAGAGGGCTATCAGCTCCCTGTTGACCGATCGCAGCGCGGCATATTGAGCGTTGCGCACGCGTTCTTTGACTTCGGATAACAGGGCGATATATTCCTCGGGCACCAGCTTGCTCATATCCCCAGCTCCTCGAAGTTCTCCTGAATCTTCACCGCCAGCCCCGCCGCCTTCGGCCGGGCTAGGGGTTTAGAATAAGTTCACTTTACACCAACGTTATAGGATGTCCCCGTACGGTAATCCCCTTTCAAAGATGCGCCTCCCTTACGACTCAATACCTTCTTACCGTTGACCCCAAACGTACAAACGTATGCAGGTCTTGGGTCATCCGTCAGCGCCTTCTACGCAATTGTCGTTTCTTGATTGTGTCTGCTCACTCCTCAGGCATCCGCTTGATATCCGCTTCATCGAGCGGTTCGTCCACGGCATTGCGGAGCCAGGAAGGATCAAAGCCATCGGCTGAAGTTCCTTCGACACGGATTCTCACTTGGGCTCCATCGGATTTATCGGCAAGGTTTGCTATGGCCGGGAACGCCTTGAATACCTGGTCCCTTGTGGCCTGGAATGATAAAGTAACGCGATTCATGCGCGCCCCCGGCTCAGGAACAGTCGTCGGGCGTTCAATTCCGGCATTCCCGCTTGGCTGTATAGGAATAGTCGCCCCGGGTGGAGGGGATATTGCTCCTGTCTCCGTCGTGGCCGTACCAGCTGCCGAAACCATCGGTGCTTCGGGTAAGGATTCGGGTATCATGAGAAAACCCGAGTCAAAATCGATTTCATCCTCGCTGATTGGTTTTCCCAGAACTACCTTGTCCCGGTTAACCTGAAACTTTCCATCACTCCCAATTACCGGGCTGCTCCCGCTGGTGTACGCGAAGACATTTTCGGCAATGCCACGGACCATAGCTTTGCGCAGGACATCGGCCGATTCCAACCGGGGAGGGGAAATGTCGCGGAAGAAAGATTCGAGCACATCGGATGCTTTGAGGCCCTTTATCACGGTCCCGCCTTCGGAAACTGCCTCGCCAAGCTTTACCCGCTCGGCAATCTTGCGCGGCGTCACGGAAACGTGGAGGCGCTTCGTGCCCACGGTCGTCAGCAGCTCCATAATCCTTTCATGAACGCCGGTTGCCTGGAGGGGCCGTCCGCCTCTCTCCACTTTTTCGATCTCAAAGTCACCATTAGCAACGCGAGGCAACCAGATAGCGGCATAAAGTTCCCTGAAGCATGACTCCGCCGCAGCCTGTTCGGTTCGTTTCCTCTCTTTAAGCTGATCGACCTGGTCCTTGGTGAGGCGGAGCTGCTGCTTTTTACTCTCCACCCGATCAATGGCCAATAAATAGCGGACTGCCCGGCGAAGGGCTTCGATTTGCTTCTTCTCAGGAACTGCCAATCCAACTCCATTCCGAAAGCGTCTCGGGCGATCCCCATATTTGGAGAGAAGCTCTTTTGCCTGCCGTTCCTGCTCCGTTTTGGTTTCCCCGGCAAATTCGATGGGGAGGTACGCCACCAAGAAACGGGGGTCCTCATCGGGGATATCCTGGCTCTTCATGGGCCAGACAATGGCTGTGTGATGCCCCGCGAGGCGCTCTTCCAGCATCTCCTTGACCTTCTCCCGAACCGGGCCATGGCCGTGAGCCTGGGTCTCTTCCCGGGAGATGGCCTGCTCGGCGTCCTCAATGAGTTTAGTGACGTTCGGGTCTTTTTTGAAACAGTAACGAACCCCGTCATAATGCAGGTAAAGGCAGGAGTTCCGGAGCTCGGATAGCACTGCCGTCGCCGTGATGTTGTCGAGATCGGGGCCGACGCATGCCGAAAGGAGGTCGCTCTCCGTAACGCCGGGAGGGAGGGTCTCATCATTCCCCGAATCCTGACGCCGAAGCCCTCCGAACGAATAAAGGAGGATGGCAGTGGCCAGGCAAGTGGCGGGTTTCACGCTGGCAAGCGCAGGTGTCTCGCGCGCCATCCTCTCATCGATCCGTTTTGCCCGGGCATTGGGACCATCGATATCCGCCGTAATCACCGGGTCATAATCGTTCTGGACACCCAGTTCCTTGAGCATCTTGACCCGGACATCCACATCCCGTATGGGAACTTCTCCCGGTCCCAGCAGAGGTTTGGCGCCGCCGTTCTTTTTCAGGGAATACATGCAGGAGGCCAGGAAACGAAGGGCCCCGCGCGTTCTTTGAAATGCATCAATGGCCGTCCACCTCTCGCGCATGACATCTATGAGTGCCGGATGAAAAGGATAAGCTGCCCGCAGACGGTCGCGCAAAAGCCGACCTTCTTCATCGGCCTGCTGGCGCTCGGAGGGCGTCTCCGCATGGGCCCGCCGCATGCCGGTCACAATTTCCTGGTAAGACCCGGCAACCTCGTTTGCCGCAGCATGATCAGGCATGCTTCCAAGCAGACGGCGCTGCAAGATGGGGAGAATCTCATCCCCTGAGACCGGCTCACGCAATTGATCGACCCGGGCGGCAAGTTTATCTATCTCGGCAAGGAGCCCCACATTGCCGAGTGCCTCCCTCGCGCTCCAGGTCAGGGAATAGACGAGGGCCGCTTTTGAACTGCCGGCGACTTCCACGGTTAAACTTTGGAAGAAATCCTTTGCCTGTCGCTGGAGGGTGGAATCAAGGATGCTCACGGCCGCAGCCCGCTCCATATATTTGAGCACTTCATCCAAAAGAATGAGAACCGGCCGTCCGCCAGAACCCTTCATGAGTAATTCCCGGATCAAGTCTCCCCCGGGCGCCACACGGTCTTTATCATGATCGGCTATGATAGGGAAGGCTTTTTCAGGATCGATCTGCCAGGCGATCCATCCCCACATTGTCTGGATCGTCCGCCCGTTTTCCAGGGTTTTGCCGTTGCGGGCATCGAATTTCTCCCCGTCGAATACCGCCACAGCCACATTTTGGTGGTGAGATTTGAGCCTGCCGAGAAAGCTTTTTGCCTCCGGCATTGCCTTGAGGGCTTCACCATTTTTGGCCGCATGGAAAAGAGCAGCCAGGGTGTGTGATTTCCCGCCGCCAAAGGGGGTCCGGAGTTTCAGCACCCGGTTGTATCCCGGTTTACCGGCAAGAGACGCAAGCACCTCTTCAAAGAGCCTCTGCAAATCAGCCGTGAGATACGTGGCCCGGAAGAATGCTTCGGGGTCCCGGTTCACCACGGGCACATCGGGATCGTTGGCGGCAATAGCCCCGAGATCGATGGCGAAAACCGCCTCGGTGAGTGCTCCGGCCTCAACATCGGGATGGAGCTTCACCAGATCCGTCCAGGGACGAAGCGCATGCGTGCTCACGAATTTTCTCCTTTTTCTCCGGATAGCACTTTTTTTGCCCATGAGATCGACTGCTCCGCTATCCGCAGGGCGCTCTTCACATCATCTTCTGTAATTTCCTCCAAATAACCGGGATAGCGTGTCTCCACGGCATACGGGGTAAGATGGACTGCTTCCTGGACTCCATCCGGGACAAGAAAACCTTGGTCTTCTGCGATTTTTAGAAGCTCTTCGATATCGTGGGTTAGCGGGAATTCAACCCCCTGAAATAGTAGGACTGCCTTTATCGACTTCTCCGCTGCCTGCTGTGCATGGAAGCAGACTTGCCCGCGGATAATTTGTGGATCTTTTGAGGCCAGTGAAGCAAGCTTGAGATCGCTCTCCGCATGGCTCAACCATTCCTCCGGAGAACCGGGGATTCGTTTGCTATTCTGGGGATTCATAAACCACCTTCCCGCTTTTCAGTGCTTCCCTATAGATCAGCCCGGGTTCATCCTTCAGTTCTGCCCATTTCCGTGCGGGGACAACGAGGATGTCCATCGGCATCCCGATTCCTCGCAAGGCTCGCCTTATCCGTATGCTTTCTTTTCGCGAATTTTCGACTTCATTTCCAGTTACAACCAGAAAATCCACATCGCTGTTGATGTCGATTTCATTCCTTGCGTACGATCCAAAAAGAATGAGCTTTATCGGTCTGGCAACTTCGATGATTTTCCGAACAGCCGCTTCCACTTTTTCGGGAGTCACTCTCCAGGATTTGCCCATAGCAGCGCCTGTCATTTTTTACCTCCCTTGCGCTCAAAAGGAAACATTTCGCCCACTGCCAGCCTCTGGTCGATAAGGGGGCGCCAGTTGGCAATCAATTTCTTCAGCGCTGCTTGCTCCACTGCAGTGGTTGTTATCGATAATTCTGCTCCATCTTCCTTTTTCCCTGCCAGGGCTGCCCCCGCCAAAGCCTGCGCTACCACACGTAGCCGCTCGCTGTCCGGGCGAGCCTCATCCAAGAATTGGTTCAGATTGCGCGGCTCATTTTCCATGAGCCATAGAATGCGATGCAAAGCATCGATGAGTAATGGAGGTTTTCCTTCATCGGTAGGCATCCCCAGCTTATCGTTATTACCCCGCTCATCATAATCGCGCAACCGGTATTTCCCCTTTTTCTTTTCCACAAGAGCCCGGCTTCCGGTCGATAGCCCCTTTAGCCCGTCCAGTTCCACATTCTGACCATAGGTGAACACAATAGCCTCTCCGGCATCCATTTCCGCAGCTCCATATGTGTAGCGCCAGAGCACGTAGAAACGAGTCGCCCCATCCACGGCCGCCACACTGCTCCCAGTCAGGCCGAAGATCTTCTCCAGCATTGTCTCAAGAACGACCCCTTCAACCTCTGCGAGAAACTTCGCCGTTGGAACCTCCTCGCCATTGGCGTATTCTACCCGGGCAAACCTTGTAAATGCTCGGAGTCCCGCGCCTACAGCGGCAATAACCAAATCCGCCCCTGTAATTCCCATCCTCCAAAGTGTATCCAACCGTTCACGGACGATTCGATTAAGTTCTGGTAGTACTTCTTCTTCGTAATTGCCAGATTTAGTTTCCTTATCACGAACACGGCAAGTAATAAAGATGCTTGAGGCGAGCATTGCCTTTTCTACTCGCATTCCACCCATCCGCTCCGTAGCAAGAGGCCACGCCTCGCTGACAAATAAACCTGCTTGACGGAGAGAGTCAATGATTGTTGCCCAGCCGAGGGTAGTCTTATGAGCATAGACAACTGATAGTATCCCGTTTGGCTTCAGTGCATTCCGGGCATTAATAAAGGCCATCGTCATTTCTCTTTCATAGAATATTCGGGCCTTGTTGCGATCTTCATTGTGGCGATAAAAAGCCGAGATTATCTCGCTACGCTTTGGCGTTAGTTCCAAGCTAAAATGCTCGGGGAAAACATCTGATAGCATTCGCTTGAGCCAGATATAAAAAAAGTCGGAAAGATTAGAATAACTAACATTATCGTAGTATGGTGGATCCGTAATGATCGCGTCGAAAGTTTCGGCGGAGAATGGTAAAGATTGGGCATTACCTCTGGTCACTCGTGCCGGTAAATATGGAGGTAGTTCATTAATAACAGCAATTACACTTTCGATGCTCGCCTGCCAACCGGCTGCTTCAGGGTAAAATGGATTTGACTCGGGGTAATCCCATGTCATCGGCAGTGATTGTCGGCTAAAAGAATGAACAACACCACGCCCACCCGTGTAGTTCCAAAGACACAACTTGGAGGAAAAATTGGCTGTACGGCTCACCATTGTGGCCAAGACGGAGATGAGAGCATTCCAACGATCTTGGCCTAAATCTTGTTTTTTGAGACGCGCTAAATCCCGCACAATGCCGGCGAATGTCAAAAGTGTGATTAATTGGCGCGTTGAAAAGATGTCTTTCCAATGATTTAACCCGAAATGTTGTGTGTCGAAAGATCGAGGGTTTGCCTCAATTTCCTCAGCTAAAGCAGATACACCAAGTTTTAAACTAAGAGCTTCTAATTTTCGTTTGAGATACTCAGGTTCTGGGAGTATAGGTTTATGAATACCATTTACCGATAAGTAACCCTTTCCAGAACTTTGACTGGATGCACAGATTATTGCCATTATTTGTTCATTCAGACGAAGATTTTTCGCTTCGGCTTTTACATAATCATTATCAGCCACAGTTCCACAAAAAGGGCAAGTAGCATTTCCACTCTTTGATCCTTCCGACGGATCGAAACCAAGTCCTTTTTCCGTGGTCGCTTCAACTACCTCGAAGCGCACCTTCTTTTCACCTTTCGGGGCGGTGATTTTTAGCGCTACATACCGGCTTTTCTTCTTACAAAGCCAAGTTTGCCTGACAAGGGGAACCGTTGTCCCGCAGGATGGGTTCTTGCATTTCACTGTGCGCGTCCAGAGGTATGCTATCGGGGTGAGATATCCGCCGGGTATCTTCAACCTCTTCTGCCCTTTTCCATCCTCAAAAAGAGGCCTCTGATTTTCCGGCACCAAATCTCGAGGAGGCGCATTTGGGTCGGGTATCGGAGGATAGAGGTCTCCGATTTCCTCTTTTACCTTTTCCAGGATCGAATTCCCCCAGTACCTTATTTCCTGGGCAAGTCCTCCCCAAGTTGTTTCCCCCTTTTCATTCTTTGGGCCGGTCATGCCGCGAGCATTCGGATCCGGCTTTCCGTATTTTTGGGGATAAACGAGGGTGCAGAGTTCGATGATATGGGCTACAGGATTAAGGTCCAGGGCGTAGGCCTCGCAACCCAGACGCAGGGCTTCAAGAGGAATTGCCCCGCCACCGGCAAACATGTCGAGCACTCTCGGACGAGGAGCGTGTCCTTCCTCGATATCTTCCCGCGTCACCCTATTTTTTTCTTTTGGCCACTTAAATTCCTCAACCCAGCAGGGCCAGTTTCCCGTTGAACCGGCTTCCGTTAACTCCTCAGTCAAGCGTTCCGCATGGGCATCAAGGATGTGCTCCTGAGCTTGCTTGATCACGGAGGGGTTACCCGGATATTTGCAGAGGCTCTCCACGAACTTAGCCGCATTTGCCCTGCCAAGGCTTTGCTTTTTGTTGTCCGGGCCGTTTTCGGGAATAAACCGGGAAGCCGGAACCAAAGCCCCATAGACCGCAGCCCGGCAAGCCACCAGCGGCCGCCGCGCCCACCAAAGATGAAGAGTAGAAATATGCCCCTTGCGAACGGATTTCTCCCGCGAAGCCTCGGCGCTGATCGCCTGGATGGGCAAGTAGTCTTCTATTAGTCTACGGTCGTCGGTCATGGGCAGTGCTCACTTCTTGTCCATGTTCAATGAATGCAGGCAAGCTCGGGCGAATCACCCAAGGGGCCCCAGACCACATAGACCCAGTTCGTCTCAACCATTTGCTAGGCTTTCCATGTCCTGTTTATGGCGCATTTCCGGTTCATTCCCTCCGGGTCGGGCTTCTCCAGATTCCATATGAGACGAGCTATTTGAGTCATTTCTGATCCGTTTTTGCGCCATTTATCTAAGCCCTCCGCGAGAAATCCGCCGACGAGCTGACCGATCTGACAAAATATGGTCCAATAGTTTGTCGGGGTCATCGTCTACCGGCCACAATGCGCTTATCTCATCGAGGTCCTCTACAGGCAAAACCTTTTGTTGCTCTGCAAGGTCTTCCAATGAAAGGGATGACCAAAAAGGGAAGCCTTCCTCTGTCACTGCTGTTTCCTCAATTTCTCCATCTAATGGCAGAATGGATTCTACGGAGAGGGTTCGCTCCCCCCCGGTTCGATGATGATTTCCCCCACTAACTTAACTGTCCTCAGCCAACCGTCAGGTAAAAGTTCAAGATGTCCTGGCTTAAAGATACAAAGTCATTTAGTCCCATCGGCTTCCCAGCCTTAATGAGGGAAACCGGCGCCTTCCCAAAGAAACGTGCACCAACAATTTTCTTATTATACTATCAAGCATAAAAACTGGGTTGTGAATGCGCACAAGTTCAGGAGATTCGCCCAACGTGTCCCAGAAAAGATGGGCCCGGTTAGTGTCGGCCCGTTGCTGGGCATCAGAACACACTTGGGTGAGGCCACGATCCGATCCCTTTGAGCCATTTATGAGCCGTTTTCCTTATCCTCATTCCATGGCCCCTTTGTCCCCTTTGTGTCCCCTTTCTTGTTCCCCCTGTGACGCGTTTGTGACGGATTTGGCGTCCCATTTTCGGACGAAATCCTTGACGGCACGCCGCTCCGCCTGGAGTTCCTTCTGGACGCTGCTGATGAAAAGCCTTCTTCGTGCCGCCGCCGTCAAGATGAACCTCCATGAATACGTTTGGCCTGCTCCACCGCCTCGGCCGGAATCTCGTAGAACCTCGCCGCCACAATTTTCCTCTTGGCGTGGTCGAGCTTGATTGCCGGGTTGTGGATGCGCACCAGCTCGGGTGAGTCGCTCAAAGGGTCCCATACGACGTAAAGCCAATAGGTGTCAGCCAATTGCTGTGCCTTGTACCATTCGTTGATCGTGAGCCGAATCGGTTGACCCTTCAGGCGTCCCTTGACTTCGATTCTCTTGACGTGAACCTCCCCTGTAGATTCATCGGCTATCCTCTGGGCGCGGATATCAAAGCCAATCTTCTGGGCGCCCACCCGTTCGATACGGTCTTTGGGGAAGCCTTCTTCAAGGAGGGCAGCAATTACGATGTCTTCTGCGGCGATTTCTATTTTTCTCCGAATCCCGGGGTCAAGTTCTTCGCCTAATTCGCCAAGCTGGGATTGGGTATCGGCATCAATTGCCAGGATGATCGCCGTACCGATATGTTTCACGGGACCGGTCCGCGCAATTCCAAGTCGCTCAAGCCCGCCTAGTCGCTCCTGCCGGGCACGCTGCAGCTCATCCACGTATTTTCTGGCCTCGTCAGCGGTCAGCTTGTATTCGGGCCTCGTGCTCACCTCGGCGGCAAGTAGCATGGCCCGCTCCTGGGCACGCTCAATACGGGCGTCGAATGATTTTTCAAGGTAATCACGGCACACCCGGGCAAAATGCTGCCGCTCATTCTGGCAGCGTGCCCGGCATTCAAGCTGGTATGTCCGCTTCATGAAATCCGAGGCTCCCTGGATGGACACAGGTTCGATTCCCCGGGGAGGGTTAGGATGGGGTGGAAGGTTCAACAGGATGTCGCAGGGTACAACTTCAAAATAAGCTTGTTCCTCGCGAACGGCGACAAGTTCGCCGTGGATCGGCAGATCATTCCCTTTTGTATCCTTGCCTCGAATGGAAATCTCAAAAAAATGGATTCGATACGGCTCCTGGCCAAGAGGGTCAACATAAAACCCTACTCCACCTGTTAGGGTCGCAAGCCGTTCATTCAGCTTTTCATCCACCGCAGCGTAAAGCGGATGCCCCGGCCCCATTAACACGGCATCAACGTGGGCATCCTGCTCAAGATGTTGCTTGTGGAAAGTAATCTTTCGATACGACGAATCCGCCTTTCCGAGGCGCCGGATCGAAAGCAGGCGTTCCGACCGCAAGTCTGCCAGA
>Ga0315274_10010782_pt1 | contig 13161 bp, 9 predicted proteins | sample YL17G02_20_MG_FD_203700 | JGI IMG/M metagenome (GOLD analysis project Ga0315274, IMG submission 203700) | Sediment microbial communities from Yellowstone Lake, YNP, Wyoming, USA - YL17G02_20 | ecosystem: Environmental > Aquatic > Freshwater > Lake > Sediment | place: USA: Wyoming | collected... | reverse complement strand
TAGCGCACCATCTGGGCCTCCTTGCCTTCGACGGCTTTGACACCTATCGAATCGGCAAAGAGGCCTTCTTTTGCCCACTCCAACCACACCCCGTGGGACAGTTACCGAGAAGGCCGGGGTGCTGGAGTGGGGGACGCGAGGTACGAGCTACTTTGCCAGCTCGAACTTCCCGCGCTCGGTCTTGCGGAAGCGGGCGTCCTTGCCCTTGACGGCGATCTCGCGGATGATCGCGGCATAGATGGTGGCCGCCGGGGTCTTGCCCTTGGTCTTCCACAGGCCGACTTCCAGCATTCGGGCGACCATCTCGCCGGTGGTCATGGGCCGCTTGGCCTCTGCCAAGACCGTTACGGCGGCGTCCAGTCCGCTGGGCTTGCGCTCGGACTTCGTTGCCTTCGGCTCGGACTTGGCGGGCCTGCCTTTGCCCTTGTGCGGCGGCAGCACGCCGACCGGCACGCCCAGGACCCTGCCAGCCACCTTGGCCGCCTCCTTCAGAGCGCCTTGGGCCTTCTGGTCTGTGGAGGCCGCCGCGGGCGCGTCGCCCTTTTTGGCCGTCTGCTCGACGTGCCACTGCTTGGGCGAGCGGCCTTCGCCACGGATGGCACCGGTGGCGACCTTGACGGGCTTGCCCCTATGCATGTCCATGCCATCGTAGCCGCCGCGAGCGAGGGCCGCGTCAATGCGCACCGGCAGCCACGTGCCGGCGACCTTGACACTGTAGACCTTTCCAATCTCGACCTTGCGTTTCTTCATGGCATGTTCCTTTCGGTTGGGCCCCCGTACGGGCGCGGTTTCTCAAAGTCCGGCCTCTCACTGGGTGTTGAAGGCCAGGATGGTTCGCGGCGTATACCCGCACCGTCGGGCCTCGGCGTTGATGGCTTTTCGGACGGCGCTGCCGGGCCGGGCGGCGTAGTAGATGGCGGCCAGGCGCTTCCAACCGAGCGTCTCGATCTTCCGCCGTCCCCACCGGCCGGGGGAGGTCAGGAACTTCACCATCGCCTGCCGCTGCAGGGCGGCCTCCGCTACGGTCGTCTTGGGTCGTCGTGCGTTCTTGGCGTTCATCGTTTTATCCTTTCCGTTTGCCATGTTCATGACTTCATGGGGCCGAGAATCGCCGGAAATGCCAAGGGAAACCTCCGAAACCCATGCAGATTCTTGCATGACGCATGTTGCGAAGGGGCCGATAGTTATGGCGACTAGCCAGGATTCTGCCATGATTCCGCCGCCCCAGGCGGACGGTCCAGCCGCCCCGGGCGCTACCGGCGCGATCAACCCGGCGGCGCTGACCATCGAGCAGGTGGCGCGGATGCTCGCCGTGTCGGAGGAGAAGGTCCGCGAGCACCTGGCGGCGGGCGCGCCGGTGGGTGCGGACGGGACGGTCAACCTGGTGAACTACGCGGCCTGGCTGAACAGGCAACTGGCCAAAAGCGATGGCGATTGACCTCACCCAACTGACTCAGAGCGAGCTGCTCCAGCTCGTCAACGCCACCCCGCTGGGCGAGGCGCTGACCCGCTCGCGCCTGCGCCGCCAGATGGACGCCGGGGCCTTCCGCTTCGGCGACGGCACGCACGTCCACCTGGTGCGGTACGTCCGCTGGCTGATGGGCGAGCTGGACAAGCCCCGGCCGGTGAAGGTGGACTACGTCGAGGCCCGACGGCGGCAGGCCGAGCGCAACCGCGCCGCGACCAAAGCCAGCCAGGACATCTCCCCGATCCCGGATGTCGAGGACTACCCGCGCCGGAAAGACTGCGGGGCGTCGTTTCGCCTGTTCTGCGAGACGTATTTCCCGGCGGCGTTCTACCGGCCGTGGTCGGAGGACCATCTTCGTGTGGTCGCCAAGATCGAGAAGGCCGTGCGCGAAGGCGGGCTGTTCGCATTCGCCATGCCCCGCGGTAGCGGCAAGACCACCCTGGCCCGCTGCGCTGCCCTGTGGGCGGTCCTTTACGGCTTCCGGCCATTCGTGTGTCTGATCGGTGCCGCCGACGATCGCGCCAAGGAGCTGCTGCTGCCGATCAGGAAGCACATCCTGGAGAACCCGCTGCTGTTGGCCGACTTCCCGGAGGCGGTCCATCCGCTGCGGGCGCTGGAGAATTCCTCCAAGCGTCAGCTCCAGCAGCACTGCCGCGGGCGGCTCACGCACGTCCACTGGGGGCAGAACAAGCTGGTCTTCCCTACCATCGAGGGTTTTTCGGGAGAGGACCTGCCGGCGGCACTGCGGGAGGACGGCTTCGAGGTCAGCCCGTCATGCGGCTCGATCATCACCACGACCAGCCTGGACGCCAACATGCGAGGCCAGCAGCACACCCGCGTGGACGGCTCGATCATCCGGCCGTCGCTGGTCCTGCTGGATGATCCTCAGACCCGCGATTCGGCCCGCTCCGTGGACCAGACGAGGAAGCGCCTGGAGCTCCTGAATGGCGACGTGCTGGGCATGGCCGGCCCGGGCGAACAGATCTCGGCGCTGATGACCTGCACGAAGATGTACGAGGGCGACCTGGCCGACACCGTGCTGGACCGTGAGAAGTACCCGGAGTGGGACAGCGAGTGCACCCGGCTGGTCTACGCCTTCCCGGCCGACGAGAAGCTGTGGGAGGAGTACTTCGAAATCCGCCACGGGCAGAGCAAGGCTGCGGCCGCCGAGTTCTACCGCCAGCACCAAGAGGCGATGGATGAGGGTGCGGCGGTCGCCTGGCAGGCGCGCTTCGACGGCAAGAGTGGGGAACTCAGCGCCATCCAGCACGCGATGAACTTGCGCCAGAAGGTCGGGCGGAACGTCTACAGTCTCCTGGGCGTCCAGACAGACCGCGGGGCCGCTCATGGCGGCGCTCTGCCCAGCGTAACCGGGGCAAGCCGCCAATCCCGCGACAAGAAGACACGACAAGACGACACGAACTTCGATGTGCGCTCTCTGCTGTGGCATGTTGGTCCCTCGAAAAATGAAAACCCAATTGTCCTTACCAGCTTATTCACCTACCCGGGATCTCCCGAATGATCCGCGGCCAAGACAATCGCAAACCCCGCCTTCCGATTACCCCCCGCCATGGATAGCGGGGAGTGGCAGGCCGCAAGGTGGCACCGGCAGTGCTGAATTCGGCTATTCATAGCGCAGGACCGCCATCGGGTCGACTTTCGTCGCACGGCGCGTGGGGATGGCAACCGACAGCAACGCCACAACGGCCAACACCGCGCAGACGGCCGCGATCGCCCACGGGTCGGCCAGGCTCAGGCCGAACATGAAGCCCTGCGTAATCCGCGCCAGCGCCAGGGCGGCCGCCAATCCGATCGCGATCCCAACCAGCGTCAGGACCAGCCCCCGCCGCACGAACAGCCACTGCACGCTGGGGGCGCTGGCGCCCATGGCCATGCGGATGCTGATCTCTCGCGTCCGCTGGCTGACGGAGTATGCCAGCAGGCCCGCCACGCCCGCCGACGCCAGCACCAGCCCGATCGCCGCCAGCATCACCGCCAGGAACATCACGAACCGGTCAAGCCTGATCCTGTCCTTGACCACCTGGCGCATATCCGTGAGTTCCACGGGCAGATCGGGGTCCATCTGGTTGATCGTGTCGAGGATCTTCCCGGTCAACTGCCCCGGCGGGCCGGCGGTGCGAATCGCCAATGCGTAGTGAGTCATCGGCAGTTGCCAAAACGACACGCAGATCGAGCCTATCGTCCTTCGGGTCTTCGGTCCGTAGTAGGCTATGTCATCCATGATGCCGACGACCTCGCACCTCACGGTGGCCGGGGGCCTGTCCTCCAGCAGGATGTACTGGCCGATGGGGTCTTCATTCGGCCATAGCTCGCGTGCAAGAGAGGAATTGATGACGGCAACCGGCGGGGCGTCCGCCGTGTCGCTGTCGCGGAAGAACCTGCCCCGCAGCAATGGGACCTGTAGCGCCTCGGCAAAGCCGGGAGTGTATCGTTCGATGCGCTCCCATTCGCTCGCCATTTGCCGGCCTTCAATGGTGAATTGCCGCGCGTCTGACCACCGCATAGGCATGTACTCGGCCCCGCCGACCTCCACGACGCCGGGTATGCTCTTAAGTCTGCGGTGCAGTTCCGCGAGGAACGCGATCCTATTCTGGCGGCCGCTGGACTTGTCGGTGGTCAGACGGGTCAATCCCGTCAGGAGGTTGTCCGGATTGAAGCCCAGGTTGACCTTTGACAGCCGGTGGACATTGAGCACCAGGAGCACGGCCGCCACCAGCAGCACCACCGCCAGGGCCACCTCGCCGACGGCCAGCGCCCCAAGCGTCCGATGGCGCCGTCTGCCGCCGGACATTCCAGCGCCCCCTTCCTTCAGCGCACTGGCCAGGTCCACTTTGGAGGCGTGGATGGCCGGGGCCAGGCCGAATATCAGTGTCGCCGCCACACACAGCCCCAGCGTGAACGCCAGCACCACCCAGTCGATCGAGACATCTTCCAGCCGCTCCGGCGCCAGGGCGAGGATGCCATTCAGCACACACTTGGCCAGTAGGACGCCGATAGCCCCGCCCAGCAGGGACAGCACCAGGCCTTCCGCCAGCAGTTGGCGGATTATCCTCAGCCGGCTGCCGCCCAGCGCGGACCGCAAGGCCATCTCCCTGTTGCGGAGCTGCGCCCGCGCCAACAGCAGACTTCCGACATTGGCGCAGGCGATGAGCAGCGGCAGCCCCATCCCGCCCTGGAGCATCCAGAACACCAAGCCGGTGTCCCCTAAAAGGTACTTCCTTATGGGCATGGTCCAGGTGTGGTTGTCCAGGTCCTGGTTCTCCTTGGGATACTCGTCGGCCAGCCGCTCGTCCTGGAGCTTCAGTTCCGCCTTGAGCTGCTCGATCGTAGCTCCGGGTGCCAGCCGGGCGATCGTGTCGATTACGGTGCGGTCGCGCGGCGCCTGGAGCCGCTGGTCGGTGTAGGGAATCAACACGTCCTCACCGTCCAGGTTGGCCCGGTGAGGCAGCACGCCCACGATGGTGTAGACGGCTCGGTCGAGCTTGAGGGTCTTCCCGATGACCTCCCGGTCGCCCTCAAAACGGTCCTTCCAGACCTTGCAGCTCAGGATGACGACGTTCTCCTGCCCGGCTTTCATCTCCTCCGGCAGGAAGTTCCGCCCCAGGATGGGCTGGATTCCCAGCACTTCCAGGTAAGACGGGAATACGTGGTTCACCGATGCCCGCATCCGCCAACCCGCTCCGCTGATGTTTCCCGGGAAGGACTTGTAGCCGGCCATCTGTGATACGGACTTCATTCGCCCCTGGAGGTCGAGCAGATTGGGGCCGGAGTTGGATCCCATCCAAGCCGCGCCATCGATGTCCTTTATCGGCAACGGCCGCAGCAGCACGGCATTGATGATGCTGAACATGGCCACGTTGGGCCCGATGCCCAGTGCCAGGCAGATGATGACGATGGTGCAGAATCCTGGTCGTCTGAGCAGCATTCGCAACCCCAGAAGCAAGTCATGCAGGTATTCCATCGTGTGGCACCTCGTATATTGGACTACTGCTCGTCATCTGGCATCCCGGCTGGGGTCAGCGCCCGGGAGGGAATCATGCGCGGCCGGATCTTCGACCTCCCAGCGGACCCCGTCCTGGCCAAGCAGCGTTCCCGTCGCCACCGCCAGGTCCACCTTGGCTATTTCGTAATCCGTCAGCGCGCCGATCTCGTTGAGCTGCGCCTCAGCCAGGCGCGCGGCGGCGTCGAGCACCTCAATGCTGGTCCTCAGTCCCAGTTCAAACTCCCGCTGCTCGGCCCGATAGTTCTCCATTGCCACCAGCACGCCGCGCCGCGCCACTACGATCTGCCGCCAGCTCTGGTTGAAACGATCCAGGGCGTCGTAGACATCCTGCGCGATGGCAAGCTCCCGGTCTCGCTTGCTCAGCAGCCTCTGGAAGCGAAGAAGTTGGGCCTGCCGAAGCTGCGCCTCTGCCCGCTGGTTGCCCAGCGGGACATCCAACACCGCCTCCACCAGCAGATCATCCACCGCGCCGTCGTTCAGCCGGCACAGAGCCTCGGAAAACCCCCCGCCGACCCCATGTCGGCCGTAGACGGCCTTCAGGTCCAGTCCCGGCAGGAGGGCGTTGCGTCGGAGAGCGATAGTCTGCGCGTCCACGGCCAGTTCCAGCTCCAGCACGAGAAGGTCCATCCTTTCGCGCAGTGCCTGGGCCAGCAGCATGGCGGCGTCCAGCTCCAGGCCGACCGGATCGGGCTGGCTGTTGGGCAGTATCTCCGTAGGGCAGTCCAGCGGCAGATTTGGGTGATTCACCAGGCGTTTGAGCTGACGCTCCTGCCGGCGCAGACGGGTCTGGGCGACGATGATTCCCTGTAGCCGCACCGCCAGGCCCGATTCGGCCCGAACGATCTCGATACGCGGCGCCGCCCCGGCCTCGACGCGCTTGCGGGCCTGCTCGATCTGGAGATCCGCCAGCTCGTACTGCTGCTGTGCCACCCGGAGCTGCTGCCTGGCGCTGTAGAGCTGCCAGTAGGTCCGATCCACTTCCGCCAGCGTCTGGATAACCCGCAGCTTGGTGCGAGCGCCGGCCATCTGCCACTCCAAGTCAGCAATGCGTATCCCGGCTGTATTCACGCGCACCCCAGCGTTGCGAAGCAGCGGCTGACTGAACGAGAAGCTGCACTCCAGGTCCGTCGTGTCGTCGCGCTCCTGCCAACTGGCGCCCGTGCCGGCGCTCAACTCGCCGCCGGTTGCCAGCGGCAGCCGCAGGGTCGGCGCCAGGACGTAGGCATCGTGGTCTTGGCCGCCTTCGCCGTCGCGCGAGAAGGAAGCCAGGTTGCGCAGGCTAGGCTCGAAACGGGCCTTCTGCACGCGGACCTCCTGGGCCTGGATGGCCGGTTCCACCCGCTCTGCCGTCAGGTTCAGGTTGCCCCGCAAGGCCCAGGCACGAGCGGTGGCGATGTCCAGATTCACGCTGGGAAGCAACTGTGGTCTCAAGACTTGCTCGGCCATCTGCTGGCCCGCCTGCTCCACGGACACCGCCGGCTGGGTTGCGGCCGCCTGGAGATCCGCCGGCCTGATGCAGTGGAGGTGCTCTGGCGGCGCGTGGGCGGCGGGTCCTGCTTCGGAAAAGGCTTGGCAGCCGCCGGCCAGCACAAGCCAACCCGCCCAACAGAACGTCACTGCCAGGGGCGCAAGTGAGGGCTTTGACGGACGTCGGAGCGCAGCCCGCCCTGTCCGGGCTGCGATCAGGCCAGGCTGACGGAAGGCGGTCATTTCAGGGGAACCTCCGACACGTCGCTCCAGGCCGACATGTCTGACAAGATGACCTCATCGCCGACACCAGGTCCTGGACGATCTGAATGTCCGTGGCGGAACGACTGCCGTATTTCACGTCCACCGCCCGCGCACGCCACCGCGGACCAGTGGAGGAAGCCAGTTGTCCTCGTGGCGATCATCGTTGCTTTCCTGCTAGCCGTGTGAAGACACCTTCGCGTGACCCGTGCTACTCGTACCTTATCGCCACCAGGGGATCGATCTTCGTGGCCCTGCGGGCGGGGATGTGGCAGGCAAATAGCGCCACTGCTCCCAGAAGCGAGGCCGCGGCGGTGAAGGTCATCGGGTCGGTGGGACTGACTTCGTAGAGCACGCTTGCCAGATATCGCATAAGCGCGAAGGCCCCGCCCGCGCCGATGGCCAGCCCGATTCCGGTGATGATCAGCCCCCGCTTGAGCACCATTAGGAGCACATTGCCCCGCTGCGCGCCTAATGCCATGCGGATGCCGATCTCGTGCGTCCGCCGGCTGACCGAGTGTGCCATTACACCGTAGATGCCTAATGTCGCCAAGATCAAGGCCAGCGCCGCGTGGAACCCCAGCAGGCATAGAACGAATCGCGGCTGCGAGAGTTGATCCTCCAGGTACTCCTCCATAGTCGCAACCTTCATGATAGCCATGTCCTTGTCTACATCGGCGATAACTCTCCTGATTGCCGGAACCAGATCAGTGGGATTCCTGGCGGCCCGAACCGCCAAGTAGCCGAATCCCCAACAGTAGTTACATGTGTAAAGCGCAGGACGTACTTGGCTTTCGAGGTCGCCTGTCCTTACGTTCGCCACCACGCCAACGACCTGGAGCGTCCGCTCGGGCCCTCTCTCGCCCACTCGTATCAGTTTGCCGATCGGTTCCTGCCCAGGCCAGTAGCGTTTGACCATCGCCTCATTGACGATCGTGGCTCTCGAGCGACCCATCCATGCTTCCCTCTCATCGTCCGGTTTAAAGGTCCGGCCCCTCAGAAGAGGAATCCGCATGGTTTCAAAGTACCCGGGACCTACCCAATCTGTGGTAACGAATGCCTTCTGTTCCTGCGTGCCTGTGTCCCCACCTGGGAACTCTACGCACTCCCCGCCGCTGCCCATATCGAGCGGCAGATCATGTCCGAAGGCCGCGGACTGGACTCCGGGAAGCTGCTGCACTCGCTGAAGCACCTCTTGGACTTTCCGGTGTCCGGCCAACGGGTCGATGTTAAGCTTTTCCAGTGACTCGTGGAGAGTCATCGTCAACACGTTCTTCGGATTGAATCCTACGTCGACGCTCAACAGCCTCCGGAAGCTGTCTAACATAAGACCTGCCCCGGTCAGGAGGACAAACGCCAAGGCAATTTCGCCGATGACCAGGAGCGAGCGGAACCGGCGCGCAAGGCGGCCCTCGGTTAAGCCTCGGCCAGCTTGTTTCAGCGTGGCATTGGGGCTCGTTACGAGGGCTCGCAACGCAGGAAACACCGCGATCACTGCGCCCATGAGCAGGGAGACAGCCAGCGCAGAGAGGAACATCGGGAGATTGAACCCGACCTCGTCAATCCGCACGGTGCCCGCCGGAGCCAAGGCGACGAACAGATGGACCCCCCAACTGGCTAGAAGCAGTCCAGCCGCACCGGCCAGAAGGCCGAGCAGCAGGCTTTCAATGAGCATTTGTCGCACCAGTCGGGCTCGGCTGGCGCCGAGTGCGGCGCGAACGGCGATCTCGTGCTGGCGGTAGGTCATGCGGGTCAAGACCAGGTTTGCCACGTTCGCGCAGGCGATCAGCAACACAAAGCCTGCGGCCACCAGAAGCAGCCACAACTCCGTGGTACGGCCTCTGGCACGATTAAAGGGGGAAAGGCGCAGTGAATACCCGGTGGTCAACTCGGGATGCTGTTTCGCAAGTTGCGCAGCGGTTCTGTCTGTCTCGGCCCGAGCTTGTGCGAGACTGACACCGGATCTGATACGCGCCACAGCACAATAAACTCGTTTCTGCCCATCCGGTTTGGAAGACTCAAGGCTGTTGTCCGCCACCCAGACGTCAGTGTCGTACCTGAGTGGTATCCAGAGCTTTGCCGGCATGACCCCCACGATCGTGGCAACCTTGTCGGTAAGCTTCAGATCGCGGCCAACAACGTTGGCATCTGAGTCGAAATGGCGCACCCACAGGCCGTGGCTTATGATCGCAGCTGGCGGTGCGTCTGGCTTGCAGTCTTCAGAATCGAATACTCGGCCCATAAAGGGACGGATCCCGAGGGTCTCGAAGTACTCCTTGCGAGCCTTCACTCCCCACACTTCCTGTGTCCCCTCATCGCTCCGCAGGCAGAGCTGGACCGGCTGATAGGGGGCCATGTTAACCAGACAAGTGCTTTGCTTTTCCAGTTCATCAAGACAGACAAAGCTGCCAACCGGGCCGTTGTCAGAGGTGGCTTCAGCAATGATGGAAACGATCCGATCGGGGTCTTTGTAGTGGGCCAGGGGCCGCAGTAGGGCCTCGTAGATGATGCTGAAAATGGCGGTGTTGGTCCCGATGCCCAGTGCCAGGCAGAGGACCACGATCGCCGTGAAGGTGGGATTTCTGGCCATCTGCCGCAGGCCGAATCGAATGTCTTGCCAGATGGCTCGCATCATTGCACCTTTGCGGTCTGGGTCTCATCCACGATCCGCCCGTCAAACAGGTCCACGGTGCGATCGGCGTAACGGGCGTAGCGAGGGTCGTGGGTGACCATGCAGATCGTGGCCCCGTCGCGGTGTAGGTCCATGAGCAGGTCCATCACGGCGGTCCCGTTGGCCGAGTCCAAGTTGCCGGTAGGCTCATCTGCCAGCAGTATCGCCGGTTGGCCGGCCACCGCCCGGGCCACGGCCACGCGCTGCTGCTGGCCGCCGGACAACTGGGCCGGGTAATGCTTCGTCCGGTGGGTCATGCCGACCTTCTCCAGGGCCTCGTTGACCCGCTTCTTGATCTCCGAACCGGACATGCGGCGGTACATCAGCGGCAGCTCCACGTTCTCGTGGACCGTCAGATCGCCGATCAGATTGAAGTTCTGGAAGATAAACCCGACTTCCCGGTTGCGGATGCGGGCCCTGGCGGCGATGGACAGTTCCGAGACGTTTCGACCCTTGAACCAGTATTCGCCTTCCGTGGCGGTGTCCAGCAGGCCGATGAGCGATAGCAGCGTGGACTTCCCGCAGCCGGACGGACCGGACACCGAAACGTACTCCCCATCTCCGACGTCCAAGTGAATGCCTGACAATGCATGGGTCTCGACCTCATCTGTATGGAACACCTTTGAAACCCCTCGCAGACGAACCAGCGGCTGGTTGGAGTTGTTCATCTTCGTTTCTCCTGTGGATGTGTTCGCATCTGTCTTGCTGACCATCGTAATCTCTCCTTAAAGGCCGTCATTTCAGGCGGACGCAGTCAACTGCATCCCACTCAGACATGTCTGACAGGATTGCGTCATCTCCCACCTTCAAGCCCTCAAGTATCTGTACCGTGCTCACAGAAGAGCTGCCGAGCTTGACCTGCACTGCCTTGGCCCGATTGCCTTCGATCCTGAACAGCCTGATCGCGGTGTCCGGCTGGGCGTTCGCAGGCCGATTCACGTACAGCACATCATCCAGGCGCTCAATCTCGATCGTGCCGATGACATTCAGTTCAGGTCTGGCTTCTCGGGGCAAGGCTCCCTCAAGCGCCACCTCCACCGCCACCGTGCCTTCCTGGGCGCCGGGATCAATCCGAACCACCGTACCGGGGATCGCCGCGCCGCCGGTATCGATCAGCGTCGCCTGCCCCTCCTGCACGTCCCTCGCCTGCACCTCCGGCACTTTGAGGACCGCCTTGAGCTTGTGGGGATTACATAGCCTGGCCAGCGGCTTGCCGGGCGCGACCTGCCGCCCGATCTCGACGTCCTTCTCCCACTGCTGAAGAACGCCCGCTGAACCGGCACGAATCTCAAGCCCAGCGAGTTGGCGCTTCTTCAGCTCATGCATCGCCTGGGCCTGCGCGACCCTCGCCGTCTCCACCGCCAGCTTCGCCGGCTGGGAGAGCTTGCGCATCTGGCTGCGCTCCGTTTCGATCCGGCGGAGTTCCTCCAGGTGGTCCACCTTGGCTTCCGAGAGCCTGTAATTCCGCTCCGACAGCAGGCCGTCCTGGAAAAGCTTCTCGTCCACCTCGGCCTGCAGCTTGGCCTGCTTGTAGTCCGCTTCCAGCTTCGCCAGTTGCACCCGCATATCAAGCAACTCGTTTTCCAGTGCCGCCTGGCGGGTGGTCAGCTCGGCTTGGGCCGAGGAGAGCTGCCAGTTGGCGTCCAGCGCTTCTTTCTCCAGGTTCCCGTTGCTCAGCACGAGCAGTACCGTTTCTGCCTGCACTGCCATCCCCGGCTGGACGAGGACGCGCTCCACTCGCCCCTCCACCGCCGCTGTCACCCATCGCATCTCCTGTGGTACCAGGACCCCCGCGCCGCGGACCACGCGCACCATCGATCCGCGCTGGACTGTGCCCGTCCATATCGAGCCGCGATGCACCACCGGCGCCGCAGGCTTCAAGCGGACAAGGAAAACAGTGCCAGCCGCGACCAGCGAGGCCGAAGCGAAGACGGCAGATAGCACCTTGATGATTCTGGCCCTGGTGCGTCCTTTGCGAGGAATGTCCATCTGTTGGTCGGTCCTACCCGTAGTACAGGACTCGCATGGGCTCCAGGGCCGCAGAGATTCGCGCTGTTCCACCGGCGGTTGGAGCAGGCCCAAACTGGCGCCTGCCGGTGGGCAATGCAATGCTCGTGCCAGTCAAAATACTTGCTGGGGAGCAAGCCAAAACCCGGCGATTGTCCGGCTTGAGGTCCGTCGAAGTGTCCGCAATCGGACAGTCCGCATCCCAGAAGCGGACACCGGAATTCGGATGGCACTGACCCCAGCGGGTCTCAGCGGGCAGTGGCGGAGGGGGACTCTAATGCCAACGGCAAACGCAGATGGGCACGGCAGCCTTGTTTATCACGGCGGTTGTGCAACGCCAGCGTTCCTCCGTGTGCTTCAGCAATCTGCCGGCACAGCACCAGTCCGAGCCCCGCGCCACCCGCCTTGGTGGTTACGAACGGCACGAACAGGTTCGAACCTTGGGGCAATCCCGGACCGTCGTCTTCCACCCACACGTCCAGATTGTCGCCAGCCTGCGACCACCAGACACGCACCTGTCCCCGGGTAACCAGGGCTGCATCAGCCGCGTTGCGCACCAGGTTGATCAGCAACTGCTCGAGCTGGTCGCCATCGGCACGGATCGTCAGGGCAGGACCACCGTCCATCCTCACCGGAATGCGCGTTTCCAGACTGGCCACGCGCCGGACCCACGCCTCCACATCCAGGTCACGCAACTGCGGCTCGGGCAGCCGCGCCAGTTGCGTATAGGACAGCATGAAGCGGTTCAACGCCTTGCTGCGTTCCTCGATGACTTCCAATCCCTCCTTTAGGTCAGCCTCCCAACTGCCTGTGCGTGGAGCGTGCTGCAAAAGGGATCTGAGCGTGCCGGCCAACGACTGAACCGGCGCCAGCGTGTTCGAGATCTCGTGACGGATCACCTGGACCAGTCGACTCCAAGCTTCGCGCTCTTCCTCATGGAGCGTGCGTGTCAGGTCCGACAGGACAACCAGCACGTGCGGCAGGCCCTTGTCACGGAAGGTGGTGCGGCGCAGCTCCCATCGCCCCGCGCCTCCGGGAAGGGCCAAGTCCACGATCCTTGGCACAGGCCCAGCCAAGTACTCCGCCAGGCCCAGTTCCTGAGCTGGCAAGCCTATCAGCCGCTGGGCCGATTGGGACAGCAGCCTCTGCGCGGGCTCGTTGAGAAGGCGAAGCTTCTGCGAGGGATCAAACGCAAACACCGCCACATCGATCTGCCCCATCACCTTCCGCAGCAGCGCCGAAGCGCTCATCGCCTCCATGCGC
>Ga0315274_10010781_pt1 | contig 13162 bp, 7 predicted proteins | sample YL17G02_20_MG_FD_203700 | JGI IMG/M metagenome (GOLD analysis project Ga0315274, IMG submission 203700) | Sediment microbial communities from Yellowstone Lake, YNP, Wyoming, USA - YL17G02_20 | ecosystem: Environmental > Aquatic > Freshwater > Lake > Sediment | place: USA: Wyoming | collected... | reverse complement strand
TCATAGCCTTTGGGGGCGATGCCTGTTCCCACCGTGGCGGTATCCGAGTATTCCCTCTCCGGCAGGAGGCCCCACTCGTTGGCCTCTCTGCCCACAAACTCGCCTTCCTCAGGGCCGCCTTTGCCCTTGGGGTTCCCGCCCGGCTTGGTGGGCTTGCCCTGTTGCTGCTGCTGCTTTTGCTCCTGTTTTTTGCCGGAGTTCTGGGGGTTCTGCTGCTTCTTCTGTTCTTTCTGCTGTTGTTCCTGCTGCTGTTGTTGTTGCTGTTGCTCCTCTTTCTTCTGTTGTTCTTCCGCGCCTTGGTCGAGTATCATTTTTATGAGCGCGTCCAGGTTCTTGACCACCACTTTTTCGTTTTCCTGGGCCTTTTGGAGTTTTTCAGGCGCATTGACATTGGGGAGGAGGTTTTCGGCCAAGTCCCTCATCAGGTCATTAGTTTCCTTTAAGAGGGTCATGCCGTCCTTCTCCTCGCCTTGTCCCTGGCCCTGATTGGCTTGATTTGGTGCAGGTGCCGGTGCAGGCGCGGGCGCTGGTTCTGGCTCTGGTGCGGGCGCTGGCTCTGGTGCGGGCGCTGGCTCTGGTGCGGGCGCAGGTGCAGGTTCTGGTGCAGGCGCTGGTTCCGGCGCGGGGGCCGGTTGCGGGTCTTCCGCAAGAGCGACGCTCGCCACAAACAGCAACATCAACGTGCTCAACATAAGAATCAAAACGGTCTTCATGGATGTCCTCCGTTGTTTATCGCTGGATTATCTCAGCCCTGGCCTTGTTGTTTTTGTGCTTCAGCAATCTTCTTTATAAGCGTGTCCACAAGGTTTTGGATCTTCGCCTGCTTGCTGGCCAGGCGCTTGCCGAGGCTCAGTTTCATGTCGTTCAGCATCGCGATTTTGCGGTCTTTTTCTTCCTGGCTGATGTTCTGAAGTTTGCTGATTTCGCTCTCGCGCTCTTTGCTGTTCTTATCGAGTTCTTCGGTCTTGACGTTGATCTCGATCTGCAGTATGCGGAGCAGCTTTATTTCAGCCAGGGTGGGCAGCAACGGCTTCTTTTGCGGCTTCTGCTGTTGCGGCTTCTGCTTTTGCGGCTTCTGCTGCTGGCTCTGCTTTTCCTTGAGGGTTTGCAGGTCCTTGCTTACCGATTGCAGCAACTTGATGAGGGTGTTCTTTATGTCGGCCTGTATGGATTGGGTGTCCTCGCCGACCTGGTTCTTTTTCAACATGTCAACGACCGTCAGCATGTCGTCCTTAACTATGTTGAGCACCTCCGGGAACACCATTTTGCCCTCGTCGGCAAGCAACTGCGACATCTTTTCGGCAAGAGTGGCGAGGTCCGACTGCTTGTTGACGAGTTCTTTCAGCACTAGGATCGACATCCTGTCGTTGAGGGCCGCGGGGTCCCACTCTCTGCCGGCGTTTTGTTCCTCCCACGTGGTCTTTGTTTCACCCAGTTTGATGGTCTTGTCATTGATTTCCGTCTGGATCTTCAGCATCTCGCCGAGGCTTTTCTCGACCTGCATGAGGGCCTGAATCATCTTGAGCAGTTCGAGTTGCTCTTTGAGTTTCTTCATGGCCTCTTCGAGTTCCTTCTTGGCCTCTTCGTTATCCTTCTTGGCGCCGCCTAGTTTGTTGCCTTTCTTCTGGCTGTCCTGCTCACCCTCGGACTCTTTGAGTTTCTTTGCGGCCTGCTGGGCCTTCTGCTGGGCGCGGTTTATGTTGTCCGACGGGTCCTTATCGCCGGGGGCGGACTTGTACGCCTTTTCATGCAGTTTCTTCAGCGCCTCCGCAAGGTCTTTCTGCTTCTTGGAAAGTTCGCTCAGTTTGTATTTTTCCTTTATCGCTTCCGCGGCCTGGTTCAACTGCTCCTTGGCCTGCTGCAGTTTTTCCATGGCCTTTTGCTGGGACTCTTTTGCCTGCTGTTTGTCCTGTTGTCCTTGTTGACCCTGTTGACCCTGTTGACCCTGTTGACCTTGCTGTCCTTGTTGACCTTGCTGTCCCTGTTGACCTTGCTGTCCTTGTTGACCCTGCTGTCCCTGCTGACCTTGCTGACCCTGCTGACCTTGCTGACCCTGTTGACCTTGCTGTCCCTGTTGGGCCATCTGCGCAAGGGACTTTTCGGCTTGCTGCATGTGTTCCGCGGCCTGCTTTGTGCTTTCGCGGGCCTCGGCGCCCTTGCCTTCGTACTTCTTCATGTTCTCGGCAAGTTTATCGGTCTGTTCTTTCAGTTGTTGCTGCTGGTTCTTGAGGTCTTCGGGCTTCATCTGTCCGGGAGGCTGCTGGCTCTGCTGCTGCAACTGCTGTCTTTCCTGGGCGAGTTGCTGCTGGAGTTGCTGCAGTTGCTGCTGTGCGTTTTGGAGGGATTGCTGCGCCTGCTGGCCGGACTGTTGCGCTTGCTGTGCCTGCTGCTGGCCGGCTTGCGCGGCGTTCTGCGAGTTCTGGTCGTTCTTGGCCGCTTGCTGTGCTTGCTGCGCCGCCTGGTTCATCTGGTCATTGGCCTGCTTCATCTGCTGGGCGGCGTCCTGAACCTTTTTGTTGGCCTCCTGCACCTGGTTGTTCTTTGGATCTTCCTTGAATCCGCCTTCCTGCGGCGGCTTCTGCGACATTTCGTCAAGCATCTTCTGAATTTCTTCGGCCAGTTTCTGCGCTTCGCTCTGTTTTTGCCGAGCCTGGTTCAGTTGCCCCTGTGCCGCCTGGCTCTGCTGGCCGGGCATGATGTTCGGCTGGGCGGCGTCCACGGCCTGGTTTGTCTGCGTTTGCTTGTTGATTGCTTCCTGTATCTTCGAAATGGCCTCGTTTACCTTCGCCTCCTGCGCACCCATGCCTTCCAACTTGTTGGCCAGTTCCTGCTGGCGGTTGTAAAGGTTCTGCAGTTCCTCAATCTGCTGCTTCATCGCTTCGAGGTTCGCCAGGTCCTCGGTGGCCTTTATTTGCTCTTCGAGTGCCTGTTTGAGTTTGTCGGTGTCGCTAAGCAGCTCCTTGACCTTGTTGTAATCAGCGGTGACATCGTCCTGGCCGCTTAAGATGTTTTCCAGTTTCTGAAGCGCCGCTTCCACGTTAAGGCCTTCGCCGCTGGCATTGAACCATTCGCCTTTCTCGATGAATTCCGTAATTACCCGCATCTTGGTCTTAATATCCGTGTCGGGACGCTTGGCGAATTCAATGGCCTTCTCAAGCCTTGCGGCTATTTCGGGCTTGGTCTGCTTCCACTGTTCCGCGAACTTCTGCAGGTTGTCAAGAAAGGCCTCGTATTCCTTGAGGACGGCTTCCTGTTCCTTCTGCATTTTCGCCGCTATCTCGTCATCGGCCCGGACCTGGCTGATATTGAGCAGCGCGAAAACGAAAGCAAAGGCAAAACCTAGAATAATAAATCGCTTCATTACATGCTCCTTGGAAATTTTGGATCAGCGCCCCGGATTCGCCGCCGGTGCCGCGCTAACTCTTGGCGTCATAATGTCTTATGTGCATAATGGGCAAACACTATCTCCTCTTTCCCTTCTTAGCACCCTATATAACCGGAAAACCGCAAAAAGGTTCATAATTTTCTGAAAAATTTTGCGAAAATCCGCGTTTCTCTTAAATTTCAGCCGGGCTTCATAGCCACGCTCGCCCGAAATCTTGGCGAATGTGTCTCTAGGTAACTCCAAATAAATAAACCGCATTTGCGCTTAAATCACAGCCGAGGGCGGCTGTGCCCCATGCCAAGGGCATGTTAAAAACTTATTTGGAATTACTTAGTATATACGTATGAGGCGGTATTATGTTGAAAGTGAGCCGGGCGAACTTTCCGGCCCCGCCTATCACCTACCCACGGAGTTTCCCGGCGACCTCGGCCACACGCTTGCCCAGCGCTCTCGCCACCTCAAGTTCAATTTCGTCCGGCCCCTGATTCGCCATAGGCCCCGAAACCGACGACGCGCCGTATGGCGTTCCGCCGCGTGACGTTTTGATCAATCCCTGTTCCGAATAGGGCACGCCCACGATTACCGCGCCGTGGTGGAAAAACGGGAACATCATGGAAATCAGCGTCGTCTCTTGGCCGCCGTGCATGCTGGAAGTGCTGGTGATGAACCCCACGGGCTTGCCGATCATCGTTCCCTTGAGCCACAGCGGGCTGATGGCGTCGATGACGGCCTTCATCGGCGCGGTCATATTGCCGAAGCGCGTTGGGCTTCCCCATAGGTAGCCGTCGGCCCATTCGAAGTCCGCAAGCGTCGCCTCGGGAAATTTTTCAAATTCCTTGTGGGCCGCCGCCCAGTACTCATTCTTTTGAATAATCGCCTCCGGCTCGACAATCTTGCAGCGGGTTATCTTCATTTCCGCGCCCGCCGCCCGCGCGCCGTCCGCCGCGGCCTTCGTCAGTTTCATGGTATTGCCATACCGCGTGTCAAAGACCGCCAGTATCTTCATAGCCTACCTCCTTAAATAATGTTCCATTTACGAAATCGCGCTTACCGATGAGAATGCAAATCCTCCACCTTGATTATCCATATTCCGTGGCGGGGTGCAAGAGTCAGCCCTCGGCCTTTACAACCATCAGGTTTGCGCATGCCGCACAATTCATGCTTGGCGAGCGTTTTGGCACGGTTTATGTAGGGATGTGTTTTGTCCGGGCCCGCGATTCTCCTTCCGTGCTGGATAACACACAGAAATATGAAGACTGAGAAGTCGTCATTTCAACCCTTGTACGCAAATGCAAGATGGAGCCAAAGTAGACTAAGGGTCAGAACTAGGAGGGTAATCAAAATCTGTGACAGCATTGCCCAGTTCTCTTTGAGCAGGAAGGCAAAGAACCCTTCTTCTTCATATCGGATTTTTTCTTTGTCATTATGGTTGGCAAAATCATATCCTACTTCCGGAATTCTTAGGGCACATGATTTATATATGTCACGAAATTGCTTGTCAGTATTATTTGCAGTCCAAAGTCCTCTCAGCCAAAGGAAAACGTAGGCAAAGAACAAGGCTACATATCCTAAGATGAAACTCGTGCACGCCGGTATCTTTCCAGCGATGCCATTAGTGGCAAACAATATGCCACCCCAGAGGGCAAGCGAGAGCTTCCATTCAATATCACGCCGTTTATCAAAACTATCCTGTTGCAACCTGGCTAATTCCATATACAGGTCGCATTTTTCTTTGTCTGTCATCGTATTGCCTCCTAATAAATAAATATTGTCTCCACGTTTCCTATCCGAAGCCCTTATTTCGTATTCGCTCTGAACGATGTTAACAGGCCAGGCGCAAACCGTCAACTCTTCTTTTTCAGTTGCATATTGCCGGGCAATCTTTTAGATTGTCATCTTGAATTTTGGGGCAATCCACGGATTACACGGATTTCGCGGATTTGATTTTTCGTTTTTGGTTCTTCGTTTTTGGTTTTTCATTATAGATGTCTGTGTAATCCCGCCATTGGCGAGGTCTCGCCCTTTCGGGCGGACTGTGAAATCTGTGGACGTTTATCGCATTGCGGAGGGAGTGATGAGAATTGCGTTGATGCACGTCGTTGACTGCTCGGCCATGCCGGGCATGGTGCCGGAGTTGCAGAGGCCGCCCGCGGAAATGTATCCCATCGCGGCGATCCTGCGCTCCTTCAAACTCGACGCGGAGATCGTGGAGGTTTACGCCCGCTCGCGCGATGAGATGCTGGAAAACGTGCGGAAGGTGGCGAAGAGACTCCGCCCGGAACTCGTCTGCATGGCATGCCAGACGCACAACCGCTTTGACGTTACCGACGCGGCGCAGGCGATGAAGGAGATTAACCCCAAAACCCGCATCCTGCTTCACGGCCCTCATGCGACCGCGATGTCCAAACAAATGCTGGACGTATTTCCGCAGGTTGACGGCGTGGTTCTCGGCGAGGCCGAAGGGACGTACCTTGAATACGCGCAAAAGATGAAGGCGCTCAGCCCCATCGCGAACCTGCGCGGGCTGGCGCGCAGGGCCGAAGACGGGCGCGTCGTGACCGGCGCGGCGCGCAGGCCGGTGGGGAACCTTGATTCGTTGCCCTCTCCGGGGAAATTTCTTGACTGCGCGCACGTGCTCACTTCGCGCGGTTGCCCGGAAGGGCGGGCGTATCTGCCGGACAGGCTTGTTTTCGGCGACAGTCTGCGCTTCCGCTCGCCGGCGAACGTGCTTGAGGAGTTGCGCCTGCTGCGGGAGACCTACGCGCGCGAGGTGATTTTCTTCGCCGACGAGGACTTCACGGCAAGCCGCGACCACGCGCTCGCAATCTGCAAGGGGATTGTGGAGAGCGGGCTGAAACTGTCGTTCGAGATTAACAGCCATCCGAACCATATTTGCGAGGAAAGGCTGAAGTGGCTCAAGAGGGCGGGGTGCTTCCGGATTACGTATTACGTGGAATCCGGCGCGGAGGCCGTATTGCGCGCGCTGGGGCGGCCGATGGACGTTGCGAACGCGGTGGACATGTGCCATCTCACGCGCAAACACGGGATTCACGCGCGGTACCGCATAATCTTCGGCGCGCCGGGCGAGACGCCGGAAACGATTCAAGAGACAAAGCGCTTCATCGAGAGGAGCCGGCCGTCCAGCACGGTCGTGCAGATGATGCCGATATATCCGGGGACGCCGCTTTACGAGAACGGACGGAAGAACGGCGAAATCGACGATGGCGTGTGGATGAAGCGCGAGGCGCGCATATTGCGCCACTGGCCGAAGGAGTTGGATGGCGACCGGGAGAAGACCGTGCGGGATTTTGTTGAGTTTGCACGGGTGCATTCCTATCCTTTCTCGGGAGAAGAGCGCGCGTTCTTCAGCGCGGAGTATCCGGACAGCACGGATCACCTGGCCCGTGGCCGGAAAAACCTTGAGCGTGGGAATCTTGAGGAGGCGATTGCCGAGTACGAACTGCATGTGCAAGGCGCGCGCGACGCGAACGCGGCGGTTGCCGGGTTGACGGAACTCGCGAAGTGCTACGTCCTCGTCGGCGCGTATTCTCCGGCGCTGAACAGCCTTCGCGCGGCGGACAGGCTCTTGCAGCCGGAAGAGTTTTCGTACCCCAAGACGGTCAAGGTGAACCCTGTCGTGACGGGGCTGATGGCGGAGTGCTACGCGAACCTGCGCGAATTCGCGGAGTGCCGCGCGGCCTGTGAGCGTCTTCTGGCGGCGGTGCCGGAGCATCCGTACGGGCATTACCTGATGTCGCTCTGCCTGCTGGAGGGGCCGAACGCGGACATGGCGCGCGCCGCGGCGGAGTGCCGCAGGGCGGTTGAATTGGGCTACAAGGCGCCCGCGGATTATCTGAAGCGCGTGGGACTTGAAGCGCCCGCGAAGTGACGTCGCCGCGCGGCGGGGGTCTTTCTAAATTCCGGCAATTACCCCTTGACAAAATATTTATACTTCGTTAAATATCTCGGTCATTTGGCGGGCGGTAGGCCTTAACAAAGCGGTCTTTTCGGAACCCGACTTCCTCTGCGTAAGGCTGTCCGCCGTCCGCCTCACATCAATCGCCGCAACTTTTTCCCCTTAACAACGTATTTGCCCGCGGTGTTTTCGCCGTGGGCGGCTGCAAATTTTCCGGGCCGGAATTGTTCTGGCGGCGCGGAAATCGAAAGCGGAAGAAATCTATGACCGACATCACAAAAACGGTCTCATACAAGATTGCCAGGTTTATCGTAATACTGGGAATATTCTATGCGTTCTTCACCAGCGTGGACATGCTCGGGGTGTCGCTGACATGGGTGGGGAGGGGTTTTGCGGACAGCCTGATACGCACGGTGAGAAATCCCGTCGCCGGCCTGTTCATCGGCCTGTTTGTTACCAGCCTGATTCACAGTTCCGCGTGCACCACGGCGATGATAGTTACGCTTGTGAGCACGAAGATTACCCTTAACGGGATGGAGCAGCCCATGCTGCCGATGGAGTATGCGATTCCCTTGATCATGGGCGCCAACATCGGCACGACGGTAACGAGCGCGATGGTGAGCCTGGGGCAGATGGGGCGGAAGGAGGAATTCCGCCGCGCCATGTCCGGCGCGATGGTTCACGACATGTACAACATAATCGCGGTGGCGTTCTTTCTGCCGCTTGAGTTGTTAACGCATCTGCTGCAGACAACGTCGCGGTTTCTGGCGGAGGCGTTCAAGTCAGCCGGAGGTGTCGAGATTGCAAAACCGCTGGACTACGCCATCAAGCCCGTTTCCATGTTCGTAAGGGATCAGATATTCGCTCCGATTGTGCCTTTGCCGTGGGCGGGCCTGGCGATGGGGGTTTTCGCGCTGGGGATCATGGGGGTGGCGCTTGTTGCCATTGCGAAGATCATGCGCAAAATCGCGGAGACCAGGTTTGAAGTGCTCTTTGACAAGTACGTAGGCAAGTACCCCTACCTGGCGCTGTTGCTGGGCATCGTGGTTACCGCGGCTATTCAGAGCAGTTCAATAGTTACATCCATGCTGGTCCCCATGGTCGGAGCGGGAATCATGACGATAGAGCAAATCTACCCGGTCATGCTCGGCGCGGACATAGGGACGACGATAACCGCGATCCTGGCGGGCCTTGCCAGGCTTGCCGTAACCAACGAGAGCGAAGGCCTTGCCATAGCGTTTGTCCATACGCTGCTCAACGTGTTCGGGGTTATCGTGTTCTTCATGATTCCCGGCAGCAGTAAGATACCTATCGGCGCGGCGAGGTATCTTGCCCGGATTCTCACGAAATCACCGCAGTATGCTATTGCTTTTGTAATAATTGTGTTTTATGGTATTCCGGGTGCGATAATACTTCTCCAAAACATATTCTAGGGGGCGTAAATGCTCAAGGACCTATTATTTGCATGGCGTGATAAGAGCCTGCTCAACCAGATGTACGACGAATTCACGCAGATGCTGAAGAACGCGGAATGGATGTTCAGCAAAGTCTCCGCGCTCCTCCTCCAGGGCCAGGAAGAGCCGGGCCTGCACAAGGACCTTTTCGCCTGCGACATCCTCGTCAACAAGACCGAGCGCCGCATCCGCAAGCAGATTGTGGAGCACCTCACCATCCGCCCGAAGGCCGACATCGCCGCGTGCCTCGTGCTGATGAGCGTCGTCAAGGACGCGGAACGCATAGGCGACTACTGCAAGAACCTCTACGATGTCTGGCGCCTTTACGGCGGGACGCTCAAGCCCGGCGAGTTCACCGACATCCTCATTGAACAGCAGAAGGAACTCCTCGAAACTTTCGGCAAGGTCACCAAGGCCTTCGCGGAAGAAGACGAGACCCTCGGCCACGAAGTCGTGGAGAACGAACTGCGCTTCGGCAAGAGGCTGGACGACGCGGTGGTCATGCTGGCGAATTCCACCATCTCCACCAAGGCCGCGGTCTGCTACACGCTCGCGTGCAGGCATTTGAAGCGTATCAGCGCGCACCTGGGCAACATCGCGTCCTCCGTAATCATGCCCGTCCACAAGATAGACTACTTCGACGAAAAATGGCACTGAGAGAGGCGAAAGGTCAAAATCGAAGGGTTCAAGGTTCAACGTTCAAAGTTCAAGGTTCAAAGTTCAAGGCAAATGGAGTATTTGACCATTTCTTTACCGGAACTTTACCGCCTAACGCCCCGGAATAATCCCCTTGCCCTTTGCGGGCAAAGTGTTGTAGAATCCCCAGCGGTGTAGTCGTAAAAGGGAAACGTGGAAACGGCGTTTTGCGCCTGACAAAGCGCGTTAAATCGGGGGGTAGAATTAGAGCATGAATCCGCTGGAAACATACTTAAAGGAATTTGGAGAAATTCGCGCCACGGGAGCCGCCGTCGCGGAAACGTCTTACTATCCCGCCCTGTCGAATCTCCTGAATGAAATCGGCAAGACGCTCAAACCCAAAGTCCGCTGCGTTATCAATCTCGCTAATCGCGGGGCTGGACTGCCGGACGGCGGGCTTTTCACGCCTGACCAAATCAAAAAGGACGATCCAAACCCAATGACTGGGCAAATGCCCGCGCGCGGGGCAATCGAAGCCAAGCCCCCGGCCCTTGACGTGCGAAATCTACCCGCTAAGGAAGCGGAACAGGTCAAGGGCTATGTCAGCAGATACGGCCTTGTCCTTATTACGAATTTCCGAGATTTCCTTTTGCGTGGAAATGACGCCAACGGCAATCCCTTGCCGCTGGAAGGCTTCACGCTGGCCGATAGCGACGCCGCTTTCCGCGAACTGACCCGCCACCCGCAAAAGGCCGCGAAAGAACATGGCGAGCAGTTTTACGAATATCTGAAGCGCGTCATGCTCTACAAGGCCCCGATAGCCGCGCCGCAAGACTTGGCGTGGTTTCTTGCGTCGTATGCCCGCGATGCAAAGGCCCGCGTAGAAAATCACAAAGACCTTTCCGCGCTGAACACCGTGCGCGCCGCGCTTGAAGAAGCGCTTGGCATGAAATTCACCGGCGAAAAAGGGGATCACTTCTTCCGTTCAACGCTGGTGCAGACGCTTTTCTACGGCGTGTTTTCCGCGTGGGTTTTGTGGCACAGGGAAAACCCCGCCGGAACCGACATCTTCAACTGGAAACAGGCGGAATGGTCTTTGCGCGTGCCCTTCATTCGCACACTGTATGAACAGGTTGCCACTTCCAGCAAACTTGGCCCGCTGAATCTGGTGGAAGTCCTTGACTGGACAGAGGCCGCGCTTAACCGCGTCAGGCGCGAGGACTTTTTCGCAAAATTCCAAGACGAACACGCCGTACAGTATTTCTATGAACCGTTCCTTGAAGCATTCGACCCGGAACTCCGCAAGGAACTTGGCGTATGGTACACCCCCCCGGAAATCGTCAAGTATCAGGTTGCCCGCATTCATAAGGTTTTGCAGGATGAACTTGGCAAGACTGATGGGTTGGCCGACGAAACCGTCGTCGTGCTCGACCCCTGTTGCGGCACAGGCGCATATCTGGTGGAAGTGCTCAGGTGCATTCACGAAAGGTTGAAAGAAACGCGCAGCGATGACCTTATCGCCTCTGACCTGAAAAAGGCCGCAATGACGCGCATTTTCGGCTTTGAGATTCTGCCCGCGCCGTTTGTCGTGTCTCACCTGCAACTTGGGCTTATACTACATGATTTGGGCGCGCCGCTGTCGGCAAAAGGAAACGAGCGCGTTGGAGTGTATCTCACTAATTCACTAACAGGGTGGGAGCCGCCAAAGGAACCGAAGACCCGCGTCATGGGATTCATGCCAGAACTTCAAGAGGAAAAAGACGCCGCCGAGAAGGTGAAACAGACTGAGCGCGTCCTTGTTGTCTTGGGCAATCCGCCTTATAACGCCTTTGCCGGTGTCAGCCCCGAAGAAGAACAGGGGCTTGTTGAACCGTATAAAGGGCTATACTACGCCGAAAAGAAACTCAAGAAGGGGCGCACAAAGCAGGTTGCGCGCTACCTGTTGAACGACCCGGTTTCCGACGGCGGCTGGGGCATAAAGAAATTCAACCTTGACGATATGTATGTCCGCTTCTTCCGCCTTGCGGAACGCCGTATAGCGGAGATGACCGGCAAGGGCGTCGTGTCTTTCATATCAAACTTCTCTTACTTGGGTGATCCTTCCTTTGTTGTCATGCGGGAACGTTTTCTTAGCGAATTCGACAAACTATGGTTTGATTGCATGAACGGCGACAGCCGCGAAACCGGCAAACTGACGCCGGAAGGTGCTCCCGATCCGTCGGTTTTCTCAACTGAACAGAACCGCGAAGGTATCCGCGTCGGCACTGCGATTTCTGTAATGACCGTGCAGCACAGCCGCCCTCGGCTGTGTCTCAAGTCCGCTTCCGGCATTTCTGGGGCGTAACAAAGCGTGAGGACGTTCTGACAACCGTAAAAAAGGAGGGCGAAGAATTCGACGCAGCATACACGGCGGCAAAGCCCTGTAAGGAAAACCGCTATTCCTTCCGCCCGGAAAACGTGTCCGCTGCATATAACGCATGGCCGAAACTGCCTGACTTGTGCGAGGTCGCGCCCAGCAATGGTCTGATGGAGAAGCGCGGCGGGGCTTTGATAGACATAGACAAAGACGCTCTGGAAACGCGCATGAAGGATTACTTCAACCGCGATCTTTCCTGGGAAGACTACAAGGCGCGGCAAACAGCCCTTGTCCAAGCGCAGGCCGCTTTCGACCCACCCCAAGCCCGCAGGAAGGCATTGGCCGCAGAAGGATTTGACCCCAAGCGACTTCTTCGCTATACCATTCGCCCCTTTGAGACCCGCTGGTGCTACTACACCGTCGTAAGGCCCATCTGGAATTCGGCGCGCCCGGCGCTGTGGAAACAATGCTTTGAAGGAAATACGTTTCTTCTAAGCCGCATGAGACCCGGCAAAGCACCTGAAGGCGCGCCGATGTACTTCTGTCGCGGGCTTTCAGATGACCATTTGCTTTCGCCCGACGCGGTATGCTTTGCGATGCGCTTGGCTTCGGCGGAAAGCAAGGCCAAAGAACTTGCAGTGCATGACGCTGACCTAAGAGCAAAGTCTGCTAAACCAGGCAAAAAGGCCAAACAAAGCGCAATGTATAGCGCACAATATAAGGCAAATTTATCCACTGCCACACGCGCATACTTAGCGGAGTTGAAAATTGAAGCCCCCGATGCCAGCGCGGAAACGGCGGGTATGATTTGGATGCACGCTCTGGCCGTCGGTTACAGCCCGGCATACCTTGCCGAGAATGCCGACGGTATCCGGCGCGACTGGCCGCGTATCCCGCTGCCGGATTCTCGAAAGGCGCTGGAGAAATCGGCGGAATTTGGGCGCGAAGTTGCGGCACTGTTAGACACGGAACGCAAGACAAGCGATTTGATGGAAGGGAAGTTTGAAACGATTTTCAAGGAATTCGGGCCGCTGAAAAAAGTCGGCGACGGAGAGTTAGACCTTGCCGTTACCGCCGGTTGGGGACACGCGGGCAAGGGCGGCGTGACCATGCCCGGCAAAGGCCGCATAGTGGAGCGCCCATACAGCAAAGAAGAACTGGCCGCGATAACCGACGCCGCGAAATCGCATGGTAGTACGCAAAAGGCGGCGCTGGCGCTCTTGGGCGCGGATACGCGGGACGTTTACCTGAATGACAAAGCCTGCTGGCGCAACGTCCCCGCGAACGTGTGGGAATACTATATCGGCGGGTATCAGGTTATCAAGAAATGGCTGAGTTACCGCGAGCAGGAACTTTTGAAGCGCCCGCTTAAATCCGAAGAAGCCCGCGAAGTAACCGCGATGGTTAGGCGCATA
>Ga0315274_10010780_pt1 | contig 13162 bp, 12 predicted proteins | sample YL17G02_20_MG_FD_203700 | JGI IMG/M metagenome (GOLD analysis project Ga0315274, IMG submission 203700) | Sediment microbial communities from Yellowstone Lake, YNP, Wyoming, USA - YL17G02_20 | ecosystem: Environmental > Aquatic > Freshwater > Lake > Sediment | place: USA: Wyoming | collected... | reverse complement strand
ATGATGGCAATGGCGACCGAGCCGGACCTCGTGCGGCGCCTGATGGCCCACCTGCGAGACGGCGTGCTCCAGGCGATGCGCCAGGTGGAGGAGAGCGGCCTGCTTACGCCGAACAACATCGGCCCCATGTTCTGCAGCGACCCCCTCGGCCCAGAGCGGGACGACGGCAGCGTCACCTACAAGAGCCTCTGGGTAGCGGCCAACAGCCAGGAGTTCGACCAGGTCTCCCCGGCCATGTGGGAGGAGTTCCTGCTTGAATATCAGATGCCGATTCTCCAGCAGTTCGGCCTGTCGTGCTACGGCTGCTGCGAGAACCTGACGCAGAAGATTGAAGGCGTCCTGTCCATCCCCAACCTGCGCATCTTCGTGTGCAGTGCGTGGACCGACCTTGAAAAAGTCATAGAGCGCGTCGGCTCGGACTACGTGATCATGTGGCGCCAGAAGGCCAGCGACGTTGTCTTCCCCGAGGACGTCGGCAAGATCAGACGCGGCCTGGAAGAGGGCATGAGGAGGCTTAAGGGCTGCTGCGTTCAAGTCGTCCTGCGCGAACTCCAGACCCTCGCCGGCCACCCCGACCGCCTGCACGTGTGGACCAGCCTCGCAAAGGAGGCGGCGGCGAAGTATGCGTGAGAAGGCTCTTCCAGGAGGCCCCGCTGGCGTTTGCAGTGAAAAGGACAACACTCGTTCTCGTTCTCGTCGTCGTCCTTCACCAGGGCGATTACGATTACGAGAACGAGAACGAGAACAAACGAGAGATGACCCATCACGAAGCTGAAACGCTCGCGCTGCTGAAGCTGAAGATGTCCGAGGGTGTGGGCAACGCGGCGGTGCACCGGCTGGTCGAGGCATTCGGCTCCGCCGAGGCGGCCCTCAGCGCGCCGAAGGATCGCCTGCGCGAGATCGAGGGCATCTGCGAGACCGTTGTGCAGTCGCTCAGCCACGGACCGGACGAAAGCGCCGTCGAGACCGAGTTGGAGCTGATGAGCAGGGCGAAGGTGCGCCTCGTGCCGTTCCTCTCCGAGGACTACCCTCCCCCACTCAAGCAGCTTGAGTCGGATGCCCCCCCACTGCTGTGGATCAAGGGCGACTATGAGCGTCGCGATCAGCTTTCCGTGGCCGTGGTCGGCTCGCGGCGCTGCTCGCACTACGGCCGCACGCAGGCGCGCCGTTTTGCGATGGGCCTGGCCGGCATGGGCTTCAGCATCGTCAGCGGCCTGGCCCGCGGCATAGACTCCGAGGCCCACCGCGGAGCGCTTCAAGCCGGGGGCAGGACCATCGCGGTGCTGGGCTGCGGTCTGGGCCAACTGCCCGGCCTCGACGAGTGGGAACTGGCCTGCGAGATCGCCGAGCACGGGGCGCTCATCAGCGAGCTGCCGATGACGACGCCGCCACGGCCCGGCAACTTCCCGCCGCGCAACCGGCTCATCAGCGCCCTGTCGCTGGGCGTGCTGGTCGTCGAGGCATCCACCAGGAGCGGCAGCTTGATCACAGCGCGCTGGGCCGGCGAGCAGGGCAAGAGCGTCTTTGCCGTCCCGGGGGACGTTGAGAGTCCCACCAGCCGCGGCTGTCACAGGCTGATAAGGGACGGCGCGATCCTCGTTGAGGACGCCCGTGGCGTCGTCGAAGGATTGGGGCCGTTGAGCGAGCCGATTGATCTGCTCGCCGCGCCAGGGCAGCAGGAAGGCGAACTGACCGTGGACGATGCCCGCGCCATGGCTCTCAACGAGCGCGAGCGGCAGATATTCGACCTGCTGAGCCACGCCCCCAATCACATAGACTCGGTCGTTGCCGAAACCGGCCTGCCCGTGTCAATCGTCTCGAGCACGCTGCTGACGCTCGAGATTCGCGGGCTTGCGAAGCACCTCCCAGGGCAGAACTACGTGCGAGCGTAGGGAAAGCGTACGCCGGACTGATTCTTCTTGACATTCCTGCTGCGGTCAGCTATATATGCGTTTGTCGGCGAGTTTCGCCCCGGTCCGTGCGGACGGGGCGAGGGAAAGCGGTGAGAAACCGCTGCGGACCCGCCACTGTAACTGGTAGCGAAAGCCTGACGTAGCGCCACTGTCCCGGCCGCGCAAGCGACGGGATGGGAAGGCCGGGCAAGTAGCAGAGACCAGGAGCCAGGAGACCTGCTCGCCGGCAGGTGCTGTTGTATCTTCGGGTGTGAGATGCGGCACGCAGGACGGACTGGTTCTGTCTCGAACGTGCAACTTGAACCCGATGCAGCGGCCCGCATCGGGTTTTTTGTTGCGGTGCCGCCTCCCGGACTCTGCATCTGCCCTTAGAGTCAGGAGGTGTTGGGATGTGCCGAAGGAAGGGGTTCACCCTCATAGAGCTGCTCGTTTCTATCACCATAATCGGTATTCTGGCGAGCATGCTTTTGCCGGCGGTGGAGGACGCACGCATGAAGGCCTTCCAGGTCTCGTGCATGAGCAACCTCCGTGCTCTGGGCGTTGCATTTACCCTGTATGCCGACGAGAACGACGACGTGTTCGTGCCGGCCGCCGAGGACGTCAACTGGGGCAACGACAACTGCCGCCGCTGGCACGGAGTGCGCCCGGCGACGGACCAGCCGTTCGATCACAGCAAGGGGCCGCTTGCGCGGTACGCGGGCGGCGAGGCTTACAGGTGCCCTGCCTTCTGGGGCTACCAAACCTCTGTGGCCCTGAACGCGTTTGAGGCAGGGTGCGGCGGCTACGGCTACAACCAGACCTTCGTCGGCACATTGGAGTGGAAACTGAGCCCGCACTGGTTCACGGGGAACACCTACTCGATCCGACGAGGGGCCGGCTGGTCCGACTTCATGAAGCCCCCCGAAACACTGGTGTTCGCAGACTGCGCCTTGCCCATGATCTCCGGGGAGGAACAGTATCTGGTCGAATACTCCTTCGCCGAGCCGCCCTTCTGGACGGAGCCTGCCCCTAACGGGCTCTGGGACCAGCCGGACACGGACAATCCATGGGGACGTCCCAGCCCATCCATCCACTTCCGGCACAACAACGAGGCCAACGTCCTGTGGCTCGACATGCACGTAACGGGCATGCCCTTTGGCTATACGACAGAGACAAACGTCTACGGCGCGGAGAACGAGCCGTTCAAGGTGGGTTGGTTCGGGACGGACGATTTCACGTACTTTGACCAGAAGTAAGGGGCGCCTGCTCGTAAGGGCCGGCGCGGATTCATGATGCTCTCCGACGCGGCAAAGAGGTATGTTCTGCTTGCGCTCGTCGCTGTGTGTGCTGTTGGGGCGGCGTGGTACGTGTTCGTTCGACGCTCGCCTGATGCTACCGGGCAAGCGCCCAGGCTGGACGTGATCTGCGCCTCATGCGGCCGGGAGGCAAGGATCGCCATAAGCGGCAACTGGCGCCGTTGTCCCCACTGTCACGAGAGCACGGTCTATCTGGCGGCGGTCTGCCCCAGATGCGGGAAGGTGATGCCGTTTCTCGACGACGGACTCTATCTCAGGGACTCCGTGAGGGCTATGAGCGAGCACGCCGCCGAGGTCCTGCCCGTGTGCCCGGACTGCAAGGTGCAGGCTATCCCCAAGTGGGCGGCCTTTCCAAAGGTGATCCGCGCCGGGGAGTAGGCCCGACCCGGCGCGCCGGACTGGTCACTTCCCCACCGCGACGTCCGCCCCGGCGCGGCGCATCAGCTCCACGAACTGGGGGAAGGTCACCGCCGCAGCCTCGGCCGTCTCCACGACGGTCTCCCCCGCCGCCGCAAGGCCGGCCACGGCCAGTGCCATCACGACGCGGTGGTCCCCCCTGCCGTCCACCTTCGCGCCGCGCAGGCTGGTGCCCTGTATGATCAAACCGTCAGGCAGCTCCTCGATCTCGCCGCCCAGCTTGGCCAGCTCTTCGCTCATCGAGGCGAGGCGATCGGTCTCCTTGATGCGCGCCTGAGGGACGTTGAGCAGCCGCGTCTCGCCATCGGCCAGGCACCCCGCCACCGCCATTGCAGGCAGCGCATCCGGTGTCGCATTCAAATCGAACGTGGCGCCGCGAAGCCGATCGGGACCGCAGACACGCAAGCCGTCGCGCTCGACGTCAATCCGGCAGCCCATCTCGCGCAGCATGCCCACCACCGCCTTGTCGCCCTGGGTATCGCCCATGTCCAGGCCGCGCAGCATCAGCTCCGAACCCGTCACCGCCGCAGCCACCAGGAAGAACGTGGCGCTGGAGAAGTCAGCCGCAACGGCCTTCTCGAAAGCCGGGTATCTCTGCCGGCCCGGAACGGTGAAATGCTGGAGGTCCTCGGACGCCTCGAATCTCATCCCCGCCTCCCGCAGCCAGCGGCAGGTCATCGCAACATAGGGCTTCTCGTTCAGCAGGGGCGCCGTGATCTCCGTGTCGCCGGAAGCGAGCGGGCAGCCGATAAGCAGGCTTGACAGGTACTGGCTGGTGGGGCATTCGATGCTGACGCTTCCCCCCTTCAGGCCGCCGCCCACGACCACGGGCGGGCATCCCGTGCCGTCCTTGGAGCGGGCGGTGGCGCCCAACTCCGCAAGTGCCTTCAGCAGCGGTCCGGCCGATCGTAGTCGTGTCTGCTCGTCGCCCGTCAGTTCGACGAGCCCATCGCAGAGTGCCGCGGCGCTCATCCCGAGGAACAAGGTAGTCCCCGAGTTGCCCACGTCCGCCGGCTGCGGCGGAGCCGTCGGCCGGCCGCCCGTGCCGGCTATCCGCCAGCATTCAGCATCCGCAGTGTCCACCTCAGCTCCGAGAGACTCGCACAAGCCCACGCAGCTCCGCGTATCGTCTGAGTCAAGCGGTCGCAGCAGCCTCGATTCGCCGTCCGACAGCAGGCCGATTATCAGCCCGCGGATGGTGTGCGACTTGCTCGCCGGCATCGTCACCTCGCCGGAGAGCTTGCTCTTCGTCACTACGAGTTCCATGGGCCTTCTCCTCGGAGCATTGTGCGGACACCGAATTATAGGGCCGCTTGCCCGGACGCGCAACGGCAGCGGCGTCGAGCGACTGTTCAAATATCGGTCGGGCCCCCTTGTAGAAGGGCATGAAACCGCATTTTTGCCAGCTTCTCCTGACCACCCACGCGCATTTAGACATTCACGGGACAATGTTGCGCTTGCCTCCTCGGTGGTGTACAATGCTTGCTGCGCGTGGCGCTCGGTCATCGAATAGGCGAAACGGCAATATGTGGCTTGCCTTATGGCACGGCTGGCCCAGACTAGCAAGTCAGTTTGGCTGGAATTGCCTTCATGCGCTAACGGTCCAGATACTGGGGACGCTGTCGAGGGCCGCTTGAGCTCGTGCCGCTGGTTCTCCCGTTGCTTTTTGCGGCCCTGTGCGGTAGAGTCGTAGGGCACAAGCCCATGTTGTGCTGGCTGACGCGTCGCACGGCCGCGATATCCCGTTCTGACTGTGCAGATAGAGGAGTGAGCCATGAAGAGCGCCTTATTCTATGCCATAACGAGTGAGTCCGACTTCGCAAAGACGTTTCTTTCCGATCTTGTGACGCTTCTCAGGGCTAAACCTGAGCAACGCAATGGTTGCTTCAACGTCCTGCTTCCCCTCATGCTTACAATGACCGCGGACCAAAAGCGCACTATCGCTGAGCAGGTGGCACGCGAGCACGGATTCGGCTATGTGGAAGCAGCTGCTGCTCTGCAAGCATTGCAGTTCTTGCTGAGAGAATTGACACGGGAAGAATACCCCGAGGTTCCCACCCAGGATTTCGCAGACGATCTTCGTGAAACCGCCTCGAAGTATGACGTGCCGATGTCCGACCTCGAGCTGAATGTGTTCATTGAAACGATAGATCGCCTACGTGGCGATGTTGTCCCGAGGTATGAAGAGGTCAAAAAGGAGAAGGCGACTACTACCGGCATACTCCCCTCGCTGCTATCCTTCCGTACCACCGTGGAATTGAGACCTGTCGTCGCGAACAAGTTCCGCATAGGGATGGCGGCCGATGAATATGAACCGGACATTAGGGGCGTCGTTCCCGTTGTTTCGTTCGTGCTCGAAGCTGACAGCGGAGTAGTCGATGAGTTCTGTGTCCAAATGTCACCCGAGGAATTGGCGGCCCTCATCGAGGAACTAAGAGCTGCACAAGTCTGTTTGGATCGTCTCCAGCAGTTCGTGCATTATGAAGACGTCGCTTCTCACAGTGGCTCAAGGACACAAGGCCCGTGCGGAGGAACGTGACCATGCCGTCGCGATTCGCTGGTGTGCCGGGGTTATTGCAGCTAACGCACCGTGACATCGTAATGTTCAGCCTTGGGTGTGCCTATGAGCGCGCTATAATCCAGGGTGCGCAAATGGCCGAGTCAGAGTCAACAGGGACGCGCCACAAGCAGAAGGGGCCCCTTGGGTACCGCGCGACTGATAAGGTCCCTCAGTATCTTGAGAAAGCGAACTTTGAACCCGAACTTGGCTCAACCGCTTACGCACGCGAGAAACTGGAGTTGCTCCAAATGCCCGGCCAAGGCGAGATAGAGAAGGCGACGACACCGCCCTGCGCGGTAGTCCACCTCAACCGGCCCGTCACAAGCGGCGAGCCGGGCGAGCTTTTCTGGACTGCCGGCAGGACTGTAGCGGTGATGAGCAAAGGCAGCCATCTCGTTAGGATTGAGGTGGACGGATTGAGATGCAAGGTGCCTTTCCTTGTTAGCGTTGGCAATCAGTACAGCTGGCTGCTGACAGTTGGTCAATGCTTTGAGGCGCAAGTCAACGTGGAATCTGAACGTGCAGAAGGGCTCTGCATTTTCAACCCCCGACCGTTAGGTTCCCCCGACGAAACGCCTGAGCGCCTGTGGGATCGGCTGCAAGAACTGGCTCATCGAAATGAGACACGGGATGACTGAATCTAGTACGGCATCCCGCGTTCTCTTCCTGGATGTAGGCTACGGCGCATCAGCTATAGTCTGCCTGCCTTCGCCGGGCGAGGCCATTCTGATCGACAGCGCCGATGCTCCGACAACTCTCCGGGGACTTAGGAAGGCACGGATAAAGCGTCTTCGTCTGGTTCTGGTCACTCACAGTGATGCAGACCATACGCGTGGAATCGCCACCACTCTGAGGAACTTCCCAGGACGAGTTGACCGCATTCTGTACCATCCTGACAGGCGACGCATTGAAGACACACAGCAGTCGTATCAAATGATCCTGAAGATAGCGGCCGAAAGGGACATTCCGAGCGGTCCGGCCTGTTCCGACCAGAATGACAGGCTCCACAAGTTCCCACTTGATGCCTGTTGCATACTGTATCCAAAGTACGAGGACGTGTGCAGGAACCTTGAGAGGGGCGGTGCGCCAAACCGTGCTTCCGCTGTGTTTTTCGTCTCGTTCCGAGGCCGGTCTTTCCTTTTTGGTGGCGACCTGGAAGCTCACGGATGGGACCATCTGCATGATCAGGGAGCGATCCCAAGAGCAGACGTGTTCCTCTTGCCACACCACGGCGGGGAGTTCCACCGCGCTCAATCTTCAAGGCGCGCGCATCGACCGCAAGCAGGGATCAACCACGAGGCGTTACTCGAGCAGATTGCACCTCAGTTTGTCGTGATCTCAACGGGCACCTCTGCTCAGACAAACTTCCCCCCGCACGCGAGGGTTCTTGATGTCCTGGCTACATACGGGGCCAACAGATCAGGCTTCCACGTTTTCTGCACCGAGTTGACGGTGCGCTGCCACCCGACCCCTTTGCTCTATCGCAAGACTGCTATCGAAGGAATACAAAGGAATGACTGGCCAGCCATGTTTGCGTCGTCCCCGGCCAGTTGCCCTTGTGGAGGTACTATCTGTTTTGTTGTCAGGGCAACAGGGGATATGAGTGTTTCGCCAGACGTCGTATCGCACGACCACTTTGTGATGCAACTTCCGCACCCCCGTTGTCGACCAGAGTGGGCGACGCGATAGAAGAATCTGTTCGAGCGCAAATACTGATTGTTCGTCGTTCTTATGGCGCTCCATATCGACCGGGCAGCGAAGCCTCCCCGTAGGCTTGTTGTCGAGACTACCTGCCACAACCACACCCTTTGACGCACATGTTCGGTGGCATTCAAAGCCGAACAACGATAGCTGCCTCATGTTCCATGGAAGTCTTACTTTCCTCCGCCGCCAGTAACCCACAGATACATTAACTCCGGCGACGCCTACGAGGCTTGCCCGCCATCCGTGTGGCGGGAGGACGACAGGGACTGAACAGCGATCCTTTTGACACACCGCGAAGTTGCGGTAGCATGGGGGCCTTGATCTCCGCAAGTGTTCTTGGAAAGGAGCCCTGCATGAAGTTTGCGATCATCTATCACAGCGAGACTGGCAACACTCGGAGGATGGCCGAATTGATCAAGGAAGGCGCGGCAATCGTCAAGGATGTGGAGGCAAAGACCATGAGCCTTGACGCCATTGACACGGCCTACGTCGAGCAGGCACGCGTCGTGGCGCTGGGCTGCCCGACCTACGAGGGCACGTGCAGTTGGCAGATGAAGAAGCTGCTCGACACGTCGGGTCTCCCCCTTGCGGGCAAGCTGGGCGGCGTGTTTGCGTCGCAGAACTGGCCCGGAGGGGGCGGCGCGGACCTCGCCGAGATAACGCTGATTGCAGGGATGCTTGTGCACGGTATGCTCATATACTCGGGCGGCATCGCGCGGGGCATGCCCCCCCTGCACTTCGGCGCAGTGAGCAGACGCAGCCCGGAGGGGTTCGACAAGGAGCGTTGCGTGAAGCTGGGCGTGAACCTCGCTGAGAAGGGACTCGAGCTGTTCGGCAAGTAGCAGTTCTGGAGAGTGCCCGGGCGGCCGCCGAAGCAGTGGGCGGATAGGGGCTGAGGGTCCGTTTCTCATTGACTCACTTTGGGCGCCGCCCGTATAATAGCGGCATGTCGGACAGTTGGGCGTGACGTTTGACGCCAGCGGTGTGTCGTCCCGTTGCGGCGTTGCCCTTATATAGTCGAGTTCTCGCCCCTGGGTCCCGCCGGGTTCTTGTGTTGCTCGGCGCTCCACTTGCCAGTATTGGTTGCCCAGGCGAAAGGGGACGGGCAACCTTTGCGTCGGCGTTTTCTATTGACGATTGGAGTGCGAAAATGGGACTCCCCCCAAGGAAATTCACCAGGTCGCGAACGCTCCTCAAGCGTTCTCACGCGAGGCTCGCAGCGCCCAACATCCCCCGATCCCAAAAGATCCGCCCGGCGGGCACCCGTTCCGGCCGGTTCTTCTGCGCCAACTGCAACCAACCCAAGCCGCCGCACGCCGTGTGTCCTAACTGCGGCTACTATCGCGGGCGCGCCGTGATAGAGATCGAACGGTGAGCGGGCTCCGGCGCCGCGTGATATGGTCCTTTAGCATGAAACGGCAACGAGTATGACGCAGCCTGCGGGCGAAGCTTTGCCTGAAGAACTCGTCGGCATGAGCGTCGTGGTTGATGTTGCGGGCGGGGACCTGGCCCCTGCCGAACCCATTGCAGGCGCTCTGCTGGCTGCAAAGCGTTTCCCCGACACGAACATACTGCTTGCCGGCCCGGAGGGCGTTATACGGGCCGCGCTGGACCGATGCGCTCCCGTGCCTACGAATATAGGGGTCCTGCATGCCTCGGAAAGCATCGGCATGCACGAGTCCCCGGTGCAGGTCCTGCGAGAGAAGAAGGATTCCTCCATCGGCGTCGGAGTTGCCTGCGTGGCACGGGGAGAAGCCAGTGCCTTTGTGAGTGCGGGCAATACGGGCGCCGTAGTGGCAGCCACTTCCCTATGTCTTGGTCTCCTGGAGGGGGTGCAGCGGCCCGGAATAGCCATCCCCATCAGGGCCCTGGATCATACGGTCGTCATCATTGACGTGGGCGCCAACATGCAGTGCAAACCCACCCACCTCTTGCAGTACGGTATCATGGCCACGGTTTTCGCGCGTGATCTGCTGGAGCTGGAGAACCCGAGGGTGGGGCTGCTGAACGTCGGCCAGGAAGAACGCAAGGGCACCACGATGCTTAAGGAAGCCTTCGAGATGTTGTCTCAGGCGAACCTTGAATTCGTGGGCAACGTGGAAGGCCACGAAATCTTCTTCGACGCCTGCGACATCGTCGTGTGCGACGGTTTCGTGGGGAACGTGCTGCTGAAGACCAGCGAAGGTGTCGCGGCGAAACTCATGCAGTACTTCAAGAGTGAGATCAAGAAGAAGCTGTGGCGCCAGATCGGCTTCGCATTGTGCAAGGACGTATTCGGCGTCATCCGCAGGAGGGCGGACTACTCCCAGTACGGAGGCGCCCTTCTGCTGGGCGTCAACGGCGTCACGATAATCAGTCACGGCCGATCCGACGCGACGGCGATAGTGAATGCCGTGCGAGAGGCCAGGAGCTTCGTCAGGCGCGGGGTCAACGACAAGATTGCGGCGGCAATCCGCTCCGCGCCGCTGCCCAACAGCAAGTCGGACCAAAAGCGTCCTGCCCCCCCTACTCCAGGGTAACCGAGAAACTCCCCATATTGCGCCAGCCATGCGAAGTCACATCGCACTACCCGTCGAGATAGCCGGACTGGGATCCTATCTCCCCGACAGGGTTCTGACCAACCACGACCTGGAGCAGATGGTTGAGACCTCGGATGAGTGGATAACCCAGAGAACGGGCATCAGGGAGCGTCGGGTCGCGGCAGAAGACCAGGCGACAAGCGACCTGGCCGTTTCCGCCGCTCGGCAAGCCCTTGAGCAGGCCGCTGTGGCACCCGAAAAGGTTGAAGCCATCATCTGCGCCACCTGCACGCCCGACTACCTGTTCCCGGCTACTGCGTGCCTGGTGCAAGCGGCCCTCGTCGCGGAGAACGCCGTATGCTACGACGTGGAGGCTGCGTGCAGCGGGTTCGTCTTCGGGGTTGCACAGGCGGCGGCCATGGTGGCCGTGGGAGTTCTGGAGAACGCACTCGTCATCGGTGCAGAGACGCTCAGCAGGTTCACGGACTACACCGATCGGCGCTCATGCATCCTGTTCGGCGACGGGGCGGGCGCCGCCGTGTTGACCAGGAGCCACAACGGGGGTGAGGTGCTCTACTGTGAACTGGGCGCGGACGGGCGGCGCCCCGAACTCATGACAATACCTGCCGGCGGCGCACGTATCCCCGCCTCCGACAAGACCGTGAAGGACAGGGGCCATTACATAAGACTTGAGGGCCGCGAGGTCTTCAAGTACGCCGTTAACAAGCTCGGCGAGCTGGTCCTGCGGATACCGCAGGAGACGGGCATCCCCCTGAGCGACATCAAGCTCATCGTGCCTCACCAGAGCAACGACAGGATCATCCGAAGCGTCTGCGAGCGGGCCGGCATACCTGATTCCAAGGCATACATGAACATTGACCGGGTCGGCAACACCTCCGCGGCATCCATCCCGATCGCGCTGGATGAGGCTGTGCGGTCCGGCCGGCTCGAGCGCGGCGACCTGGTTCTGCTGCTGGGGTTCGGCGGCGGCGTTACGTGGGGTTCTATCCTGCTGAGGTATTAGGAGCCTCTAAGAAGGCCGGGGCGCAGAGCAGTCCTTCTCTTGGCCGATAAGGGTGCCGCCACATGCCTCAGAGTGTTTTGCTTTTCCCGGGACAAGGCGCTCAGCACGTCGGGATGGCTCAGGACGTGGCGGCGAGATATGACGCCGCCGAAGAGACCTTCCTCGCAGCGTCCAACGCCATAGGCGTGGATCTGCGAAGATTGTGCTTCGAGGGCCCCGAGGAGGAGCTGGCACGCACAGAACTCTGCCAGCCGGCCATCCTGACGGCGAGCGTGGCGGTCTTGCGAGCTGTTGAGCAGGCTCTGGGACGTCCCCTGCCGGTGGCTGCGGCCGCAGGGTTGAGCCTGGGCGAGTACAGCGCACTCGTCGCTGCAGGGTCCCTTGAGTTGCCGGACGCCGTGCGGCTCGTCCGCTGTCGTGGCGCATATATGCAGGAGGCGTGCGAGGCCCGCCCCGGCACAATGTCTTCGATGCTCGGGCTGGCGGATGAGCAGGTCGAGTGCGCCTGCCGCAGGATTCGCGAGGAGGAAGGCGGCGAGGTGTGGCCGGCGAACTACAACAGCCCGTCACAGGTGGTGATCAGCGGCGAGAGGAGAGCCGTCGAGCGGGCATCTGCGCTCTGCGTGGAGATGGGCGCGCGCCGCGCCGTAGAGCTGAAAGTGGCCGGCGCCTTTCACAGCCCCTTCATGCGGCCCGCAGCCGAGAAGCTGGCGGCCGAACTGGAGCGCACGAAGTTTCGAACGCCCGCGTTCCCCGTCATCGCGAACACGACGGCGCGTCCCGTCGAAGGGCCTGAAGAGATCCGCCTCCAGCTCACTCGACAGGTGGACGGCCCGACGCGGTGGGCAGAGTCAATGCGCTGGTGCATCTCCGAAGGATGTGATACGTTCCTGGAGATCGGCCCGGGGCTGGTGCTCCAGGGCCTGCTCAAGAGAATCGACCCCAAATGCAGGTGCCTCTCCATCGGCACCGCCGCCGCCGTGGAAGGCCTTGTGCAGGCGACGCGGGCCGGGAATGCGGCGGATAGCTGCGGATGGTAGATGAGAGGGACAGCCCCATGAAAACCCTTGAAGGCAAAAGCGCGATGGTGACGGGCGCATCCCGCGGGATTGGCCGGGCCATCTGCCTCAAGCTTGCTTCGGCGGGCGCCGACATCGCAGGGCTCGACGTGGACGAGGAGGCGCTTGCCGAGACGGGCGACATGGTCCGCCGCGAGGGAGCGCGGTTCCTTCAGCTTCTCGGCGACGTCTCCAGCCTCCAGCAGATGCAGGACGCCGTGGAACGGGTCGTCGCAGAATTCGGCTCGCTGGACGTGATGGTGAACAACGCGGGCATCACCCGTGACAACCTTCTCATCCGCATGAGTGAAGACGAGTGGCAGAAGGTGATCTCCATCAACCTGACGGGGGTTTTCAACGGCGTCAAGTGCGCCGCCCGCGTCATGATGAAGCAGAAACGCGGCAGCATCATCAACATGGCGAGCGTGGTAGGGCTGATGGGCAACGCGGGCCAGGCCAACTACGCGGCGAGCAAGGCCGGCGTCATAGGGTTGACCAAGGCGGCGGCCAGAGAGCTGGCGAAGCGTGGCGTCAGGGTCAACGCCGTCGCTCCAGGCTACATAGTGACCAGGATGACCGAGCAGCTCGGCGAAGAGGCCAAGGCAGCCCTCCAGCAGCAGATACCGCTTCAGCGGCTCGGGCAGCCGGAGGACGTAGCCGAGGCCGTGCTTT
>Ga0315274_10010776_pt1 | contig 13164 bp, 4 predicted proteins | sample YL17G02_20_MG_FD_203700 | JGI IMG/M metagenome (GOLD analysis project Ga0315274, IMG submission 203700) | Sediment microbial communities from Yellowstone Lake, YNP, Wyoming, USA - YL17G02_20 | ecosystem: Environmental > Aquatic > Freshwater > Lake > Sediment | place: USA: Wyoming | collected... | reverse complement strand
CTCCGTCTTGCTTTCTCCTTGACCTTTACCCACCGTTTGAGTATATTTTAACGTTCCCCCAAACACCCCATCCCGGAGGTATAGCCATGTGCCTGCGAAACCACCTTCTGTCTGCCGCCGTCGCCCTGCTGACGCTGACCATCCCCACCGCACTGCGCGCTGTGAACTACGCCCTTAACTTTGACGGCAACAACGACTTCGTCAACCTTGGCCAGTGCGAAGCTGTCCAAGCGGTTCAGACCTCAACAATCACTATTGAATGCTGGGTGAAGACCGGCGTCAATCAGCGCGCCGTAATGGTCACCAACCGCCACGTCGACGACGGCTGCGACTTCCCCACCCTGATGATGGAAAACGGACGGGCTGAAATAGTCATGGACGACCGCATGGTCATCCAAAGATGCACCTCAAATTCTTCGGTTAATGACAACGAGTGGCATCACATCGCCGGCACGAAGGATGGCAATCACTATGAGATCTATGTGGACGGTGAACTGGATGGCCAGATGGACTACGATTATGATATGTCGGGTTCGGAGTATGACCTGCACCTCGGTCACCACGGAGCCTGGAACGATTATCACTATAGTGGCTTGATTGACGAGGTGCGCATCTGGGATTTCGCCCGGTCTGGCGATGAGATCGCCCAGACAATGAACGTGACGCTGGGCGGCAACGAAGAGGGGCTAATCGGTTACTGGCGCTTGGACGAAGGGGAGGGACAGACCACGCAAGACTCCGGACCCAACGGCTACGATGGAATTTTGGGGGTGAACGAAGATGAAGATGACCAGGACCCGGAGTGGGAGGAGTCTGACGCGCCGATTTACGGCGGCGTGTTGTGGTGGTCGGCGGATTCGGTGGATTTCGGTCCCGTCACACGCGGCGATAGTCCGGAAAAAACGCTTTTACTCGCCAACATCGCCGAGGACGACGATGAATGGCATTCACTTGAGTTCACACTGACCGACGAGGGCGACGGTCTGGATTGGCTGGAAACTGATCCGACGGAAGGCGTCATAGCCGTGGGTGATACCCTGACCGTAGCGCTCACCGCCATAAACACCGACGGGCTGGACTATGGTTTTTACCAACGCACGCTGTCATTGGAAAGCAATGCCGCGAATATCCGGACGATGGAAATTCCTGTGTCAATATGGATCGTCTCCGGTTCCGGGCGGCTTTATGGGATGGTGACCGACGCCTGGAATGCCGAACCTATTGAAGGGGCAACCGTGATGACTATTATCGGATTCGCAGGTTACACCGACGCCGAGGGGCGGTATGACATCCCCAACCTCCCGTCCTGGACTTATGATATTTATGTCTGGGCGACCGATTACCTTCAGTACAACGTTGACGATGTGGAGATTGCTGAAGGGGCTGAAGTGGAATTGAATTTCGCGCTGTTGCACGCCGAATTCACTGCCGATCCCGATTCGTTTAACCTGCAGATGGCGCCGGACGAGGAACAGGCGCTGCCGTTGACCATCAGCAACTGGGGCAACGGTCCGCTCGCCTGGATGCTGGATTTGTCATTCCCCGAAGGGGTGGAACGGGAGCCGTGGGAATTGCGCCAATCAATCGCCGCCGGCGACACGGTCAACGACAACCGGCTCGGCGGCGCGGTCTTCGTGGACGGCTATTTCTATGCGTCGGGCGGCGAGTACGACCAGAACTGGATTTATGTGCTGGATCGCGACGGCGCTTCGGTCGGCCATTTCGCGCAGCTTGGCAGCACCAATTACGGTTACGTGGATATGGACTACGACGGGGAGAACATCTGGGCGGTGACGGGCAGCAATGCTTACTGTTTCACGACCAACGGCGATTCCGTAACCAGCTTTGGACTGCCGTTCCGGTCAACGCAGTCGGTGGCGTGGGACGCCGACGACTCGCTGCTGTGGATGAGCGAGCTAACCGGCAACATCAAAGGGTTCAGCCACGATGGGCAGGAGCGCGAGCAGATACCGGGCTTCGGCTTCCGAGTGAAAGGGCTGGCATATTGGCCCAACGACCCCGACAACCACCCGCTCTATGTCTTCCACGAGCTAAACGACTCTATGGCGGTGCACAAGATAGACCCAGACTTGGAAGACACAATGTTCGTGAAACTGCTCAGCCCGGAGCGCGGCGGGCAGCCGGGCGGGGCGTTTATTACCAACCAGCTTGACCCGTATAGCTGGGTCTTTATTGCCCTTGCCAACACCTCGGAAAACGAAGGCGGCGACCGGATAGACATCTGGCAACTCTATGGCAACACTGGCTGGGTGGGGGTGGAGCCAATGGCGGGAGAGGTTGAGGCTGAGGCTGAGGCTGAGTTGACGGTGACCTTGAACACGGCGGGGATGCTGGCGGCGCAGTATCAGGTTGATCTTGCCTTCAGACACGATGGTGTGGGCGGAGCGGATACGATTCCGCTGTCACTGGAGGTCATCCCTCCTGATACCGTTCAGCCACCGCCGGAGAATCATCCGCCGAGCGAGTTTGGGCTGCTGGAACCGCCGGATAGCAGTGAGATTGGCATCTTGTTGGGAGAGGACAGTCTGTTTACCTTCATTTGGGAGAGGTCAATAGATCCTGATACGAGCGATACGGTTAGTTATAATTTCTGGCTGGGGCTATGTAGGGGAGACGGAGCGGTAGATACCACCCTGGTGGATTCGTTGATGATCCAGATATCTGATACAACCTATTTCACCCACATTCTCAAACTTATTGCGGACAGTCTCTTAGAGCATCGGCGCGATGAAGATATTGCGTGGCGACTATTCTGGTGGGTAAATGCCATATCTGACAGCGACACCGTTAACTGTAACCAGCGATTTAGCTTTGGGGTATATGTATGGGCAGGAGTCGCTGATGATGCAATCCGACCGGTCGCCTTTGGCATCCAATCCGCCTACCCCAACCCCTTCAACTCCCGCCTGTTGATTGACTACGGGCTGGACAAACTTGGTCAAGCCTCCGTCACCATCTACGACCTTGCCGGACGGGAGGTGGCGGTGTTGGCATCAGGGAGGCAAACTCCGGGGCGGTATAGGGTAACTTGGGATGCAGCGGGGGCGCCGAGCGGGGTGTATCTGGTGAGATTGAGATCGGGCGTCAGGGCGGAACGTAGGAAGGTGGTATTGGTGAAGTAAGCGAGTGAGCGAGTAAGCGAGTGAGCGAGTGAGCGAGCAACCTATTCTCTCTCCCCCCCAGTTGCGGGGGGAATTGAAGGGGGGAATGACAAGCTGAAGCTTGAACTCAGAACTCAGAGATTGAAATACGAATATAGGGAGTGAATCAAATGAAGAGGACAGCATCTCACTTGAACAAATCGGCAGCCCTTCTCCTGATGCTGGCGATGGGTAGCCTCCCCTCCGGCGCACGGGCGGAGTCCACCTGGATTACCGATTTCGCCCAGTTCAACGAAGACGATTACTACGAAGGTCGCGACAGCTACTGGGATGATAACGAGGAGAATTACGTGCTGACCGAACCCCAGGGCAGCCTTCAGGGGCGGATTTTCTACCGCCAGAGCTTCAATATGGCTATTTTCACCGCCGACTTTGACATAAAGATCGGCGGCGGCACCGGCTCCGATGGGATGACCTTCGCCTGGGTGACCGATTACGAATACGAGGGGGGCGGAGGCGGATACCTTGACTTCCATAATGCCGAGGGTTTCGCGGTGGAATTTGACACCTGGCAGAATGGGGAGTTCAACGACCCCAATGAGGAACACATCGGACTGATAGAGGATGACGTCAGCAATCATCTTGATTTCTGGGAGACCAACGTCGGCGAACTGGACTGCAACGACTGGCGCCACGTTACGGTCACCAACTACCTCGGACACGTTAAAGTCACTTGGGAAGACGATGTCGTCATTGAATACGATATTGAGGACTACCAGCCGTTTGACGGCTACTTCGGTTTCAGCGCCGGGACCGGCGGCGGGGCGAACTGGCATATCGTGGACAACGTGGAGATTGTCGTGGGGGGCGCGGAGATGGCGCTCGCCCGCGAAGCGGTTGAATTCGGACCGGTGACGTCCGGCGACCGCGTGGAGCAAGACCTCACCATTTACAACATCTCCGAAGAGGAGGACGCCGAGTGGTTCAGCCTTGACTACACTATCAGCGATGAGGGCGACGACCCCGACTGGCTGGCGGTTGACGAAGCGGCGGCGGAGGGGCGGATCGCTCCCGGAGACAGCGTGGTGGCGGCGCTGTTCGCCGAAACCGAGGGGGTGGAACTCGGCGAATATCAACGCACCATCGTCGTTGAAAGCAACGATCCCGACCACCAACGGGTTGAAATCCCGGCGCATATATTCATTGTGGAGGGCTTTGGCAGGCTCTTCGGACGCGTCACCGATTTTACCGACGAACACCCCCTGGAAGGCGCGGCAGTGACAATTGAGCACTATGGATACGGGGACACAACCGACGCCGACGGCGAGTATGATTTTCCGCGATTGCCGGTGTGGATTTATAATGTCAGCGTGACCCGACAGGATTATCTCCCGCATTATGAGGAGGGTTTGGAAGTTTTAGCCGGTGGGGATACTCAGTGGGATGTTGCCTTGTTCCACTCGGAATTCGCCACCGCCCCTGCCGAATTCAACCTCCAGATGCACCCCGACGAAATTCAGGAGCTGCCGCTAACCATCAGCAACTGGGGCAACGGACCGCTGACCTGGGCGCTGGATTTGGTCTTCCCTCCGGGAGTGGAGCGGGCGCCGTGGGAATTGCGCCAATCAATCGCCGCCGGCGACACGGTCAACGACAACCGGCTCGGCGGCGCGGTCTTCGTGGACGGCTATTTCTATGTGTCGGGCGGGGAGCACGACCAGAACCTGGTTTATGTGCTTGATCGCGACGGCGCTTTCGTCCGCCATTTCGCGCAGCTTGGGAGCACTGTTTACGGCTATGCGGATATGGACTACGACGGGGAGAACATCTGGGCGGTGACGGGCGGGAACGCTTACTGTTTCACGACCAACGGCGATTCCGTAACCAGCTTTGGACTGCCGTTCCGGTCAACGCAGTCATTGGCGTGGGACCCGGACAGTAGTTGGCTCTGGATGAGCGAAATCACCGGCTACATCTACGCCTACGACCGGCAGGGGCAGCAACAGGCTGAAATCCGCACCCGCAATTTCCGAATCTACGGACTGGCGTATTGGCAGGACGACCCGGACGGGCATCCGCTCTATATCTACCATGACCTGAATGATTCAATGACGGTTCACAAGATAGACCCGGCGCGCAACGACACGATGTTCGTCAGATTCCTGCATCCGGAGCGGGGCGGTTCGCCGGGTGGGGCGTTTATTACCAACCAGCTTGACCCGTATAGCTGGGTCTTTATCGCGCTTGCCAACTCTTCGGAAAACGAAGGCGGCGACCGGATAGACATCTGGCAACTCTATGGCAACACTGGCTGGGTGGGGGTGGAGCCGATGGCGGGGATTGTTGACGCCGATGCTGACGCTGAGTTGACGGTGACGCTGAACACGGCGGGGATGCTGGCGGCGCAGTATCAGGTTGATCTGGCGTTCAGGCACGATGGGGTGGGTGGAGCGGATACGATTCCGCTGGCGTTGGAGGTCATTCCTCCTGATACTGTTCAGCCGCCGCCGGAGAATCATCCGCCGGGGGAGTTTGGACTGCTGGAACCGCCAGACTCAACGATATTCCCCATAGACTACACCATGGACAGCCTAAACATAGACTTCGCTTGGCAAAGTTCGCTCGATCCGGATGTTGGAGATACGGTTTGGTATCTGTTCCGGACTGTTGTGGGTGAAGACACCTTATGGGATGGCGGTATAATGACAAGCGATACCACCATAACCTATACTTTCCGCTTTCACTTATCGGGCGATGATAAAGTTGGGGAGCACCTCTGGCTAGTCACGGCTATCTCACCTCCTGATACTGTTGAGTGCACACGTCTATTTCGGTTTTTCATAGATTTATATGATCGTTCGTCAGACCAAAATCAACCGCCGGCACATTTCGGTTTGACAAGTCTCTACCCCAACCCCTTCAACTCGCGACTCTTGATTGACTATGGGCTGGACAGATCGGGTGAGGCTGTCATCTCCATCTACGACCTCGCCGGACGGGAGGTGGCGGTGTTGGCGTCGGGGAGGCAGACTCCGGGACGGTATCGGGTAACGTGGGATGCGGCGGGAGTGCCGAGCGGGGTGTATCTGGTGAGATTGACATCGGGCGTCCGGGCGGAACGTAGGAAGGTGGTGTTGGTAAAGTGAGCGAGTGAGCGAGTAAGCGAGTAAGCGAGCAACCTATTCTCTCCCCCCCGGATTCGGGGAGGGGAATTGAAGGGGAGGGGTGAAACAAGCTGAAGCTTGAACTCAGAACCCGGAGGTTGAAATACGAACATCGGAGGGGTTATGAAAACCATCGTTAAAGTTTTCGCCATCGCAACTCTAATCCTGGTGGCGGCGACCGCGATAAATGCGGCGCCTGCGCCGGGTCCCCGCCGCGACGTGCTGGGAGATGTCTTGGATAGCTTTGACCTCCCCTATCGCGAGAATGCCGGTATGAAGTGGGACGGGCAATATATCTGGGGAACGTGCCGCACCCCCACCCGCCATTTATTCAGCATTGACCCGGCGGACTTTCAGGTCGTGAACGATTACGAGATAAACCAGTCCGACGCCATAGGATTGGGCTGGGATCCCGTGCGGGAGCTGCTCTGGGTCTGCGAATGGCAGAGCCTGGGCACGCCCAGCATCCTTCACCTCTATGACCGCGACGGAAATGACGTTGACCAGGTTGACCTGCCACGCAGCGGACACTGGGACTTTTGTTATGATGGCGAATACTACTACGGCAACTCCGAGAACGGCGGGACCGATCCCAAAATATACAAACTCCAGTGGAATGAAAACCAGGACGCGTTGGAAGTGGTCGCCGAGGGACCAAACATCGTTGCGGTCATCAATCATGGCCGCGCCATCAGCATTGAATATGTCCCCGCCCACGGAGCAAATCGCTTCTGGGTGATGTCCAATGAAAACAGGCAAACCGGCTATATCTCCCAAGTGGAAGTGGATTGGGATGAAAACAGCGCCGAAGTTCTGCAGGAATTTGAGTCCAACAACGACGATTATCCCCACCAGGGATTGACGCACGATGGCTACAATCTCTGGGCCGGCGGCACGTGGGGCGGGACGACCGGCTACATATACGACGACGGCATAGAAGAACAATACGGCATCCTGGGGCTGAACCGCGACGGCGTGGACTTCGGTCCCGTTACATCCGGCACGTCACCGGAAGAAACGCTCACCATATACAACCTCGCCGAAGGCGGCAACGCGGGCGACAGTTTGGGGTTCACGGTCACCGACTTGGGCGGCGCGCCGGACTGGCTGGAACTTGACCCAACGGAAGGGCAAATAACCGCCGGAGATTCTGCGGCTGTAACCTTCACTGCGGTCACTGAAGGCTTGAACCTGGGCGAATATGAACGAACGGTGCGGATTGAATCCACGGACATCCAGCGCGGTGATGTTGACCTGCCGGTGCACATCTTTGTGGTGGAAGGCTTCGGGCGGCTCTACGGGGTGGTGACCGACGCCGCGAACGAGCAGCCGATAGAAGGCGCGGTCATAGCCATAAACGATTACGGTTACAGCGACATCAGCGACGCCGAAGGAAACTACTCCCTTGACAGCCTGCCCGCCTGGACCTACGACCTGACCGTCTCCAAAACCGACTATCTGACCGAACACCCGGCTGATGTTGAGGTCGCCAATGGAGTGGAGGTGGAGCGCAACTTCGCCCTGCTGCACGCCGAATTTAACGCCGACCCGGCGGAACTTCCCCTGCAGATGCCTGCCAACCACCAGCGTGAGGAGCTACTCACCATTTCCAACATCGGCAATGGACCGCTGACCTGGGCGCTGGATTTGATTTACGCCGAGGGGGTGGAAACGCCGCCGTGGGATTTGAGACTTTCGCTCGCCGCCGGCGATACGGTCAACGACAACCGGGTGACGGGGGTGGTTTATGCCGATGGGAATTACTATGTGGCAGGGGGGCAGCACGATGTCAATAACGTCTATGTGCTGAACCGCGAGGGAGAGTATCAGCGCCGATTCCCGCAGTTGGGGACATCCAATTTCGGTTACCCGGATATGGACTACGACGGCGAAACCATTTGGGGGGTGGCGGGTCGGATGTGTTACGGATTTAATACCGACGGGGATTCGGTCGCCGGTTTTGAACTCCCCTTCCGCTCCACACAGGGGGTGGCGTGGGACGCCAACGACTCGCTGCTGTGGATGAGCGAGCTAATCGGCAACATCAAGGGATTCAGCCGCGAGGGGCAGGAGCGCGAGCGGATACCGGGCTTCGGCTTCCGGGTGAAAGGGCTGGCATATTGGCCCGACGACCCCGACAACCATCCACTCTACGTCTTCCACGAGCTAAACGACTCCATGGCGGTGCACAAGATAGACCCAAACCGGGAAGACACAATGTTCGTGAGACTGCTCAACCCGGAGCGCGGCGGTTCGCCGTGCGGGGCGTTCATCACCAGCCGCCTTGACCCGTATAGCTGGGTGTTCATATCGGTTGCCGACGCCACCGAAGAGCAAGGCGGCGACCGGGTGGACGTCTGGCAGTTGGAAGCCAAGACCGACTGGGTGGCGGTGGCGCCGATGCAAGGAGAGGTTGAGGCTGAGGCTGAGGCTGAGTTGACGGTGACTCTCAACACTGCCGACCTGCTGCCGGAGAACTACGAAGTGGGCTTGCAATTCACTCACGACGGCGTGGGGGGAATCAACACTGTGCCACTGACGCTGGAAGTCACCCCTGACACCGTTCCGCCTCCTCCGCCGCCGCCGGAGAAGCATCCGCCGAGTGCGTTTGATCTGCTGCAACCGCCGGATAGCAGTGAGATTGGCGTCTTGTTGGGAGAGGACAGTCTATTGACCTTCATTTGGGGGAGATCAATAGATCCCGATACGAGCGATACGGTCAGCTATAATTTCTGGCTTGGGATATTTTCGGAAGGAGGGGAAGATACCGTCTTGGTGGATTCGTTGATGATCCAGATACCTGATACAACCTATTCCACCCTTATTTTCAGACTTATCGCGGACAGTCTCACATCTGATTGGCCCGACACCCTTCTCGTGTGTCGGCTATTCTGGTGGGTAGATGCCGTATCTGACAGCGACACTGTTGGCTGTAACCAGCGGTTTAATTTTTGGATATACCAATTTCGGTCCGGAATCACCGATGATGCAACCCGACCCGCCTCCTTCGGCATCCAATCCGCCTACCCCAACCCGTTCAACGCCGAACTGCGCGTAGATTATGGTCTGGACAAGCCCGGCGAAGCGACCGTTTCCATCTACGACCTCTTCGGTCGTGAGGTGGCGGTGTTGGCATCAGGAAGGCAGACTCCGGGGCGGTATAGGGTGACGTGGGATGCGGCGGATATGCCGAGCGGGGTGTATCTGGTGAGATTGACATCGGGCGTTCGGGCGGAGCAGAGAAAGGTAGTGTTGGTGCGATAACAATATCCCCCCCTGCTATTGCAGGGGGGGATTAAAGGGGGGGTGACAAGCTGAAGCTTGAACTCTGAACTCTCTCCCCCGGTTTTCGGGGGTAATCAAAGGGGTATCTACTCCCCTACTCGCTTACTCGCCTACTCGCTCACTCGCTCACTTAACGAGCGCCACCTTCGCCACCGCAGTTTCTCCCCCGGAAGTTAGGCGCAGGAGATAGACTCCCGCCGGCAGCCCAGTTCCATCAATCACCGCCCGATGCTCCCCCGCCGCCTGCGCCTCATTCACCAGCCTCTGTATCAACTGCCCATTTAGGTTGTATAAGTTCAGCGCAACCAAACCGACAACCGGCAATTGATAATTGACAACCGCACGAGCATTGAACGGATTGGGGTAGGCGGCGGAAAGACCAAATGTGACCGGCTGGGGCGGTTCAGTTCCCACCGATTCAGGCCAGCGGAAGATGAAGGTGAACCGCTGGGCTGAGTAGAGTGTATCCTCACCCCAGATCGCTTCCACCCACCAGGTCACCACCGAGTCAATCGGAATCTGCAGCCATAAACTATCCACCCAGATCTTGAAGTTAAACAGCGTGTCCTCCTCCGTGACCAGGAATGTATCCACTGGAGTCACGACAAAGGAGTCGCCCGCCGCCGAGACCCACACGTTATAAATCGGAGTGGGCTGCTGAACGACCACCGTGTCGCCCCATTCAAACATCACCCGCACGAGTTCAAGGGTGTCTCCCCCGGCCGGTGAAATCAGCACCGGCGGGGTCGGTTCACGCGGCGACGGAACTAACGCGACCACGATGAAATGAAAACGTTCGCGGCATTCCGCGGTGAACGCTCCTGACTCCGCAATCACCCACCACGTTATCTCGTTGTCCAACTCCCGATTTAGGTCCAGTCCCAAATTGTCCAGACCCAGCGTCAGGGTGGTCGTATCTCCGACAAAGGCGACTGAATCATCGCCGGCCTGAAGGTATAGCGTATAGAGCGCGTTCACTACCCACTGCTCCCAAACGAAAGTTACCTCAGCAGTGCGAATAGTATCGCCGTTGGCGGGCTCAAGCAGATTGAAATCCGGCGGAATCTGAACTGAAACCACCTCCATCTCAATGGAGACGGAAGCCTCCCCACCGCGCCCGTCGTGCACCCAAACCAATTCACCTTCATAGTCTCCCAAAGGCATCTCCTCCGAGTTCAAAGTTAACGTGAAGTCCTCCGCTTCACCGCCTTCTATCTGACCGGAGTCCGGTTGAATCTGCATCCAGGCAGAGTTGCCAGCCAGTTGCCAGATGTCCACGCGATCACGGCTGACATCATCAACCGCAGACAAAAAGACCCAACTATAAACGTCGTAACCCTTGGTGATGAAAGCGCCGCACGGACTGCCGCCGCTATCCGGAGCGAGTGTTGCCACAAACAGGGTGTCTTCATTATCAATATTGATTTTGTGGACAACTTGCGCAGCAAGATCGGGACTATGGAAAACGTAAAGCGGGAAGCCATCGGGGTCGTCGGGCCAATAGGCGAGTCCGCGCACGCGGAAGTCAAATTGAGAAATTTCTTGAACTCGCTGCCCGTCGCGGTCGTAGGCGACTATCTCATTGGAAGTTATCCCGCAGATCCAGAGGAGTTCGCGGTCGCTGTCCCAAGCAATTGCATTGTTTACCCGGTTCGGACCATTCCAGGATGCAGTGACATTCCCCTCGGTCGTGAAGCCGTAAACAATCTGGCTGCCGCTCCCCCACAACAAATCTCCGTCCCAATCCAGGTCGTAAAGACCGTAACGGGTGCTGCAGGGCTGGGTGAACTGGTCGGTTAGTTGACCATCCCGATCCAGGATGTAAATGTAGTTGACAGAGTCGTTTTGTTCATCTTCCAGATCACCTCCGGCAACATAGAAGTAATCCCCCGCGAACGCCACCCCTTGAATGCGCGAGTCGCGCACGGCTTCGCCGACATACAGGGAATTGCGCAGCGTCCAGGGGTCGGAGGCAGCGCCGCCCGGCAGCCGTTTCTCCACCGTGTAGTTCAAGTCGGTGTTGCCGCCGTTGGTCACTTGGATATTGAAGTCCTCCGACTGCGCTGAATCCAGGACAGCGTGTATCTCGTCGGGATCGGGGGTGCATTCGGCGTGCAAGAGCGCCATTGAGCCGTCCGACTCCTGACCGCCCTGCACTTGAATCACGTCCGAATCAAACTTTCGGAAGCTGTCCGCCTCACAGGAGAGGTAATACTCCCCCGGCGGCAGTCCGGTGATGGCGAAGCCTCCTTCATCGTCGCTGAACCGGACAAAACGATAGGGCGTCAGACCGATGCGCGCGCCCGCCACCGGGCTGTTGAAGGCGGCGTCAGTGATAGTTCCGGCGATGGAGCCGACGGCGTCATCCACCGACATCACCAGCGGCACGACTACCGAGCCCTGGTTGTCGCCGTCCCAGCTCACCACCGCTTCGGCAGTATAGACGCCTGCTTCCATATCCTGGGCGGTAAAAATCGCCGTGACTTCAGCCTCTTCCCCCGCGCCCAGCTCATCAATGGCTGGTTCAAACGTCACCCAGTTAATCCACGAACCTTCAGGACCGACGCCGATGCAGCGCTCCTCCTCCAGATATTCCACATCGTCGTCCACCATCGTGAAGCCATGATCGCGGGCTTCGTTCTGCAGACCAACCATTATGGTCTGGTTCACCTGCGCCTGATACATCCCGATGTCCTGATACTGGAACTTGATGAATCCGTTGGCGAACAACACCAACTGGAATGTCCAGAGCGGGTCGTCGGGCTCGGGGTCAAAGAAGTGCGGGACATCCTGCCAGGTCACCACCGCCATACTCCCGTCAGTCCAATAGTAGATGTGTCCAGCGACGGCTGGATTCAGATCCTGATAGGCGAGGCACATCACAGTCGGCGACGGAGACGGATTGCCATTGGCTGTGGGCAGCGGTTCCCAATGGTAAAAGAAGGTGATGTTTCCGTTCAAAAAAGAGACGTGGCCGTTCGGGTAAATGAAGACGGAGTCGTAGTTGCTGCCCCAGTAGGGAAACTCAAAGCCGAGGTCGTATCCCTGATCCCCGGCCAGACTGTCGTCGCGAAGCGGGCTAAGGTCCACGGTTCCTCCCCACTCGGAGATGTCAATCCAATTATAGACTGGACCATCCGCCTCGTCGTCATCGCGCCAGATGTAGCCGGCATCGTCGGGACCGCCGCTTTCGTCGCGTCCGCCTTCCGACATTCCGCGCACCATAATGCGCCATTCCACGGCGTCGTTACCGTTGTTGAAGAGTGTCATCGTCTCTTCCGTTTCCTCACCGACTGGGACAGCGACGCCGACGCCGATGGGGTTGACAATAATTTCACCGCCGGCGTAGTCTGCCCAAGCGAGCAGAATCGCCACCGCGGCTATGAAAAAATTAGTGAAACGCCGCATAACAACCTCCTGATGGTTTGTTTCAAGAACCAAGCCAAGACTTTTTACGTGAAAACCCGACCTTTTTTTGAGAGTGTTAACTGTGTAGCGACGGACAGGGAGGGCGGACTTTAAGTCCGCTCCAAATTTTTCTTAGAAAAAAACAAGATCGGACATAAAATACCCCCACCAAGAAGCAAAAAAAG
>Ga0315274_10010773_pt1 | contig 13166 bp, 15 predicted proteins | sample YL17G02_20_MG_FD_203700 | JGI IMG/M metagenome (GOLD analysis project Ga0315274, IMG submission 203700) | Sediment microbial communities from Yellowstone Lake, YNP, Wyoming, USA - YL17G02_20 | ecosystem: Environmental > Aquatic > Freshwater > Lake > Sediment | place: USA: Wyoming | collected... | reverse complement strand
CTTGAGTTATTTGCGATCTCCCCGCCTCATATGTTATTATAGGGGCATTATTTGCAAGTTTATAATAAGCGTTCCAAAACATATTCCCAACCCATTCACCTAATCCCTCAATAGGAGCCTTAAGAACTGCATAGATGCCCTCTAAAACACCCTGTCCAATTATTTTACCCAATTCTAATGCTGGTCCTTTAATAGCTGCAAAAGCCGTGTTAAATATTGCTATCCAATTTATAGACGCAAATGCACCGTCAACCACACTTTTTAATCCCTTATATTCGTGTCCGCCACTATCCTTTCCGCCATACCAAATGACATGCCACATATCATTTATCATTTTACCCATTTTCGCCATTGCCGCTTCTGTCTCTCCCTTTTTTAAAAGCGTTATTATTCCGTCTTCACCATACATTGCATCATACCAAATGTCTTTAGCTATGCTAAATGCAGGTGACAATTCGTCTGCTATTACGTTATACCATTCTTTAATCTTATCAATTATCGCCACCATTGTTTTTAATATTGGTTCTGCCACTGTAGTCCAAATTTTAGAAGCCCAAGTTCCAAGCGTTGTCTTTATCGCATCCCATTCAGCTTTCATCTGATTAAGTTTTAAGGCATCCGTTGACCCCTTGAAGTTTTTAAACGATTCATCAAGCGCTCCCATTGAGCCTTGAATATCAATAAGATTAGTATTTAATTTCGCCCCATTATCTGAAACCAGAGTAAGTAAACCGCCCATAGTTCTCGCACCAGGGAAAAACTGAGCAAAAGCATCTGAATTGCTATTTACCGCCCCATATAACTGATTCATTATATTCGTTAGTCCATAAGACTTAATTCCAGCCATCCCTATTTCTATTCCAAGAGAATTTAGTGTGGCTGCCAGTTCTTCTGAGGGCGTAACTAATTCCGCTATTAATGTTTGAATAGTCATTGCCGCTTTAGATGTGGAAATGCCTCTTGAAGTCATCGTTGTCAAAGAAGCCAATAAATCATCAAACGAAACTCCTGCTTCTTTAGCAAGTGGTGCAACTTGAGTTAAAGCTGAAGATAATTCTCCTAATTCTATCTCGCCTTTTTGTGCCGATTTCCACAATTTGTCAGCAACAGTAGCCGCATCTTGAACGCTCAATCCATAAGTATCTATTGCAGAATCCAGAGCATTAACCGCAATCTTTAAATCAGTCGAACTTGTAACAGCCAATTTGTTTGCGGTCTGCATAAACTCGGCAAGATTAGCCTCATCAATTCCACTTCTCAGTCCCTTATAAAATCCTTCAGCCTGTTCTTTTAATCCCTTGCCAAACTCAATAGAAAGTTTTTCAATCGAATCACTGACCTTACCCAAATGCTCAACACCTGCAGCAGACATCTGGCTAAGTTTTGTTGCAAATTCTCCCGCATCTCGAATTAAACTACTAAACATTCTAATAGAAATATAACTCAATATTAGATTTTTTAGATTAAAAATGGATTGCGATAACTTACTGAAAGCCCCTTGTGCTTCCGTATCGTCAGCAATGACCTTGTATTTTAATCGACCCAGCTCAACATCAGCCATTATTTTTGCTCCTCAGTCATTTCTTTATAAAACTCAGTGGTTAATAATTCTATTCTCTTTGTCTCAGGGCTATTGCAAATATAAGAAGATTCTTTGAGCTTATCAAAAAATTCTTCATCGCCCCATATCGCCTGATGTAACATTAATAAATTATCAGCATAAATCTTGTTAAAAAAGTTGTAAGTTAAGACGAAATGTCTTAGAGGAAGATTAAGGATTTGCTCAATCGTCAATCCTGAAAGAAAAGAATATTGGGAAAGAATGTAACCGACATCTATAATTGCTATTCGATTATATTTTTTTTTATGTCTTGCCCTTCAATTAAATCCTGTGGAAGTCCAGACTTGAACTCTTCAGCGGTCTCGTTCATTATGAAGATAAATACTTTTATCAGTTGCTGAACAGATAATTTATCAACATTAAGTCCGGGGACAGATGTCTCGATTATATCTTTAATATCAAGAGTGGGCAAAATTTTCCTAAACTCTTCTTCCTGTTTTTTTAATAATTCTTTTTTCTCTTCATCCGTAAGCCCATCTTCTTTGAGTTTTGGTATATTCTTGAACCTATCCAGATGTTTCAACCACACAAGGACATTGATTCTAACAGGATATTCCTTCCCATCAAGAACGATAACCTTTTCTTTTTTAGGCAAAATAGCACCGAGATTAAGTACTTCCTTTTCCATAACTTCCTCTCATTTCATTATTGATTACGGCACGGTCACGCCATAAGTAAATGAATCGGTAGTATCGAGATATAGACACTCGCCCTTAATGTCGACAACCCATTTCTCACCAATCTTTGAAACGATTTTGATTGTGTCGGGTTTCAATTCAAGTGAATTTAATAGCCAGTCATGAGTTTCAGCCGAGCCGTCAGCATCGAGATGAACTCTAACCGTATTAAGGACTTTGCATACTTTTCCAATAACATTAGACAACGCTTGTGTGAAAGTTGTTGAAGTGGGTGATGCAAACGGAAATGCAAGCTTACGAACATCAGCAATATCAAATTCACAAGCTTTCATTTCAAAGGTTACAAGAAGTCCATTGCAAACACTCGCAATAGCTGTATCTCCACTGTTATGTGTCTTAATTTCTTTATATCCATATTTAAAGGTAATCGTCGCACCGTCTTCATTATGTCCAACAATGGTATTTGTTAAACTCAAATCTGTTGAATTTATAGTAACCGTAACCGGACCACCTTTGACGATTTTGGTTTTATCAGCCATTTGAATTTACTCCTTTCTTAATTTAATTTATTTTTAAACAGGCACACCATAAAGGAATGAATCGGCAGTATCGAGATATAGACACTCGCCTTTAATGTCGACAACCCATTTCTCACCAATCTTATCGACTATTTTTACTGAATCATTTTTCAATTCAACCATATTTAATACCCAGTCGTGAGTTTCGTCTGCTTCGTCAGCATCAAGGTGAATTCTAATACTATTAAGAATCTTGCATATTTCCCCCATAATATCAACTTCTGCTTGAGCAAAATCAGAAGCTGCGTGCGTAGCAAAAGGAAATCCAAGTTTACGAATCATTTGTCTATCGAATTCACACGCCTTAATTTCAAAACTTACATTAAGCCCTGAGCAAACAGACCCGATGGCATTATCACCACTATTATGCGTTTTTAATTCTTTGTAACTATATTTAAAATTAATTACCGCCCCATCTTCTGTGTGTCCGATTATTTTATTTGAAATTCTTCCAGCCGTATCTCCCGTTACGCTTTCATTAGCTCCAGTATTAGCATAAGTAAGCGAAGTTGTAGTTGGAACGGTTGCAATAACATAATATCCGTTATAACCAGTCCCACCCAAAAGACATATATATATTTGGTCTCCAGCAAGAAATCCGTGAACGGTGCTTGTAACCAATGTGGCGACATTGCTTGCCCTTGCCCTTGAAGCCGTTGCCACATTCAAAAGACTTAAATTTTCTGAATATATTGTTATTGTGTTTGGTCCGGGAATTACTATTTTAGTTTTATCTGCCGTCATTTGTATCCTCCTTTCATTTTATTATTGAACTTAAGCGAAACCTTACCGTAATTCTTTTCGCTCCTATGTCTGACGGAAGTCCGTCAATTCGATTCTCTTTTCTTATATTAAAACAGCGGTAATTTGTTGTTGAAAAATCCAGAATAACAGGAAAAAGCACATCTATTTGTGCTGATATTAGTTCAGCATCATTCCAAGAATTCGCATATACATCGAAAGTCACAGAGATTGGTGGTAATGTCTGAGAATCCAATTCATCTGTCTGCGCACCCTGATTTGTATAATAGATAATAAATCCTTTTTTCTTTTCATTGACCTCATAATCAACTTCAGCTCCTAAATGATAAACTCTTTTATCGTTGCCTGTCGCTCCCAAAAGAGCTTCCAATGTCGCATCGCTAACCAAACGATTATAGATGTATTCCTTTATTTCCTTCATTTCATAAACTCAATTTTGTAAATGCCTGTCCTAATCTCTCATTTAATTTAGGCAACAAACTTTCAACCGCAGGTTTCAGATATGGATTTGGTCTTGAATGTTCAGTCCCAAATTCAACATAAACAGCATAAGGCACATCAGCGGTTATGCCTGCTAATCCTTTCGATTCTTGACTCACTTCGCCTATGCTACCGCCTGCTATGATTTCAGCATTCACAATCCTATCTTTTGATAATTCAATCTTGACTCTTAACGAATTTAAAAGATTCCCTGTTGGTTGCCTTATTTCCCATGGCGTCAAATATCTAAAATTCGTTCTCGCATAATTTACAACTTCATTAGCCCAAGCCTCAATTATCTCAGCCAAGACTTGTGGGAACTTCTGTTGAAACTTCTCAATGTTCTTAAACAATTCCTTTTCCAAGGTCTCATCTATTTCAATCTTAATATCTGTCATTAAATAGTTTCATTCCTTAGTTTTAATCTCAAGAATCCGAACCATTGCTCAACGGAATCAATGACCTTATAGTTCAAATCCGAAGTTGATGGATAGCATATCTTGTCATAAATCCTGTCTCCTGCCTTAATATTATAATAACTAATATCAATCTCCTCTTGTTTCATAAGTTCTTTTATCTGGTCTTGTGTCAGGACTACATTGAATATTTTTAAATCGTCTAAATATCCTCGCAACTTACAATCGAAAGTGTTGTTATTGCCAATAATTAAATTATTAGAAAGCGTATTGACTTTTGGGGGAGCGTCATAACTGCTATTTTCCACACCATTGATATAGATTTTCAGATTAGTATCATTTCTTGTAATCGCTATATGATACCAATTATTTATGTCTAACGAATTATCGGTTGAATAATAAAATTCGCCATTAATTTTAAAACATATTTTCTTAGTCTGATAAACCGCCTGACAACGCCATCCCACTGCGTAATATTTATCAAGAATGAAGCTGTGATTGCTCAGCGATAAAAGATATATCCAGAAGCAAACTGAAAAATTATTTAACAATCTCAAGTCTGCATTGTCGGTTATCAGTCCATAATTATCAGTATACGAATTGAAGTTCCCAGCAAAACCAATTCCAAAGCGACTTCCAACTCTTGCATTCTCTATATCAACAAAATTGGTTAGCGTTGCGTTATATCCCTTACCTGATTTGTCATAAGCAATTATTTTATAGTCATCGCTTTCATTGAAAGTCAGATGTAAAATTAATCCCGTTAATGCCGATTGTGTTCCTATGAATATTTCCTCATCTTCGAAATCAATAGGAATCGTCCCAATTATTCTTGATGAACCAGCGACACGACCAATTGGGCTTCTACGACATTTCAAATATGGCGTTCCCAAAAAACTCAATATCTCAAATTGTCTTGTATTATCTCCTATCGAGTTCGGAGAAAATTCTTTTGCCCTCACAACATAGATGTCATTAGTCAATTCATTAAGAGCGATATTATTGAAATCAGCTTTTATTTTATCTAAGTCTATTACCATTAATATTCATCACCAAGATATTTTGAATCGTCTTCACCGAATCTTGAAATCTCATAATCAACAGCAGAAACATCTTCGACCGAAACACTCTTAAGCATCTCCACATATATCGCCCTTCTCTTTTCCAAGAACTCGGCATATTGGATTTTGCTCATTGATACCGAACCTACGCTATAGCTCACAACATCGGATTCAACAAGAGCATCTAACTTAACATCAATTGCTTTTATCTTTGTGATTAATTCATCTTTTGTATAAGGCATTGATATATCCTCAATTAGTTGCGGGTGGGAGAATTGAACTCCCGATGACCTGCGTATGAGACAGGTGCCTTATCTCTTGGCGAACCCGCTATTTAAAAAAATGGGAGGCATAAAGCCTCCCTATTCCAAGGCAAAATTTCTTAAGGCTCTTTGCCTTTATATCCAAAAAAGGAGAATAGAAAACCAATTAACTCGCAGTATTCTTTATGATATAAACATTACTTACTGCAAACAATTTGCCTCTGAAACGAACCTTGAAGCTTGCAACAATATCTCTTTTCCAACTATCTCCGACCTGTTGTCCATCCTGTCTAAGCACTTGTAGTGGGATTGTGTCTTTCCAGAAAAATGCTTTCTTGAAAAAACCATAATACCAAGTCCCAGTTGCAAGAGAATCAAGATAAGTAGACGAAACCCAATCAAGACCAGCGTAAGGATTCTTAACCGGAGATGTTTGTTTCAGAATTTCTGTTGCATTAATAATCATCCAAGCCGTTGCTTTTAATGTCGAAGGAACTAAAAGACTCTTACCATTTTCAGGAAATTCAATTCTCTCGCCCCTATCATCTGTCTGTGCCGCTAATTTTACTTCGGCAAGATTAATATCCGTATAATCTGCAAGAGCATTTACTTGAGAATTCCCGGCAGCATAAAGAGCCGTCGCCGTTCCTGATGGATAATAAACATCAGTCCCTGTATCAGTAATTTGATAGATGATTTTTTTGAACTTATAGTTTATTATTCTTTCACCAATTGTCGAAGCCCTTGTTAGCAATTGTCCTGTCTGGTCGAATAATACGGCTTCCTCAGTAATATTGAGTAAGCGACCATATTTCGTATCTTCGCCCGTGGTTACATATTTATCCGTTAAATCCGAATCTTCGTATTCACCACCCGGAGCGATTGCTTTTGGCTCATCCATTTCCGTGAATCCAGCAACCTTTTCGTTAGGTAAGTTAGAGGGCATATTTGTGCAAAGCTTATCGATGGGCAATAACTGAGTCGAATAACCTTCAATAACCATTTTATTAATGAGTGCGCTTGTAATTACTGAGAATGCAGCAGGACCAATTGACTCTCTGAATACAACCGTTTTTCTGTGAATATCTCTCTCTCCACCGCAAGCTTCGAATATTTCAGCGATGGACATTTCTTTTGGATGGATTTTATTTTCATTTATGAGACTTGAAATCTTTTCCGTAAAGACATTAATGCCGTCTTTTTGAGCGATTTCTTTCAGTGTTTTGCGTTGAATTATATCCAACATTATAGAACTCCTTTCTTTAATATTTTAAAACAAAAAACTGATTAATGCTTTCCTATTAGGAAGCCGCAGCGGATGCTGGCATTTGTGCAGCACGAACTCTAATGAGGACTTCTGTTGCTACCGCAGCATAGCATTTTGCCGCTTTCCCAATACGTGGTGTTGAAGCCACAACGCTTTGACTTGCGATTTTTGATGTCGTTCCGACTTGTGCTGGGGAAACGGCTGCACCTAACGCAAGTGTTGCAGAAGCTTGAGCCATTGCAAATACTCCAGTCAACGCAACATTAATCGGGGCGGTTGAACCAGCAGGAGAGGCATCCATAGCTATGCCAGCAAATTTTGCGGCAAAAGCCGCTTGGGTTGTTGCAAGGTTTGTATCCCAAGTTTCATCATTAGCGGGATAGACAAGTCCAGTTGCAACATCAACACCAAGCATATCGCCCTGCTCAATTATTGTAGCCGAAGCTACTGCATAAGCCGCAGTTTCCATTAATCCGAATCTATAGCGATTCTTATTAGCCATATAAGTAGACTCCTTTCGTTATAATTATTATTTATTGAAACAGTGATAAATTTATTTCATTAATCCTGAGCAGCCTTGATGTAATCCTCATCAGGAGAGGCGTTTTTCCTGTCAGCATTAAGTTTTTCATCAATGTCTTTTTCCGTGCTTTCAGCCTTGCCTTTTGGATAGAATTTAAAGAAGGATTCAATATCCTCTTTAGTTTTCGTAGAATAAAATTCGACCAATTCACTCTCACTCTTTTTGTCTGTAAACGTGATTCCACGTTTTTTAATATTCTCTTGAATGAGGGTTGTCTTATCCTTTTTCTCAATATCAGCCTTGAGTTTATCCATTTCCTCTTTTGATTTTTCTGCTACAGTCTTCTCTATTTGCTCAACGAGGTCAGGTCTGTCTGTTTTTAATTTCTCCATTGTAAGTTCTTTCATATCCATTTCGTCTTGCTCCTTTCGATTTATGTCTTCAAAAAATGCTGTTGTTGTTGCGGGGTCAATGACAAGGTCAACAGATACAACTTTCGTAATTTCCCCAACTTCCTCAATTTCGCCCTTTTTGGCAACGACGCCTTTGGCTATATGGGAAAAGCCAACCCCCTTTATATTCATTTCAGCTAAGTCAGTTATAAAATCAGATTGATTTTTAAGCAACTTTAAATCAGCCCTAATTTGTCCATTTTCATAATGAGGATTAGTAAATTTTCCTATCAAATCTTTTACTCTACGCTCTTCTTTTTTATCCTTTTCATAATGATATGCAAAAGATTTAACCCCCTCATAAAGCGGAACGGCTTTCTCTTGAACTTCCTTCGGATAGATTCGATTATTGGCAGACTTCTCTTGAAGAACTAACACATTTTTAATAGTCCTGCTCTCGATGTCGATATTTTCTTTTGTAATTTGCGTCTCAAAAAAATCTATTAATTCACCCTTTTTCATATTGCACTCCTTGTATTGCTCGAATTTATCTTTGTGATCCTCGACCCATTTCTTTGCCTGAGCTAATGTAAAAACATTATTATCGAATCTAACCGATTGAACCGTTGTCGTCTTTTCGCCAATAAGTTTTCCGATAACAAATCTAACGCCCTTCTCAATATCAATGCTTCTAAACGAGTCCTGTTGAAACAAGCCAGGTTCTTTGACTATATGTCTTATCTCATTTTCTTTTTCTTCCCAGGGCATAGTTTTCCTCACTCGATAATATAAAAGTTCAGCTTTTGATTTTTTAAAATTTGCCTGATTGGTTTTTCTGATATGAAGATGAGGGTAGTATTAGAAAAGAGAGATTTAATTTTTTCGATAGCTTCGTTGCTCTTTTGTTTTGACAGATTTGCTAATTTTTTTATCTTCATTCTCTTTTCCATTTTGAAAACTCGGCGTGTAGCAAATAATGATTTTCGTATTTTTGTTTACCACTTCGTTATAAATGCAATTGCCACACTTATACAAAAATACTGGTTTCCGAGTCAACGGACAAATAACTTCGAGTTGTCCGTTTACGCCAACGCCAAAAATTAGTTGATTGCGGTTATTAAACTTATGATTCATCTCATCTGCCTTTTTGGTAAAAAATATTATTGGGTTATCCCATATTTCTGATACAAATAATCATAATCAATGACCGAAGTTGGGAAACATCGACATATCGGATGTGGCTTATTTGGATAGTCGTCAAGATTAAATGGTTTATGCGCAGCATAACTCAAACAAGTCTCGCAATGATGTCCAATCGGATTAAGATTCCATTTTGCTTTCTTAACAAAATCAAGCGATTTATAATATTCAAGATTGGTCAACTGGGCGGCATTGTTAAATTCTGTAACCGATAATCGCCACGCATTTTTGTAAGCACTTCGATAAACCCCAGTTCCGACTCGTGGAATAGAAGCGTCAATCATTTTTGATCTACGCATAAATTCTCTATATTTCTCAGGGTCAACATCTTTAAATCGTTTTGCTAATGTCTTATATCTTTTCACAAGCCCATTCATCATTCCATAGCCTTGTGGCTCTAATAGAAACGGTTTGATTGAAGGTATAAGCTCTTCTACGGACATCCCCTGAGTAATATAGTTCCCTACTGTAGTCATCAACTTTCTTTTGATTTGATTTCCATATATCCAGATTCTCGAAGAAATAGGAACGCCGTCAATCCCATTTCTCAAAATGTTTCTTATGAAAGGCTCTGAAATTGCAGGTGAATCTATGTCAATAAACCTGAATGCCGAACTTCTTGCGATAAGACTGTTTTGAATACTCAGCTTTTCATCGCTCATTAATTTTGCTATTTGATTTGAGATTTCATTCTCAATAGTAATGGGAACTTGAGTCTTCAGTTTATTAAAAACATCCTCAATTTTTTTCTTAATACTAACAGTTCTTGATGAAGGAATTATGCCGTGTCGAATATTATATCTAATCTCATTTGCAATTTCATCGTAGGCATTCGTATAAATATTACGCAATGTTCTGTCGAGATATTTATCTATGTCCGCAATTGCTCGATACTTGTTCATTTATTTTCCATCTTCTTAAGGAGTTTACTATCTTCATTCTCAATTCTTGCCTGCTCATCATTCCAAACATATCCAGCCTTCTCGCAAGCCGTCTGTCTTGAAACTGCGCCATTATTCATAAGAACTTCTAATGCTTGAACTTCTTTGAGAACGTCCTCAATGATAATTGTGGGATAAGTAATTTCACAATCAGTTGAAATATCTTCATCAATTAATCCGTCCTCAATAAGATTAGTTACGAATGTCTTGAAAATCTTTTTGAGATATGTGCTGAAAAATTCCCTGTAATCCGTAAACATCATTATCGTTGGATTTTGAGCAATCATTGTCGATGAATAATTCGCATTACTTGCATCCATTGTCATAATGAATTCTGCAAGCCCGACTCCGGCTGCGATATAAAGCAAAATATTTCTTCCATCAACTGCCGTGTCTCTTGCCTCTACATTAGGAGCTAACATTTCGTATTTGACATTATCGGTTGCGGTAAAAACGCTACCGGGTTTGAACATATCTTGCTTGCCAGTTATTCCGCCTGAGTTCGTTTTCTGATTATCAACAATTGTAGAGACCGCAGATGTTTGTCCAATATGCTTTATAAGAGCAACTGAATTTCTGATTTTGTTCAAGATGATTCTATCATCAAGCCACTGCTCATATTTCTTATTCCATTTCATAATCGGTTCTAAGACTGAACGTCCTCTTTTAACATCTGAATCAACATTGATTTTGATATGTATAATTTCATCAGCTGGGATTTTTTCTTTTAAGACGCCATTCAAAACATAGTAATAAAACAAAGGCGTCTCGACATCATTCGGGTCTGTCTCTATTCCCCAGCTTATCTGTCCCGATGGATTAGAAATATTTTCAGGAGATATGAATCGTAACTTGAATTCTCCCGCCTCGCCCTTTTTGAATATTCTGATAAAGCTTTCACCATCTCTAAAACAACGTATTCCCATCTCTTTTAATTTCGCCGATGAAAAGTTTTCTTCTCTCCATTTTTTCCACAAAGACATCAACTCTTTATTTTTCTCTTCGTCTTCCTCAATCGACCTGAATTGCACATCTTTTCCAAAAGTATATGAGACATAGATTCTTATAATTTGTCTTGCAATAGGATTTTGATAATAGAATTTGAGAGCTTCTTTTTGAAGCGTCTCAAGGTCATAAGCCGTGAACTCATCTTCTTTTCTTGATGATGAGCCAGCAGAAGACACAACTGTCCAGCCCGGCTCTGATTTATCAATAGGAACATTAGGCAGGGCTTCTAAAAGCTTTAATTTACTTTCAAGAACCCTTACATCCAACTCTCTTTGCAATCGCCATTTCTTAAACATTTTGTTTCGCTCCTTTTTAATTTTTTAATTCATTTAAGATTTGATATTCATCCGCCTTGACGGGATGCACAACGCCTGTCGTATTTCGATATTTTTTTATGTCGACGATAGATAAACTCTTTTTATCTTCGAGATATTTGAAAACATTGCAATCGATGAACGGATTAGGCATCACTCGAAATTTTTGTCTTGCCAGGCATCGCACAAAATCCTGTTCGTGCCAGACCGTAATGTCTTTGTTGTGGTGATAAAATTCTAATGCCTGTCTGTTGATGACAACGAATCCCAGTATTGACGATTGCGTTATCATAGGAATCCCATCTGTTACGGTTGGGAACATTGCGTCAATCTTCTTATTGAACATATGCTCGACACATTTCTCATCGAATCCTTTTTTGATTATGAATGCGTCCGATTCCATTAGCACATAATAATCGGCTTGATAATCATTCACAAAACTTGCGTAAATATGGGCAAGAGTTTTATAACAGTTCGGATATAATCGAAAAATAAAATCGCTATTTAATTGAGCAATGTCATTAAGACAATTATCTTTTCCGTAGACATTCCATATCACCTTCACATCTTGGCAAATAGCCTTGTGCCATTCATATTGAAACAATACGCTCTCATAATCATAATGTGAAACGATAAGAGTAATTATCTTCATATCATAAACTGCTCAATAAATTTAATCTCTGCCAATCGTTTCTCTGCCATTTCGCAATATTCAGGATTCATTTCTATGCCGATATATTTTCTATCCAGTTTTTTTGCCACAAGACAGGTCGTTCCTGCACCCGCAAATGGGTCTAATGCTATACCGCCTTCAAATCCAGCATTACAACCACAATCGGTATAGCCTAATTCTGTATGAACTGAACTTGCCTTTGCATATCTCATACTGCCAAAATTATTTGCTTCTCTGCCTTCTTCGGTTATTTTCTTGCGGTCGGGATTTTCTTTATGCACGATATAATCTGTTTTCATTATTTTCTCTTTTGCTTTGCCACATTGCTTACATACAAATTCAGGACAACCACTCTTTATCATCGGCTCGACTAACTTCTCAGGGAAAGTTGCAAAGTGTGCTTCTTTAAATGGCTGTGTTGGAATTGTCCATACACACCGCTTGTTGCGACCTTGAGGATTTATTTCACCTGATAAACCATTAGCCAATCCCTCATTCTTATATTTACCATTTATTCGGTCCCTTAGTCTCCAATCAATTTGTGATTCAAACTGTTGCTCAAACCAATAACTTTTGCTCTTAACAAAGAAAAATACATAATCAAAGTCCACCGTGAATCGGTCATTCGCACTTGAAGGCATACAATTCGGCTTGTGCCATATTATCGTGTTCCGCAATATCCAGCCCCTATTGCTCATCTCTATCGCAAATCGAAAGGGAATAAGACAAAGAGACTTTGCTAAATTCTTTGATTCTCTCGGTGGCGCTAAGTATTCCTGGTCAATATTACAAGTTTTGCGATACTGTTTTCCCCTTATTTCTATCGGAGCATTCCAACTACCATTTCCAGAACCACCATAAGTGTCCCCCAAATTAACCCAGCAAGTCCCATCTTTTCTTAACACTCTTTTAACTTCATCAAATATGCCACAAAGTTTATTTATATATTCATTAAAGGTTTTTTCTAATCCAAATTGTCCTTCGACTCCATAATCTCTGAGTCCCCAATATGGTGGACTGGTTATAACA
>Ga0315274_10010772_pt1 | contig 13169 bp, 10 predicted proteins | sample YL17G02_20_MG_FD_203700 | JGI IMG/M metagenome (GOLD analysis project Ga0315274, IMG submission 203700) | Sediment microbial communities from Yellowstone Lake, YNP, Wyoming, USA - YL17G02_20 | ecosystem: Environmental > Aquatic > Freshwater > Lake > Sediment | place: USA: Wyoming | collected... | reverse complement strand
CCGCCATCTTTAACTAATCCTCTTTCAGAAGATCGGAATACGGTTTTATTCTTACGCGACACTTTTAACCATTATTTTTATCCCGAGGTCGAAGCCGCTGCATTGCGCCTGTTGGCTGCAGCTCGGGTAAAAATCCAAATACTCCCGGTGTATGGTGCAGGGCGAACATTAATTTCAAAAGGGTTTCTTCCAGCTGCGAAGAGGCATGCTGCTCTTGTGGTGGAGGCAATACATCAAGCTGATCCAGAAGGAAAAAATCCCATCATTGGCCTCGAACCTTCAGAAATCTATACTTTACGTGATGAATTCCTTGATTTTTTTCCGAACGATATTCATGTTGCAAACATCGCGGAACGTGCATGGATGATTGACGAATATCTAATCCGTTACAATCCAAACTTACAATACCAAACCTTAGCAACAAAAGTGCTGCTTCACGGGCACTGTTACCAAAAATCTCGTCCACCAGCAGCGGATGGTTTACCAGCTGGGATGGGGGCGACAGCCGAGTTACTCAAAGCGGCTGGTTATATCGTTGAAGTTGTAGATGACGGATGTTGTGGTATGGCAGGCGCATTCGGTTACGAAGCCGAGCATTTTGGGACTTCAATCGGAGTGGGTGAGTTGGCGCTTTTTCCAGCACTTAGGGCTGTAAAACAAGCCGAACAGGTAGTGATCGTGTCAGCACCGGGAGTATCCTGCAGGGCTCAGATCGAAGATGGCACAGGATATGCAGCATTGCATCCAATCGAGTTGGTTGAGAAATCCCTGATAGGATGACGTTTTTCATGCGTAACTGATACGATTTATTGTACAACATGGGATACATTTCTAATGTACAATGTAGATAGTTTTTTTCTTGTAACATGTACTTAGAATTATCAACCCGCCGTAATGAAACCAACTACCTGTCCATATCTTGGATTAATGGATGATCCAGAAACGCATCTGGGATTTCCTTCTTTGGGGAATTGCTGCCGGCGTGCACGTCCGGTTGAACAGGTGAGTCTTGAGCACCAATCAACGCATTGCTTATGCATGAATTACGCACACTGCGCTGTACTGGCTAATAGCCTTATACTGCCGTTACCAGATGAATTAAGAATATCAACACCAGTAAAGACTAGGAAGCTAATTGGAGTGGTAATATCTGCAGCTTTAATTTTGGTACTATTTGGTGTAGGATGGTGGAAGATTGGTATTTTGGTGCGGTCAGCTGCACCTGCATTTACGGCAACAGAACAAGACCCTGGAGATCTGGCGACCCCCTCTCTACTCCCAACCAGCAGGATTGCTATCCCCAATCTGTTGACAGACCCAAGATATACCTCAACGCTTGTTCCGACAGAGGCACCATCCCCAACGGAAACACAAAATTCTGAGGGCATTCCGACCATTATCGTTGCGTATACAAACACTCCTTATCGGATAGCTACCGAAACAGTCTGTGTTCCGCCATCTGGATGGGTTATCTATGTTGTACAACCCAATGATAGCCTTTTTCACATAGGGCTGGATTTTGGGGTTACTGTGAGGGAACTACAGGAAGCGAACTGTTTAGGAAATTCGGTGGTTATTTATACCGGGCAGAGGTTGTATGTTCCGAATATTCCAACGCGAACCCCATCCGGTTCGCCAACACGAATCCCTACTGCGACAATGACTCCAATAGAAATAATTGAGCCGTCTACTGAAACGCCTGCACCCATCCCCACCGATACATCGTTACCAACGGATACACCGTATCCAACACCAACACAGATTCCATCCAACACCCCAAACCCGACACTACCGCCTCTCCCTACCGGTACCCTAACCCCACCTCCCAACCCATGATAGGGTGTGGAATACAATTTCCTGATCCATCCGCAGCGGATCATCCGCAGATAGCGCAAATGGTGGATTTTCAATGTTGTTAGAAGGTAAATAACTTAGTTCCTAGGCCCGGGTTATTTTTTTAGAGACGATCTCCCTGATCAGAGTTAAACGTGAGTTTAAGGAAATGACATTCTACACCGAGAAACAAATACTCAGAGTGGGGTAGGGGGGGATAGCATGGGGGATAATTTGTCATACACAAAAAATCGTGCCAGATTACACATATTTATGATTACCCCCCTCTCGTCCATACCAAACGGCAGCTACTGTCTCCATTTCTTGTATAGTAGGGGGGGGGAATAGGTACTACAATCATCATGCTTTTGATAAGTATTATTATCATAAACATACAAGTAGCATTTGCAATCGTTTCATAAAACTGTATAATCCCTGTATGGCGGTCTTATCCCTTTTTGTTTAGATCGTGATTTTATTGTTTCTCGTTTGAAAAAATATTCCAATACTACCCTATTAAATAATCCGGCGTATTATGTTGACATCGAATTCGATTATCCACTCACTGTATCGTATTGAGCCCATCGTCATAAATAATTAAAAAGCATTCCCCTTTGTGACATACACCCATCTTTTATTGTCTGATTTCAAACACATCAACAAGAATAGCTATATATAATGCAGTAATATGCATATGTGCAATTTATATAGCATTACCTTTATCCCTCCTGTGGTATGATTCCTTTACCCGCTACATTGTGAAATCAACCAACAACTACGGAGTATTCTATGGACAAATTGCTAGTCGGTGTGATTGGCCTCGGGATGGGTCGCCATCACATTGCCAGTTATCAAAACCATCCCTCTGCCCAGGTAGTAGCCGTTGCGGATACAGACGCAGCTCGCTTGCAGGAAATTGGTGATAAATATAACATCCCCAATCGTTACGCCTCAGCTGAAGAAATGTTGCGTGTGGAAAAATTTGATGTGGTCAGCATCGCCACTCCAAACAAATTCCATCATTCACTCACCCTGGCGGCTTACGAGGCAGGTTGTCATGTGTTGTGTGAAAAGCCCATGGCGATGAGCGCTTCAGAAGGTCGCGAGATGTTGGCTGCTGCACAAAAAGCCGGTAAGCGCTTGATGATTAACTTTTCCTATCGCTTCACCGAACAAAGTATGGCTTTGAAGCAGCAAGTCGAGATGGGTGTTATCGGTGATGTATATTTTGCTCGCACGATCTGGCACCGGCGGCGCGGTTTACCTGGTTTTGGTGGTTGGTTTGGACAAAAAGCATTATCTGGCGGTGGTCCATTGATTGATCTCGGCGTCCACCGGATTGACCTGGCCTTATGGTTGATGGGCTACCCAAAACCTGTTTGGGTAATGGGCAGCACTTACAATCCGATAGGCTCAGCTCTTGCCTCCAAGCTCAACGCCAAGTTCGATGTTGAAGATCTGGCTGTGGGATTGGTTAAATTTGAGAATGGGTCAACGCTGGAAGTGGAAGCTTCATGGGCTGCCAATATCAAAGAAAGTGAGTTGATGGAAACTCGGCTGTATGGCACGTTGGGTGGTCTGGTGCAACGCAACCTGGATGAGACTTACAAATTTGAGGCTGAGTTATATGTCGAGCGTGATGGTGTCCATTTTGACATGAAGCTTCATCCACCTGTTCCTCCTGTCTCCACACCCATGTATCATTTTATCGACTGCATTGTGAACGATAAACCTCACATTGCTACCGGTGAAGAAGGCTTGCTCGTGATGGAAATACTTGATGCTCTCTACCAGAGCGCAACGGATGGTGTCCCGGTAAAAATCGCATAAGAATGTTAAATATAGCCTCTCCCCCAACCATTACGCAGGCGTGCAATGCATACCTGGATAGTTTACGTTTATCGCGCAGTAGCAATACAGCTCGTACGTATCGTAATGGGCTTTCAGTATTCATGAGCACATTGGAAAATCATGGGGTAGATGCTAAAACCGTACCAGTAACCAACCTGGCAGAAGATGCGGTGGTGTGGCTGGCAACCGCATTGAAGGATTCTGCTCCAACAACGGAACGCCTGTATCTGACAGCAACCGTAGGTTTCTATGAATTTCTAGCTGGAGAGAAATTAACCGCGGTCAATTTGCCGAGGATCCGTTTACTCATTAAACAACGTGCCCGTCGACCAGGACAACGCCTCCCGCAATTCCCTCGTGATTCAATCGAGGCTGTCCTGGTATATGCCGATGGGTTATCTTCGGTACAAGTCGAAGACGATTCAGAGCGCTTACGTAACTTACGAGATCGTGCTTTTCTGCTAACATTGGCCGACACGGGTTTACGCGTGCATGAAGCCTGTCGTCTGCGCCGGGGAGACATCGATTGGAATGAAGGCCGGGCTATCATAATCGGTAAGGGAGATAAACAGGCTGTGGTACGCTTTTCTAACCGGGCAATCCGCTCCTTGCGTGACTACCTGTCAGCTCGTGCTGGGCTGGACGGCGCCTCCGGACGACCTCTCTCCTCTCTAGCCGTCTTTGCCAGGCACGATCGGGGTGCCGGCAAGAAGGGAAAACCCATTACGACTGCTACTGGTCGCAATATCGTCGCCCAGCGAGTTTGTGAAACCCTTGGAGCGGATGCGGTTGGCTCAATCACGCCTCATTCATTCCGACATTATTTTGTAACCACCGTTTTACGGGCTTCGGGGAATCTAAAATTAGCACAGGAACTGGCCCGGCACAGCAATATAGCGGTGACACAACGGTATGCACATCTGTCGGATGATGAGCTTGACCATGGATATTCAGAAATTTTCGATTCGACAAATATCAGGTAAAGAAGTCTTCATCGCCTGCGGGTAAATACTTTTTCGCAGCCTCTGGGATTAACTCCACTCCCAATCCAGGCCTGTCCCAAACCTCGATGAAGCCATCTTTTACAATCGGGTTGGGAAGTCCATCCACAATATCGTACCACCATTCGGGTCTCCCTGTCGGGTATTCAAAAGCTATGTAGTTTTGCGGTAAAGTGGCACAGACCTGAACAAGGGCAGCTAAACCAATCAGCCCATCAAAAACTCCATGCGGTGCGATAAGAATACCATGCAAGTCCGCATATTCTCCAACCCATTTTAATTCCGCGAGCCCTCCGATATCGGCAGGATCGGGACCGATAATGTTTACGGCGTGTTTTTCGATCAGCTCTTTGAAATTCTGTCTAAGGTAAATTTGTTCACCAGTGTGAATAGGAGTCGATGTGCTTCGCGTTACTTCGCGGTAGACATCCGCCAGTGTATAAGGAGTATAGTCGCCCGTGATCATGTCCTCGAGCCACATCACGTTCAAAGGCTCTAATGCCTTCGCCAGGCGGATTGCATCGGGTACCATCCAACCCGGACCACAATCCAAAGCAAGGCCAACTTCATCGCCAAGCACGTTTTTCATAGCCACCACGCAGGCGATTACATGTTTCAAACCACGCTCTGTCAATAAACCGCGGTTCGGGTGAGGCCCTCCATTTTGCACATCCCCGTAAAAGAACCCAGGTACTTTGGATGGCATTGCACTGTGAAAACCAATACTCGACTTAATGATAGTAAACCCCTCTTTGGCAGTTTTCATTTTTAACATATCTTCAGCATAATCTTGTGGTGAAACGCCATTCATAGGGAACCTTATTGCTCCATTATAGACCCGGACCCTGTCGCGAATCTTTCCCCCCAATAGTTTGTAGACTGGCAGCCCGGCAGCCTTGCCGGCGATATCCCACAACGCCATTTCGATGGCGCTAACTGCACTGCCCCAGGGCTTGAAACTCCCAAACCTGCGAATTTTTAACATTACTCGCTCAACATTGGTTGGGTCTTCTCCCACCAAATACTGCTTATAAAAAAGGACATGCGGTTTAAGATAAAGCTTTGGGTTCTCGGCTTCACCCCAACCATCGATACCCTCATCAGTTACAATGCGGACGACAGGGTTTTGTCCTATAATAGTACATTTGAGATCAGTAATTTTCACAGGTATATCCTCCATAGCGGATGAATGTATATATGTGTTTAATGGAGCTGTTTATTTAATAAGACATAATGGACTATACACTGAAGAATATTCATTGTCAATAGAAAGGGCTGTGTTACTAAATCATGACGAACTTAATTGCTACCCAATACGAGGCTCTGGAATGGGGCTATACCTCGAGAAAATTTTATCCGGATCCATTCAATACAGCTGACATAGATGTAGAATTTGTCCATGAATCGGGCCAGTCCTGGCGTATCCCCGCTTATTGGGCTGGAGGGCAAGAATGGCGGGTGCGTTTCGCCCCACAGCTCTCAGGAAGTTATCAGGTTTCTACTATTTGCAGCGATATAGAAAATAGCTCCCTGCATGGACATACAGAGACATTACTGACCACACCGTACAACGGTCAACATCCCTTGTTATGCCATGGGCCGTTACGTGTGGCAGCAAATCACCGCACACTGGAATATAGTGATGGCACTCCCTTCTTCTGGCTTGGAGATACCTGGTGGATGGGATTATGCAAACGGCTAAAATGGCCGGTTGACTTCCAACAGCTGGCAGAGGATCGTCGCGCTAAAGGTTTCACGGTTGTGCAAATTGTTGCAGGCCTATACCCCGATATGCCAGGATACGATCCGCGCGGCGCCAATGAAGCCGGTTTTCCCTGGGAAACTGAATACTCATGCATTAATCCGAAATATTTCGACATGGCCGATTTACGCATCCGTTGGTTAGTGCACACTGGAATTATGCCCTGTATTGTTGGCTGTTGGGGGTATTACCTGCCAATCCTTGGGGTTGAAAAAATAAAAAAGCATTGGCGGTATCTGGTAGCACGCTGGAGTGCTTACCCGGTAGTTTGGTGCCTGGCGGGTGAAGCGCTGATGCCATACTACCTATCTGAGGATAAAAAAGGAGATGAGCTCGCTCAAAAGGTTGGGTGGACAAAACTAGCAGGTTATATTCAGGAACTGGATCCCTATCACCGCCTGGTTACGATCCATCCCACCTCGGTTGGACGAGATCAATTACTGGATGATAGTCTTTTAAATATCAACATGCTACAAACTGGGCACGATGGATACCGCAGTGTGCCTAACTCCATCACCAAAGTTCGCCAGGAATACCAACGCTCTCCGGTTATGCCTGTCCTGGTCGGTGAGGCTAACTATGAGGGCATCTTACACAGTAACGAGGCTGAAGTACAGCGGTTGACCTTCTGGTCGGCATTACTTTCAGGGGCATACGGACACACATATGGGGCAAACGGTCTCTGGCAGCTAAACACTCATTCCACCCCTTACGGTGCCTCACCATGGGGAGGCACCTGGGGAGGTCCTGCATGGGAGGATGCCAGCCAGTTTCCTGGTTCAGCTCAATTAGGCCTGGCGAAACAATTGCTGCAACGCTACGAGTGGTGGCGTTTCGAACCGCATTCCGAATGGCTCGATCCAACAGGAAGCCCAGAAAATGTCGATCTACCCTTTGCTGCGGGTATTTCGGGTGAAGTACGCGTTATTTATTTCTATTGGCCCACCTTTCAACGACCCAATCCTCAATATAAAGTTCTCCACCTTGAAACTGCTATAAATTACAGAGCATTCTTCTGGGATCCCCGTAATGGACAAGAATACGACCTTGGTGAAGTTGTTCCAGATGCTGGTGATACCTGGACAATCCCAATCCAACCTGAACTGAAAGACTGGGTGGTTGTATTAGAACGATTGGGAGGACGATGACGATACTCAGCGTATGGTAAAAAATCGCGTGAATTACGATAATCACTCTTTAGAAATAACTTCTCGTCGAGTAGTGCTTGTTTTACTGGCGATCAGTGTTCTTTTTGGGATGACCACTGGCGGGTTGTTGTTTTACCGGCTAGGTTACCTCTGGGGGATTATCTTCTTGGCGAGTTGGATGTGGTCAACCAGCGCGTCTCGCGGAGTAAATTTACGGAGAACTATACGTGCTTCACGTGCGCAGGTCGGCCAAATTTTCGAAGAGCAAATAGACATTCTTAACAGCAGCCGCCTGCCTTTATTCTGGCTCGAACTACGAGAGGATTCTCCCTTACCTGGCTCACAAGGTGAATATGTATTAAACCTGATCAAGGGCAATAACATTCGATCATTTTTATTACGTACGCGTTTGTACCAACGTGGTGTTTACCAATTAGGCCCAATCTCATTGGCATATGGGGATATTTTCGGCCTCTTTCGATGTACTCGTACAATAGCCGCGCGGGCAACATTAGTCGTTTACCCCCCTCTTTTCAACATTATGAACTTTCCAAACCCACCAGGCGTGTTGCCAGGCGGTGAGGCGTTGCGAAGGCATACACATCAAATTACGCCCAATGCCGCCGGAGTACGCGAATATGGTCCCGGAGACCCACTTAATCGCATTCACTGGTTGAGTACAGTTCGTCGAAACCGGTTGATGGTAAAGGAATTTGAATTGGATCCATTGGCGGACGTCTGGATTTTTATCGATACAGACTCTAGCGTACATGCAGCATTCCCTATTGAAACCTTCGAGGAGGCGGATGGATATTTTTGGGATTGGCTGCCATTCCTTGAACTCCCTGCATCCACTGTACCCGTTGTAACCAGTGAATTACGGGGTAGACCTTTTCAGATAAGCTTGACTCCATCGACCGAAGAATATTGCGTCAGTATTAGCGCGTCTTTGGCACAATATTTTCTCCAGTTAGGACGAGCGGTAGGCCTGGTCAGCCTGGCGCGCAACCTGACGCTACTACCAGCGGATCGAAGTGGACGTCAACTAGGCAAACTTTTAGAAGCGCTGGCATTATTGAAAGCTGATGGGGCTCTTCCATTAACAAGTTGGGTAGAATCACAGGCCAGACACTTATCTCGTGGCAGTACCGTTATTTTAATCACGCCCTCCGTTCAACCTGATATAGCTTTCCTTGGCGATCGTTTGAATCATATGGGCTTAAAGCCAGTGCTAATATTGCTGGATGCTGCCTCATTCGGGAGACTTCCAGGCAGTGATGAAATATACGCAAAAGTAAAGAAATTGGGTTTACCAGTATATCGAGTTGCAAGAGGTGATAATTTAGCCACAAAATTATCTACTGGACCGGGAAACTTATATTTCAAAGTGTGAATCATGGGATGTGAATGTAGTATACTTTGGTCTGAAAAGGACATATAAAATGACGGAAACAGTCGAAATTTGGGAACATCCAAAAAATAGCCCGATGTATATGATTGTAGGCTGGAGACAGTGGGCCGATGCTGGTTCTACCTCCTCAGGTCTACCACAATATATCATCGACCGGACTCAAGCCCGCCGGATAGGTACAATTCATCCGGGAGGTTTCTACCTGTTCCAGTTCCCGGGCACGCATGATCTGGTCCGTCCCGTGGTAAAGTTCAACCAGGGATACCCGGAATTTCTACAATCGCAGCGGAATGAGTTCTTTTTTGTTGAATTGGGTAATTGCGGATTGGTTATTTTTATTGGTGATGAACCACACCTTGACATTGAGCGCTACGTTACCGGCCTTTTAGATGCTGCGGTTAATTTGGGCGTTAAACGGATTATCGGCCTCGGGGGTGTATTTGGAGAGGTGCCCTACGATAAAGACCGTAATATTTCCAGTAATTACAGCCTTCCGCATATGAAGGACGAAATAAAGAGATTGGCTGTTTCCCTTTCGGATTACGAAGGGGGCGCCAGCATAGGTTCTATTGTTTGCCGGCGATCTGCAGATCGAGGGATCGAGTACGTCGGCTTTTATGCTTTTACTCCCTTATATGATTTTTCTGAGATCGAACGGATCGAAACCACCATACGCATCGAGAACGATTTTACAGCCTGGCTTGGTATTATGCAGCGTACCAACTACATGCTAAAACTAAATTTTGATCTTTCGGACCTGGAGGAGAAAAGCCAGCAACTCATCAATTTAATCGATGCGAAAGTAGAGGAGTTCGAAAATGCTGCTCCCCAGGTAGGGGTTCGAGATTACTTCCACAAGCTATCTGGTGCATTCACAGAGACACCTTTTAGTCCTTACGAGGATGTGTGGGATGAGAAGTTACGGCAAATTCTAGACAAGTTCGACTCCAATGATAAAAACGAAGAAAAGGAGTAAATTATGGAATATCGCAGCTTAGGAAGAACCGGTGTAATGGTCAGTCCTCTTTGCCTGGGCGCTATGAATTTCGGCGGCCCGACAAACGAGACTGATTCGTTTGCCATCCTCAATCATGCTTTAGAATCTGGCATCAATTTCATCGACACTGCCAATGCTTATAACGGGGGTGAAAGTGAGCGGATCGTTGGCAAATTCATTAAAGAGAGTGGTAAGCGTGAGTATATTGTCCTCGCCACAAAAGTATTTAGCCGTGTGGGTGAGGGTATCAACGAGGCGGGAGCTTCTCGTTACCATATCCTAAAGGCCTGTGAAGATTCCTTGCGACGTCTTCAAACCGATCACATCGACCTGTACCAACAACACCGGCCATCTCTCACAATCCCTCAAGATGAATCTTTACGTGCTTATGATGATCTTGTGTGCGCTGGAAAAGTTCGCTACATTGGCAGCTCAACATTCCCAGCCTGGATGATCATGGAAGCATTATCGATCAGTGAGTATTACAGCCTGGCGCGTTTTGTGAGTGAACAACCACCTTATAACTTATTGGATCGACGTATCGAAAACGAGCTAATCCCCTTGTGCTTGAAATATGGTCTGGCTGTGCTGCCGTGGTCTCCGCTGGCCGGAGGTATTTTGGCTGGTCGCTATTCTTCTACCGGAACGTATCCAGAAGGTTCGCGCGCCACTCGCTTTGGTACATTATTTACTGACCGAATTAGTACCAGAGCAAAAGAAGTCGCTGATGAAGTTACCCAACTGGCAAAGGAACGGGGGATGACTCCCAGCCAATTTGCGTTATTGTGGGTGAAAGAACAACCTGGTATCACATCCCCCATCGTTGGCCCTCGCACGGTGGAACACCTGGAAGATAATCTTGCGATCATTGACAAAAAGATCAATGATGAAGACCGGCTATTGGTCGACAATCTTGTTCATCCTGGCAATGCTGTGGCCGATTTCTTTAACTCAAATGAATGGATGAAAGCCAGGGTTCGCTAAACCCCGATGAAAAATCGCACTCTACTTATGATTCCCGGTCCGGTTGAGTTCGACTCCGAGGTGTTAGCCGCACTTGGTGCGCCCACCGCCAGTCACGTCGCGCCTAATTTTATCGAGATCTTTGGGCAAGCACTGGAGCAGATGCGGGAAGTTTTTATATGCCCGGATGGACAGCCACTTATCCTGGCTGGCTCAGGCACATTAGCAATGGATTCCGCTGGAGCCAACCTGATAGAACCGGGCGATAAGGCTCTTGTGGTCAGTACCGGTTATTTTTCCGACCGGTTTGGCAAGATCCTGGAACGGTACGGTGCACTTGTCACTTATATCTCATCTCCTGTGGGTGGACGCCCCAGCCTTGATGAGGTTGAAAAAAACCTAAAAACCGGGGATTATAAGCTCATGACAGTCACTCATGTGGATACATCCACTGGGGTTGTGAATGATGTACACAGTCTGGCAGAATTAGCGCTCCATCATGGACCGTTGGTGGTAGTTGATGGTGTTTGTTCAGTGGCGGGAGAAGAGCTGCGTATGTCGGAATGGAACATCGATCTGGCGCTAACAGCCTCACAAAAAGCCATCGGCGTTCCGCCCGGATTGGCACTCCTTATGATCAGCCCCCGAGCTCTAGCAGCTTTCCGAGCCCGGAAAACGCCTGTGATGAATTATTACGCGGATTGGTCAAACTGGCTGTCGGTCATGGAAAGTTATACTGCGCGGAAACCCGCTTACTTCGCCACCCCTGCAGTGAACCTTGTCGCTGCGTTGAATGTCAGTCTAGCTCAAATTATAAAAGAAGGAATGCAAGCACGTTTCCAAAGGCACGCAGCCATCAGTAAAGCCTGTAAAGCTGGAATCGGCGCTCTTGGTTTAGGGCAAGTACCACTTCGATCCGAATTTGGCGCCAACACCATGACCGCTCCCCGTTATCCGGTTGGTGTCACGGGTACAGATTTTCTCGCAGAAGTTACACGCGCGGGAGTGATCCTGGCCGGTGGACTGCATCCATTAAACCGATCCGAATATTTCCGGATCGGACATATGGGCGCGGTTACCATTGGCGACATACTAACAACCTTGGCAGCTATCGAGAATGCCCTCGCAGCTTGCGGGTATCCATTCGAGATGGGTACAGGCGTCTCTGCGGCCTTGAAAGCATATTATTCAAGGTGAACAGCTTAACTATAAAACGGGATCGAAATTCCCGTCTTGATCCAGGACACCGCTAACTTTTCCATCCCCGATCACGATCTTAGATACTGGGCGGCGCCCCGGTCTTCTTTTCGCACCTTCACTTGTTCAGTAAGCCCCAATTCAGCTAGAATAGATCCTATCGGCTCATCTGGAGCCATTCCCTCGATGATCAACTGTCCTAAATCCCATTTGTAGCCTCCGCGTTCAATTGTTGCTGTAACCCCTCCCACCTTGTGATATTGCTCATATACAATAACCTCATGTCCACCCTGGGCTAGTACTGCTGCGGCCGTCAGACCAGCTATTCCAGACCCTATGATAATAGTTTTCATATAGTTTTCATATAGTTTTCTTATATGAAGTATACGATCTCTGGTTTTATGGGATGTACTGGCTATACGAAATTAATTATACGCTGTGAGTTTATTTCACTCTTTTCGATGTTACCTCCCCATCCGATACAGGTAAAGATCCCGTAAACAACCAATTTCACCAAGATGATGCATGTCGTGATGTATCATAGCTGTAAAAATGCGCCAAGTCGGCCACTGTTCACCCCAATTTATCATAGCTGGTTTTTCTAAGTCGATATCATTGAATTTTGAAAGTTCGTCTCTTAACCGGTTGTGACCTTCTTGTAATAAAGCAATTGCCGAAAGTGCTGTATACCGCCAGCCTATCGCCGAATATCTAACTACTTCATTGCTTTAGCCAAGCTTATACCCAATCATGCGCAGGAAGCCTTTGCGCCATGTGATATCCTCTTCCGCTTCAACACCCTTGGGGCTGAAACCATCCACTACTCCAATGATGCCGCGCCCTTGTTTAGTTTCAGCAACAAGAACTTCGACTGGATTAGCTGAGGCACAAAATACACGGCAAACTTCGGGAATATTCTTAACGATATTTAGCACATTGACGGGGAAATATCCCTCACCCAGGAACAAGATAAAAGAATGACCGGCGCCAATAGTCTGGGCGTTCT
>Ga0315274_10010771_pt1 | contig 13170 bp, 12 predicted proteins | sample YL17G02_20_MG_FD_203700 | JGI IMG/M metagenome (GOLD analysis project Ga0315274, IMG submission 203700) | Sediment microbial communities from Yellowstone Lake, YNP, Wyoming, USA - YL17G02_20 | ecosystem: Environmental > Aquatic > Freshwater > Lake > Sediment | place: USA: Wyoming | collected... | reverse complement strand
ATCATATCCTCGTGGGCGCCGTGGGCCAGGATTTCCCCGTCGAGCCCCATCTGTTCCATCACCCTGGTATCCACCAGATAGCACTTTCCGCCGCCGATGGTGATGCCGTACCTCGCTTCCATCTCGAATCTTACCTCGGTGTCATCCCGGAGCCCGCCCAGGAAGAGCCCGCGGAGCACGTCCCGGCCGGGCACATGCAGGCTCTGAAACATGCTGGATCCGAGCAGCCCCACGCCGTCATCGTTCGCCAAAGGAGAGTTATCGTCGCCTGCCAAGACCCTCGCCACATACCCTTCGATCTCGTCAATGAGCTTCTGCCTTTCCGTGCGGACCCACATGGGATCGAGCCGCAGCGCCCTGGAGATATCGTCAATTGTCGTGTTGGGATACCTCATTCCGGCGAATGTGGAGTGGCCCTCGTGGGCATGGCCCTGCACCGACTGTATGAGGATCAGGCGCTCGATGTCCCACGTCGTCCGGAGCGTCTCCACGGTATCGAGCTGCCGGAAGTCGCGCTGGATCATGTCATAGGGTGCGACGCCTCGGCGCTTGTGATGCATGGTTCAGGTTCTCCTTCGTTCGGTACTGCGTCGGCAAGTCAGCCATTCCTTGGAGTTCCGTCGTTCACCAACGGGGGACTGCATGACCTCGAACGCCGCATACAGCATGCCATACACGCGCTGGCATGTCAAGCGGATGCCCGCCGCTCGCTGAAGACAGGGCACGCCGATGGAAGGAGTTCGACTCGCTTCCGGGCAATTGTTACACGATGGAGTTCGCCGCGGCAGCGAAAGTGGGTGGTGTGACGCATTGGAAACGGGGAGATCCATGAAACGCGCAATTCGGGTGCTGAGCTTGGTCTGTGCCGTCTGCATACCGCAAACCGCGCCGGCGGCGGTCATCCGGAATCCGGATTCGGTGTTCGGGGTCGTCTGCCCTTGGGCCGGGATAAAGGATGCCGGCATCAAATGGGTCCGATGCGGCGCGGGATGCACGGCCCTCGACTGGGGTGCAGTCGAAAAGGAACGCGGGGTCTTCGACTGGAAAGGCGCGGACAGCGAAGTCTACGGTGTCACGAAGAACGAGGCCGTTGACCTGCTTCCCATACTCGGCTACACGCCTAAGTGGGCATCCTCGGGGCCTCAGGGCGAGAGCAGCTACCCGCCGAAGGAGCTGCGCGACTGGTCCGATTTCGTCTACCGCATGGTGGATCGCTACAAGGTCAGGATCAAGTACTGGGAGGTCTGGAACGAGCCGGACATCGGCTTCTGGCGGGGAACCATCGAAGACTACGCTGACCTCCTGAAGAGCGCCTGCATCGCGGCAAAGAAGGCCGACCCGACCTGCAGCGTCGTGTTCGGCGGGACCGCAGGCGTCAACCTGCCGTTCGTAGAACGTGTCTACCAGAACGGCGGCAAGTACTACTTCGATGTCATGGCGGTACATCCGTATCAGTGGGGCGACACGTTCAATGACGAGTGGTTCTGCGGCGAGCTTCGCAGCCTTCATCGTCTGATGGAGAAGTACGGCGACGGCCACAAGGAGATATGGCTGACGGAGCTCGGCTGGTCAACCGGTGACAAAGGGATCACCGAGGAGGTTCAAGCGCGCCTGCTCGCGCAGGCCTTCATAACCAGCCTCACGCTTCGCGATGCGAACGTCACGAAGGCGTTCTGGTTTTGCGTGAAGGACTGGGGTAGTCCGGGGCACGGTCTGCTCAGGGATAACGGCAGCCGGAAGCCCGCGTTCGAGGCATATCGGTTCGTGTCGCAGGCGCTGGAAGGCGCTGAGTACATCGGTCCCCTGGGATGCAAGGGGCTTCGATGCCATTCCTTTCGTAAGGACGGACGGCGCTTGCTGGCCGCATGGTCGCCGGATAAGGAAATGCGAACGCTCGAATTGCCGGACGACGCAAAGTGGACCGCTCTCAGGAGGATTGCAGGACAGGAGGAGTCCCTGGCCGGGAAACCGGTCTCCATAACAGTGGGACCGGAGCCGGTTTTCGTCTTCAGTCAGGAGTCAGTCCCGGTGCCGACACGAGTGCCACGCAAGCTGCCGACAGTTCCGTACAAGCTCGATGTCTGGTACAGCGTCAGGCCTCCGGAAGGCACTTCACGGCTCTATGTTGTGAGAGGCCGACCGAGTGCGATATCCGTGGAAGTTCACAACGATTCCTCGAAGCCCGTGCCGGTGGAGATCACCGGACGAATCGGTGCTTTCGCGGCCCATGCCGAGATTCCATCCATGGCTCCGGGTGAGACGCGGCGGATCACTCTCCAGTTCGCGCTGCCTCGCACGTTCAAGAGCGGGCTCGATACGCTCCGGCTGTCCGGCCGATGCGGTGACGCTCGGCTCACTCCGACGTCACTCCCCGTCCGCGTCGCCGATGGACCTGTGATCGAGTTCCTGGCAAACAGTGCGCTCGAAAGCCTGTATCTGGTCGAGGACAAAGGGAGCGGGGGCGCGCCGAGCGTGCGCTTTAACGGTACGTGGACCTACAGGTTCGACCTCTCGAAGTCGAAGGGCGGGACACTGCGCCTGTGTGTCGGAGCGCATCAGGCCAATCAGTGGCGGGTACTGCTGTCGTCGGATCAGATAAGCTGGGTCACAGCGATCTCCGGGAAGAGCAACCGGAGCTGGCACGAGATAGACGTGAGCAGGTACGCCGAAGGTCCATTGTTCGTCAAGTTCGAGGGCAGCGATCAGCAGCTCAGCGAACTGGTGCTGGTCTGCCGATAGTTGTCAATGTTCGGTTTCATCTGCTATAATAAGTCGGTTTAGGTTCTCCTGGTTCACGGTGCGTCCGGCAGGCACGAACGCGCGCCCTCTAGCTCTCTTGCCGATTGCCTGTCGTGTTGAGTGGTTGGCCGGATGCCGGGAAGGTTAAGCGTGCTTCAATCCAAATGAAGTCAGTTGCGATCATACTGAATCCTGAGAAGGCAGACGCCATCAAACTGGCGTGCGAAGTCGTACCGTGGCTGCATGAGAAAGGCGTGCTCGTCATGGCAGAACACGACGCGGCGGTCGCCATGGATGCTCCGCGGCTGTCACGGGACGAGAAGCAGTTGGTAGAGGCCGATTTCGCTCTCGTGATGGGCGGCGACGGCACCCTTCTGCGTGCGAGTCGCTCGATGTCTCCTGCGGGCGTGCCCATGCTTGCCGTGCGCTTCGGAAAGTTCGGCTTTCTGACCGACACAGAACCGGCCGGCATCCGTGATGCTCTGTCGCAGGTTCTTGAAGGCCGTTATCGCATAGACGAACGGATGATGGTCCGGACGGCGGTATACCGGTGCGGCAAGCGAATCAGTTCCTCCACGGCTCTTAACGACGTGGTGATAGCGAAAGGTCCGCTTGCACGGATGCTGCGTCTGGGTACACACGTCTCAGGTAAGTACATTTCGACCTACTCAGCGGATGGACTGATCGTGGCGACGCCCACCGGCTCGACGGCTTACTCGCTTTCCGCCGGCGGACCGCTCGTTGCGCCGGAGCTGAAGGTCATCATCATCACGCCTATCTGCCCGCACACCCTGAACGCCAGATCCCTGATGATATCCAGCAGCGAGACGGTTGAAGTTATCGTGGAGAGTGATCCCGGAGACGTGGTGATGCTCACGATTGACGGCCAGTTGGGCATTCCGCTCGAGCCGGGAGACAAGGTGTCGGTGGAAGAGGCGAAGTTCAAGGCAAAGCTGATATCTATCGGCGCTGCAACGTTTTTCGACAAGCTCCAGACAAGGTTGAAATTGGGCGACAGGTTCGATACGTAAGCACAGAGCCATGATCCACCAGTTGTACATCCGGGACTTCGCAGTGATTGACGAGCTGGATCTCGATTTCGGCCCCGGACTGAACTTGCTCACGGGGGAAACCGGAGCCGGGAAATCCATAATCGTTGATGCCATGAGCATCGCGCTGGGCGAGCGGGCCGATTCCGAGGTCGTCCGCAGCGGATGCGACAGGGCGATGGTCGAAGCCGTGCTGGATGTCGCAAGTTCACCGGAGGCCTTGCAGGTTCTGGAGGAAGCAGGATTCGACCCAGAGGATGGCTGCGTAGTCGTGAGCCGTGAGGTGCACAGGACCGGCAAGTCGCAGTGCCGGATCAACGGGCGTCCGGCGACTGTTTCTCTGCTAAAGGAAGTCACCGATCATCTCGTGGACACTCACGGCCAGCACGAGCACCAGTTTCTCCTCAAAGCCGACCGCCATCTGGGAGTACTCGACGCCTGGTGCGGGGAAGAGGTCCTCGCGCTCCGGGATCAGGTCGCGCAGGGCTATGCTGAGCTTCGGCGGTTGAAGGACGAGCTTCGGCAGCTTCAGACCGACGAGCGAGAGCGTGCGCGGACGATAGACCTCTACCAGTTTCAGGTCCGGGAGATCGCCGGTGCAAAGCTGACGCCTGGTGAGGAAGAGGAACTTCTTGCGGACAGGTTGCGTCTAGCGAATGCAGAGAAGCTCCACACAGCGGCATCTTCGGCCTTCGAAATCCTGGGCGACCGCACGCGGGACGGGTGCGCGCTCGATTCGCTGAGCGAAGCCTTGGCCGCCCTCCAGGGGCTTGCCGAGTTGGACGGTCAGCTTCAGCCGTTGGTTGAATCGCTCCAGGGTGCCCTCTACCAGGTGGAGGACGGCGTGCGCGAGCTCCGAGCCTACCGTGACGCGGTCGAGTTCAATCCCGGGCGACTGGAGGCGATTGAGGAGCGGCTGGATCTCATACGAACGCTTAAGCGCAAGTACGGCGAAACCATAGACGCAGTCATCGAGTACGGACAGGAATTGGAGCGCAGGCTGGAATCGCTGACCCACAGCGAGGAGCGTTCGGCGGAGCTTGAGAGGGAGATCGAGCGCGTCGAGTCCGAGGTCATGGCAAGAGCCGAGAAGCTCTCGGAGCTTCGGCGAAAAGGCGCATCCGTGTTCGCGGAGGCAGTGGAGCGAGAACTCACGGGCCTCAGCATGCCCGATGCAGTGTTTCAGATCGCTCACGAGAAGCGCGACCCGGACTCGACCGGCGTGGATAAGGTGGAGTTCTTGATCTCGGCGAATCCCGGCGAGCCGCCGCGCCCGCTCGCGAAGATCGCGTCCGGCGGCGAGATGTCCAGGATAATGCTGGCAATCAAGTCCGTGATGGCGGTGGCAGATAGCATGCCGACGCTGGTTTTCGACGAGATAGATGTCGGCGTGGGCGCGCGCACAGCCGAAGTCATCGGCCGGAAGCTGGATTCCCTGGCGGCGAAGGGGCAGGTGCTCTGCATAACTCACCTGCCTCAGATTGCGAGCCGTGCCGGTGACCATTTCTGCATCGAAAAGCAGCTCCTATCCGGTCGGGCGGTTGTGCGTGTCCGCCGGTTGACGGACGAAGAGCGCGTTGCCGAACTCGCCCGCATGCTCGGCGGCGTGAAACCCACGGACACCGCTGTCCGGCATGCCAGGGAGATGCTCGGCGTTCAGCAGGCAGGTACGAAGAGCGAGGGATGAATCCATGCTCCGCATTTCGGGTAGGGCGAGAGTAGACAAGAAGACGAAGCGCCTCGTCGGGAGGCTTCGCAGGGGCGAGATTGCGATCATTGACCACAGGGATCTCGATTCCACCTGTGCCCGCATGCTGGTCGAACTCCGGGCGGCGGCCGTTGTCAACGCCAGCCCCTCGATTTCCGGCCGCTATCCGAACACGGGGCCGAGCATACTGCTCAAGGCCGGCATCCCGATCCTGGACAATGTCGGCGAGCAGGTGATGACCGCAGTTGATGACGGGGATGCTGTAGTCATAGACGGCAATACGATCTGGAAGAACGGGACGGCGCTGGCCTCGGGGACAGAGCTCTCGATGAAAGACGCCGAGCAGCTCATGGACGCCTCGCGCAGTAACCTTGCCACCGAGCTCGAGAAGTTCGCCCAGAACACTCTGAAGTTCATCCAGGAGGAGAAGTTCCTGATCCTGGACCCTGTCGAGGTCCCCGACCTGAAGACGAAGATCGCCGGAAGGCACGCGCTCATAGTCGTTCGGGGCGAGGGCTTCAGGGAGGATTTAGCGATCATCAAGTCGTATCTTCAAGAGGTGAGGCCCGTGCTCATCGGCGTTGACGGTGGAGCCGATGCGCTTCTTGATTTCGGCTTCAAGCCCGATCTTATCGTCGGCGACATGGACTCGGTAAGCGACGAGGCGCTGAACTGCGGGGCCGAGATCGTGGTCCATGCCTACGGCAACGCCGACCATGAAGCTCCCGGGCTGGCCAGGGTAAAGAAGCTCGGGCTGGACGCCGCAGTCTTCCCCATCCAGGGCACGAGTGAGGACATGGCGATGCTCCTTGCATACGAAAAAGGCGCTGAGCTGATCGTCGCTGTAGGGACTCACTCCAACCTCATGGATTTTCTCGAGAAGGGGCGTGCCGGCATGGCGAGCACGTTCCTCGCTCGACTCAAGATCGGCTCGAAACTCGTTGATGCCAAGGGGGTCAGCAGGCTTTACAGGCGCACTCCGGGCGTCCGAGAATTGCTCATCCTGATCGCCGCCGCAGCCGCACCGGTGCTCGCGGTAGCCTCCCAATCTCCCGCCGTGCGAACCTGGGCCAGCCTGATGTTCTTCAAGCTCAGGCGCCTCCTGGGAATATAGGTGTTCGCAATTGCTTATAGACCTTAGATATCATCTCACCACCATGGTGGCCATCTTCCTCGCGCTGGCCGTGGGCATACTGGTCGGCAGCTCTTTCATTGCCGGATCGTCTGTCCAGGGCCTGCAGCGGGAGTTCAGCAAGCTCCGCGCAGACAACGGCGAGCAGCGCAGGATCATTGACGACATGCGCGGCGAGCTCGAGAAGCATGCCGAGTTCGACCGTGCGACCGCTCCGGTGTTGGTGAACAGACGGCTCTCGTGGCGGCGCATCGCGATTATCCAGACTGGCGACTACTCGGAAGCCACCCAGAGCGCGAAGTCCATCCTGGAGGAAGCGGGAGCGAAAGTCGTCTCAGTCACGACACTCTCGAACCTGGATTCCCCAGCCGCGCGCGAGCGCGTCGTCCGCGCTGTGGAACTGATCACCGGTGAGACCGCGGAGCCTGATCCCGTCGCGCGCCTGCTCGAGATTCTCGCGAACTGCATCGCGACCGGCTCAAACCCGGGGGCGCTCGACGTGCTTGAAAAAAAGGGTCTGCTTTCGAGTACGGGAGAGTACGACCGCCAGACGCTGCAGGTCGTACTGGTAGGTGGGAGCAGGCACAAGCTCAGCCGTCGCGCCGAACACATTGACCTCCCGCTGATTGACAAGCTGAAGGCGGCGGGCGTTATGAGGGTGGTAGGCTCCGAGCCTCTGGACGCGGTGACTTCCTACATCTCCGCGTATCACCGCAAGGCAATTCCCACCGTGGATAACGTGGACCGCCCGATGGGCCAGGTCGCGCTGGTATACGCGATGGCCGGCGAGGATGGCAATTTCGGGCTGAAGAGGTCCGCGGACCGGATCGTGCCGGCATACATCGAGAGCGGGCAGTGGCGGTTCTAATCTCAGCGGTAATTCCCGCCTATAACGAAGCGGATGTGATCGCAGATACCGTGCGGGCCGCGTTAGGCATTCCGGGGGTCGCACAGCTTATCGTTGTGGACGACGGTTCTACCGACGGCACCGCAGAGGCCGCACGCTCGGCAGGTGCTCACCAGGTGGTGGTCCTGGAGCGCAATCTCGGCAAGGGCGGCGCTCTGAATAGAGCTTTGCCTCACGCAAAGGGAGATGTCCTCTTATTGTTGGACGCCGACCTCGGGACGTCGGCCCGCGAGGCGTCGAAACTCCTGGAGCCTGTGCTCAGCGGCGAGGCGGATATGGCTGTTGCTCTGCTCGGCGGCGCAGCAGTGGCCGAGAGGAGCGGCCCGTCCAAACTGGCGCCGCGGAGTAGGGGATTCGGCCTGGTGGTGAAGACTGCGCGTCTCGGCATCAGAGTCCTGGCCGGAAGGTGGGTGACAGCGCCTCTCGCGGGGCCCAGAGCGTTGAGGCGCGAAATCGTTGAGAAGGCCGGCGGTTTCGCTCCCAGGTTCGGAGTGGAGGTCGGCCTGACGATTGACGCGCTCAGGATGGGATACCGGGTTGTAGAGGTGCCCGTCGGCATGGTGCACAGACCTTCGGGGCGCGATCTCAAGGGCTTCAGGCATCGCGGCAGGCAGATGGTTGACGTGCTGCGGACCATAGGTCGGAAGGCCGTTCAGTTATGATGGACATTATATCCATCTTCGCGGTCTATGCCGGACTGAGCATTATCTTTACGATCCCTGCCGTGCGTGTCATGCGGGCCGTGGCACGTGCGTGGAAATTGGAGCGCCCGAACTTCAAAGGAAAGGTGATCCCTACCGGATTCGGGTTCCTGCTGGTCCTGGCGGGTGCGCCGATCTACGCGGGCATGGCGGTCATAGAGAGGGGCACCAGCCTGACGAGCCTCTCGCTGCTGTGTGCCGTTCTGGGCTTCGGGGTGCTGGGGCTGTTGGATGACATTCACGGCACGCGTGACGTTGGCGGTTTCCGGGGCCATCTCGGACTTCTGCGGCAGGGGAAGATATCCACCGGCTTGATCAAGGCGGTCGGCGGCGGAGCACTGGGCCTCGGATTGGGGGCGATGGCAGCCGGCTTTAAGCCCGTAGCGAGCGTGACGAACGGGCTTGTCATAAGCCTTGCAGCCAACACGCTGAACCTGCTGGACTTGAGGCCCGGTCGTGCGGTATCCTGTTACTGGGCAGGTGTGCTGGCGCTGGCCCTGATCCCGGAGTGGCGATGGGCGCTTTGGCTCATTCTGATTCCGATCCTGGCGCCCGTCGTGTGGCTGAGCGTAATGGATCGCTCTGCGAGAGTGATGCTCGGCGATGCGGGATCGAACGTCCTGGGCGCGCTTCTGGGTCTGGCGGCTGCGTACCTGGTCGGTCTTCCCGGCAAGGCTGTCCTCATACTGTTCATGGTGGCTGTACATCTGTACGCGGAGAAGTATTCGATTTCAGAGCTGATCGAAGGTAACCGGCTGCTCCGGAGCGTAGACCGGCTGCTGGGGGAGAGATAGCAGTGGGCAGGATAGTCGTCAACGAGGAAAGGTGCAAGGGATGTGAGCTCTGCGTTCACTTTTGCCCGAAGAATCTGATCTATATGTCCGAGGGACTCAACAGCAAGGGACATCACCCGTGTGCGTTTCGCGACACGGGAGAGTGCACGGGGTGCACCGTCTGCGCCATGATGTGCCCCGATGTGGCAATCGAGGTGTACAAGTAGCCATGGGAAAGAAGATGTTGATGAAGGGCAACGAGGCGGTTGTCCGCGGGGCAATTGCGGCTCAATGTCGGGCGTTCTTCGGCTATCCGATCACTCCGCAGAACGAGATACCGGAATACATGTCCCGATATATGCCCGAGGCCGGCGGCGTTTTCCTGCAGGCGGAGAGCGAGGTCGCCGCGATAAACATGGTTTACGGCGCCGCAAGTGCGGGCATTCGGGCGATGACCTCTTCCTCCAGTCCTGGGATCAGCCTGAAGATGGAGGGCATATCCTACATCGCGGGCGCTCAGCTTCCGTGTGTGGTGGCGAATGTACAGCGAGGCGGGCCGGGGCTCGGGAATATCGCGCCCGCGCAGGCCGATTACTTTCAGGCGGTCAAGGGCGGCGGCCACGGAGATTACAGGATGTTGACGGTCGCGCCCTGGTCCGTGCAGGAGATGTTCGAGCATGCGATTCTCGCTTTCGACCTTGCGGACAGGTACAGAAATCCCGCGATGATCCTCAGCGACGCCATAGTCGGCCAGATGCTCGAGCCGATAGAGATTCCTGAGAAGGTGGAAGTTGATATCCCGCCGAAGCCGTGGGCGACCACCGGCGCGAAGGGGCGCGGTAGAAACTACGTCACGTCGCTTTACATCGTGCCGGAGGACCTGGAGCGGATCAACCTCCAGATCCAGGCGAAGTACGCCGAGGCATCTCGTCGCGACGTGAGATTCCAGGAATTCGAACTGGAGGATGCAGACATCGTTTTGGTTGCGTACGGCTGCGTGGCGCGTATCTGCCGTACCACGATGAATATGGCGCGGAAGAAGGGTCTGAGAGTCGGCCTCTTCCGACCGATCACCGTGTTTCCGTTTCCATCGGAGCGGCTGGCCGCGCTCGCTCTGGAAGGCAAGCGGTTTCTCGTAGTGGAGCTGAGCGCGGGGCAAATGGTGGAGGACGTTCGCCTCGCCATCAACGGTTCTGCGCAGGTTGATTTCTACGGCAGGCTGGGCGGAGTAGTCCCCAGCCCGGTCGAGATTTTGGATCAGATAGAGCAAACGCTCATGCGCCCGTTTCTGCCGGGGTATGTACAGGGAGGCGTGAGCCCGCGCATCAACGGCAGGAACACGCTGGGTGCGGCCGCGTCGGCCACCGAATTGGAGGCGGAGGAAGCAGATGCAACAGGTGTTTAGCAGGCCAAAGGCTCTTACCGACGTTGCAATGGCGTATTGCCCGGGATGCACGCACGGCATCGCTCACCGGCTGGTGGCGGAGGTGATTGACGAGCTCGGCGTCATGGACCGCACAGTCGGTGTCTGTCCCGTGGGCTGCTCCGTTTTCCTGTACGAGTACTTCGAGTGCGACAGCATCGAGGCGGCCCACGGACGCGCGCCGGCGGTGGCGACCGGTGTGAAACGCTGTCTACCGGACAGAGTCGTATTCACCTATCAGGGCGACGGCGACCTGGCCGCGATCGGCACCGCCGAAATCGTCCACGCAGCGACGAGGGGCGAGAATATCACCGTCATATTCATCAACAACGCCACGTATGGAATGACCGGCGGCCAGATGGCGCCCACCACCATGCTCGGCCAGGAGAGTACCACCACGCCCGGCGGACGTGATAAAGCCAGGGCCGGTTATCCCTTCAAAGTGTGCGAGCTTCTCTCGCCGCTGGAAGGAGTTGCCTACGCCGCCCGGGTTGCTCTCACCAGCCCGCCGAATGTTGCAAAGGCGAAGCGTGCGATAAAGACCGCGTTTCAGGCCCAGTTAGACGGCAAGGGGCTGTCGCTCGTCGAGATTCTCTCCACGTGCCCAACGCAGTGGGGCATGGCTCCGCTCGATGCCATGAAGCACGTGGATTCAGTCATGGTGCCGTACTACCCGCTGGGCGAATTCAAGAGTGATGCGTAGTCCGTGATGCGTGGGAACTCTCCCCATACGCATTACTCGTTACGCATTACGGATCAGGGGTCTCCAATGCATGAGGAAGTGATAATGGCCGGAACGGGAGGCCAGGGGATAATGATCATGGGCCAGCTCCTGGCACACGCCGCTATGCTGGAGGACTGCCACGTCGTCTGGTTTCCCTCCTACGGGCCGGAAGCAAGAGGCGGAACCGCAGACTGTACAGTGATAATCTCCTCCGACGAGATCGGCTCCCCGATATCCGCCAGTCCGGACACGCTGATAGGGATGCACCAGTTCCTGTTCGACAAGTTCCAGCCCACGGTAAGGCCCGGCGGCAGGCTCATTGTGAACAGCTCGCTGGTAGACCCCGCCTCGGTGCGGGATGACTGCGACGCCCTCCTGATACCGGCGAATACTATCGCCGAGGAACTGGGAAACGTTCGGGCGGCGAACATGATCGTTCTGGGGGCCTACGCCGCATCAACGGGCGTGGTGTCGCTCGACTCTCTGCTGCGCTCTCTGCCCGAAGTGCTTCCGTCCCACCGCCACAAGTTCATCCCGCTGAATGAGGCGGCTCTCCGGAGAGGCGCGGATCTCGCCGGGTAAGAGAAGTTCGTGCTTCTGGGATTTCCCTCGCCCTTCAGGTGAGCATCAGGAGAGCGGCTGCTGACAACTCCCCTCCGCCCGCCATCCTCCTCGCGCCCCAGTAGTTTACGTCATAGGGCTTCTCGTCCAGGCGGTTGATCGTCACTCCGACGCCGCTCCCTGCGGAATGGATGAATGTTCCGTCGCCGAGGGCCATGCCGACGTGCGTGATCTTCGTCTTGTCCTCACCGCCCGCGAAGAACACCAGGTCGCCCGCGACCAGTTCCGCTTTCTCCGTGGGAATCGCCCGCGGGTCGGAAGCCTGGATGTTCGCGTCCCGAAGAAGCCCCGTGCCGTTCAACCTGTACACGAGCTGCACGAATCCGGAGCAATCCAGCCCGAAGGGAGAGGTCCCTCCCCATAGATACGGCACGCCGAGAAAGCGCTTCGCGGTGCGCACGAGTTCAGCGCCGACGGGTCCGAGCGGCAGTTCCGCCTCGCCTGCTGGATGGCACTTCACATCTTTAGTCAGTACCCACGCCTCTTTACCATCGGGCAATCGGACATGAGCCAGGCCCTTCTCTTCCGCCACCAGCTCAAGGGTCGTCGTGATGACCATTTTGGTCCGGATTTCGCCGTCTGGGTCGGGAGTTGACAGCGCGTCCGTGAAAAGAGATGTGACCGCCGCGATCCTGGCGGGGTGGGGAACTGTGCGGTTCACCCATCGGCTCTGGATCCAGCCGTGGTACGTGTCCCAGGTTTCTACATAGAGCCAGTCACCTTCGTCCTTCTCGACGCGGACAGGCTGGCCCATGATGGCCTGTGTCACCCGCTCCGAGTCGGTTGACTTCTCGCCGTGCAGGTTGGCGACGTTCTTCTGGATAACTCCGTCTGGTTTCGTCATGGTCACACCTCGGTTAGAACGTTCGATGGCAGATCGGAATAACGGGAAAGGGTCTCTGCCTCTTCCTTAGCCTTCCACTAATGAGCGCGTTAGCGTTTCCAGGTCCTGCGCGGCGAAGCGGATGTGCCTTCCCCCGGGCAGACTGACATGCTCGATCAGCTTTCTCTTCCCGAGCGATTTGAGGAGCGAGTCCACCTGGAGCTGGCTCAGGAAGAACAGCTTGGCGCAGTCCCCGTTCTGGATGCGGTCGAGCGAGACCAGGGAAGCCGACCCGCCGCCCAGGAACTCTTCGTACATACAGTAGGCGAAGACCTCCGGGCGGAGCGAGTGCGGCTGCGGATAGTAGCCCAGCACATGCCGGCGCCCCAGCTTCACCGAAATGGCGCCCAGAATCTCCGCCTGTCTCATGATCCTGAGCGCGAGTGTCACCGTGCGCGCGTTATCGAACTTCCAGGCGCGCCGGGCATATTCCACGGCGAAATCCCGGCTGATCACCCGGTCCACGGAGAAGAGCGTCGCCGTGTTCGCCATGCGGAAAGCGGCCTCGTC
>Ga0315274_10010767_pt1 | contig 13173 bp, 17 predicted proteins | sample YL17G02_20_MG_FD_203700 | JGI IMG/M metagenome (GOLD analysis project Ga0315274, IMG submission 203700) | Sediment microbial communities from Yellowstone Lake, YNP, Wyoming, USA - YL17G02_20 | ecosystem: Environmental > Aquatic > Freshwater > Lake > Sediment | place: USA: Wyoming | collected... | reverse complement strand
CCAGCCCACAATAGAAAAAGAGAATATTATTCAAGAGCCAACTCCCAAAGATTCCCTACAATACTATACTATTCAGTTGGCTAGTTACCAAAGCAGAACGTCTGCACAAAGAGAGGCTCAAGAATTAAGAAAAAAAGGGTTCTCGCCGTTAGTTCTAGCTAAGGGCAAATATACGGTATTATGTGTAGGCAATTTTTATAATAAAGAAACTGCGCAATCTTCATTATCTAAACTCAAGAAACAATATCAAGATTGCTTTATAAGGAGGCTATAAAAATATGTCTATACACCCATCGCTAAAACTATCGGAAAAAGATAAAAAATCCAGGTCGGTATTGAAGCGCACGGAGCGCTTAAGAATAATGATGGAAAAGGGGCAATGGAAAGAAGGGGACGATGTTTATAATCTGCCTAAAATTAAAACCGTAAGGATTAAGATTAAGAAAGAAAAGGCGGCAGAAAAAATAAAGACCGCTGCAGTTGCTGAAGGTGCCACCGCCACCACTGCTGCAACAACCGAAACCAAAGAGCAAACCACGACTAAAGGAGCTGCGGCTAAAAGCCAAGAAAAAAAGTAACCACTTAAAGCACTGAATATGTCTTAAAGCACTAAAGTGTCCAATGTCACAGAAGGTAGGTTTTTAGGATGCGTTTAATAAATAAATTATCTATATTATTATTTGTATTTACGCAATGCGCTTATTATGCTTGTCTTGCCCAAGAGCAAGGCCAGCCTAAAGAAAATATTGATACCGAAAAGGCTAAGCAAACTATTGCTTCTGATAATCCCTCTGAACCAAAACAATATTTATTCCATGGCGAGGTTAAAGAAGATAACATAAATATACGCTCGGATTCAACCACGAGCGCCGAAATAATCTGCAAAGTTAACAAAAATGAGCCTCTAGATGTATTGTCAGAACTCTATGGCTGGTATAAAGTAAGACTGCCCCCTAACGCACCTTCATTTATCAAAAAGGAGTTTGTTGCGCTGGATGAAGAAAAAACCGCTAAGGTATCAAAAGACAATGTGAATATCCGGCTGCGCCCCGATATATCATCTCCGATATTAGGAAAATTAAACCAAGATGAACCGGTGAATATCTTAAAGGATTTTGGAGAATGGTACAGAATAGAACCGGTTAAAAACAGCTTCGGCTGGATTCTTAGTAATTTTGTAAAGAAAATTGAAAAAAAGAAAATTAAGTTAGCTGCTGAAAAGAAAAATGAAACTACTCAAGGGCAGATAACCTTTGAGGGTATCATAAAACCAAAAACCGTTACTCACCTAGCCACACACAAACTAACTACCGAAGATAATAAACTATATTTATTAAAAAGCAGCAAAGAAAACCTCGATTCCTTTAACAACCGCAAAGTGAAAATAATTGGTAAATCAGAAGACCCCGCCAGAAAAAATCCCATTATAGAAGTAGAAAAAATAGAGGCCTTGAATTGATTGTAGTGGTTTTTTTGATATCATTTGTATTCCTGATGATAGCGATGACAGCGCATGAATTCGCTCATGGCTGGGTAGCATATAAATTAGGGGATACAACTGCAAAATATTCCGGGAGATTAACGCTTAATCCTTTAGCGCACATAGACCCAGTGGGCACATTTCTCTTGCCATTATTCCTTTTTATTACTACTCAGGGCCGGTTTGTCTTTGGGGCAGCAAAACCTGTACCCATAAATTATCGGGCTTTAAGAAATCCGAAAAAAGATATCATCCTGATAGGGGCAAGCGGACCAATAGCTAATTTTATTTTTGCGCTTATCTTAGGCACACTATGGAGATTAATACCCTCTTATTCAATCACAGATCTTATCTTTGAAAATCTAATATACATTAATATACTATTAGCCGTTTTTAATCTTATACCGATTCCACCATTGGATGGCTCGCGCATTTTAATGGGATTATTACCTGCGGACCTATCTTCTAAATACGCCACGATTGAACCCTTTGGCTTCATTATAGTAATATTACTTATGGGGGTAATATTCAATAGCGTAGTCTTTCCTATCGTAAGAATCATATTCGGATTATTTACAGGCCATGTCTAAAATGAAAACTATAAAACTCGATCTAAAGAAACGCTCATACAACATAATTGTAGGCAGCAATATCATGAAATTTTTAGGCACACATATTGCTAAATTAAATATTGGCCGTGATGCATATATAATTACTAATGCATCTATAAAGAATAAATATGGTAAAACATTAGATAGGACGCTTAAACAATCTGGCTTCACTACGAGATTTAAACTTATCCCTGATACCGAAGAGAGCAAGTCTATAGGCATGGCATCTTCAGTAATTGAGGATATAGTCCGCTACGATAAGAAAAAAAGGGTATTTATTATTGCCTTGGGAGGGGGAGTAATCGGAGATTTAGCCGGATTTATTGCCTCTATTTATAAACGCGGGACTCCTTACATACAGGTACCTACAACCTTATTGGCACAAATTGATTCAGGTATCGGCGGTAAAACTGCGGTGGATTTAATCCAAGGTAAAAACTTAATCGGCGCCTTTTATCAACCTCGACTTGTATTTAGCGATGCCGGCGTACTTAAGACATTGGGGCTAAAACAATTGCAGAGCGGCCTAGCTGAGGCAATAAAATACGGAATAATAAAAGACCCGCAATTATTTGTATATTTAGAGAAAAAATACCAAGATATCCTTGGCTTGAAACAGCCTGCATTAGGGTTTATAGTCAGGCGCTGTAGCCTTATTAAAGCCAAGATTGTCCAGCAAGACGAAAGGGAAGAAAAGGGAATCCGGACAATTTTAAACTTTGGCCATACCCTCGGCCATGCTATTGAGGCGGCCGGTGACTATAAAGGATATAACCATGGTGAGGCCATCGCCTTAGGGATGCTGGTGGCTTCTGACATAAGTAGGAATTTACGGCTTATTAATCATAAAATTTTTCAAAGGATAGAAAATCTTATTAAAGCAGTGGGTTTACCGACGAGAATACAGAAGGTTTCTCTAAAAAATATAATAGAGGCGCATTATCGTGATAAAAAATTTATCGGCGCTAAAAATAGATTTGTCCTGATTAAGGGCATTGGCAAAACTAAAGTAGTGGAGAATATACCGCTGGGGATAATAAAAGAAAACTTAAAGAAAAGATTTTAAAATCACTGATTAGTAGTAAGCCTACTAACCGAACCTTCTTTTTCTAACTCTACGTTATCTGAGGTAATCCGCTTTACGGTTGCTCCCCCAATTGTATCGCCCTCTTTTACAATCTTATTATTTATAAGTGCGTATCCTTTATCTTCAGAAAAAAATATGCCATTCAAGACTAAGGGCTCTTTAGGTTCCTCTATGGTATTGCTCGATATAGGCGGTTCGGTTTCCAAGGATGCTTCTTGTTTGGGAACGGGCGCGACTTCCCGAACAGATGGTTTTGCCTGTTGGACTATAGAACTTTTGGGGTGGCTTAAAAAGCCAAAAAAGATATTTCCTATAAAAATCCCTAAACATACCACGATTAGATAGAAAAGATACTGCTTAATCTTGGGTTTAAAAGATTTGGTTTCCTTAACTACCTCAAGCCTTAAATTATTAGATTTCTGAACCTTTTTTAGGGCGTCGTATATAATACTCATGTCGTAAAAAAACCCCTTATTCTAAAATTGAAGCGGCCATAATTCATCCTCACTCTTTAAGTGAGGCTTTCTGGCCGCGAATGTATAAAATAGCTACCCAGTTCTTCAGCGCAGCGGTTTATAATATTTAAATTTATTTTATTAGTTTCTGACACAAAGCCTGCCAGGAGGGCCCGGTCACAGATAATATTTATTAGGCGAGGTATGCCGCAGGAAAAATCAGAAATTCTTTGCAGCCCCTCATCGGTAAACGTTATTCTATTTTCCGCCCCGGCAACAATTAAACGGTGCTTTATGTATTCCTTCACCTCATCTTTATCCAAGGGCGCAATGTGATATCTGACCATTATTCTTTGCTGTAGCTGACGCAACTCATGAAGATCCAATCGATGATTTAATTCGGGCTGCCCCACCAATACAATCTGCATCAATTTATCCTTTTCAGTTTCTAAATTCGAGAGTAAACGGATTTGCTCTAATTGGCGCGGTTTTAAGTTTTGTGCCTCATCAATAATCAAAACGACGTTACTGCCGGCTGCGGCCTCCCTCAATAGGAACTTATTAAATTCCCAAACAAACGATAATCTTGTCTTATTGGTCACATTAATACCAAAATCTTTCATTATTGCTTCTAATAATTGGGTTTCGGAAAAATAGGGGTTAAGGATGAATGCGGTCTTGATGTTTTTCCTTGATTGCTCAATAAAAAAACGACAGAGCGTAGTTTTTCCTGTGCCTATCTCGCCAGTAATTACAATAATACCCTTTCTTTGCGTTACTCCATAAAGAAGGTGTGAAAGGGCCTCTTTATGCTTTTTACTGGAAAAAAAGAAGGTAGGGTCGGAAGTTACATTAAAAGGTCTTTCCTTTAGGCCATAAAATTGACAATACATATTAAATGAGCCCCCCTGCTTTCTTGCGAAAGCAAGAAGGGGGGCGAATTGACCCCACACCCAGAAAACCTTAACCATCTCTTTATGCTGACTGGGTGTGGGGTAAGTTCGGCCAAACGACTTACGTTCATTTCATTCCGTAAGTCGTGGCCTCACTTATTATAGCAAAAATCAAAGAAATGTAAATATTATATGTAGCTATTCTGCGCAGCGCATCTTCATTACGACTGTATTCCTTGATAAGGTATTCCTTGATAAGGTATTGACATACAGATAAATCTGTGTTATAGTTTTTTCTGTAAGTAGGGGGAGAAAGCCACGGCTTCCTCTTTAGGGTAAGGGGAGTAATGGCAAGTACCGTTGAAGAAAAAAGAAATTTCCCTCGCATAAAAATCCGCATCCCTATAAGTTGTCAGATTAAAAGCACACATGAATTTAACAACACGGTTTGTGGCGATATAAGCTTGGGGGGAGTAGGTTTTATTAATAATAAATTTATTGCTCCCCAAACTCCGGTAGAGTTAGAAATTAATATTTTATCACGCATATTAAGGCCCAGAGGGAGAACCAAATGGTCAACACACTTGTCACACTCAGATAGATACCGATCAGGCATAGAATTCTTAGAATTAGAGCGGAAAGAAAAAAATTATCTCAAAGACTTTATAGATCTGCAAATAGGTAAACTGTAAGGGGAAAACGCTAATGGCAACCGAACAAATAAAAACTCCCAGTCCTGAAACTAAACCTGCAGCCGAAATACAAGCTAACTGTTTAGCCTGCAGCAAGCAGATCAAAAAACTAAAACGATATTACCGTAATGGAAAATTTTACTGTAATAAAAAATGTTGGCGTAACTATTTAGCAAAATCCAAAGAAGAAAAAAAATGACCGGGCATACAAAAAAAGAAAGAAGGCAGTACCCGCGTATAGACCAACGGCTTCCTCTTAAAGTAGTAGCTAATGGTTATGACTTTGCTACGACTACCCAGAATATAAGCTGTATAGGTACTTATTGCCATGTGGATAAATATATTCCCCCTTTTACTAAGATTATGGTTAAATTGACTCTACCCATTATGGATAACGAGAGGAACGATAATTGCCATGTTGAATGTAAAGGTGTAGTAGTAAGAACCGAAGATGAAAATAAGGGCGGTTTTAATATTGCCGTATTCTTTAATGCTATCAAAGATAGCCAACGACATAAAATATCTCAATATATAAGCCAACTCTTGCCCCAAAATTCCTTCCAGCCTTCTAAAAGGCGATGATTTTTAAGATAATCTTGGCCTTACTTATCTTTAGCAGTTTTTCTACGAGAATATCTTATGCTAACGATAAAGAGATGAAGATAAAATTAAAACCGGCACGTTTTAAAGCAGAGGCTATAGATTTTTTATTAGAAAAACGCTATTCCTGCCGCAGTTTTCAAGAAAAAGGCCTAAATTTAGACGATGTAGCAAGCATCCTCTGGGCAACCGGTGGAAAAAAATACGATGCTGTAACGAGTGCCACCAGAACAATTCCTTCTGCAGGGGCAACCTATCCCTTAGAACTGTACCTTGTAGTGAGAAAGAATGCTATAGAAAAAATAAAACCAGGAATATATTATTATTCTATTGAAGAGCATTCTTTAGAGCTCGTTACCGAGGGAGATAAAAGAGCAGAGTTAAAAGAGGCCTGTTTAGGACAGGATTTTATCCAAGATGCACCCGTATCTTTAGTGATCGCGGCAAATTTTAAGCGCACTACACAACGCTATGGCAAAAGAGGCGAGCGGTATGTATATATGGAAGCGGGCCACGCCTGCCAAAATACCTACCTGGCAGTAACTAATTTGGGATTGGCTACTGTAGAGGTAGGAGCCTTTTCTGATGATAGAGTCGGCCGAGTGTTAAATTTAGATAAAGACTGTATTCCTATTAGTGTCATGCCCATAGGATATCCTAAGTCATGGGGCAAATAAAAAGACACCTACCGGTAAACCCCGTTAGAAATCTTTTTTTACCGTTTAGAAAAAATGACATTTCTAACGGGGTAAAACTGGTTATCGGCTTTATCTTTAAAGAAGCGGATATACCTAACAAAACGAAGGCTATTTTAGAAAAACAATTTGGCAAAATAGACTTTGAAAGCCAAATCTTACCTTTTACACATACTACCTATTACGAAAAAGAGTTTGGTAAAAACCTAAAGCGGAGTTTTATTAGTTTTAAGAAATTAATTTCTCCCCAAGCCCTACCTAAGATAAAAATAATTACCAATAAAATTGAGTATAAATTATCGCATGGCAAATACCGCTTAATCAATATCGACCCGGGTTACTTAAACCTTTCAAAGCTTGTTCTGGCCTCAACCAAGGATTATAAACACCGTATATATTTAAACCAGGGCATATACGCTGAGATAACCCTTTTCTATCAGGACAAAACCTTTAAGGATTGGGAATGGACTTATCCCGATTACAAAACCCCTGAATATATTGCGATATTTAACCAAATAAGAGAAATCTATACTCAGCAGATTAAGGATAAATAATCAAAAAATATATCTTTATACTGTTCCCTTTAGCAGTAATTTTATTAAGTGGCTGCGTGACCATTTATAATCCTGCCACACAAAAAAAGGAAACCCTATTAATAGATACAGAAAGCGAGATTGCTTTAGGCCGTGATATGGATAACCAGATTCAGAGGAAGCTGAAAATTCTATCCGACCCACAAATGCAGTATAGATTAGAAAATATTGGCAATAGAGTAGCTGCCGCTTCCGATAGGGGAGACCTGGCCTACCATTTTAAAATCGTTAAAGATAAGGAACTTAATGCCTTTGCTATTCCCGGTGGTTTTATCTATGTAAATAGCGGGCTTATGGATATAGCTGGAGATGATGAAGTCGCCTGTGTTTTAGCCCATGAAATAGGCCATATTGCTGCCAGACACAGCGTAAAAAAATTGCAGGCGGTTATGAGCTATCAGATTATTATGGGTATTACCTTAGGAATAAGCGGTAAACAAGGGGTAGTGAAGGCAACAGATATAGCTTTCGATCTAGTTAATTTAGGTTACAGCCGAAAAGATGAATTTCTCGCGGATAAACTTTCGGTTAAGTATACCAAAAGGGCGGGATTTAATCCCTACGGTATGGTTACATTCTTTGAGAAATTAAAGAAAGAGGCAGAAAAGAATGGGCCTAATTTTAATCTCGTTTTCTTAAGTTCCCATCCGCCTATCGAAGAAAGAATAAAAAATATCGAAAAAGAAATTACGTTCAATCCTTAAATGTATCCGATTTATTTAGAATCTTATCAAAAGGGTAAATTAGGCAAGATTATTGAAAAAACCTTTAAGCTGCTTGAATCTTGCTGCATCTGCCCACGTAGCTGCAAGGTAAACCGTTTAAAAAACGATAGGGGATTCTGCAAGACTGGCCTTAGGCCCAGGGTATGCTCATTTATGCCGCATCACGGCGAAGAGCCACCTATCTCAGGAAGCCAGGGTTCAGGCACCATCTTCTTTTCTCATTGTAATATGGCCTGCATCTATTGCCAAAATTATGAATTTAGTCAGCTAGGGGAAGGCAGGGAGGTAGGGTTCGAAGAATTAGCAGAATTTATGCTACAATTACAAAATATGGACTGTCATAATATAAATTTAGTTACCCCTACCCATATTATGCCCCAGATTCTTAAGGCATTAAGTATTGCTATACCTAAGGGGTTAAAGCTTCCTATTGTGTATAATACCGGCGGGTATGAGTTGCCGGAAATGATAAAAATCCTAGATGGCATAGTAGATATTTACCTTCCCGATATGCGTTACGCTGATAACAATATGGCAATCAAGTATTCTGCTGCGCCTGATTACCCTAAATATAACCAAGAAACACTAAGAGAAATGCACCGGCAGGTTGGTATTGCCAAGATGAATAATGAGGGTATAATAAAAAGGGGAGTTATTATAAGGCACTTGGTTCTTCCTAATAATATTTCCGGTACAGATAAGCTGATGGAATTTATCGCCAGGGAACTTTCCAAAGATACCTATATCAGTTTAATGAGCCAATACTTTCCTTGCTACAGGGCAACTCAATTTAAAGAAATTTCCCGGCGCATCAGTTATCAGGAATACCAAGATGCTAAAATGAGTATGCAAAGATATGGTTTATCTAATGGCTGGTCACAGGAAGACCATGGATTAGAGAGATTTGCCGGAATAAATATAAAAGCATTATAAAAATAGCTCATAAGCGGTTATCGGCATTCCCGATGCACATAAAGGTGAGGTACCCAAGGGGTTCTGTGTTAAAATTTATAATTCTCATTTTAATATTTACCAACCTTTCCTGCGCCACGACGCAAAGCAGCCTTTATTCTGAGGCCTTAAGAGACATAAAGTCGGGAAGTATTGATTTTGCATTCATGAAATTAAATAATTATCTACAGGAATATCCTAATTCAACTCGTACCCCTAAAATAAAATTCGGAATAATCGAATACTATTTTCAAACTAAAAACTACCGTAATGCCATAAGGGAATTAACTAAGTATATCATAGGCTATCCGGATGAAAAAAGCAGTGTCTTTGCACAGGCAATTCTCTATAAGATACTATTGGAATATAAGGAGGATTCACCGCTTATAGAAAAGTTAAAAGAGGCATTTTTTTCAAAGCCGATATTTTTGGTTTTTTCAGATTCAAAAACTAAGTCCTACAAATCAATTTTCAATAATAACTATAAAATCGTAGATTATGTTAATGAGATAGAGGTCTATAAGAATAATGAGCTTCTTATTGAAATTACGCCGTAAGCTCCCCTTAATAATTATATTATCTTTTCTGGTAATCCTATTTTTATCTGAGGCGGGCATTTCCCATATCTTAAACAAATCTAAGCCAAAAATATTAAACTACCTAAAGAATACTTTTGCATACCGCTTTGACTTAGAAAGGATATCTTTTAGCTTCTTACTAGGACTTCATATTAAAGGGGGGGCTATCTTTTATGATAACCAAAGTGGGCCGCCTATTTTAATTAAGGACGCCTTTCTCGCTATAAAAATACTGCCGCTTATTTTTAAAGGGACTATCGCTATCCAGGCAAATATAAATGAAGCATTATTCTTATTAAATAAAGAAAAGGAGGGGATTAATCTGCAGGTGATATTTAGCGATCTCTATAAAAAGATGCCTAAGGTTAAGCCTAAGGCATTAAATTTATTTAAGTATAGTTTTGGTGCATCAATAAAAACTGCCAAACTTATTTATACGGGTAATGCTTGCTTTGAAAAAAATATGCATCTTTTAATGAAAAATTCTAGAATCATACAGGGAGCAGAAAGATTTAAGGTTGATAGTGACATAGAATTAAATTATCACTTATCAAAAGATACATATATATCGCGATTTTTTAAAAATAAGGGCATAAAAGAAGAGGTAGGGTATTCTATAGAGGGTAATATAAAAGGAGGCGACCTAATTATAGATTTGATTTTATTAAACATCGGGAAAGATCAAATCATGGGCATGGGAATATCTAAAGGCTTTAGCGAAAGAAACCCTTATATAGACATTGCTTTTATGAACTTCACAATATCGCTTAATAATATTGCGTCTATGAAGGATAATTTTAACGCCAAAGGCGATACCCTTTTTTCGTTAAAAATTAACGGCCCAATGAACAACGCAAAGATAAACGCCATCGGCTCTTTACATTATTGCGACTTCAGATATGCCTTAGCAAACGGTGAATTATTCGATATAAAAAATCTCAGCGGAAATCTAGAATACAGGGATAATCTCTTAAAATTTGATAAAGTAAATTTAGAACTGAATAATGTGCCCTTAAATGCCGAGCTATTAACCGTTATATCTGATGAGCCGGTTATTACCCTCAAGGTATCCCTGTCAAAAGACTATCTTAGCTATCAGAATCTTCCGTTAGAAAAATTAGAGGCAATATTTAACGGAAAGTTAAAAAATACCCTGCAGGGAGATTTACAAATCAATGCCTTATATTTAAGAAAAGGCGTAAATTTCAATATGCGCGCCGGCCTTAAAAACATTGATTTTGATTATTGGGGTTTAAAAGAAAAGTATTTTACGGCTACTGCGATGGAAATCACCAAAGATAATGCATCTAAAATACAAAAATTAAACTTCAGTAATTTAAAAGCCAAAGTTTATACCGGCAGGGATAGAATCGAAATCAAGGAGCTCAATTGCTACGGATATAATGCCGCGCTAAACGGTAACATCAATTTAAACACCGGGGATAAAACCTCATTAATTATTGCCCTGGAAGGCCTGGGGTTAGATGTCAAAACCGTAATGCAGGATATCAATATTAGCGATAAATTATTATCCGGAGCCATGGATATAAAGATTACCTTTGACAATCAACAGAAAGAATTCCTAAAGGGGAGCTGTTACATTAAAAACGGTACGGCGAACTTACAATTACTGGCAGATACCCTAAAATTACCGGCCTTAAAAAATGTAAATTTTGATATCATGGACGGCCGTTTTTCACTTTCCAAAGATACAATAAGAGTTAATGAGATAAAATTAGCCAATCCGGATATGACACTTAATACCTCTTGGTATACAAATGGAAAAATAGACGGCGCATTAAACCTAAAAATCGCCTCAGGATTATTAAGTCAATCTCTGCCATTTAAAAAGCTGCTTGACTTAACTGAAATTAAAAAGCCTTATATAGACTTCGATTTTTCATTAGGGGGATTGCCCAAGATGGTACGAGTAATGTGGCTGAAGGGAGAATTTAAGGATAAGATAAAACAAGACCTTTCGGCCTGGGTTAAAAGAAGAATAGAAAACCAGCTCGATAGGATGATTGATGAGATGCCCAGTGAATAAAAACACACGGGAACCTGCCCCAAAGCCACTTAAAGGATTTTTTGGTGCATTCTATCAGAAACTTTTTAGAATTAACGATACGCCTCAGAGAATTGCTTTGGGATTAGGCCTCGGAGTGTTTTCAGGGATCCTGCCTGGCACCGGTCCGATTGCGGCTTTATTTTTGGCTTTTTTATTGCGCGTAAACCGCGCCAGTGCTTTATTAGGGGGCCTGGCGACAAATACATGGTTAAGCGTGGTAACATTTTTGTTGTCAGTGAAACTAGGCTCTGCTATAATGAAGTTAGACTGGCAAGATGTTTATTGGGATTGGCGGTTATTCTTAAAGGATTTTCATTGGTCAATTTTGTTAAAATTATCCATTCTAAAAATCATCTTGCCCGTAATGGTAGGATATTTTCTGGTAGCTTTTTGCTTGGGTCTGGTGGTTTATTTAACCACCCTAATCATACTTATCCAAATAAGACATGAAAATAAAAGCAGAATTGACCTTCCCCGGTGCGCTAAAAGATGAGCCAGTAATTTGCCATCTCTGTAAGCAATTTGACATCATCTTAAGCATAATAGAGGCGTCTTTTTCTACAGGTACTGGCTGGGCAATATTGGTCTTTGAGGGCAACGAAGAAGAGCTGAAAAAGGCCTTTGAATATATAAAAGATAAAGGCGTAAGGCTGGAGAATATCCAGAAAATAAGTTCCTAAATTTAACCAAAATAAGCAGGGGAGAGGCAGGCAGGTTTTGCCTCTCTTTTTTTATGCAGTAGTTTGTTGCGTGCCAAGGAATAAGTTCTTTGTAATCTAACTGGATGAGATGTTCCAGTTGTGCTAATTGTCCATAAGCACATAGTCTGAGGTGCAAGGTTGTTGGGTAACCGACAGCCTTGAAGCCACCTGACAAAGTCGATTAAGTCGGCGAGACGAACAGGCAGACCGTAACGAGCAGTAAACCCAGGTGTAGCCTCGTTAACTGTTGATTAGAAGAGGTGACCCTTTAACAAACGGGGGAAGCCAGTAATTAAGTCGGATAAATGGACAGGAGAAGACTTAATTCTTCTCGGGGTATCAGGGACGGTATGCTTGGAAGGATTATAAAGGAAACTTGGGAGACCTTACTCTGTACCCGAAAGGGTAAAGCTGAAATCTATAAGGTAAAACCGAAATGATGGAAGACAGAGAAGGAGTCGGATATGCCCATAGTAGCGATGATGTCTAAAAGACAACAAAACTTTGACGGAGCGAAGGGGCATTACTTTAACCTTGCCCCCAAAAGAAGGCGGGACTGGGAGATTGCCCAAAAGGCTACCAACTCCCCTTGAAAAAGTTCAGGACTTCCAGTGGGGGCTTTATCTAAAGGTAAAGCGAAAGTGAAAACCTTTAGACGAGAGGTTATCGGAAAGCCGAATGACCGAAAAGGTCACGTTCGGTTTGATGAGGGGATGGTGGAGACACAATTCGGTTGTGCGCCACTGTTCTACTCTACAAAATGGGATTACACAGATTTCCACCAAAGGCGGATCCGCCTACGGCGGAAAAATGCACCTGCCTGCCGGCGGGGCAGGGATTACACAGATTAAACCGTGGCTAAAAAATCTGTGTAATCATTTTTAAAAATCTGTGTAATCATTTTAAAAGGAGGCCATATTATGGGATTTGATATGCTATTAAATTCAATAGTATTTTTTATTTATAGTTCCGCTTGTATAATTTCTATAATTTTTACCTTCTCTTTAGATATGTACATTAAAATAAATGAGAAGCTGAACTTAG
>Ga0315274_10010764_pt1 | contig 13173 bp, 16 predicted proteins | sample YL17G02_20_MG_FD_203700 | JGI IMG/M metagenome (GOLD analysis project Ga0315274, IMG submission 203700) | Sediment microbial communities from Yellowstone Lake, YNP, Wyoming, USA - YL17G02_20 | ecosystem: Environmental > Aquatic > Freshwater > Lake > Sediment | place: USA: Wyoming | collected... | reverse complement strand
CTGAAATCTCAGAAGTCAACACCTCCTGTGACCAAATGTTTCCCACCATGATCAAAGACAAAAATAAACCTAAGATCCCCCATAAAAGCTTATTTTTCATAAGACACCTCCTTGGGTTTAATGATAGCCTGAGACATTACTCCAGACGAACCTTGAAGCCAAAACAAAGATCTGATTTCCTATATTAATACAAACGCATTAAATCATATTCACCCCCACCCGCCCCTCCCCCCAAGCTGATCCTGGTACACACTGGACACAGGGGGTGTGATAATAGCTTTTTACAATGTCATGTAACCCGATTGTAAAAATCAATTAGTTTTCAACTTGTTACTCTCCCCTCCCTCGACGGGAGGGGATTAAGGGGAGGGTGAAAGACAGCCATTTTGTCCACCCCCACCCCATGCACCACGTAGGGTGCATGACTGTCCTGAACCTTACATGGTTCAGGGCTCACCCTCCCCCATCGAAGGGGGAGGGGATAATTTTTTGTTATTACAAGAGATTTTCATACCCCCTGTGTCAAGTGCGTGTAAAGCTCAGCCCCCCAAGGGGGGAGGGTGAGGGTGGGGGTGAATGTCATTCTATTTAGTGCGTCTGTATTAGTTCTCAAAATAATCATCAAGTCTTATAGTGGGAAAATCAAAAAGTATCGGAGTACATGATCCTTTAGTAATCACCTTAAGGTAGCATTCAAAGACCTTTCCTACTTCTATTCTGTACTTCTCTAAGAATTTTGGCCCTGGATAATAAGAATGGCCGAGCATCAGCAGATATTCTCTTCCTTCTGTTTGGACAAAGGATTCTTTAATTTCCTGATCAGAGGTAAATTTGAATTTTACTTCATACCTTTCATGCGAATAACGAGTAGAATCTGCTAACTTAGCAATTGAGACAATCTTCGCAAGTCCTTTATATTGCTTATAGTCACATTGTCCTCCCACTAAAAATTCACTGCTCAACTTATCCTCTGCATAGGAAGAAGAGATCCCTATTAAGAATAAAATTGTTGATATTATTAGGTGATAAAAGAATATTTTCAAATTCTTAAATTCTTTATTAGACTTTTGATAAACTATTACCAAGAGTGTAAAATAAATTACGTTTGGAATCGTGAAAAGTTGTCATTGCGAGCCGAAGGGCGTGCCTGCACACAGAAGTCCTTAATCAAATGCATCTAGCAAGTAAAAGTTTCGGCACGCAGGCGTGGCAATCTCAATTCTCGTCTGGGATTGCGGAGCCTGTTCCGAGCGAAGCGAGGAATCGCCTGGTTTGCTTCGGCTTCGCCTCGCAACCGCTACCGCTCCTCGCAATGACCTACTGAGACGAATGCAAACTATTTTATACTCTGATTAATAACAAGAGACCACAATTAATCTTAATTTTGAATGTTTTTCTTTACTGTGTAACCCTTTAAGCTTACAGCATGATTTGTGCCAAAAACATGAAAATCTATGACCAGTTGATTTCAAAAGTGTTTCTATAATTATATAGACAATTTAATTGTCAAAAAATGACAAAAATTTGCAAAAACTTTGACAAATTGTCGCTTTTTTCTCCCTTAAAAATGACACGGGAAAAACATCGAATAACTATTGAGCTTCGCAAAAGTAATGGAACATTATCCATTTTATTACATCCCCCTCACCCTCCCCTCTCCCCCGACTATGGGGGAGAGGATAAAGGTTGGGGGTCTAATGTGATGGCAATCTTCGTTCCATTATTTACGTTAAAGTCAATAATACAAATACTCCAGCAGGAGTTTTTCTAACCAGTAGAAATAATATTATTTCACACCATAACTAAAACAAAAAAGTTTGTCAAACATTTTATGGTTCGATCTTGGGCAGGGTACAACAAAACACCCTTCCCTCAAGATAAACCTATAGATTGAAAATTCGTTGACGCATCATCTTTTACGCTGTATATTTTTGTCAGATGAGAGGGTTGGAAGCGGTAGCAGGATTTTTAAATGTATCAGGAGAGCAAAGGAGCAAAGTTAAGTAAGCTGCTTTTAAGTCAACCAACTTTTGGAGAGGGTAGATTATGACTACATTTAAAGGGAAATATGGTATGGGTTGGATCCCTGATTATCCTGATTTCAGGGATTACACCGAAAAGACTGAGGACATCAAATCCGTTCTTGAACCCACGGGATTGCTTAAAACCAAAAAGTTGCCTGAATCTGTTGATCTAAGGGAGTGGTGTTCCCCGGTCGAAGATCAGGGGAAGATCGGTTCTTGCACGGCCAATGCAGGTGTGGGGATTATCGAATACTATGAAAAGAAGTCTTTTGGAAGGCACATCGATGCCTCTCGGCTCTTTCTTTATAAAGCTACCCGCAATCTGATGAAGATGAAGGGTGATACAGGTGCCTATTTACGAACTACCATGGGAGCGATGGTGCTCTTTGGAGCGCCACCAGAGGATTATTGGCCATATACCGATGACGAAAAAGAGTTTGATAAAGAACCTCCTGCCTTCTGTTACGCCTTTGCCCAGAGCTATCAGACAGTGAAATACTTCAGGCATGACCCACCTAAGGAAGGATCAGATTCTATTTTAAAGAAGATTAAGACATATCTTGCCCCTGGGCACCCAGCCATGTTCGGATTTACAGTCTATAATTCGATTGAACAGGCAGAAAAGACAGGAAGAATCCCCTTCCCCTCACCAAAAGAAAGGATTGAAGGAGGACATGCTGTTGTGGTAATAGGTTATGACGACAAGATGAAGATTAAGAATAAATATGGAAGGATCGAAACCACTGGAGCACTTCTCATCCGGAATTCATGGGGAAAGGGTTGGGGAGAGGATGGTTATGGATGGCTCCCCTACGAATATGTTCTGAAAGGGCTTGCTGAGGACTTTTGGTCTATTCTGAAAAAGGAGTGGATTGATACAGAGCAATTCAGCAAGTAATTTAGAGCCGAATTTTTGACCGGCAACGTGCCTCGCAAGCCCCGCTTTTAGGCGAGGTCCCTGCCTACCGCCAGGCAGGAAGGGGCACGATATGAAATGATACTACATTTCCGGGAAGCCACGTCCTATCTATGGACGGGGAGCTTCACAAGATTTCGAATAGGCCTATATACAGAAAGATATGAATATATGTCATATCGTTCCTATCTACCTACCAGGAATCCTTCCGGGTTGTTCAAAATACATTCAAGACGTCTCGGAATACCTTTCAAAAAGAGGCCATGACGTGGTGGTACCCCAATTGAGTCAAAAAAAATAACTTCCTCCCCCCTCGGAGGGGGAGGATTAAGGTGGGGGGGAATGTCCACGATGTCCACCCCCATCCCAAACGTTCGGCTGAGCTCACGTCGAAGCCTTCCCCCATCGTAAGGGGGAAGGAGGTGAGATAAGAAATCCTCTGATTCTGAATAAATGACCAAGCAAAGAGGACAACTGGGCTTTAAGGACCGAATTCATTAACTTTAAAAAACGACATATTTTTCGCTCAATTGGGGTGGTACTAACCGCCAATGCCGTCACGGGCAGGGGGTGGGTTGATCCATTATTTGGAGAATACTCTTCAAAAAAAGAAGAGATGATCAACGGGGTGAGAGTCAAACGGCTGAAAACCCGATGGTAGATCACCTCGACCATGTACATATTAAAGAATAGGTGTAACTGTGAGGCAAGACACAATACAGCAGTGTCTGGCAGGTCAAATCTCGTTTGGAACATCCAAATTGAGCCTGCATCCATAGCCCCGGCTTAAAATAATTCCTTAAAGGCGTCGGCAGCTGTGTAGACGCTACCTACCCCGCTGATATATTGGGCCACCCTTATCGCCTCCACGATCTCCGCCTGGGTAGCACCCGCTTTCATTGCCTGGTCGGCTAACGATCTTACCCCCCGAGCAGCTCCATGCGAGGCGTCCAGCGCCATGGCAATGAGGAGTTTAAACTTCCTGGGTAAAGCCCCTTCACCAAGAGCAAATGAATTGGTTTCTTTGACAAGTTTGAGAAGCTCTGGATCCATCATTTCAAAAATCTTCAAAGGATGTTCAGCCATTCGATTACCTCCCGCTTGAGTGGTTGAGGCTGGAGTTAAGGTTCGAGTTCTTTCTCAACCTTAACTCTTACTATAGAAAGCAACATAAGTAATGCAACATACGGCCACAACTAAAAGCCCACAAACACAGGCTAGAGCAATGGGGGTTCCGTTGCATTACTTTTGCGGTCCTCAATAATAAGGCCGTAATTGTATAGACATCAAACTCTTCTTCTATACCACTGGATTCCGGCTGGAGTTTACCCCGGTGGAAATCGGGGCCGGAATGACGAAAAGGGACGATGCCTCAAATTCGTCTCTCCGGCGAAAGCCGGAGTCCAGCCCAAGGTTTTCAAACGGGCAAGCCTTCAATTCGAGGATGTCTATCCTATTATGGACTCCTCAGTAACCTCAACCTTCTCTTTTCATGTCTCTTCGAAAGGGTTTGCCCAGGATCTCGAGGACCCGAAAGTCGAAAAAGTTGTTGAAGTGGGATGGCCAAACGACAATGGCACAATCCGCACCCTGCCCCCTTTCCGATGATGTTCCTCCCACTGCAATCGTCTTGTCAATGCCTATTGCACCGCTATCAGCAGCCATGATGGTACATTCGATCGCTACCTTCATTCCTACACCGAAGAGAGACCGAAGGGTTTCGGCCAGGACCTCGGTATGGGAAACCCCAGAGAATTTACTACTGATAGATCGCTCAAGGCCAGAAAGGATATGGCTCTGCTTCACCACTGTGCAGCCCGTGGACTCCAGCTCTTTCAGAGCATTTAGATCAAAGTTCCAGACACCGGGGGCAGAGGAGCCTGGGTGGGAGCTCACAACCACAAGGTTTGTCTCCCGGGCCATTTTCCGAGCAAACTTGAGACCTGTGCTTCCACGGGAACTTGCCACAACCACATTCTTAATATCGCCCTCTTTCAACCGTTTGTAAACAATCTCCACAATCTCGTCTGTGTTCTCAACTCCTGGTTGATTGAAATAGAAGATCGATCGACTCACTCCTTCCATATTTTCACCTCCCGAAGTCATGCAGTATAAACCATAGAATCAAATGCTTTGGTATAACCCCGAACAGGAATAGTTAATTGGGACATCATAACTAATACAAACGCATTAAATCATATTACCCCCCACCCGCCCCTCCCCCTCGAGGGGGGAGGGGTGGGTGGGGGTGGTTTATACCTCCAAACACTTCCTCATCGCTTCAATCTTCTCAAGGATCTCCTGGGGAACGCGGTAAAGGAGATTCCCTTTGAGATCGGTAAGGACATGGGTGGTAGAGCCAGTAGCCAAGACTTTCCCGTTCCCTTGATGGAGGACGCGGTAGTGGAAGATCAATTTAGCTACCTCCGTTCTCTCCATCGTTGTCTGAATGACCAGTGAATCTCCGAAGGTGGCTGGAAACTTAAACTGACAGGTCAACTCCACCACTGGTGCCAAGAGATTTCTCTCCTTGAGCTGGAGGGGACCAATTTGGAACCTTTCGGTCAGTTCATTTCGAGCCACCTCAAACCAACCCGCATAGTGGCCATGCCAAACCATTCCATAGGCGTCCACTTCGTAGAATCGAACCTGCAGGGATGTTTCATGGTATTTCATTTCAAACCCTTCCTCAGAGACGATCCCCTGCGGAGAAGGCTTCTACCTCCCGGTTGATCCATCGAATCAGTTTGGTCAGGGTAGACTCATTTCCCACCTCAACGAATTGGTCGACGCCTTCCTGGATCAGCTTCTCGACGCATCGAACCCAATAGACAGGTCTTCCGATCTCCTGGGAGAGAAAATCTTTAATCTCCTCTTTTCTTAAAGGCTTTATCGTCCAATGATTGAGGATGGGAAACTTGGGTGGTTGGACTTTTATATCCTTCAGGAGATTCTGGATTTCCTCCCTTAAAGAAAAAAGAGATGGGGAATGAAGAGCGATATCGAAGGCGAGCCGGGTAGCAGAAATGGCCCTTCTGGAAAGGGCAAAAGAGATCGCTTTCTCCACCCCTTCCTCTTCTCCGGAAAGGACATATTGCATTGAACCGTTATAATTGGCAATGAAGAGTTGGTAGCCATCAAGGTCTTGACAGATCTTTTGGACCTCCTCCAAGGGAAGACCGATAATACTGGCCATCGCTCCCGGGTGAAGGGTCCCTTCTCTTTCGAGGAGCCTTCCGATCGATTCTGTGATGAAGAGCCCCTCCTCAAAGGTGATGGCTTCGGAGGCGGCCAATGCCCCATAAATTCCCATGCTGTGCTCGGCCAGTATATCCGGAGTCCATCCTGCGGCCCTCAGTCGGTAGAAGTGGACCATGGAAAACAGATAGGTTGATATCTGAAGCTTGAGTTCCAATTCATTCGCTGCCTCTTCTCCTTTGAAGGAGAAATTGGGCAGATCAAATTTCGTTACAAGGGAAGCCCTCTCCAACAATTCATTAAAATGGGGATCCTCCCTCAGGGGATGGTGATCCTCTAATATGGGCCTCTCTTGAAGTTGACCAGGAAAGCAGAATGCCGTTTTTCCCATCATGCCCTTCCTTGCTGTTCTAAGACATATTGGGTCATCGTCCTGACGGACTGAAAGACCTTCCTTCCCACCTCTGCATCGGGAATGATCACTCCGAACTCTTTCTCCAAGCCGAGGACCAATTCGAGAACATCGATCGAGTCCAGTCCAAGTCCTTCACCGAATAGGGGGGCATCGGTCTCGATCATCTCGGGTGTCATCTCAACGAGTTTCAATCTCTGGATGATGAGGTGTTTAATCTTTTCGATCAGATGATCATTTTGTTCAACCATTCTTCTCCTCTTCCACTAAAATATTATTATCATGGCTAAAGCCATGAGTTACAAATGCTTCACCTATTAATGTAACTCAAGCCTTCAGGCTTGACGAAGTGTTTCATCCCAATAAGAATAGAAATTATACCATTGATCTGGATATTTTTCGATATACGCTTCAAATTTTTTGATCAATTTTTCCATGCCTTTTTGAATGAGGACCTCTCGATTTTCCCTCGAAATGGTAGTGAAATAGATAGGAGCTTCTATGATGCCTCGATATTTCCGGTTTCTTTCCATCACCACAAAAACAGGCAAAACAGGGGCGCCTGTGGCAATGGCAAGGATGGCGACACCGATGGGAAAGGGGGTCTTCCTACCAAAAAAATCGAAGACCATCGTCTTTTGAGACTCTTTCCGATCTCCCAACATGGCCACAATCTCATTGCGGCGAAGGGCCTTGACCACATCAAGGATGGCCATTGGAGAATCATCTCTTGGATCAATATAAAGGTTTTTTATTCCCCTCCTTCTTCTCATCTCTTCCCGAAAGGACTTTGTATTCAAATCCCTTTCATCAAGAGTGAGAACGTTGAGCTTTCCTCCCCTGAAAGAAAAAAGCAATCCTCCGACTTCCCAATTGCCGAGATGAGGAGTAATACAGATCACTCCCTTTCCCGATCGAAGGGCATCCATCATGTAATCTTCTCCCGCCTCTTCTTCAACCCATTTCCCCTTGTTCGAGGGACGGAGTCTGTGCATCACCATATAGTCCAGAAGGTATTGTCCATAATTCTGGAAGGTTTTTCGTGTTAAAACGTTCACCTTCTCCTTTGACCATCTTCCCCTGCTCACCCCTTCGATATTTTTCCTAACACTGGCCCTCGTCCTTCTCATCAGGAGGTAAAAGAGGTCTCCTATGACCACACTGAAGAATTTCTGTATCGAGCGGGGGATGAGGGTTGAACAGAACTGGAATAAGAAGAGGTAGATAAAACGGTTCAGAGCACGGGGGTAACGTTCCATCTCAACCCCCAAAGTGGTCTCTTACAAAACGGAAGAGCGTCCCAATGCCTAAATGGTGTTTTTTGATATGATGCCAGATATCCCGGATCGCCTTTTTCGATCGGGTATAGTATAGAAGGTGAGCCTTGAGAAAAAGCCACTCCATTCGAATAAATGAGAGCGGAAAGAGAACTCCTGTCGCTTTAAGGGTCTCTGATGGAGCAGGATTGATGAGATAGATGTTCATTTAATTTTACATTTTAGATTTCAAATTTCAGATTTTTCAATCTGCAATTTGCAACCTGCAATTTGCAATGAATGGCCTTGGGAATGGCGATAGCGCTCGCAGAGATCGCCCCAACAGGCAACGACTTGGTGATTTACTAAGAGTTGAATCACTTCACATTGATTTTCACATTCATTGCATTCAAATCCCCGAGTTGAACAGGATTTTCTGGAAAGGTCAAATCCTCTGAATTGGGTTTTTGAGGGTTTGGCCTTTTTCACCAATTTGGCCGCACCAATAGCACCCATCACATCGAAGTATTCCGGGATGATCAGGGAGACCTCCAGTTCCTTTTCGAGCGCTTTTTGAATACCTCGATTAGCGGCGACGCCTCCCTGGAAGACGATGGGAGGAAGGATTTCCTTCCCTCGGCAAACATTATTTAGATAATTCTTAACCAAGGAGTCGCAGAGGCCGGCCACGATATCCTCAACAGAATGTCCGATCTGCTGTTTATGAATCATGTCTGTCTCAGCAAAGACCGTGCATCGACCGGCGATCCGGACAGGATGATCTGCCTTTAAAGCCAAATCTCCAAACGCTTCGATGGAGATCCCGAGCCTGGCTGCTTGTTGATCTAAAAAAGAGCCTGTCCCTGCAGCGCAGACCGTATTCATGGCAAAGTCGACCATCACACCATCTCTCAGCGCAATGACCTTGGAATCCTGGCCTCCGATTTCGATAATGGTCTTCGCTTCAGGAAGAAAGGCGATCACCGCAACGGCATGGGCGGTGATCTCATTCTTGATAAGATCTGCGCCCACGAGGTAGGCTGCTAAATGTCTGGCACTTCCGGTCGTGGCGACCCCATCGATGGAGACGGTTTCACCCAATTGAGCCAGGACGTCCTCCATCCCTTGCTGGATGGCCTCGATCGGGCGACCACTGTTCCGGATATAGGACTTGGCTAAAACTCGATCGCGCTCACTCACCACCACCACCTTTGTCGTGATGGAACCGACATCAATGCCCAAATAATTTACCATTCTTTAAATCTCACAATGCAAAACACAAAGCGTATAGAGCATAGCGCATAGAAAAAAATGGAGCCCCACGGGCAAAGCCCGTGGTACCTCCATGAAATACCCGCCTACGCCAACCTGCCCGCCGAACAAGTTCTTTGCCAGGCGGAGGGTTCGGCGGGTTATCCGCCAGCAGCGAAATCCGCCAGAGCACACAAACCTCAGCTCATGATGGATTCTGCAAAGATTTACCCATTCATCCACGGCCAAAGACCGTGGTCTTCTGCGTAGGCGGATAAAAATCTCAACCTTAACCTCAACCTAAATATTTTCTGTTTTTCTCTGTTCTATCACATCTCGGAACGCTTCCAACCGGGTTGTCAACCCTTCCCTCCCTGTGTGTTCATCGAAGGAAAGGATGAGAAGAGGAACGGGCGATCCTCCTCGAACCTTCAACCTCCTTTTGATAAATTCTTGAAGGAGAGCATCAATGCCGCATTTGAAGGAGGTGAGGAAGATTACACCATCCACCCCGCTCGACAGAAAATGAAACAGGGACCCAACGATTTCCCTTCCCGATGACCAATAAATCTCTTTGGAAAGCCCCGAAATCTGCCGATCGATCTCCTCATCAGAGAGAAGATCAGAGGTGAGGATCTCCATTCCTAAACTTTTGCTTAATGCAAGAACATCTTTGTTGATATCGATATCGAACAGGTTGTAAGGATGTCCAACGAATGCCACACGCCATGGAAATCCAATCTCTTTCCCTCCCCCTTTGATGGGGAAGGGTGAGGGTAGAGGCGGGGGTGGAAAGAACCGGGTTGCCTCCCCCTCCTCTTCGTCCCCTCCCGCCAGGGGAGGGGAAATATTTTCTAAGTTGCTCTTTATTTTTGGTGTGGGGATTCCCAACTGGAAGAGTTGTCTCGTTGGGAGCCCGTTAATCCGATTCATCCACTCTTCTTTGAACTCAAAAAAAGACTTTTCTCCTTCCCGAAAGGCTTTCTTGCTTTCTTTCTTCGACGCCCCCAACCTTTCCCCGATTTCCAGAAAAGATTCGTTCAACGAATTCCCTCCCTTTCGAAGATCAATTATCTCGTTGATGATGGGGACACATCCTTCTGTGGCCAGCCGTACGATGTCCGGAGCCCCCCGGAATTTAGGACACATGATGTAAGTGCGATGGATGCTGACCAACCGGGGGATGAAAAGATGATCCACTTTATCTTTCAACTGGACGGCATGGGTGACGAGCATTTTCATCGGAAGACAGCTGTCTTCGATATAGATGATCTTTCCCTTTTTTCTTACCCCGTCAGAAACGATCACCTCCCAACCCAGCGCCTCAAAGAAGGTGTACCAGAAAGGGAAGTAACGATAAAACATCAGGGCTCTGGGGATGCCTATGCGGCCCTTCTTTTCCACTCCAACATCTCCACAAAGGCCTCGAGAAGTGTCTGGATTCGGCCTTCGATTTCTTGTTCGTCCAAGATGAGGGTAAGGATCGGGATGTTCCAATCTTTCCCCACCTTGGTCAAAATTCCAGAGGCGGTGGTCTCTGGCATGCAGGCAAAGGGCATGAGATGGACGACGCCATCATATCCCTCTTTGGATCTCAGAATTGCCTCACCAATGGAGACATTGCATTCTGCCCCCACATCATAACCGAGATAGGCCTGTGAAGCTTCAAAGAAACGAAGTCTTTCGGAGGTTTGATCCGCTCTGTTTCTCCGGAGAGTCCTCAGAATATGGGTAGAGAACCAGGAGGTGCGCGTCACCTCGACTCCCAGCTCCCCTAATTTCTGTTCCACCCCTCGATTGATATGGGGGTCCATCACCGTGTAGAGCTCCCCCACGATGGCAACTTTAAATGGGGTGCGAGAACGATCCTGTCCCATCTCGTGCAGGAATTCCTTTCCTTTCCGAACCGCTTCCTCCAACGCTCTGGGTGTTTTGGCCTCATCCACCCAAAGAAGAGCCTTCTTCAATCTCCTTTGAGTCTCCCCTTTGATGATTTCCATCGGCCTCACCCTCATGGCCAGCCGTTCCAATCCTTCGCAGGCCATCATCTTTTTCCATCCCATCCAGAGTCCGTATGGAAAGAGGAGGAAATTTCTTGCGCTCAATTCTTTTTTCAGTTCCTTCGTCTCCTCATAATTCTTCCAGATGGCCTGCCAGCTCAATCGGGGTGGAATGGTCAACCATCGATAATGAAGCCCCATGTCTTCAAGGATCACTTTTTGAACGAGATCGTAGAGTCCCAGCCGACAGGGAGGTCCGCTGCCCACCATCACAATGGTATCCGCTCCCATCTGAAGGGCTTCGATAAAATTTCCCAGGATGATTTTGAAAGGGAGGCAGATACACTCATTGGAATGGAGGACACCAAGGGTTAGAGTTTTACGACTGGTTTCAGGAGGAACGATATATGGAATTCCGGCAGTCTCTGCAATAGCCTTGCAGAAGATATGCATGGAGCCCAGATGGGGGAAAGTCACCTTCATCCATGTCAACCCATTACCTTTCTGCCTTCTGAGAGAGGCTGGCCATCTTGACTTTCGATTCTCTCCTTCCAAGAGGCTTCAGCAATCTCTCCGTAAACCTTGGCATAGGCTTTGATGGCTTCGGCGAAATCGGTGAAGAGACGTTCCGCGCCTTCATGGGTGAAGTACTTGGCATGGTGAAGGGCGATCTCTTGCCCCTGTTCAGGGTGATCGATTAGAAGACAGGGACGGTACAGGTTTTCTGAGAAGGGTTGGCGAGATCGGATCTCCCGAAAGAGAGGCGAATTGAGAGCCTCAGAGAGAGACTTCTCTTTGATATTGTCGGAGGCGAAATGACAAAAGACACATGGCTCGACATCTCCACGGGCATTGACATGAAAGTACTTCCTCCCTGCTGCAATGCATCCCTGAGTGAGACAGCCATCATTCCAGAAATCAACGAAGAGCATGGCTTTCGTGGCCCGAAAATGGACGAGCCGTTCCCTCATCCGGGTCCTCTGCTCAGGAGTCGCCATGAGGCTGAGATCAGGATCTCTCCCGATGGGAACGTAGTGAAAGTTCCAGAGGAGAATGCACCCCTTTTCGACCAGAAAGTCAATAAAGGCATCGCTTGTGAGGACATCTGTATTTTTGGAAGTCTGAGTGGTGGAGACAGCAAAGAAAATCCCGGCTTTCCTGAGCCAATCCATCACACGGACGATTTGATCGAATTGACCTTTCCCTCTTCTTGAATCGGTCTCTTCCCTGAGGCCTTCGAGGCTGATCGCTGGAACGACATTCCCCAAGGCAACAAATCGATCAATCATCTTTTCATCGATCAGTGTGGCATTGGTGTAGATTTGGAACATCATATCTTCATGCTCTGCAAAAAGGTCAAAGAGGTCTTTCCTCAAGAACGGTTCTCCACCTGTCATCAAGACGAGATGGATGCCCATCGCTTTACATTCTCCCATCAACCGATCCAGCACTTCATAAGGAAGATCCTCTTCAGGATAAACCCCTGCATAACATCCATAGCAATTCAGATTGCATCGCATGGTCGGGCTGATCAGCATGGCATCCGGCGGATAAAATCCTTTCTCTACCTCAAAGGCCTTTCTCCGATTGGTACCCACCAATAGTTGGTTGATGATGAAGTTAGAGATGATCTTCTTTCGATGGTGAGGATGCGTTTCGCCAAGAACCCTTTTCGCAATGGTCAAGCCGGGATGATCGGTTCGGAAAAGGGTACGAATCCATCGGATCTTTTCCCGATAGGATTCTTTCTGGGGAATTTTTTCCGCCAGATCGGTGAGGCGAATCAAATTTTCCTTGGATGTATTGGCCAGGAGAGAAAGAGCACTCGTTGTGAATTTTTCTATGGCGTATCGCTTTGTTCTTTGATAGAAATCCATTCCCTTCTTCACCAAAGGAGACTTCGAAGAAAAAGCTTACAGACCAACCATGTATCCGTCACAGGCCTAAAATGGCTGGAACCTGTGCCGTCAACTTTTTGTGTATTGATAGGAACACATAACACACTGAACCCTTTTTTGCAAGATTTTATCAGGAGTTCCAGCTCTGTTTCAAACCCGGAGGTTGAGAGATCGATCTCCTTCAGCACATCTGCACGAATCAGTCGAAAACCGGACTG
>Ga0315274_10010759_pt1 | contig 13175 bp, 11 predicted proteins | sample YL17G02_20_MG_FD_203700 | JGI IMG/M metagenome (GOLD analysis project Ga0315274, IMG submission 203700) | Sediment microbial communities from Yellowstone Lake, YNP, Wyoming, USA - YL17G02_20 | ecosystem: Environmental > Aquatic > Freshwater > Lake > Sediment | place: USA: Wyoming | collected... | reverse complement strand
CCTTCGCCTCTGCTGTGGCCTTCCCAGTCCCCAGTCCCGAGTCCCCCGCCTTTCGGCTCAGGCCTTGAACGCGCCGGACGTGACCCCGCGCATGAACGGCTGCGTGGCGTAGATGAAGAGGACCAGCAGGGGCACGCTCGACAGGACGTAGGCCGCGAACATCGTCGAGAAGTTGTTGGACGCCGGGCTCTGGCCCATCAGGTACAGGCCGCTGGCGACGACGTGGTACTGCGCGTCGGCGTTGGTGATGAACGGCCACAGGAAGTTGTTCCAGGTGCCGAGGATCGTCATGACGCCGACGACGGCGATGACCTGCTTCGAGAGGGGCAGGACGATGTGCCAGTAGAGGGCCAGGTGGCCGGCGCCGTCGAGGCGGGCGGACTCGAACAGTTCCTCCGGCAGGCCGTCGAAGAAGCCCTTGAAGAGGAAGATGGCGAAGACCTGGCCCCCCGCCACGTAGGGCAGGATCAGCACCCAGTAGGAATTGAGGAGGCCCAGTTGCTTGACGAGGAGAAAACTCGGGACCAGCGTCAGCACGCCCGGGATGATCATCAGGCTGAGGACGGCCACGAAAAGGGCCCTGCTGCCGGGGAACCGGTAGCGCGCGAACACGTAGCCGCTCACCGAGCCGATGGCGACCACGCCGATGGCCGTCGCGACGCACACCAGAAGGGTGTTGACCATGTACGGCCGCAGGACCTTCCACGCATACCGGTAGCCGCACGTCAGGTCGTCCCACAGGCGGCCCATGGCCTGGGCGTAGCCGATGGTCTCGACGGGGAGGTCGGCGGCCCGCGTCTCGGCGCCCGCGGCGCCCTCGGGCGGGGCGCGGCGGAGGCGGATCTCGTCCTGGCGGCCGGCCAGGCGGTACCACGTGAAGCGGGCGAGGTTCTCGACCGACCCGGGCAGGCCGAAGAAGGAGTGGTACATTTCCATGTTGGTCCGCAGCGAGTTGTTGAGGACGAAGACGAAGGGGACCATCGTCAGGAAGACGATGAAGCCCAGGACGCCGTGGAGCAGCATGTCGCGCCGTCGTCTCATGTGGCCGCCTGCACGTCCTCCGCGGACCTGAAGTACTTGAGGTTCAGCACCGTGAGGACGAGGATGATGAGGAACAGGACGACGCCGATCGCGCAGGCGTAGCCCATCCGCTGGAAACTGAAGGCGTTGAAGTACATCCAGAGGCCGGGGACCATCGACGCGAAGCCCGGCCCGCCGCGCGTCAGGATGAACATCCCCTGGAACCCCTGGATGACGCCGATCACGGTCAGGATGACGAGCAGTTTGATCTGGCTGAGGACCAGGGGGACGTCGATCGCGAAGAACTTGCGCAGGCCCGAGGCGCCGTCGAGTTGGGCGGCCTCGTGGACGCTCTCGGGGATGCTCGAGAGGCCCGCGTAGTAGATGAGGATGTTGATGCCGCCCGCGAAGGGGAACCCGATGCAGGCGACGGCCCAGAGGACGGTATCGGGGGCCGACAGCCAGCCGCGCGTCCACGCGCCCAGGCCCACGAGCCGCAGCACCTCGTTCACCAGGCCGTTGTCGCCGTAGATCAGGCCCCCCCAGATCATCAGGACGGCGACGCCGGGCACGACGATCGGCACGAGGAAGATGATGCGGTAGGCGTAGCGGGCGCGCTCCGAGGAGAGCGAGAAGATCAGTTTGGCCACGCCGAACGGGAAGACCACGTTGACGAACACGCTGAACAGGGTGAGGAACAGGAGGTTCGTGAAACTCGAGAGGAACGTCGGGTCGCCGAGGTACTCGCCGTAGTTCGCGAGGCCGACGAACGCCGACTCGCCGCCGATCTCGTACGCGTAGAACGACGTCGTGAACGCCCACACGAAGGGGACGAAGCAGAAGACGGCCAGCATGAGGAACGTCGGCGCCAGCAGGGCGTAGCAGCCGAGGTTCCGTGCGACGGCCTGGAGCCTACCGCGCGCCATCGGGCAGGCCTTTCATGTGGCGGCGGGCGGGGGCGAGGGCGTCCCACGTCCGCTGAAGCGCGTCGAAGTCGACCTTCTTGCGGCGGACGGTCGTCTCGACCGCAAAGCGGAGGTTCCGCTCCGTCCACGCCAGGTAGTCGTCCTCCGCGATGCCATCGTTCAGGTACAGGTCGAGCATCCGCACCAGGATCTCGTTGAACCGCATGTCGAACGTGAAACTCCACTTCGTGGTGGTGTAGGGGCGCTTAAGGAAGTCGTCGAAGGGCTGGAGTTCGGGGTGCGGCTCGACGCCCTTGACGTTCGGCAGCATGCTCAGGACCTCGTTGATGACGCGGTCGGCGTTCTCGGGAACGGTCAGGAACTGGAGGAAGGCGACGGCGCGCTTCAGCCGCTCGCTTGTCGCCGGGTCGCCCGTGTCGCTGAAGGCCGTGTTCGTGACGACGTACTGCATGGCCGACCCGCCGATGACGCACATGTCGTGGCCGTCGGCGTAGGGGCTGTAGGAGGCGGGGATGGGCGGCAGGTAGAAGACGCCCCATCGGAAGGGGATGTCGGGGTCGCGCGCCAGTTGCTGGACGGTCCAACTGGCGCTCCAGTACATGGCGCCCCTCTGCGTGACGAAGAGGCGCATCATGTCGGCCGTCGAGATGTCGCGGTTCCAGTACTGCCGCCAGGCCTTCAGGATCCGCCACAGTTCGACCCAGCGGGGGTCCTTGCGGGTGAAGAAGCCCTTGCGGTAGAGGAAGCAGATCTCGTCCCAGTCAAGGTAGCCCTGGAGGTAGGGCTCCCGCACGGGGTCCTTCACGAGGTCGATCCCATCGAGGATGGGCGCGTACAACTGGTCGAAGATGAGGTCGACGCCCCAGTCGGACATGGGCCCGAGTTCCACCAGGAGGGGGACGTAGCCCGCCTCGGCCAGCCGCTTCTGCATCGCCAGGAACTCGACCCAGTCCTTCGGCAGGCCCAGGCCCAGCCGCTCCAGGATGTCCTTGTTGTAGAAGATGCCCGTCTCGACCATGTCGTAGGAGATGCAGTAGGACTTTCCGTCGGGCGCGGCCTTGCCGCGCGTGATGGCCTGGTACTTGAAGACGTCCCACCACTGCTTCGACCCGGGCTCGCCGGGCTTGGCGAAGGGCGAGGGGCGGTCGAGGTACGCATCCAGGGGCACGTACCAGCCCTTCTGCACGTCCTGCCACACGTCCTCGACGTTGACGTTCAGGATGTCGGGCGCCAGGCCGGCCGCCAGTTGCGTCACGAGCCACTCGCGCACGGCCGGGGTGCCGACGAACTCGACGTAGGTGTCGGGGTAGAGTTCCTCGAACTTCTCGGCCACGTCGAGGAGGCCCGCCAGGGGCTTTCCGACGTTGCCGGGCATCGTGCCGGGCAGGTACAGGCCCGGGGCCATGCGGATGTGGTAGGGGCGTCGGGCGGCCTCGGCCTCGGCGCCCGGGCGCCGGGCCCCGAGGCGAATGACGGCGTCGTCGCCGGCGCGCGGCGGCCAGAGCGCCCAGGCCGACACGGCCAGGATGACGACCAGCAGGATGTGCTTCGCCTTGATCAACCGCACTCCTCGCGCCGTGCCGGCCGCGGCGCCCGCGCGCCCGGCGCGGCCGCGGCCCGGCTCACTCCACCGCCATCTTCACGTTCACGGTGCCGATGTTGCCGCCCCGGTCGATGATCAGGATGACGACCTCGAAGGCCCCCTTCTCCAGCGGCGGGACGATGAGCGGCTGGTTGAGCCGCACCTGGCGGCCGCAGAGGTCCGAGCCCCCCAGGACCCAGTCGTGCCGGGGCGAGAAGTAGAGGATGCCCGCCAGGGCCTTGTCATCGGTGACCGTGCCGCCCAGATGGAAGGTCGTCGCGCCGGCCTTGAGTTTCGTCGGATGCTCGATGACGGCCTGCGGGGGCTCGGTGTCCGCGAGGTCGGCGTCGCCGGCCAGGAACCGCGACCACCGGAGGAGCCGCGCGGCGTCCATGCCGAACCCGATCCGCGGCCCGTCCGCGGCCTGGGGGCCCAGGTAGTTCTGCCGGAGTTCGCGGAAGCCATTGCCCATGATGTCGATCTGGTCGGCCCGGCAGTCGTGCGTCAGGCCGAAGGCGTGGCCGAGTTCGTGGGCGACGGCGCCGAAACCGTCCTCGATGAACTCGAAGCGCGGCGAGTCGGGCCGCCCGCACCCGAGGGCCGTGCGGCCGCGGACGGGCGTCTCATCGGCCAGCCACTTCAGTTGCCCCTCGACCGTGGTGGCGCAGAACTCGTCCCGCAGGATCCAGGCCGAGAACATCCCCACGCCGCCCGTCGCCGAGAACCGCGCCCCCAGCGCGAACCCACCCGGAAACTCGAACTTCCACGGGCCCTCCGTGTACGTCTCCGTGAAGACCACGTACAGGTTCCGGCCGGCCGGTCCCAGCGCCGCCTCGACCTCGGGCACGATCTTCGACCATTGCCGCATCCCGTCGAACTTCGGGTCGCCGTTGTACTCGGCGGCCGTCTCCTTCCCGGCCAGGAGGTGGACCAGGGGCTTGCCGTCCTTGAACTCGAAGTCCAGGCCGGCCGTCTCGTAGCCTTTGGACCGCAGGTCCCGCGCGTAGACGTCGTTGACGAAGGTCATCACGACCGCGATCTTCTCGGACCAGTCGGCGACGGGCTTGCGGTCCTTCGGGACGAAGTAGGCGAGGTGGACCTTGTCCTTGCGTCCGAGGTCCGCCAGGGCGGCGGGCCGGACCGTCGGCGCGAGCGACGGCGCGGCCGGCACCTCGGCCTCGCCCGCGGCGGCCGGCGCCGCCGGGGCATGGCCCACCGAGGGCGCCAGCGCGACGGCCAGCCCGGCAAGCGCCGCCAGCGCTGCGGCCGCGCGGCCCCTGCGGGGCCCGAGGGTCCGGCGCACTTGTCCGCCCACGCGAGTCTCCTCCACCCCGACGGCGTACCGCCCCGCGACCGGCGGGTCCGCGCAGATTACCGGCCGGCGGCACGCCCTGTCCAGTCCTTTGCCGCGCACTTCCCCCGCGTGCGCCAGGCCGCGCGGCCGGCGGGCGACGGGCCCGGCGCTTTTTGCTTGAAAAAACGGTCGCGTTCCCGTTTTGTAGTGGTGGGAGGGCGACAGGCGGCATGACCCAACTCTCGGCGACGGAGACCGGCGGCGACCTGCAGGCCTACCGGGCGCGGGAAACGGCGCTCCTAGAGGTCCGCGAGGCCCTGGCGGCCGCCGGCAAGTGGGACGCGTTCGTGGAGAACCTCGCGGGCCGCGGATACCCCGAGGCCCGCGTCCGGCAGATCGTCGACGTGCCCGTCACGATGGACCTGCACCTGCACTCGGCGCACTCGGACGGCCAGATCCCGCCGCGGAAACTCGCCTGGCTCGCCCGCGTCATCGGCCTCGGGACCATCGCGCTGGCGGACCACGACAGCGTCGCCGGCACGCGCGAGATTTACGGCGAGGCCATGCTCCTGGGCCTCCAGGCCCTGCCCGCCGTCGAACTCGCGACCGACCAGCCGGGCCTGGAGATTCTCGTCTACTTCCCCGACGCGGGCCGGTTCTTCGACCTCCTCACGACGCCGCGCGGCTCCAAGTTCCTCCGGTACCTCGAGCGCCGGCAGGAGGCCGTCCACGAGGCCACCCTGGCGGTCCTCGGGAGCGTTAACCGGTGGCTGAAGCGCCAGGGCATCCCGGCCGAGCGGCTCATCACCGAGGCCGAACTCGACGCCTGGTTCGGCGGATGCAAGCCCTACTACCCCGGCACGCTGGCCGTCCTGGGCCTCAAGCGGCTCGACGCCGACCAGCGCGAGACCTTCGGCATCCGCGACCCGCGGACGTTCAACACGAAGGTCGTCACGCCCGCCCTGAAGCGCTGGACCGGCGCCGGCAAGATCGACCTCGAACAGGCCGTGGCCGACGTGAAGAAGGTCCTGGCGAGCCTCCGCCGCTCGCGCACGGGGTCGGTGGCCATCCTGAGCCATCCGAAGGAACTCGTCACCAAGGGCCGCATGAGCCTGGGCAAGGTCGCCCGGACGATCGAGTACCTGGTGCGGGAGATCGGCCTGGACGGGGTCGAAGTAGGCTGCGCGCGCGACGACGCAAACGACGTCCGCGTGTGGCTGGAGATCCTCGACGACGTCAACGCCCGGATCGCCGCGAAGGACCTCAAGGCCCCCGGGCCGCTTCTGGTGGCGAGTTACACGTCGGACTTCCACGTCCTTGCGCCCGGCCGTGCCAGCGGCGAGATCACCCTGGGCTTCGGCATGCTGGACGAGCGGCCGGGCCATCGGCAGGGGAACCTCAGGCCGCAGACCAGCCCCGAGGAACTGCTGGACGCGATGCGGCGGCGGGCGGCCATGCGCAGCGCGGGCTGAGCGTCGCTCCCTCGGGTGGTTTCCGCCGGAATACGGTCTTGCGCGGTCGGTCTCCTGACCTGCCTACCGGTAGGCAGGCCGACCGCGCAGGAATGCTTCTGCCCGCGGCGGGTCAGGAGACCCGCCGCGCAGAGCGGCGCCGCATGTCAGAGGCCGAGGGCGCTCGGGAGGGAGCGGGTGCGAGGCCGCGCGGCCCCGTCGGCGCGGGCGGCGCGAAGGCGGCGCAGTTCGTTCGTCGAGACCATGAACCCGCACACGGGGCACATGAGGAGGTAGGCGGCCCGGCCGGCGCGGACGAGTTTGCCGATCCGGATGAGGGGGGCCCGGTCGTGCCGACAGGTGTCGGTCAGGTCGTCGGATGAGGGCATACCGCCGCCTCTAGGGGCGTATCGCGAGAAGCACACGCTTCGCCGTGGGTGCGGCGGCTCGTCACTCCTCTTATCGGCAAGACGGCCGAAGTGGTTTAGCCGCAGGTCGATACTTAGAGGAAATTCTGGACGAGGAAGATGACGACGGGCACGGTCAGGCCCGCCGCCAGGGTCGAGACGAGGACGGCGCTCGACGCGAAGTCCGGCCGGTTCTTGAACTCGAAGGCGACCACCGCCGAGGCGACGGCCGTCGGGCCCGCCACCCCGATCACGAGAATCTGCCCGAGCGTCCCCGTGACGCCCATCAGCCGCACCACCCCCAGGCCCAGGAGCGGCCCGGCCAGCAGGCGGATGGCGACGACCAGGGCGATGTCGAGCGGCAGGCGGACGACCCGCACGGTCGACAGTTGCGCCCCCAGGGCCATCAGCGCGAACGGCACGTAGGCGGCCCCCAGCGCGCTCAGCGGCCCCCAGACGATCGTGACGCGCGCCAGCGCCGCCTCGTTCACGCCGCACGCCTTGAGCGCGAGCGCCAGGGCCAGCGCGTACAGGTAGGGCAGCCCGAACACGCGGCCGACGGCGCGGCCGACGGGTCCCGACCCGGCCGCCGCGATGAACGCCCCCAGGATGTACGCCGCCAGCCCCTGGCAGATGGCCACGATGGACTGGACCGCCACGGCGTCGGCCTGGACCTGGGCGTTCGCGCCGAAGGCGAGCGACACCACCGGGATGGCGAAGTTCGCGCTGTTGTAGAGGATCGCGCTGTTGATGAACGCCCCGCGAAGCGCCCGGTCGTGGCCGCGCACGCCGCTGGCGGTCCGCGCGACGGCGTACAGCAGGGCCACCATGATCGCCGAGAAGGCGACGATGATCCCGTACGAACGGCCGCCCAGGTCCGACGCCACGACCCGCTGGAACAGGAACGCCGGCAGGAGGACATAGAGGAACATCTTGGTCAGGACGTCGGCCGCGGCGCTCAGGCGACGGCCCACGAAGTAGCCGGTGCCGACGAGGACCACGATCGGCCCGAGGACGGTGTAGGCGATGGCGGCCAGGTCTTTCAGGTGGTCCATCGCGTTCCCGGCGGTCAACGGCCGGCCGCCGCCTCAGGGAAGAACATCGCCTCGGCGAACCGCATCTGGAAGTCGGGCCGGCACGAGAGTTCGACGTGCTCGACGCCGCGCGCCACGTCGTCGGCCGCGCGGCGAAGGTCGCGGTTCACCAGGAGCATCTTCGCGCCGACGCCGGCGGCGTTGCCGACGAAGCGGACCCGCGCAAGGTCGATGGGCGGGATCAGGCCGACCGCCCGGGCCCGCTCGGGCCGGATGCGGTTGCCGAACGCCCCCGCCAGGAGCACCTCCTCGACGTCGTCCGGCTTGGCGCCGAGGATGTCCAGGAGCGTCCCGATGCCCGCCGCGATGGCCCCCTTCGCCAGTTGCACCTCCCGGACGTCCCGCTGGGTCAGGAGGACGGCGTGCCCGGCCCCGGTGGCGGCGGCCAGGCGGAACGCCGTTTCGCCGTCGGCCCCGACGATGCGGTCGGCCAGGGGCGACCCGCGCGCCTCCAGGTCGGCCCGCGAGCGCATCAGGCCGCTCGGCAGGATAACGGCGGCATCGAGCAGGGCCGCCACGGCGTCGATCAGGCCCGTGCCGCACAGACCCAGCGGCGGCGCGCCGCCGATCGTGCGGACCTCCAGCCGGCCGCCGTCGAGGAACTCGACGCGGTCGATCGCCCCGGCCGCCGCCCGCATCCCGTAGCGGATCCGGGCGCCCTCGAAGGCGGGCCCGGCGGCGGTCGAGGCGGCCAGCAGCCGCTCGCGCGTCCCCAGGACGATCTCGCCATTCGTGCCGATGTCGATCGCCAGCCGCAGCCGGTCGCTCTCGTGGAGGCCCGTCGCCAGGATCACCGCCACGGTGTCGGCCCCGACGAAACTGCCGATGAGCGGGGCGGTGTAGACGCGGCCCTGCGGATGGATCCTCAGGCCCACCTCCCGCGCGGGCACCGCGTGGGCCGACGACGAGGCCGCCACGAACGGTGCCAGGGCGATCGACTCGACCGGCAGCCCCAGCGCCAGGTGGTTCATCGTCGTGTTGCCGACGATCGTCGCCTCGTAGACGCTCGACCGCTTGATCTCCGCGCGGCGGCACGCCTCCTGGAGGATTTCGTTCAGGGCCGAGGCCACGAGGTCGTGGAGCACCCGCAGGCCGTCGGCCTCGCGCGTGGCGTACTCGATCCGCGCGATCACGTCGTCGCCGTAGGCCGCCTGGGGGTTCGTGCGGCTGGCGACGGCGGCGACCTTGCCCGTCACGAGGTCCACAAGGTAGCCGACGACCGTCGTCGTCCCGACGTCGAAGGCGATGCCGTAGCACGCGTCCGAGGTCGCGGGCCGGTCCAGGTGGACCACCTCGTCGCCGATGACGACGGCCGCCGGCTGGAAGTCGAGGCGGCGCAGGCGCTCGGGCAGGTCGCGGACGAGGCGCGTCGAGAGGACCAGGTCCGGCAGGCCCGCGTCGGCCAGGCCGTCCAGGAGCCGCTCCGCGTCGGCCCGCTGGTCGGCGACCGTCGGCCGCGGCAGCCGGACGACCACCTTCCGGACGTTCGGCGCCAGCGCAACCTCGCGCTCCACGCCCTCCTCCAGGATCTCCTGGTCCGCGAGGCGCGTCTCCTCGGGGACGACGACCCTCAGGTCCGACCACACGCGGACCTGGCACGCCAGGCGCAGGTTCCGCTCGATCTCCTCCCCGGCAAGGACGCGGCGGCAGGCCTCGGACGGCTCGGGCGGCGACTCGGGGATCTCCACGCGGCACCCGCCGCACGTCCCCGACCCACCGCAGGGGGCGTTCAGGTGGATGCCCGCGTTCCGCGCCGCCTCCAGCAGCGTCTGCCCGTCGGGGACGAACAGGGTCCGCCCCAGCGGCTCCAGCGTCACGCGATGGACGGTCGGCGGCACGTCGAATCCCCTCGTCCGCAAGGAGAAAGCAAGGCGGCATGATAGGCCCGCCGGCGGCCCGTGTCAACGACGCCGCGGCTTGCGTGGCCCGGGGGCAAGTCTATAATCGAAGGTGGACCGGCGATCACACGGGGAGGTGGGCCGCATGGCAACCGTCGCGTTCCGCGCGCCCGGCAAGATCCTCTTCGGCGCGGGCGCGCTCGGGTCGCTCGGCCCGGAGGCCCGCCGCCTGGGCCGGCGCGCGGTCCTCGCGACCGGCCGCCGGGCGATGGCCGAGGCGGGCGTGACCGAGCGGTGCCTGGGCCTGCTGGCCGAGGCCGGCGTCGACGCCGCCCTCTTCGACCAGGTCGAGCCCGAGCCGGACGTCACGACCGTCGACCGCCTGCGCGAGGCCGTCCGCGCCCACGGGGCCGACCTCCTCGTCGGCCTGGGCGGGGGCAGCGCCCTGGACGCCGCCAAGGCGGCCGCCGGCCTCGCCCGCGAGAACGAGCCCACCGCCGTCTATCACCAGGGCAAGCCGATCACGCGGCCCGCCCTGCCGAGCATCGCCATCCCCTCGACGAGCGGCACCGGGAGCGAGATGACGCCGAACAGCGTCCTCACCGACCGCCGGCGCCAGGTCAAGACCTCGATCCGGGCCGACGGGCTCATTCCGGCCGTCGCGATCGTCGATCCCGAGGTGACGCTTTCCTCGCCGCCGTTCGTCACGGCCGCCAGCGGCGTCGACGCCCTGGTCCAGGCGATCGAGTCGTACCTTGCGCGCGGGGCGACGCCCCTGACCGAGGCGCTCTCCGTCCGCGCGATGGAGGAACTCGCCGCGGCCCTGCCGGCCGTCGTCCGGCAGGGCGAGGACCTGGCCCTCAGGACCCGCGCGGCCTGGGGCAGCGCGATGGCGGGCCTGGCCCTGGCCAACGCGCGGCTGGGGGCGGCCCACGCGCTGGCCCACCCGCTGGGCGTCTGGTTCGGCGTCCCGCACGGCCTCGCGTGCGGGGTGCTCCTCGCGCCGGTCCTGGAGTTCAACCGGCCGGCGGCGCCCGCCAAGTATGCCGCGATGGAGCGCGTGTTCGGCGGCGACCCGGCGGCGTACGCGCGGCGGCTCCTGGCCGAGTGCGGCCTGCCCGCCAAACTGACCGACTACGGCCTGACGGCCGACGCGCTCGACCCTGTGGCCGAAGAGACGCTGCCGAGCGGCACGCTGAAGGCCAACCCGAGGACCGCGACGAAGGAGGACCTCCTGGGCCTCCTTCGCGCCCTGATCTGACCTGAAGGAGGGACATCATGCCCGCACCCGTCGCCACACGCGAGCAGATCCGCACGTTCGACCGGTTCGCGATCGAGCAACTGGGCATCCCCGGCATCGTCCTCATGGAGAACGCCGGGCGTCAGGTCGCCGACGCGGCCCGCGGGATGATCGTGGGCGAGAATCCGCACGTCCTCGTCCTGGCCGGGCGAGGCGCGAACGGCGGCGACGCCTTCGTGGCCGCGCGGCACCTGGCGATCGACGGCGTCTACGCGAAGATCGTGGTCCTCGCCCGGCGCGACGAGGTCCTGGGCGACGCCGACGCCAACCTGCGCATCCTCGAGGCGATGGACTTCGAGGTCGTGCCCCTTGCCGGGCCGACCGAGCAGGTCCTCGGGGGACTCTCGCCCCTCCTTCGGGCGGCCGACCTCGTCATCGACGGCCTGCTCGGCACCGGCGCCCACGGCGAGGTCCGCGAGCCCTACGCCTCCGTCATCGAGGCCGTCAACGAGGCCGAGCGGCCCGTCCTGGCGATCGACATCCCGAGCGGCCTGGACGCCGACACCGGCCGGCCGCTCGGCCCGGCCATCCTCGCCGCGAAGACCGTGACCATGGCCGCCCTCAAGACCGGCTTCGACGACCCCGACGCGGCCACCTTCACCGGCGAGGTCGTCCTGGCCGACATCGGCGTGCCCTTCATGACGGCGACCGGCTGAGCGGGAGACGCCCGTGGCCGAAGCGAAGCGTCTGCTCATCCTGACCCGCGACCGGGCGAACGCGGCCTTCCGCCAGCGGATCGAGCCGTACCTCGCGTCCCTAGCGGCGCGCGGCATCGCGTGCGAGGTCGTGGAAGTGGCGCGATGCCCGGTCACGCGGCGCGGCCAGATGGCCCAGGCCCGCGCGTTCGACGGCGTCCTGGTGCACCGGAAGACGCTGACCTTCTGGGACGCCCGGGCCCTGCGCGGCGCGCGGCGGCTCGTCTACGACTTCGACGACGCGGTCATGGTCCAGGCCCGCGCGCCCGACCGGCCGCACGCCGGCCGCCTCCGCCGCTTCCGCCGGACGATGGCCCGGGCCGACCTCGTCATCGCCGGCAGCCGCATCCTGGCCGAACATGCCTATGCCGCGGGCGCCCGGCGCGTCGCGATCGTCCCGACGGGCCTCGACGCGTCGCGGCTGCGGCCGAAAGCGACCTGGGCGGCGGCGCCCGGCCGCACGCGCCTCGTCTGGATCGGCAGCGCGAGCACCCTCAGGCAACTGGAGCCGTTCCGGCCGATGTTCGAGGCCCTCGGGCGGGCCGTGCCGGGGCTGGTCCTCCGCGTCATCGCCGACGCGGACCTGCGCGTCGGCGGCCTGGAGGTCGAGAACGTCCGGTGGCGGCTCGAGGACGAGGCGCGGCTCCTGGCGGAGTCGGACGTGGGCATCGCCCCCCTGCCCGACACGCCGTTCACGCGCGGCAAGTGCGGGTTCAAGGTGCTCCAGTACATGGCGGCGGGGCTGCCGGTCGTCGCGAGCCCCGTGGGCGTGAACGCCGACTACGTGCGGCACGGGGAGACGGGCCTCTGGGCGCGGTCGGCCGAGGAGTGGGTCGAGGCGGTGCGGCGGCTCGCCGGGGATGCGGCCCTGCGGGAGCGGATGGGGCGCGAGGGCCGCCGCCGCATCGAGCGGGAGTTCGACTTTGCCGTCCTCGCCCCCGGCGTGTGCGACGCCGTCGCGCAGACGCTCGCCTAGCACTACGACGCAACCTACGCCTCTGCGCGGTGGGTCTCCGTACCCACCGCGCTCGAACCGACCTTCTTAGCTGCGCCAAGGGCCATGGCGCGGCGGGTGCGGAGACCCGCCGCGCCAAGCTGCGTTGTAGTATTAGTGCGGCTGGCGTCACTTTGCGGCGGGGTCGTCCTTGGCGTGCTTGGCGCGGATGGCGCGGGCGCGCTCCTCCAGGCGGTCGGCCTCCTCCGCGCGGTTCATCTTCCGCAGGAGCGCCGCGTAGTTCTCGAGCGTGACGGCCAGGCTCGGATGGTCGGGGCCGAGGCCCTTCTCGTGGGTCGCCAGGGCGCGCCCGAGGAGCGCCTCGGCCTCGGCGAACTTGCCCTGCTCGCACAGGTTCTCGGCCAGGCGCATCAGGGCGAGGACGACGCTGGGGTGGTCGGCCCCGTGGACGCGCTCGTCGATGGCGAGGACGCGCCGGTAGAGCGGCTCGGCCTTGCCGTGGAGGCCCTGGTCGGACCAGAGGGCGGCCTGGGCGCCCAGGGCCGCCGCCACGGCCGGGTGGTAGGCGGGGAAGGCCTTCCGCGCGATCTGGAGGGCCCGCGCAAGCAGCGGC
>Ga0315274_10010757_pt1 | contig 13176 bp, 11 predicted proteins | sample YL17G02_20_MG_FD_203700 | JGI IMG/M metagenome (GOLD analysis project Ga0315274, IMG submission 203700) | Sediment microbial communities from Yellowstone Lake, YNP, Wyoming, USA - YL17G02_20 | ecosystem: Environmental > Aquatic > Freshwater > Lake > Sediment | place: USA: Wyoming | collected... | reverse complement strand
CTGGCCCAAACTCGTCCTGCAGGCCACCCTGGCCGTCGGGATCGGACTCATTCTCATCTCGTTCGGGATGGAAGGAACCTTCAGCCTCCGATTGAGCTTTCCCTTCCTCAAGGAATGGATTCCCTATCTCGGCTGGCTCTACCTGCCCTGGATCGTCTTCGTCCTGGTCGGCTCCTCGAACGCCGTCAACCTGGCCGACGGTCTGGACGGGTTGGCCATCGGATTGACGCTGATCAGCTCGGCCGCCTTGACGGCGCTGACCTATATCGCGGGCCACGCCGTTTTCTCCCAATACCTGGCCATCGCCCGAGTCCCCCGCGCCGCCGAATTGACCGTCTTCGCCGGAGCCCTGACGGGCGCCTGCCTCGGGTTTCTCTGGTTCAATTCCCATCCGGCCCAAATCTTCATGGGCGACGTGGGCGCTCTATCCTTGGGCGCGACCCTGGCCGTCATCGCCATTCTCATCAAGCAGGAATTCCTGCTCTTCTCGGTCGCCGGAGTCTTCATCCTGGAGGCGCTCTCGGTCCTCGCCCAGGTCTCCTATTTCAAGCTGACCAAGGGCAAGCGGATCTTCCGGATGGCGCCCCTCCACCATCACTTCGAGCTGGCCGGCTGGCGGGAGGAAAAGATCGTCGTCCGCTTCTGGATCCTGGCCATCATCTTCGCCCTGTTCAGCTTGGCGACGCTGAAGTTGAGATAAACGGATGGAATTCAAGAACAAGAAGGTCCTGATCGTCGGGTTCGCCAAGACGGGCGAGGCGGCCGCCCGCTTCTTCCTCGACCGGGGCGCCCAAGTCACGGTCAGCGACAAGAAGCGGGAAGACGAGCTGGGCCGGGCGGCCGCCGAGCTGAGGGCGCGGGGAGCCGGATTCGAAACGGGCGGCCACCTGGCGGGCACCTTTCTCGGAGCGGACCTGATCGTCCCCAGCCCGGGCGTCCCCGATATTCCCGAGCTCAAGGCCGCGATGGACAAAGGCGTTCCGATCCTGTCCGAGATCGAGATCGCCTTCCGGTTTCTGAAGGGGACGATCATCGGGATCACGGGATCGAACGGCAAGTCGACGACGACAACCCTGGCCCATCGGATCCTTAAGGACGCGGGGTTCAAGGCACGCCTGGCGGGCAATATCGGGACGCCCCTGATCGGCTTCGTCGAAAGGAGCCGGCCCGCGGACATCTACGTGACGGAGATCTCGAGCTTCCAGCTTGAGCACGCGGCCTCCTTCCGGGCCCGGGTGGCGGCCTTCCTCAACATCTCCCTCAATCATCTCGACCGGCACGCCTCGTTCGAGGACTATTATGAGGCCAAACGAAAGCTCTTCGCGACTCAGACGTCCGATGACACGGCCGTCCTGAACCGGGAAGACGCGCTGTCCTGGGCCCTGGCTAAAGACCTTCCCTCCCGGGTCTTGAGCTTCAGCCGGCGCCGCCGGGTTCGGGCCGGATGCTTCCTCGATCGCGGATGGCTCGTGCTCCGGGACGGGACGGAGCGCCGGCTCATCCGGACCGCCGAGATCCCGATTCCGGGAGGCCACAACCAGGACAACGTCATGGCGGCCGCCCTGATCGGCCACGTCTTCGGCGTCCCGGCCGAGGCGATGCGAGGGACCATCCGAGCCTTCCGGGGCCTCGAACACCGCCTCGAGCCCGTCTTGACCGCGCGCGGGGTCCGCTTCGTCAACGACTCCAAGGCCACCACGGTCGACGCGACGCTCAAGGCCCTTCAATCCTTCCCCGGAAGGATCGTCCTGATCATCGGCGGAAAGGACAAGGGCGGCGACTTCAGGGCGCTTCGCCGAGAGATCCGGGCCCGGGTCCGGTCCTTGATCCTGATCGGCGATTCCAAGGACAAGATCCGGAAAGGGATCGAGGGCGCGGCCCCGATCGTCGAGGCCGGATCGATGAAGGAGGCCGTCGCCCGCGGCTTCGCTGCCGCCCGGCCCGGCGACGTCGTCCTTCTCGCGCCCGCCTGCGCCAGCTTCGACTGGTTCCTGAACTACGAGCAGCGCGGCCGCGTCTTCAAGAGCGCGGTCCGGTCCCTGGAGAGACGCTTGCGAAAGGAGCGTCCTTAGGCCATGGAAACCTTCCGGCCCGGCGGTTTCGATAAAACGCTCTTCATCATCGTCCTGCTCCTGGTCGCCGGGGGAATCGTGATGGTCTTCAGCTCGTCGGGCGTCCTGGCCGGCGAGAAATACCGCCAGCCGTTCTACTTCCTGGCTCAGCAGGCTCTGGGCGCCGCCGTCGGGATCGGTCTGCTGGTGGCCCTGCTCCGGGTCCGCGGTCCTTTCTTCCGGAATCCGGTCGTCGTCTATGGGCTGTTGATCCTGGCCGGTGGGCTTCTGCTCCTCTGTTTTCTCATGCCCAGCGTAGCCGGCGCCCACCGCTGGATCCTCCTCCGCGGGATCCGCTTCCAGCCCTCCGAGCTCGCCAAGATCAGCCTCATCCTCTTCCTGGCCTTCACGCTCGAAAAGAAAAAAGAAACCCTCCATGAAGCCCGCTCCCTCGTCCTTCCCTTGGCCGTGATCGCCGTCTTCACGCTGCTGATCCTGCTCGAACCCGACTATGGGACGGGGCTGCTCGTCTTCCTGAATTGCATCCTGATCCTTTTCGTGAGCGGGGTCGGCCTCAAGCACCTCGGCCTGCTCGGGGCCGCTTCGGCCGTGCTGTTCGGGCTTTACCTCGTCCAGGCCCCCTATCGGGTCGAACGGATTCTGGCCTTTCTCTTTCCCAGCCGGGACCCGCTCGGCGCCGGCTTCCAGATCATTCAATCCAAGCTGGCCGTCGGCTCGGGAGGCCTTGTCGGCGTGAGCATAGGCGAGAGCACCCAAAAACTGTTCTTCCTGCCCTGCGCTCACACGGACTTCATTTACGCCATCCTGGGCGAGGAGACGGGGCTCATCGGGACGCTGGCCGTCTTGGCCCTGTTCGGCCTCCTCATCTGGCGCGGGATCGTCATCTTCTCGCGGGCCCCCGGACCGGCCGCCCAGCTGACCGTTCTCGGACTCATCCTCATGATCGGAACGCAAGCCCTCCTCAACATCACGATCGTCCTGGGGATCGGCCCGGCCAAGGGAATCCCCCTGCCGCTCATGAGTTTCGGCCGCTCCTCCCTGGTCATGACCCTGGCCTCGCTCGGGATCATCCTCAACATCTCCCAGCGCAAGGGCAAGAAGGATCCCTATCAGCCATGATACAAAGGGGGGTCGTCATCAGCGGCGGAGGGACGGGAGGGCATCTCTTCCCCGCCCTGGCCGTGGCCCGCAGGATCAGAGAGCTCCGCCCGGGGCTGCCGATCGTTTTCGTAGGCAGCCGGCGCCGGATCGAATCCGGCATCCTGAAGGACACGGGCTTCGAGTTCGTCGCGATCAGGATCGAAGGCCTCCTGGGCCGAGGCTGGAAGAGCCTGCGCTCCCTTGTCCAACTTCCCGTCTCGATGGTCCAGGCCCTCGTCCTGCTGGCCCGGAGGCGGCCCCGGCTCGTCATCGGGGCGGGCGGATACAGCTCCGGACCGGTCGTCCTGCTGGCCGCCCTCCTCCGGATTCCGACCCTTATCCTGGAGCAAAACGTCCGGCCCGGGTTCACGAACCGCCTTCTCCGGCCCTGGGTTCGAAAAGCGGCCGTCGCCTTCGAGGAATCGCTCCCCTACTTCAAGGGCAAGGCCGTCGTCCTGGGGAATCCCGTCCGCGCCGAGTTCGAGAACCTCTCCGCCGCGCGGACCGACGGTCCTTTCACGTTGCTCATCTTCGGGGGAAGCCAGGGATCCGCCTTCCTTAACGAGACCGTCGCCGCCGCCCTGCCCCTTCTGGCCGCCCGGAAAGACAGCCTTCGCATCATTCACCAGACCGGCGACGGAGATCTCGCCCGTATCCGCGAACGCTACCAAGAGCTGGGATTCAAGGACGCCGGCGTCGCGCCCTTTTTCACCGATATGCCCGAGCGCTTCCGCCGGGCCGACCTCATCGTCAGCCGGGCCGGGGCCACGACTTGCGCCGAGCTCATCGCGGCCGGCCGGGCCGCCGTCCTCGTCCCGTTCGCCGGGGCGGCGGAAGGCCACCAGCTCGGCAACGCGCGGGCCCTGGAGAAAGCGGGCGCCGCGGTCGTTCTCGAGGAAAAAAATTGCACGGCCGCGGTCTTGGCCGAGACCATCCTCGGACTGACCGGGGACAGGGGCGCGATCGCGGCCGTCGAGTCGAAGCTCGCCGCCCTCCGGCGACCGGGCGCCGCGGACCGGATCGCCCGGCTCTGCCTGGATTTGATGGACCGGACCGACGGGGAGGATTGACGTGGTCAAGCAAAGTTATCGAAAGCTCAAGCGGATCCACATGGTCGGAATCGGCGGAACGGGCATGAACGGCATCGCCGAGGTCCTCCTGAACCTCGACTACGCGATCAGCGGATCGGACATCCAGGAGAACGAAGCGACCCGCCGCCTGGCCAAGCTGGGCGCGACCGTCCACATCGGCCACCGGGCCGAATCCGTCCGGGGAGCCGACGTCGCCGTCATCTCCTCGGCCATCCGCGAGGACAACGTCGAAGTCCAGGAAGCCAAGGCCCTTAAAATCCCCGTCATCCCCCGGGCCGAGATGCTGGCCGAGCTGATGAGGATGAAATACGGGATCGCGGTCGCCGGCTCCCACGGGAAGACCTCGACGACCTCCATGATCGCCCAGGTCCTCGAGGCGGGCGGTTTCGACCCGACCATCATCGTCGGCGGCCGGCTCAACACGATCGGCGCCAACGCCAAGCTCGGGGGGGGCGATTTCATCGTCGCTGAGGCCGATGAGAGCGACCGCTCGTTTCTCTACCTGTCTCCGCACATCGCCGTCCTGACCAACATCGACGAGGAGCACCTCGACCAGTACAAGGATATCGAGGAGATTCAACAGACCTTCGTCAATTTCGCCAACAAGGTCCCCTTCTACTGTCCGGTCGTCATCTGCCTGGACGACCCGAATCTCCAGAGCCTCATCCCCCGAATTGAGCGGAAAATCATCAGCTACGGGTTCTCGGCCCAGGCCGATTTCTTCGCCCGCGACCACGCCTTCGACCGGTTCACGAGCCACTCGTCGCTCTACCACCAGGGCCGGAAGCTGGGGACGCTCCGCCTCAGCGTCCCCGGCAAGCACAACATCCTCAACGCCATGGCCGCGGCCGCCGTTGGCCTGGACATCGACATCCCCCTCGACGTCATCCTCAAGGCCCTCGAGTTCTACACGGGAACGGGGCGCCGCTTCGAGCTCAAGAAGGAGATCGGAGAAACCATGATCATCGAGGACTACGCCCACCATCCGACCGAGATCCGGGCGACCCTCGAGGCGGCCAAACGAGGCTGGCCGCGCCGGGTGGTGGCCGTCTTCCAGCCCCACCGCTTCACCCGGGTCGCGGCCCTGATGACCCAGTTCGCGACGGCCTTCAACCAGGCCGACGTCGTCGTCATGACCGAGATTTATTCGGCCGGCGAGGACCCCATCCCGGGCGTGACCGGCAAGGCCCTGTATGAAGAGACGCGCCGGCTGGGACACCGCGATGTCCGGTTCGAGGCCGACCTCAAACGACTCCCGGAGCTGGTGGCCGGGATCGCCGAGCCCAAGGACATCATTCTTATCATGGGGGCGGGCAACATCAGCCAGATCATTCCCGGCCTGATCGAGCGTTTGGAGGCGCGAGGATAGCAGGATGAACGCGACGGCTCCTCATCCGATCACTCGTTGGGAGGACGCCCTCCGCGTCGGCCCCTCCCACTTCCAGCGGGGCGAAGTCCGGGGCCGGGTCAAGAGAGCCCAGCGCCGGATCCTGCTCCGGCCCAAACACGTCGCGCTCTCGGTCTTGGCCGTGTCGGCCGTCCTGTTCGGGCTGAGCCGGGCCTATCTGTCCTTGATCGGCTGGAGCGTTTTCACAACCCAGACCGTCCTCCTCGACTGCCGGGCCGAATCCGCCCGGCTGGAGCTCGAGGCGGCCTTGGCCGACTGCCGATTGGGAAACCTCCTTCTCCTCGACATCGCCCGCCTCAAGGAGGCGCTCGAGCGGCACCGCTGGGTCCGGGAGGCCGTCATCCGCAAGGACTTCCCCTCGACGCTGAGGATCGAGATCCGCGAGCGCCGCCCGGCCGCCCTTCTCGACTCGGCGGGCGGGCTGCGGCTCATCGACCGGGACGGCGTCATCCTCGAAGACGCGGCCCCGCCGGACCGGACGGACTTGCCCTTCTTCCGGGACGACGGCGGATTTCAGACGAACGCCGCGGAAAAGCTCGAGCTGGCCTGGTCCTGCCTCGACAGCCTCGGACCGGACGAGCGGGAGCGGGTCGAGAGCCTGGACCTCTCCGAGTTCGGAAAAGTCGTCCTCACCCTCAAGGGGAACCCGACCCGCCTCATCCTGGGAGCGGACCGGTTCCGGGAAAAGCTCGCGCGCTATCTGGAGGCCGAGGCTTGGCTGAAAATCGAGCTCGGAGAGCTCGAGTATGTGGACCTGCGTCTTTTCGAGGACCTCATGACCGTGAGGCAGGTCCCCGTCATCCAGGAGACGCCGGCGGCGGCGATTCTCCCCACTTCCTCGAAGGAGGCCGATTGATGCCTAAGAACAATTATCTGTTCGGAATCGACATCGGGACCCGGAAGGTCGCCGCCGTCATCGCCGAGATCACCGAGGACCGCAAGCTCGAGGTCATCGGGATCGGGACCGCCGAGTCGCGCGGGCTCCGCAAGGGGGTCGTCGTCAACCTCGAGGCGACCACGGCCGCCGTCAAAAAAGCCCAGGAAGAGGCCGAGCTGATGGCCGGGGTCGAGATGGACTCCGCCTTCATCGGGATTTCGGGGGCCCACATCAAGAGCTTCAACAGCCGGGGGGTCGTCGCCGTTTCGGGCAAAAACCGGGTCATCACCCGGGAGGACATCCGCCGCGTCATCGATCAATCCAAGGCCGTCTCCATCCCGCCCGACCGGGAGATCATCCACATCATCCCCCAGGAGTTCGTCGTCGACGAGCAGGACGGCATCAAGGACCCGCTGGGCATGAGCGGGATCAAGCTCGAGGTCAACGTCCACATCGTAACCTCGGCCATCACCTCGGTCCAGAACCTGCGCAGCTCGCTCGAGCGGGCCGAGGTCGACGTCCAGCAGATCATCCTCAACCAGATCGCCACCGCCGCCGCCGTCCTGACCCACGACGAGCGCGAGCTCGGCGTCGGGCTGATCGACATCGGGGCCGGTACGACCGAGGTCGCCATCTTCGAGCGCGGCAGCCTCTGGTACACGTCGATCATCCCGATCGGCGGCGACAACTTCACCAACGACATCGCGGTCGGGCTGCGGACGCCCATTCCCGAGGCCGAAAAGATCAAGAAGAAGTTCGGCTGCGTCGCTTCGCCCACCCTGGACGAGCAGGAGACGATCGACGTCCCGGCCGTCGGGCGCGGCCGCAAGCCGCGCGTCCTGTCCCGCCAGCTCCTGGCCGACATCATCCAGCCCCGGGCCGAGGAGATCTTCCGGCTCGTCGACAACGACATCAAGCGGATGGGCTACGAGAAGTCCCTCAACTCGGGGATCGTCCTGACCGGCGGCACGGCCCTGCTGGAGGGTCTCGAGGAGGTCGCCGAGGAAATCTTCGACCTCCCGGTCCGGCGCGGCGACCCGAGCGGGGTCAGCGGGCTCATGGACCGGGTCAGCACGCCCGACTACGCGACGGCCGTCGGGCTGATCATCACCGGCTTCAGCCAATGGCAGGATAAGGGCCTGTCCAAGGATCGCAAGAAAGGCGCCTGGACCAGGATCAAAAACTGGTTCAAAGAGGCATAAGGAGGCAACCATGACCGACACGATCACGAAACTCAAATTTCAACTCGTCGACGAGAACCTCGCGGCCAAAATCCGGGTCATCGGCATCGGAGGCGGCGGGGGGAACGCCGTCAACCGGATGATCGAGGCCGGGATCAAGGGCGTGGAATTCATCGCCGTCAACACGGACCTGCAGGCCCTCCAGTCAAACCGGGCGGACAAGAAGGTCCAGATCGGGGCCAAGCTGACCAAGGGCCTCGGCTCGGGCGGCCGCCCCGAGATCGGCCGGCAGGCGGCCATGGAGGACACCGAGCTTCTGATCGAGATCCTCCACGGATCGGACATGGTGTTCCTGACGACGGGCCTGGGCGGCGGGACCGGGACCGGCGCGACGCCCATCCTGGCCAACCTGGCCGCCGAGATGGATATCCTGGCCATCGCCATCGTGACGCTTCCCTTCGAGTTCGAGGGCAAGATCCGGGCCCGCCAGGCCGAGGCCGGACTGGGAGAGCTCAAGTCGGCCGTCGATACGGTCATCTCCATCCCCAACGAGCGGCTCCTCCAGACGGTCAACCTCAACACCTCGATCCAGGACGCCTTTAAAATGGCCGACGACATCCTCCGCCAGGCGGTCCAGGGGATCTCGGACCTGATCACCAAACCGGGGCTGATCAACCTCGACTTCGCCGACGTCAAATCGGTCATGAAGGGGATGGGCATGGCCTTCCTGGGGACGGGGATCGCCTCGGGCGAGAACCGGGCCGTCGACGCCGCCCAGAAGGCCATCTCCTCGCCGCTCCTCATCGACACCTCGATCGAAGGCGCCCGGGGCATTCTGATCAACATCACCGGCGGCAAGGACCTCGCCCTGAGCGAGGTCTCCAAAGCCGCCGAGCTTATCCACGGCCTGGCCCACGCCGACGCCAACATCATCTTCGGGACGGTCATCGACGAGACCATGAAGGACCTGACCAAGGTCACCGTCATCGCGACCGGGTTCGAGACGGCCCGGGCCGTCGAGGACGAGGCGGAGGAGGACTTCCGGCCGGCGGCCGCGCCGACGCCGCCGCCCTTCCCGGTCAGGAGGGAGACGCCTCCCTACCTCTTCGAGCCGAGGGGCAGCGCGCCGGCCTGGACGCCTCCGGCCTGGGAAAACCAGTTCGAGCGCTACGAAACGCCCGCATTCATCCGCCGGTCCCGGCAGACGGCCCTCCGGAAGAATCCGTCATGACCCGGGCCGACCTCGTCATCCGGGACTGCGCCGAGCTCCTCACCTGCCGCGGCCCTCTGCCCAAGCGGAAGGACGCGCTCCGCGACTGCGGCTCCATCGAGAATGGCTGGATCGCATCCCTCCAGGGCCGGATCGTGTTCGCAGGCAGCGAGCCGGAATTCCGGAACGAGGTCGTCGCCGGGGACGAGACCGAATGGATCGACGGGCGGAATCTCATCGCCCTGCCCGGATTCGTGGACAGCCACACCCACCTTCCCTTCGCGGGCGACCGGGTTCATGAGTTCGGGCTGCGCCTCCAAGGCTGGACTTACACTCAGCTCGCCGAGCAAGGGATGGGAATCCGGACGACGGTCGCGGCGACCCGGGCCGTCTCGCGCGACGAGCTGGCCGGCCTCTGCCTCAAGCGCCTCGACCGGATGCTCCTCCAGGGGGCGACGACCGTCGAGGCCAAGAGCGGCTACGGACTCAACTTCGACGATGAAATCAAGCAGCTCGAAGTCCTGGCCGAGGTCAACCGCCTCCATCCGATCGACGTCGTTCCGACCTTCATGGGCGCCCACGACATCCCGGCCGAGTACCGGGACCGGACGGACGCCTATCTCGATTTTCTGATCGACCGGCTCATGCCGGCCGTCCAGGTGCGTCGGCTGGCCGATTTCTTCGACGTCTTCTGCGAGCGGGGCGTCTTCAGCCTTGAGGAAACGCGCCGCTTGGTCGAGGCCGCCCAGCGGGCCGGGTTCGGAATTAAAATTCACAGCGACGAATTCACGGCCCTGGGAGCGACCGAGCTCGCGGCCGAAGTCGGGGCAGTCTCGGCCGAGCATCTTATCGAGATCACGCCGGACGGAATTCGCGCCTTGGCGGGCAGTCCAACCGTCGCCCTTCTCCTGCCGGGAGTTCCTTTCTTCCTGATGCTCGACAAGCGGCCTCCGGCCCGCGACCTGATCGACGCCGGGGCCGCCCTCGCCCTGGGCTCCGATTTCAACCCCGGAAGCTCCATGGTCAGCTCGATGCTCTTCATCCTCCAGCTCGGCGTGTTCACGCTGCGGCTGACGGTCGAGGAGGCCATCAACGCCTGCACGGCCAACGCCGCCTGCGCCGTCGGCCGCCAGGCCGAAATCGGCAGCCTCGAACCGGGAAAGAAAATGGACGTCATCCTGTGCGAGGTTCCGAGCCGCGCCCATCTCGTTTACGAGCTCGGTCCGAATCCGGTCCGCCACGTCGTCAAGAACGGACGCCTGGTCGTCCGGGACGGCCGCCGGGTCTGAGGTCTCAGGATCGCTTCATCCCGTTTTCAAAGCCCTCTTCCGGAGATCACATCCTCCGTTCCGTGGTTCGTGCAACGACTTGCGACTGAGAGGCCGCCTCCAGCCGGTCCGCTCCAGTCGCTTGTTCGGGGGCAGAATTCCTCCTACAACGCTAGTGTTACCGCGATGCCAGCGTGGATGGAGGCTCAGGAATCTCAAGCAGCTCAAATAAAACGGTGTCGACATACCTCTTGATCCTGATGACCTCCGCTCTCGTGGTTTCGAGATGAGTCGCCAGCGATGCCCTGTTGTACGTCGCACGCAAGAGTTCGCCTGCAAGCCCTTCTACAACGCCGATCGTCTTCTCCGCTACCGCGGTCTGCGTCTTGTTGCGGCCGCGGCACAACAGAACAAAACGGGTTTTCTGCCTCATCGTAGGCTGGGTTTGACCATTCTCGTACTTGAAGCCTGGTTGCTTTGCAACCTCAGCGTCTGGTGCGAGATGATCAAGTGTCTCGCGGAGAGCCTCACGGAACTCGGAAGCCGTTCCCCTATACGAAAGCCTCTCCTTGTCTCGTAGATCGCGTATCCCTTGTCGATATGAAGCTGCGGCGGTTGGCAGCAAGGCCTCGAGGGTCGCTACCAACCCAGTCTCAGCGGGTACCAAGTCCGAGAGCCCATGCCCGCCGTCGTCGGTGGTTCGGACCAGGCTTTGTACGCTCAACTCGCGGAGCCTCGCCGCCAAGGTCTTGATAAGCTTGAGGTACGTCCTGCGCTGGTTGTTCGCGTGCGCTAGGCGGACCAGTTCCTGCCACGCTTGATCCTGCTTGCAGAGGTTCTGGTGTTCACCGAGGATATCGACAAGACGAGGCCTTACATCGTTGAAGTAGCTAGTGGCGAGGGCGATCGCGGTCGATTTCGTCTCTCGGTCGTTGACATTCACGGAGGAACGGCTCTTTAGCCGATTCTGAAAGGCGCCGAGTGCCACTAGCAGCTCTTGAACCACGGCCGTACCTATGATCGTTTGGTCTTGACGCGCTTGCCCTTTGGATGCTTCGTTCGTTTGGCTGAGGTCGGTGCTTTCGAAGCGCCCCTAGGCATGCTGTGAGCGACTAGATTATGCCCGACCGCGTTGAGCTTGAACTCTCCGTCCCCAACAAGGTCAAAGTAACCAGCGTTCTTCGCATTTTGCAGCGTACCTCGCACTTGTCGGGGAAGGGGAAACGATGCGATCTTGAACTGCGCCTCAATATCCTTCTGATCGATCGTATCCTTGTGTTGGTCTTGCGGTGCGAGATTCGCGAGGTAGTACGCTACGACAGCAGCCATCTCATTAGCGGATCGCGGACGCTTCTGTTCCCGGAACTCCTCGATGTGTATCGTCGGCACCGTTCCACCGGCTGCTGGAGGCGCAGGTGGGGTCGAACCCGCTCCGCCACCAACGGCTGGCACTTGCGGAAGCGTAAGATCTAGGCGCCTCGTAACGTACTGGAGAACACTCGCCCTGGCTTTCTCCGAAAGCGGCGCGAGAGCAGCTAGCACGACTTTGATTGCCTCAATTTCGTGGTCGACTGGTTCGCTCATGGCCTTTCCCTCCCGATTCAGGATTGTACGCCGAACGGCGAGCGTTACTGGCAGGCGGGGGAATTGCCCCCGCCTGTCCAGTGCACGCAATGTTAGCCCGCTTTATTCATGGCGTTACTACCTTGCTTAGTACAACCACATACTTAGTAGCAGAACCCATTTTAGCGGTTTTATGCGCCCATAGATTAATCAGTAATGGTATTGGAGTTTGGGGTATATCTCTCAGATAATTTATAGGTGCATATTTCCAACTGGTAAAAGGTGTACCAAATGGTGGCGTTTTTAAACCTGTGCTACTTTGAAAATACACGCTTTTTTGGCTCCACACAAATGAATGTGTAGTGGACCATGCAGTTGAAAAGCCAAATGTTTTACTACTCTTAACACCCGACGAGGAAGCTGGATAAACGGTGTAATTCCAGTTATTAGCGGAAGAATTTCCCCATTGACTGTATTCAATATCAATTTCGTTCGTTCCGTCATACTGCCACCCTTTGTAAATGAAGAAGCCAAAAACAGCTGATGGAGGTAGGGTGCCTAAACTGGAATATACTTGAACATAATATGTTCCAAATGAGCGGGTGTAAGGCGTTGAAATCTCTGCGCCTTTCCATACATTCCCGACTTTTACAAGCGTAAGAACTAATCGCCCAGAGGAATCTTTTGTTACGTTGCATGGGTCAAAAACAAACCCAGGCATCGCATCGCTAGAACCTGCCCAATTTGATATTTTCCAATTAATCCCAGACCATGTAATCGTTGTTGCATACGCCGCTGACACTGGCTTAAGAGAAAGCAACAAAAGTGTAAGGATTAGTACCGTGACCAGAATACTTAGGATATTTTTCATGTTTACCTTCCTTTCTTGTATGTAATCAGAATCATTTTTGGGGTGCGATATTTCATAGGATGTTTCATCAGAATCGTTTCACCTAGTGGCAATAAGGTCTGTTCCGTACGGCGGCTGTAATGGCGGGACCTCAGCGCTTCGCGAAGACGATCGAGCAGCTTTGGAGGCAGTCGGGAATACACAGCTTTCTGCTCCGCGACGAAGCCGGCTTCCTCTCGTGTTAGTATGTATTCCCCCCCTACCATGATTAGAGATTATCACCCTGGTTAAACAGATGTCAAGGGACCAACGCTGACATCAGCCGCGTGCGCGCGGACAACCTTAGGCTGCGGCTTGCGCATCCTCCAAAAGGATTCATGGGGCAGAGGACCGTCCGCTCAATGCGCCGGTTGGCCGATCGTTTTAGCGGCGGGCCGCCAGTTCAAAGATAGCTTACGACCAGTAGCGGCACAATCTCTTAAATACAGATTAATTAATGTCTGATAAGGAACACCA
>Ga0315274_10010756_pt1 | contig 13177 bp, 6 predicted proteins | sample YL17G02_20_MG_FD_203700 | JGI IMG/M metagenome (GOLD analysis project Ga0315274, IMG submission 203700) | Sediment microbial communities from Yellowstone Lake, YNP, Wyoming, USA - YL17G02_20 | ecosystem: Environmental > Aquatic > Freshwater > Lake > Sediment | place: USA: Wyoming | collected... | reverse complement strand
ATCCAGTACGGGGCCTCGATCGGGGCGGGCGCTATCATCCTGCCCGGCGTCACGGTAGGGCGCATGGCGATGGTCGGCGCAGGGGCCGTGGTGACCAAAGATGTCGAGGCGCACGGTCTGGTGGTGGGCAACCCGGCCAGACTGATCGGCTACGTGTGTGACTGTGGCCACCGTCTGAAGCCCGCGAGTGGCAGCGCAGTCGTCGGCGTCGGTAAGGCCGCGCGGTGCTTTGTGTGCCCCTCGTGTGGGCGCGAGTACGGACTATAGCTATCACCAGGAGCCAGTGCATGGCAATCAAGTTCGGGACTGACGGCTGGCGCGCAGTCATCAGCGACGAGTTCACGTTCTCCAACCTGCGGCGCGTCGCCCAGGCCATCGCCGACTACTTACTGGAGACCCGCGGCGAATCGGCAGCCCCAGTGGTGGTCGGGTTCGACACGCGCTTTCTCAGCGACCGCTACGCCCTGGAACTGGCCCGCGTGCTTGCCGACGCGGGTCTGCCCGTCTATTTGAGCAGAGCCGACTGCCCCACGCCGGCGTTGGCCTACGCCATCTGGCATTTCAAGGCGCTGGGCGGCGTGATGATCACGGCCAGCCACAACCCACCGCGCTACAATGGAGTCAAGTTCAAGGGGCCCCACGGCGGGCCGGGACTGCCCGGTGAAACGCGGCGCATCGAGGAGATCCTGGAGCGCAACGCGACAGCTCTGCCCGCGACGAATGGCGTGCCGCTCACGAATCCGGACCAGGACTATCCTGGAGTGATGCGTTTCGACCCGATGCCAGCCTATCTGGCCCACATCCGCACGCTGGTTGATTTCGAGGCCATCTCTCGCTCGGGACTGCACGTGGTAGTGGACCCCATGTATGGGGCAGGTCGTGGCTACATTGCCGCCTTTCTGCGCGAGGCCGGGTGCGAAGTCACGCAATTGCATGGGGAGATGAACCCCGGTTTCGGGGGCATCCACCCGGAGCCCATCGCACGCAATCTGGGAGACCTGATGACCACCATGCGCAGCGGGCGCTTCGACCTCGGTCTGGCCACCGACGGTGACGCCGACCGCATCGGGGCCGTGGACGCCCAGGGCGAATTCGTCGACCCGCATCGCATCTTCGCGCTCGTCCTGCGCCATTTAATCGAGGAGCGGCACTGGAGCGGAGCCGTGGTCAAGACCGTCTCTACGACGCAGTTGCTCAACCTGCTAGCGCAGCACTATGGCCTGGCCCTGCACGAAACTCCCGTGGGGTTCAACCACATCTGCGACTGGATGCTCAAGGACGACGTGCTGATCGGCGGAGAGGAGAGCGGCGGCATCACCATCAAGGGGCACGTGCCGGATGGCGACGGGATTCTGATGGGGTTGTTGCTGGCCGAATTGCTGGCCTATCAGCGCAAACCGCTGGACGCGATTATTGCTGAGCTGATGCAGGAGTTCGGCGAGTTCCACTATGGACGGAAGGACGTGCATACTCAAGCCTTCGACAAGAAACAACTCACCCAGCGGCTGCTCAAGGAAGCTCCAGAGCGCATCCTGCAGCATAAGGTTGTGCGCATCAATAATAGCGATGGGATCAAGTACCTGCTGGAGGACGATAGCTGGCTGCTGATCCGGCCTTCCGGAACGGAGCCGTTGTTGCGCATCTATGCCGAAGCGCACAATCGCCAGGAGGTGCAGCAACTGCTGGCGGCTGGAGCGGGTCTAGCGCACATCTCAGCATAGAGAGTTGTCGTGGGCTGGTCAGCGGCCCCCACCGTGGCGAGGAACGTACGGATGTCTGGATTCACTCATCTTCATGTGCATACCGAATACTCGCTCCTGGACGGCATGTGCAAGATCGAGGAGATCGTGCCACGCGCCAAGGAGCTGGGCATGGAGGCCCTGGCCATTACTGACCACGGCGTGATGTATGGCGCGCTCGAGTTCTACAGGACCGCGCTGCGCCACGGCATCAAACCGCTCATCGGGTGCGAGGTCTATGTTGCACCCGAGGACCGCTTTGCGCACAGCCCTCGTGCCAGCTCTCATCCCTCCCACCTGGTACTGCTGGCGCGCAACGAAACCGGCTACAAGAACCTGATTCAGTTGACCACGAAAGCCCACCTGGAGGGCTTTTACTACAAACCGCGCGTGGACAAAGAGCTGCTACGGCAATGCGGCGAGGGGCTGACGGCACTCAGTGCCTGCGGCTCGGGCGAGGTCCCGCGCCTGATCCAGAACAAGCAGATGGATGCAGCACGCGCGACCGCGCGTTGGTACAAGGACACGTTCGGCCCTCACTACTACCTGGAGCTGCAGCGCCACGTGGCCTTGCCAGAGCTGGAGGTGGCCAACCAGGGGCTGATCGCGCTGGGTCGCGAGCTGGACATCGAACTCGTGGCCACCAACGACCTGCACTACATCTACCGCGAGGATGCCACCGCACAGGAAGTGTTGCTCTGCATCCAGACCGGTACGACGATGGATGACCCCAAGCGCATGCGCATGGGCGGCGACGACTTTTACCTGAAAAGCGGGCAGGAGATGATGACCCTGTTTGCCGATGTGCCGGCCGCCGTGCGCAACACGGAGCGTGTGGCCGCAGATTGCGCGTTTGATCTCAAGAACGAAGGGTTCCACCTGCCGCATTTTGAGGTGCCGCAGGGATACACGGCCCAGGCCTACCTGGCCGCACTGTGCAAAGAGGGCATGCAGCGGCGCTATGCCAACATCACCACTGAGTTGCAGGCGCGCCTGGAGCACGAGCTCAGAATCATCCACGAGATGGGGTTTGACGTCTATTTCCTGATCGTGTGGGACCTGATCCGCTACGCCAAGAGCAAGGACATCTGGTGGAATGTGCGCGGCTCGGCCGCGGGCAGCATCGTGGCCTACTCGCTAGGCCTGACCAACCTCGAACCGCTGAGCAGCGGACTGATCTTTGAGCGCTTTCTCAACCCCGGCCGCGTCACGATGCCCGACATCGACCTGGACTTCCCCGATGACCGTCGCGCCGAGATGATCGAATACGCCATCCAGCAGTATGGAAACGACCGGGTGGCGCAGATTATCACTTTTGGGACGTTGGCCGCGCGCGCCGCCATCCGCGACGTGGGGCGCGCGCTGGGGTTGCCACCGGGGGAGGTGGACCGCCTGGCCAAGTGCGTTCCCCTGGGACCCAAGGTCAAGCTCAAGGACGCTCTGGAGTCATCGCAGGAGCTGCGTTCGGCCTACGAACAGGACGACTATATCCGCGACCTGATTGACAAGGCCCTGCGCCTGGAAGGGGTCTCGCGGCACGCCTCCACGCACGCGGCCGGCGTGGTGATTGCCGACAAGCCGCTGACAGAGTACGTGCCGGTGCAGCGCATGCCCAAGGCCATTCGCCCCGGCGGGACGGGCGCCGGCCCGAACGGGGTGGAAGAGCAGATCACGCAGTATTCGATGGGCGTGCTGGAAGACATCGGCCTGCTCAAGATCGACTTTCTGGGGCTGGCAACGCTGACGATCATGCGTCGCGCCGTGGACCTGATCAACGCGCGCCACGGGACGTCGTTGCATCTGGATAACATCCCCTACGACGAGCCGGCGGTCTACGAGTTGCTCTCGACGGGCAACGTCTCGGGATTGTTCCAGGTGGAAAGCGCGGGCATGCGGCGCGTGCTGCAAGACCTGCAGCCATCCAGCTTTGAGGACGTGGTGGCCCTGATCTCCTTGTATCGACCGGGCCCCATGCAGTTCATCAACAGCTACGTCGCCCGCAAGCATGGCCGGGAGGAAGTCCAATATATCCATCCGAGCCTGGAGCCGATTCTGCGCGAGACGTATGGCATCATCGTGTACCAGGAACAGCTCATTCGCGTGGCGCGCGACATTGCCGGCTACACCGACGCCGAAGCGGATCTGATGCGCCGTGCGGTGGGCAAGAAAAAGGAAAAGGAGCTCAAAGAGCAGCACGACAAGTTCGTGCATGGCGCCGTGGAGCGGGGCATGCCGCAGGACAAGGCGGAGGAGATCTTTTCCGCCATCGAGTTTTTCGCCAACTATGGCTTTAACAAAGCCCACGCCGCTTCGTACGCCGTAATCACCGGCCAGACGGCCTACCTGAAGGCGCACTACCCGGTGGAGTACATGACCGCTCTGCTGTGTGTGGAGCGTCACAATCCCGAGAAGATCGGTGCGCTTGTGGGTGAGTGCCGTCGGCTGGGAATCCAGATACTGCCGCCGGACGTGTCTCACAGCGAGATCGACTTTACCATCGAGGACCTGACTCAGCCTGCGCAAGGGATGGCGTTCGCACCGGCGTCGGACCAGGACAACACAGGCGCAACAGAAGGGGCCGGGCTGCATGCCGGGACGGAGACGCCGCCCTTTGTCTCGCGGAGCGAGACGCAAGCGGCCTCGGCCATTCGCTTTGGGTTGGGAGCGATCAAGAACGTGGGCGAGGGCGCGCTGCAGATCATCCTGCAGGCACGCGCGGAAGGCGGCCCCTTTGCCGGGGTGGCAGATTTCTCACGCAGGGTGGACCTGCGCCAAGTCAACAAGCGCGCGCTGGAGTGCCTGATCAAGGCCGGGGCGCTGGATGCCTTTGCCGAGCGGCCCAAGCTGCTGGCCATCATGGACCGCATGTTGGGTCTGAGCAGCATGCACCACGAGGCCAAGGCGATCGGGCAGTTGACTTTTGACGCTTTGCAGCTCGATGGCTCGCAGGATACTGAACTGGTTTCCGACATGCTCTACGTCCCGCCTGTCTCGCAGAAGGACGTTCTGGCGTGGGAGAAAGAGCTGCTGGGCACCTATACCTCCGAGCACCCGCTGCAGCGTCTGGCGCAAGATGCCTCCCGGGGCCTGACACCCTTGGACCAGATTGATGACTCGCTGGTGGGACACAAGGTGACCATCGGCGGCATGGTGATCCGGACGCGCACGATCACGACGCACAAAGGCGCCGAGATGGCCTTTGTGGAGCTGGAAGATCTGACCGACAGCGTGGACGTGGTGGTGTTCCCCAAGACGTACAAGGAGTGCAAGGACCTGCTCGGCGAGGATCGGCTGGTGGTGGTGCAGGGCAGAGCCGATACGCGCGATGGTTCGGTGCAGGTCATCGCCGACACCGTGGAAGACTGTGCGCTGAGCGACGCGGGAAACGCGCCATACCGCCCTCGCGTGGCGCCCCGTTCGGGCCGCACGCCCAATGGGGCGGGACAGCCTTCGGCGCTCGCGACCAACGGCGCGCAGACGGGGCCGCACCGTCCCGCGCAGACGGGGCCGCACCGTCCCGCGCAGACGGGGGCTGGCCGCACGCCGCCACAGGTGCGTCTGATTGAGATCAATCTGCACTGCAGCGGCAACCGCGAGGCGGATACGCGCCTGATGCAAAGGGTATACGAGATGCTGACGCAGCACCCGGGGGCCGATCGTTTCTGCTTTCACGTCATCAGCGACGTGGGCCGCGTGCAGCTCGAGTTCCCCAACGTGACGACGCACCTGGAACCCGAGTTGGAGGACCTGCTGCAGTCGGCGCTGGGGGAGAATGCTGTGCGCGTACAGTGGGTGGAGGCCTGAGATGCTTCGCCTGACGAGTACGGCTCGGCATGACAGGGGAGTAGGCATGACGCGAGCCAAGCTCTGGGTTTTGCTGGCTTTGGTCGTCGCGCTGACGAGCAGCGTACTCTTGCCGCCGCGAGCGGTGGGGGCCCCGGAGGCGGTCACCTGGGAGCAGACCCCCGGGCCAACCGGTGGCAAGGTCAACGTGTTGTTGATCGATGGCCGCAACCCAAGCATCCTCTATGCCGGTACGGACGGCGGCGTGTTCACCAGCCGGGATGGCGGGGCGACGTGGCAGAACTTGAGCACGGGGCTGCCTGGGGCGTCGCAGGTGAACGCGCTGATCATCGATCCACTGGCCTCGCACATCCTGTACGCAGGCACGAACTCGGGGGTGTATCGTAGTTCGAACGGCGGGCACAGTTGGTCGCGCGCCGGCGTGACCCTGACGGGCAGGCTGGTGCTTTCGCTGGCCATGGACCCCTCGAACAGCTCGGTCCTGTATGCCGGAACAGACCGTGAGGTATTCAAAAGCACAGACGGGGGGACCGAGTGGAGCCTGAGCAGCGCGGGGCTGTTAGAGACGAGCATCTGGTCCCTGGTGGTGGACTATGTGGATCCAGGCACCCTGTACGCGGGGACGGACGATGGTGTGTTCCAGAGCGCGAACGGGGGGCAGCGCTGGCAACGCAAGAGCGAAGGCATGCCTGACAAGCTGCGGGTGCAGGTTCTGGTGATGGATCCGCACATCCCGGGTATTCTTTGCGCGGCGACAGAGAAGGGCGTGTATCGCACGTCGGACCCAGCAGGCACCTGGCAGGCCTTCCTGGAGGGGATTGGCGAGAACATCGTACATGATTTGGTCACTGATCCCAGCAATGCCAGCACTCTCTACGCTGCGGTGGGCACCGATGGCGTCAGCCGTAGCATCAACGGCGGCAAGAGCTGGGAATCGACGGGGGGCATGCACGAACTGGTGCTGACACTGGCCATCAACCCGGCCCGTCCGCAGGTGATCTATGCCGGCACCGGTCGAGGGGTGTATTCCAGCAGCAACGCGGGCCAAAGTTGGGAGCCCAGAAACGAAGGGTTGGTCAACGCGAACGTGTTACTGTTTGCGATGCTACCGCAGCATCCAGAGAAGCTGTATGCCTCGACGGGGTTGGACGTGCACCGCACGACAGACTATGGGCAGAGCTGGGTGCCCATCAACAAGGGTTTCGTCCATCCTAACGTGCACGCGCTGGCGGTGGACCCGCTGTCGGCGGACACGGTGTACGCCGGGACGTGGGACAGCGAGGTCTACAAGAGCGTGGACGGGGGCAGTACCTGGCGCTTGATGAGCGGAGCGTTGGCGCGCGAGGCCTCTGTATTGGCGCTGCTGGTGTATCGAGAGCAGTTGGGCCAGGCGACACGCGAGTCAGATGCCGGGGCGGTCTTTGCTGGCACGAACGGGGCGGGGGTCTTTGTCAGCCCTGATGGCGGCGTGACCTGGCAGCCCCTGAACGAGGGGCTGGACGACCTGCGCGTGCAGGTTTTGGCGCTGGCGGTCGCGCAGGGCGGAACGCCTCGGTCCTGTCGTACCGAGACAGGGCAAGCAACCTCGCTTGGCGAGCAGGGGAGCATCCTGTTTGCTGGGACGGCCTCGGGTTTGTATCGCCTGGGGCTGGCTGGTGTCCCGCAGGGCTCGAAAACGGAGGAGCAGGGGGGCAGCTCGGTGTGGCAGCCGGTGCAGGACAGTCTGCCGCGCGCCGAAGTGAAGAGCATTCTGGTGGACGAGAACTCACCCCACGTGGTCTATGTGGTGCTGGCGACAGGCAGCGGCGAGCTCTACCGTTCGACGGACGCGGGGGTGCACTGGGAGGCCATTGGAGGGGGTTCTCTACCGACCACGATCAACATCCAGGCTCTGGCCATCAACCCATCCAGACGCAGGCCGAGCATCCTGTACGCTGGCACGGACAGCGGGGTATTCCGCAGCGCTGACGGTGGAATCACGTGGCGGGGCATCAGCAACGGCCTGCCGGCGCGCGCGCATGTATCGGCGCTGCTGTTTGACGCCAAGGGCTCAACCCTCTACGCCAGCATCACCAACGGCGGAGTCTACAAAGCGCTGGACAAGGAGCAGGGACCACTTTCCTGGCCGTTGCTGGCCACCGTGCTGTCCGTCGTGGCGGCCCTGGGCATTGCCATCTTTGTGGTGTGGAACTGGCTGTTGCGTTCTGGAGGGCGCGCACAAGAGCAGGTATTTGAGCGCAATTGGCCGTTATGGAGGGAGGAAATCCAGCGCCTGCTGGTGAGCGAGAACGAGGTGCGACCCAACTCGCTGGCCCCCTGGGGCGTGCCGGCTAGGTTGCGCATGCGCGCGCTGCAGCAGTACACGGAAGAGCATGGCGAGGAGAACCTCTCACTGCGGCTCAATCCGCCCGTGTTGGAGCCAGCCAACTCGTTGCAGGTCTGGGATTTTCTGCGCAACTGGCGCGCGGCGCAGAAGAGGTTGACTAGCCCGGCTGCCTTCCGGCCCGTGGCTCTGCGCATTACGGAGCAGTTGTGCCAGGTGCTGGGCTTTGCGCTGCTCGACAGCCGATCCTACAAAAAGCTGCACGGTTTCGTGATCAAGGCGCCCACTCTGCACCTGAAGATGCCCCCCACGTTCCCCATCATCTTCTTGCACAAGCCAGAGGTGACGGACCAGGACTTCAGCGAGGTGCGCGACCTGATGGGGATTCTGAACGTGACGAGCTACCTGGCAGTGCTGATCGTGCCGGACAATGGGGAAGCCGCCGGCCGGGGGCAGGAACTGCGCGCGCGCTTCAAACGCATGACCGGCGGCGCTGCGGACGACTTTCTGCTGCTGGACTTTTACGATCTCTACCGCATCTTGATTGCCAAAGACCCTGAGAGAGGCTTTGTCAGCGTTCTGCTGAGCCAGGTCGATCTGACCGTGGTGTCACCCTATGTGACGTCGGGGCCGGTGCCGGAGAACATGTTCTTTGGCCGGGACCACGAACTGAAGACCATCACACGTACCATCCAGTATAGCAACTATGCCATTGTGGGCGGACGGAAGATCGGCAAGACCTCGATTCTGACCAAGCTGAACCGGCTGTTCAGAGACTCGCCGGACTACTATCCGCTGTACCTGGATTGCCAGGCTGTGCAAAGCTACGAGGACTTTTGCGACACCATCGAGACGGTGTGGAAGCTGACGCTGCACGACTGCTCGCCGGAGAGCTTTATGCGGCTGATTGCGCGCGTCAAGCAGGAGCGCGAAGGCCAATTGGTGGTCATCTTGCTGGACGAGGTGGACGCCCTGCTCAAGTATGACGCGGCAAACCAGGAGCGGCTCTTCAAGGTCTTTCGCGCGTTGGCGCAAGAGGGCCACTGCCGCTTCATTTTCTGTGGCGAGCGTGTGCTGTATGCCAGGCTGCACGACTCGGCCTCGGCGTTCTTCAACTTCTGCAACATCATCCGCTTGAGCTACCTGAGTCCGCGGGATACGGGACGCGTGATCCTGGAACCCCTGCAAGAGATGGGCCTCGACCTGGAGGATTCGAGCAAGCTGGTGCGGGGCATCGTGGACCTCTCGGCCTGTCACCCGAACATCGTGCAGTACATCTGCCAGGAGCTGATCGCCCTGATCAACCAGCGTGGGGATCGCGTCATCACGTTGGCCGACCTGGATAGCATCGCGGCCTCGAACCGGTTCAACGAGTACTTGATCGAGGTGATGTGGGGCAATTCCACGGCTCTGGAGCGCCTGATCACGCTGTTGATCCTGGCAAAGTCCGGAGTCACTCTGGCGCAGATCAATGAGGCGCTACGCGAACATGGCGTTAAAGTCTCCAGCGCAGTCCTCGAACAGGCTTTGGATGGGCTGGTGCTGGGCTCGGTGCTGGACAAGGAGGAACAGGAGTTCCGCTTCGCGGCTGCGCCATTCCCGGCGGCCATTTCAGCCAGTCTAGACGTGCCATCGCTGATCGAGAGGCTGGCCCAGCAAGTCCGCGAGGCCTGCATGTGTCAGTAGCTGCACACGAGCGTGTATGTAGTACCGATTTCAATCGGGCGTTGTCATTCTGCGCGGCCAGGTTGGTGGCGTCGATTTCGATCGATGCCCTTCTCCAGCAATGGTACTACGCGTGCACGCGGCGGTTGCGCAAAACCAGGGTTCTTGGTATAATCATCTCGGACAATAGCATAGAAAGGAGGGCATTAGCATGATTTCTCTAACGCTGCAGATTATGAGCAACTCTGTGCTCACTGTGTTGAGATTCATTCTCCTCATCTCCTTGGCCTTGGCACTCCTTGAAGCGTTGGTCTATGTGTTGTTCCACAGACGCCCCAAGAATGTCCTCTTGGGCATCGCGCTCTTGCTGCTCGGGATGGCATTCCTGGTCGGTTTTCTCCGCTACGTGTGGCGTGCGCCCAGCCTCAACAGTACCCTGAAGCTCGCAATTGGGGTGGCTCTAGTGCTGATTGAGCTGGGTCTGTACTGGCTTCTGAGTACCTCCCGACACAGCAGATTGGGCCTGGCCTACCTCCTGCTTGCTCCTGCGCTCGTGGGCATCTCCGTCTTGATCATCTACCCCTTTCTCTTCAACGTCTACCTTGCCTTCACTAACATGTCCATGACGACGATCAGAACGTACACCTTCAGCCTGTCGAACGGCATCAACAACTTCAAGTCGGTGTTCACGGGAGTGGTGGCCCACGACGCGACATTTTGGCAGGTGTTGTTCCGCACCATCCTGTGGACGGCGATCAACATCGTCTTTCACGTGTCAGGAGGGATGGCTCTGGCTCTGCTGCTCAACCGGCACATGCGTTTCAGGGGCATATACCGCACGCTGCTGATCTTCCCCTGGGCCATTCCGCAGACCATTGCCTGCATGGCGCTGCGATCCGAGTTCAACCAGAACTATGGCTTCTTCAATGCCCTCCTGAGCACTCCCTTCATGACCAACCTTGGCTTGCACCCGGTTAACTGGTTGACCGATCCTACCTGGGCCTTTGTGGCGCTATGCGTCTCCAACATCTGGCTGGGGATTCCTTTCATGATGGTCATCATCCTGGGCGGCCTGCAGAGCATCTCCAAGGAGTACTATGAGGCATCGGAGATCGACGGGGCCTCGGCCGTTGACCAGTTTCGCAACATCACGATTCCCCTGCTGCGCCCCGTGCTGACGCCCTCTATCATCCTGGGAACCGTGTGGACCTTTAACGCACTGAACGTGGTCTACCTGATCACTGGCGGCAACCCCCAAGAGAAAACGGACATTCTCGTTTCCTCGCTCTATCGGGCAGCTTTCGACTTTTATCGCTACGGCTTTGCCGCTGCGTTCGGTCTGGTGATCTTTGGCTTCCTGCTCATCTTCGCCCTCGTCTACATCAAAGCATCCGGCGGTCTGAAAGCAGCCTACGAGTAAGAAACGACCATAGGACTCACGGAGAGGAGTGCAACGCCATGAATCTGCGCAAGTTCTTCTTCACCACTCGAGGTGATAGCGGGTTCCGGCGCCTGCTGATTCACTTGACGCTCATCGTCGCCTGCATCATCGCCGTCTATCCCATTCTTCGCATTCTTGGCATGTCCTTGCGTCCTGGCGACCGCGCGCTCTCGGCAGATCTGAGCATCATCCCCAAAGACGCCACCCTGCAGAATTACCGGCTGGTGCTCTTTGGCGACCTCGTCACCAAACGAGCCTCTGACTTTATGCTCTGGCTATGGAACAGCCTGGTGATCACACTGACCACGGCAACGATAGGGGTGATCCTGGCCTCGACGGCGGCCTATGCGTTCTCGCGCTTCAAGTTCCCAGGGCGCAGTCCAGGGCTGATCTTCCTGCTGACGACGCAGATGATCCCCGCGGGCATGTTACTGCTTCCGCTGTACAAGATGCTGGTAAACCTGCACCTGCTGAACACGTACTTGGGGTTGATCATCGCCTATTCGGTGTCATCCGTGCCGTTCAGCATCTGGATTCTCAAGGGGTACTATGACACCATACCCGTCGACCTGGAGGAAGCGGCGCGCATCGATGGCACGTCGCACCTGGGTGCCTTCTATCGCATCATCCTGCCGCTCTCGACGCCGTCGCTGGCCATCGTCTTCCTGTTCAACTTCATGAGCTCTTGGAGCGAGTATCTGGTGGCGCGCGTCGTACTGCAGAAGGCACAGATGTACACCTGGCCGATTGGCCTGCGCTCAGCGTACTCGTCGCAGTTTACAACTGCCTTCGGTAGGTTTGGCGCAGCCTCAATCATGATGGCTGTCCCAGCCATGATTCTGTTCTTGTACTCTTCCAAGTGGCTCGTCTCTGGCCTGACTCTGGGTGGTGTCAAGGGCTAGTCCGCGACTCGCTCATTATTGACCGGCGGGGATCGCGAGGTGTGTTGTGCTCGCCGATCCCCGCTTGCTGTCCTGATGGCTTCCGGTTCGGTCACGACAATCAGAGTGGATTGGACCCTTCGTCTTCGCCTAGTCTTGTCGACTAGACAAGGCGAAGCGAACGGCATGGTGCGGTGAAGGCACCAGAAATGCGAAAGGAGGAGCGCAATGCAGATCAAACGAGTGGGCGTCGTGGGCTGTGGTCTGATGGGTTCGGGCATTGTGGAGACGTGCGCCCGCGCCGGGTACCAGGTGGCCGTGCGCGAGGTCAACACCGCGCTGCTGGAAAAGGGGTTGCAGCGCATCAAGGGCTCCATGGCCAAAGGGGTGGAGAAGGGCAAACTGGCGCAGGCGGACATGGATGCCGCCTGGGGCCGTATCCGAGGGTCCGTGGCTCTGGAGGACCTGGCCGATAGCGACCTGGTGATCGAGGCAGTGCTGGAGAACATGGCGGAAAAGAAGCAGATCTTTGCCGCCATGGACAAGCTGCTAGCGCAACACGTCATCATCGCCAGCAACACGTCCTCGCTGTGCATCACCGAAATGGCCTCCGTCACAAAACGGCCCGATCGGGTGCTGGGCATGCACTTTTTCAATCCAGTGCCGGTCATGCCGCTTTTGGAGATCGTGCGCACCATCCTTACCAGTGAGGAGACCCTGCAAGCCGCCAAGGAGTTCGGCGCGTCGGTGGGCAAGGCCATCGTGATCGCCAAGGACACTCCCGGGTTCATCGTGAACTTGCTGCTAGTGCCCTACCTGTTGAACGCCGTGCGCGCGCTCGAGAATGGGGTGGCCACGCGCGAGGACATCGACACGGGCATGAAGCTGGGCTGCAATCACCCCATGGGCCCGCTGACGCTCCTGGACTTTATTGGTCTGGACACGGCATACTACATCGCCAACGTAATGTACGACGAGTTCCGCGATGCGCAGTATGCCGCCCCGCCCTTGCTGAGGCGCATGGTCCTGGCTGGCCATCTCGGCCGCAAGACGGGCAAGGGGTTCTACGACTACAAGTAGAGGGAGCTGCGCATGGCATACCAGAACATCCTCGTGACTCGCGAAGACAACATCGGTATCGTCACCTTCAACCGACCCAAGGTGCTCAACGCCCTCAACCACACCACCATGGAGGAGCTATCGGCCGCGGTGGACGAACTGGCCGCCGACAGTGGAGTGCGCTGCATCATCCTGACGGGCGCTGGAGAGAAAGCTTTTGTGGCCGGGGCCGACATCAACGAGCTGCGCGCGCTTGCCAGCGCCG
>Ga0315274_10010754_pt1 | contig 13178 bp, 10 predicted proteins | sample YL17G02_20_MG_FD_203700 | JGI IMG/M metagenome (GOLD analysis project Ga0315274, IMG submission 203700) | Sediment microbial communities from Yellowstone Lake, YNP, Wyoming, USA - YL17G02_20 | ecosystem: Environmental > Aquatic > Freshwater > Lake > Sediment | place: USA: Wyoming | collected... | reverse complement strand
ACCAGGAGGTCGGACGAAAGTGGAGGAGGGACCGGCGGCGGGCGGCATTGAGGACGTGCCGCGTGGAGCGCCCGAGCCCCGGTCCTGGCTACCTCCAGAGAGCGGCCGTACGCTCCCAAGCACGCCCGTCGCCAGGTGGGCGGGCGGGCGGGCGGGCGGGGGCGGCGGCGCCGAACGAAAAACAGGAGCGGACGGCTGTTGTGCTGCAATTGGCGCGGCGGGGACAGCCTGCACGCTCCCGCCCGCGCCCGCGCCGGAGGCGGCCCGCGCGGCCACCCGGGCGTCCGCGGCGGCCAAGACGGCCGCCAGGTCGCCGGTGCCGGAGGCCCAGGGGTCGAAGGAATCGAAGTCGGCCATATGTGGAGCGAAAAAAGAGGAGAGCGCGCACAGCGCGCCGAAGCGGAGTGAGCGAGGGAGAATGCGGGCCGGCGGTCAGTCCTTTTATTAACGCGCGCAGCCCAGCCCACACACGAGACGCCGCTCCAAACCCCGACCCGCAGCCTTTTTGCCCGACAAGCAGGTCATCATGGAGGGTCTATCTGTCTCCCAAAAGCCTCACCTCAGCGCCCAGCGCGTCGGCCTGGCGCCGAAACGCCCGCGTGCGCGGTGCCTCTTGAGAGCGGCCGCAACCTCGCCCGACTCGGCATCTCCCTCCGACCTGGCCTCGGCCCTCCAATTGCGGGCCATGGATGACGACCTCGTCATCACCACCCCATCCCGCTCCTCCTCCCTCTCGGACCGCGCCATCCCCGGTGGTGGGCGGGCGTGGCACTCGGAGGAGAGGGCGGAACGCAGCACGCCCGGTGGCGGGTACGCCCGTGCCTTCCGCTCGCAGACTGTCATCGTCTGGGGCGTGGACAGCGCGGCGACGCCTGTCCGCACGCTGCCGGCCGCCTCACCGCCGTCCCTGCTCTCCCCGGCCGTCATGGTGGCGGCTGTGCTCGCCGGGGCGTACGTCGCGGTCGCCAACTCCTTTGCCCGCTCGTTCGCTTCTGCCACGCCTTACAAGCCCATCTGGAAATGGCGCTTGGTCTTCCTGTGGCCCGTCTTGGCACTCATCTCGCCCACTTTTAGGTGCCAGCTGCGTGCGGCGCTGGCCACCAGCCGGGAAGGGAAAGGAATGGAGGCGGGGGAGGAGAAGGGCGGCGGGGTTGAGGGCACGCCTCAACCTCCACCACCACCAACCACCCCTTCTCAGACCGGCGGCGGGCGGACGACGGCCGACTCGTCCATGCGCCGCCCGGACCGGTGGACGGTGAGGTAAGAGAAGTGAGCATTGGCTGCGTGTGTAGGCAAAGAAAGATTATATGTTTTTTTTTTTTTCCTTTCATCAAACCTGCTCCGCCATTCCCACCCACTCTCCACCCTTCCACGCCCGCCCATGCCGGTCCGTGTGATCAATGTCCGCCTGGGCGTCATACCAAATCGGTTTCCCGGTCCCAACATCGCAGCACCACAGGTCAGTCGAAATGGAGACACGCCGCAAAAAGCGGGCGGCCACGGCCTGGTCGCTGAACCCGCCAAAGGCGGCGGCCGGGTCGGGAAAGTGGAGGACGGGTGTGGGGGCGTGGGGTGCTAAAGCGGACCGGAGGGCCACGTCGTCCAGGGCGGCGGGAAGGACGACGATGGTGGCAGCGCCGTCGGCGCTCGCCCTGCCGCCGCGTCCAACCACGACCGCCACCGTCCCGCCCGGCCCAGGCGCCCGGCTCGCGGCTGGAAAGCGCGGGTTCTCGGGGAGCCCCGCTTCCCGGTACGCGATCCGCCTCCCATACTCTGCCTCGTCCAGCCCCTCGTCCGCCATGGCGGCCAAGTCCAGGATGTGGTCGGCCGGGCACCGAAAGGGCAGGCGGGCGGGCGCTGTGGTCCCCGGGATGACTCCGGCGTGCCGGGCCCACCACCGGTCGACCCCGCACCAGAAGCGCGGGAGGACGAGGGTGCGGTCCAGGGAGGCCGCGACCGCCAGGCCCGCCCGGAGGATGGCCAGCTGGGCGTGGACGAGCGCAAAGTGGGATGACTGGGCGGGCACGCCGGCCACAACCCCGAGCAGCCTCGCCACGGCCGGGATTTCCTCCAGGGGGCCCAGCGTCACCAGCCCTCCCCGCGGCGCGTAGTGGGTGTTCCCGTCCACCGCCCACAGCCAGCGCTCCCTCAACCGGTGCCGCTTGCCGACCGTCCCGGAGAACTGGAAGGTCGCGTGCACGGCGTACGGGTCCTGGCCTGTCCGCTCGGCCAGGCGCTGGACAAAGTGGGTGTGGCCGGACGCGAAGGTGTCGACGGGGAGCACGCCGGCCAGGGCAGCGGCAGGCATGGGGGCAGCCCGCCCAAACGTGCGAAACAGGCCTGGTGAAGCAGTGGCCGCCGCTGCGGTCTCATTCCCAGCAGTCCCCGCCCGCAGCAGGTCATTGAACACGTCCTGGTCCCAGGCGCCCGGTTCCGCGATGAGCGCGTCCCGCCACGCAACCGCGACGGGGTGGGCGTGCGCCCGCCACAGCATGATGCCTATGTTGCCGGCCGCCCCGTCTAAGGCCGCCGGCCAGATCTCCAAGCCGTCGCCCGCGCCTGGGACTGCGAGGGCGGACACGGCGACGGCGAGGCCGGACGCGTTCAACGCGGGCGGGGGCGGGGCTTGTGCGGCCCCACCTGTCGTCGTCCGGTGCAGGCCGTCGGATGAAGTCAACAGCGCCGCGTCCGGGAAGCGGGCAAAGTACGGGGCTGGGTCCCGGAGAAAGACCATGTCCACGTCCGTCAGTAGGACGCCGTAACCGCTGCCCGTGACGGCGGCCGCGGTGGCCGCCTTCTCCCGCCCCAGCGCGTGGAAGGCCGGGGAGCCCCACCCGAGGTCGCGCGGGCTGGTCTGGGTCAGGCCGGCGCCCTTGCCGACCAGGCGGGGCATGGCAAAGGTGGGCAGGCCCGCGGCTAGCAGCTGTTCCAGGGCGGCCTCATCCGAGGCGCCGACCAAAAAGGGGCCGACCCCGGCAGCGCGCGCGTGCGCAGCCCAGTTGAGGGCAAAGGGGACAAAGGCCGCGTTGCACCAGGTGATGGTGATGTAGGGGGGGGAGGCTGGACCACCACCATCACCACTGCTAGTCCCGGGGGGCGGGCCAGCGACGGTGGCGAGTTTTGCAGGGGTGAGCGCGTAGTCAGCCGGGTTGCCGGAATAGGGCGCGCCTGGTGGGGGTCGCCTGGTGGGGTCAGCCGCCATCGCTGCCGCCGCGGCGAAGCGAGCCCCGGCGGCGGTGGCTTCGACGTCGTCTTGGGCACGCAAGGACGAGAAAGCTTCTGCTCGGGCAGCCCCCGGGTAGGGTGCGACCATGGCGGCCCACCACTCCGCGGCTGCCGTGTGGAAGGGAGGCGAGGGGCGGCCTCCAGCGTCGGCTGCGGCGCCTCCGGCATTGGACTTGACGACGGGTGCCGCTGTGGTCACACGCGCGTGCATGGTCGAGTGCCTTCCAGTCACAGGGTCGCCCATCATTCTGCCCGTCCTCACCCAGAGAGCCAGCCCGGACGCGGCGGCGGAGGCTGCCAAGTAGAGGGTAGCCCCACCGACGAGCGAGCGCACCGCTTGCGGAGGCCGCGCAGTCCGCCCGGAGGAGGACGCGGCAGGCGTCGCCTGGCTGCCCGCCCCGCGGCGCAAGGGGGCAGCCTCTGGGTCGAGGGTCGGACCGGCCATCGCGCCTCGGACGCGGGCGTCCACGGAGGCGTGCGTGAAGAAGAGTCACAATGGGAAAAAAGACCACCCCTGCCCTCCCGCTCGCTCTCACACCACTCGCACCAACATCTTGTTCTTCTTCCCGGCCGCCAGTAGCAGCAGGCGCCCATCAATGAGGTCGCCCTCCTCAACCACCCGCCCCTCCTCCCCGACCTTCTCATTGTTCAGGGCCACCCCGCCACCCGCAATCATGCGGCGGACGGCGGCCTTGGAGGGCTGCAACCCGACCGCCGCCATCAGCTCAGCCAGCGGCCGGCCCACCACCTCAGCGCGAGGCAGCGACGCGGACGGCCCGTCCCCCGCCGCGACTTCCAGGGCATCCGCGTCCAGGGCCGTGTCCGCCCCAGGCCGCAGGGCGGCTGTCGCAGCCAGGGCCTGGGCCAGCCCGGCCTCCCCGTGCACGAAGCGGGTCACCTCGGCCGCCAACAAGCGCTGGGCGTCGCCCGGAGTGTACCCGCTGCCGCCGCCCGCCATCGCCTGCTCCACCTGCGCAATCCTCTCCAGCGGCAGGAAGGTCAGCATGCGCAGAAAGGTCACGACGTCCGCGTCGGGCACGGTGGTCAGCAGGAACTGGTAGAATTTGAAGGGCGACAGCTGGTCGGCCGCCAGCCAGACCGCGCCGTCGGCCGACTTGCCCATCTTTGTCCCGTCCGACTTGGTCAGCAGCGGGAAGGTCAGGCCGTAGCAGCCCGTGGACGACCCGGCGGCAGATGCAGGAGCGCTGGTGTTGGCGCTGCTGCTGGCGCCGCCATCAACCCCGCCCATGCGCCGGAGGAGGTCCAACCCTGCGACCATGTTGCCCATCTGGTCCGACCCGCCCACCTGCAGGCGCACCCCGTGCGTGCGGGCCAGGTGCACGAAATCGTAGCCTTGGAGCAGCTGGTAGGTGAACTCGGTGAAGGACAGGCCCTCCGCGTCGGCGGCCATGCGGGAGCGGACAGAGTCGCGGGACAGCATGACGCCGACGCGGGCCGACTTGCCGACGTCCCTCAAGAAGTCGAGCAGGCCGACCCCGCCAAACCAGTCGTGGTTGTTGAGGATGAGGGGCGGCGGCCCGCCATCCGCCACGCCCGGCCGGGTCAGCAGGTTCTCTAGGATGACCCGGATTCCCGCCACGTTGGCCTCCAGGACGGCCTCAGACAGGATGGGCCGTTCGGCGGACCGGCCCGAGGGATCGCCCACCCGCCCCGTCGCGCCGCCCAGCAAAGCCACGGGCGGGTGGCCGGCCGCCCGGAACCAGGTGAGGACGACGATGCCCAGCAGATTGCCCAAGTGCAGGGACGGTGCGGTCGGGTCGAAGCCGCAGTAGACGGGCAGGGGCCCGGCCGACGCGGCCGCTTCCAGCCCGTCCCCAGCCACGTCGGCGAGGAGGCCGCGCTCGCGCAGGAGGGCGACGATATTGGTGCCAGGGGGGAGGCGGAGGAGGTCGAAGGGGGATGGGCCTGCCGTCCCCGCCTGCACGGCCACGCGCATGTGTAGGCACCTCCGGGGCAGAATGGGCAGGAAGGGGTGGGCAGCACGAGGTGGGCGGCCCGGGAGAGGGGTGGTGGCCGACGACGGCGGCGAGCAGCGCCGGAATGCAGCGGCGGCGGTCGAGTGCAGGCAGCGGCCCGCACCGAGGCGGCGCATTTTCGTGGTGTGTGCCTGTGTGCGTGTGTGTGTGTGTGCGTATGTGGTCCGGTGGAGCCAGAGACGGGCTGGCCAGTGGCAGGCGCGTGCGGACGCGCGCGGCCGGGGGCGCGCAAAAAAATGTATGTGCTTGTTTTCGCCGGCTAGCCGAGACACTTTTTCGTCCGCTTTTCGTCGTGCTTGCTAAGCATCAGGAATGGCCGCCGCCGCCCCCACCTGGGAGCGGTGGTCGACCCACCTGGAGACCACGGTCTCCGTCGACCTGCCCACCACGGGCGTCACGCTCCGCCTGGCCCAAGACCCGAATTCCGGCAACCTGGGCCTGACGGTCTGGGATGCGTCCATCGTGCTGGCCGCCTGGGCGGACCGGAACGCGCGCAAGGGCGAGCTGAGCCGGGCCCGCGTATCGGGGAAGCGAGTCGTCGACTTGGGGTCCGGCGCGGGCGTGGCGGGGCTGGCGTTGGCCCTCCTCGGGGCGGACGTCATCCTCACAGACGTCGCCCCTGTCCTCCCCTTGCTCCGCACAAACGCCGACGTGAACATAGGCCCCGCCGCGCGCAGGTTTTTACCAGGCGGCTCCGGGTCGGCGGGGGCGGTGGCCGTCCTGGAGTACGACTGGTTGCAGCCCGACACGTGGGCCCCCGTCCTCGCTGGCGGGCCCGCCGACTACATCCTCATGTGCGACTGCGTGTACAAGGAGGCGATGGTCGGCCCGCTGTTGTCGGCTGTCCTCGCCCTCTGCGGACCAGGTCGCAAGACGACGTGCGTGGTCGTCAATGAGTTTCGGTCGGCCTCGGTCCACGCTGCCTGGACAGACACGTTCAGCCAGCACTTTACCTGGCGCAAAGTGCCCCGGGCGCGCATGCACCCGACGTACCAGCATGCCGCGATCGAGATCCTGCTGCTCAAACGGAAGAGCGGTGTGGGTGGAAATGGTGGGGATGGAGATGGAGGGGACGAGCCTTCTGACGCAGCGGTGGCCGGCCTGGCCGCCGCCGCCGCGGCCGCGACTTTAGATGACATGGGCCCACCCTCCACGGTGGCGGCTGAGCCTTAGAGAGAAGAGGCAGCGCGTACATGATTATGTGTAGAGAAAATTCGCCTAGGTCGTTTCATTGCCTTTTGCGACCACTCCCCGCCCTTTTCACCCCGCCACACAAAACGCGCGTCGCCAGCCGCCGGCCCGCTTGGCCGTGCTGGCCGCCAGCCTCTCCACCGCCGCCCGCACCCCTTCTTCCCGCTCAACAAAGCAGGCGAACCGGGATGCCGCATACGCCCCGTAATCAAAGGCGATGGGAGACACGCGCGCCTGGACAAGCGCCCAGGCGGTCCACCAGAGGTGGGAGGCGAGGGCGTAGGCGTCGCCCTCGACGACCAGGGCCGCCACCGCGGCCGGCGACGGCGGGGCAGCAGCCTGTGCCACCACGCTCCACTTCCTCTTGCCAGCTACCTCCCACTTGGAGGCTTCGGTCAGGTACGCGCTCGCAAAGGCGGCCTTCGCGGCTGGCGGCGGGTAGCGCCCCCACTCGCAGTCCAGGCCCGCCCACTCGCACCAGTGGTTGCCCACGTCAAAGCCGCGGGGCGCTGGCCGGGCGTACTCGAAGTCAATGAACTGCATGTCGGGGCCGGGGCCCAGGAGGAGGGTGGAGGTCGGCGGAGGAGGCGCGGTGGTGGAAGGAGGGGCGGCGGCGGCGGCGAGGGGCGCGTTTTCCTTGCCCGCCACGGGTGCGGACGCGGACGCCGCGGGCACAGCGCCGCCAGCAGTGCCGTGCCCTGTCTCCTCTCCGCCGTGCGCCACCATGATGTTGCCCGGCAGCAGGTCCATGTGGCAGAAGACGGCGGGCCCGCAGGCCGCGGCCAGGCCGGCCGTGGCAGCCTCCCACCTGTCCATGGCGGCCGACAGGGCGGCCACCGAGACGCCGGCCAGCTCCCCGCTGGGCGGGTGGGGGGCGGGCGAGGGGGCCGCCGCTCGCACGGCCGCCCGGGCGACGCTGGGCCCGACCTTGCCGCCCTTGCCCGCGGCGCCGGCCACCGCGGCGGCCTCGATGCGGAGGGCCATGGCCAGCCAGGTCCGCATCGTCCGGAACAGGGCGGCGTGCGCGGCCGCAGCCGAGGAGGCACGGGCGGGGGTGGCGGGCGGCGGGGGCGCCGCCAGGCCCCGCCCCGCCGCATGCAGGCGCGCTAGGCCCGCCGCGATGCGGGCCGCCATGGCCGGGTCCGCCACGTCCGCCGCGGCCAGGGTGCGCATGGACAGCAACTCCTCCAGGCGGCCGCCGGGAAAGTCGGCGAGGGCGACCGCCCCAAAGCCGGCAGGGTTCAAGGCCGCCAGGGCGGCTCGTTCAGCCCGCCGGTCCACCAGCAGGTCGGAACCGTCCCCGAATGCGCGGGCGGCGATGGGCGGGGCCGGGGGTGGGGGGTGGAGAGCCCACAGGGCGTTGGTCAGGCCGCCGGAGATGACGGTGGCCTTGAGAGGGGAGAGATGATGAGAGGTGATGGGGAGTGTTTAAGGCGGGTCGTTTGAGAACCCGCTCGATGCCAGAGGCATGTGCCAGTGCATGTGCGCACAGGGCGACTGGCGGGGCAAGCAGGGTCCGCGGCCGTCGTCTCGTCAAGAGAGGGCGTGGTGGTTTTTATTTGCGGCGGCACAGAGAGCGAGACCGCGCGTCGCGTCCCTTCTTACCTTGACATCCTTTCCACGCACGCCGACCGCCTTCCAGCTGGGCAGGCATTCTGCCGCAATATCTGCCGCCAGGCGGGACCGACGGGAGGGTTTGACGGCGTCCATGTTTTGGGAAGGAGCGGGGGGGATCGAGCGAGCGAGAAAAAGAAGAAGAAAAAACGCGGTCTTCTATTCTAAGCCCGCCCCAGCGCGGCCAGCACAGTCGGCGCCAGGCGGACGGCCAGGCAGAACAGGCCCAAGGACAGGAGGTGCTGTTTGAGTTCGCGGGTAGAGGCTTCCGGGTCGACGGCGGCGACGGGGAACATGGGGGAGGGAGGGGTGGGGGCGGCGGCGCAACGCAAAAAGAGAGCAAAAAAGGGCAACGGGTCGACGAAGTGAGCTGCAGCAGACACCAGCGAACGAGAGAGCTGACTCCTCTCCCGCCGGCCGCTCCCTTCACCGCCACCACTACCCTCCGACACGCCAGCCCGCCCACCCCCGGTCGCGCAGATACCTGGACTAATCCTATGGACCGCGCGGGCGATCCGATGACGGACCGGCTGGTCGAAGGTGCGTGTCATTCTGGGGAAGAGAGATGGGCGCGCTCGTCACCGAGCTGAGGCTAGGCAACGTCTCTTGCATGCGCGCGCGCCCGGGCCACTGAGCGCCTGCCTGACGATATACACGCCACAGATGATGCGCAATACTTGCAGCGTCCACCTTTGATTGAGAAAAGGGGCACCAACCCCCTCCGCCTTTCTTCCGCGGGGAGGACTAGAAAATGCTTGATGCGAAACCGATGCCTCCTCTTTCTCATCCCTCACCCCCCCTCCGCGCGCCCGCCCCGCGCACACTCCACCTCACACACGCCATGCATCATGCTCTACACACACACACACACACACACACACACACATTAACAGACTCCCCACTTCCTTTGGGATCCCGCCGCAAGCGGCGCCCCACCCGCCACTACGATGAGACCGAGTGGGAGGGGGGTGGGTTTTCGCCTGACCCCCACGCCGGCCCCTCCTCCTCGCCCGGCTACGCTAGCCAGGCAGGCGGGCCGTGCGACCACTGTGGACGGTGAGTGAGCTTGTGAGACGAGGGCGGCACGGAGGCGTGTGCGCGCGTGAGGAAAAACGAAGAGGATCGGGGGAAAAAGGGGGGCATTCGCCAAGCTTGCGCGCGCGCGCTTTCGGCCGTCAGAGGAGGCTTTTCGGGACCCGTCCTCCCGCGCGTCCTTTTTTTTTCTCGGCGGTGCTCGCCCTCTTTCCACGGCGCCTACGTGTGTGTGCGCGCGTGCGTGTCACTCTGTGGCGCGCCTTCCCTCACCCCGGACCCTCTCCACCCCCTTAATCCCTCATCCAGCCGGCACTCCCCCGCCTGGCGCCGGGGCCCGCCGACAGCGCCCCACCTCTGCAACGCCTGCGGCGTCCGCTTCCTGAACAAGGGCCACCTGGAGGGGTACGTGCCTGGAGGGTGCCGGAGCGCGGCGGGCGCGGCCATCGCGGCGGCCGCGGTCACGGCGGCGGCGGCGGCGGCGGCAGTCACGGCGGCGGCGGCGGCGGCGGCGGCCCAGGCTGGCATGGCCGCCGCCGAACGAGAGGCAGCCGAGGCGGCCCCACCCGCCCAGCCCCACCCGCCCGGCTTTGGCTCCTTCATCGCAGGGGGCAGCAGCGGTGGCATGGATGGCTGTGCGGGTGGTGGCGGGGCGGGCGGATCCGTGACGTCCTGCCTGCCAGCGGGCGGCCGCGAGGCGCGGACGCCGCCCCGCCCCGCCGCCCACCACGGCCCCTTCCCCCGGCTGGTCGGCCATTTCACGCCCGCCTCACCCCCGCCCGCGCCCGCGGCGCTGTCACCCCCGCCAGCATCCCCACCGGCGGCCAAGAAGCGGCGGTCGGGTGTGCGGCGGCCGGCGGCGGAGCGGGCGGCCCTGGCGGCGGCTCGCGAACAACAGCAAGCCGAGGGAGGGGCGGCCACCGCCACCCTGCTGCCCGCCGCCTCGTGCCCCTGCCCCACCCCGCCGCGCTCACCCGCCACCCAACACTACATGAGTGCGTCCAACGGGCAGTACCTGCCTGTGTACGCGCCCAGGGCGGCTTTGGCGGCGACCAACGCGGCGGCGGCCGCGGCAGCCGCGGCGGCAGCCGCGGCGGCGGCGGCGGCGGCGGCGAGCGGGGGCGCACAACCCCCGCCCGGCCTGCCTCCCGTTCGCGTGGTCGCCGCCGCCACGCCGCTGCCCGGCCCACCCTCGCCCCGCCTGTCCTTCGGCCACCACCACAGCACGCCCTCTTCGCCCACGACCCCGCCGGCGGAGCCGCTGTGGTCGGAGCTGATCGACCGGGCGCGAACGGCGCTCGGGCGCGGCGGGGCGGGGCCAGCGGCGGCCGCAGCCCTAACCACCCAGGCGGCGTCGGCCGCGCTGGGCGTCCCCGCCCTGGCCAGCTCGCACGTGGGCGGCGACCTGGCCCGCGCGGCGGGCCTGGTGTGGACCAACGCGGGCGGCGCGGTGCGCCTGCTGGACGACCTGGCCGACGCGGGCGCCCTGTTGCTGCTGGGCCTCACGGGGCAAACGAAAAAGCAGAGCTATGTGAGCACGGCTGACAGTGGTGGCAGCATGTGCTCCTCACCTCGCGCCCCCCCGCCTCCTCCTCGGCCACCCACCCACCCGCCCGCTCGCACCCCCTTCCCGGACTGGCAGTCCGTCCTGGAGAGCGCCCTGGGCGGCACGCCCGCCGCGGGCGTGGGCCGGGTGGTGGCCGGCCTGCGGACGGCGGCGGTCGCAGCACTGCGCGGGCGGCCGGCCGACCCAGTCGCCGGGCAGCGCCTGACAGCGCTGGCGGTCGTCGCGGGCGCCACGGGCCGGGCTGGCGCGGCCGCCGCCCGGGCCGGCGCGCTCACCCTCATCGCAGCCCGGGGTCGCCTGTGGGCGGCCTGCGACGGCTGCGGGCGGGCCCGCCTGGTGCGGGCGCGGTTGGCCCCGCACGCGCAATTCACCTGTGGCGCGCTCGTCGCCCTCCTCCCGGCCCGCACCTGCGCCGACGGCGACGATGCCGAGGCGGACTGGGTGGCGGCGACCGCGGCCAGTGGCGGCGAGCTTCAGCCCTGCCCGGCGTCCTCCTCCTCCCCGCACGCCCACACGCCGCAGCGCTGGCGGTCGGCGCCAGCGCTCCCGCCCGCCGTCGCGGCCGCGGTCGGTCCCGACCCCGGCTTTGACGCCCTGCCGCCCGGGTGGCGCAAGGTCGTGTGCGTGACCCGCCCGCCCATGCCTGGGTCCGGGGATGGGCCGGCTGGTGACGGTAGTGGTGCTGCCCTGAGCGGTGGTAGCGCGGGTGCTGCTGCGCCGACCCGTCCCCTCTCCCCCTCATTTGACGGCGACGCCGCCCTGGCGGCCGCCACCCGCCTGGACGTGGCGTACGTGTGCCCAGACTCTGGGGCGGCCCTGGCCAGCGTGGGCGCCGCGACCGCGCACGCGGCGGCCCAGGCGGCCACGGCTGCCCGGGCGGCCACCAAGGCGGCTGCCCTGGCGGCGGCGGCCACAAGGCACAAGGGCCCGCCCCCGCCCGCGCCTGCGGCCGCCAGTGGTGGGGCCAAGGCGGCGGTGACAGCGGCTGCGGCCGTCGCCGTCGCCGCGTCCACTCCCACCCCTCCTCCCGCCCCCGCCGCGACACACCGTCAGCCCTTCACGCCTGGTGGCCCGCGCTCGGGCGGCGGCGGCGGCGGCGGCAGTGGCGCGACCGGCGGGGAGCGGCCGGCGGCCTACTCCCCACTTCGCTCCTCGCTCTCCGCCGCCCTGACGACGGCCACCACCGCCTTTACGCCCTCGCGCCCGCCCGTCATCACCTGGCGGGGTGACGTGTATGCGTCCGATGCGGCGGCGGCGGCGGCCGCGGACGATGACGGGTCTGGGTGCGAGGACGGGAGCGGCGGCGCGGCCCTGCCAGGCGGCGGCAGCAGCGGTGGTGGCAGCGGGGCGGCCGCGCCCGTCTTTTCCGTGGAAGCCACGCTGCCCGCGCCGGCCGCGGCCCGCCTGCCAGCCCGCCTGGTCATCGTGGGCGTCCACCCGCGGGCGGACCTGTTGGCGCGCGTGGGCCCGCCTCCGCCCCTGCTGCTCCACCTGCCAAACCCGACGCCAACCGACCGGGGGGGCGGCCCGCCGGACCCCCACCACCACGGCGGCCCCCCGGTCGCCTATTCCGGCGACACGGGCACCCCGCCCCCGGCTGCCTCCCCACGGGACGTGGTCGCCCGCATGGAACACCTGCGCCTGGCAGTCCTGGTGCGCGGGGCGGCGTGCAAGAGTGGTGGGGGTGGTGGCGGGGAGGCGGCCGCGCTCCCGCCCACTACCCCGCCCATCCTGGGCCTGGTCCCGCACAACAACCCCCTGCACGCCCTCCACCTGGTCGGCTACGAGCTGGGTGGGGCGGGCGGGGCGCTGGGCGCGACCTCGCCGTCCAGCGTGGGCCGCCTGGCCAGGCCGCAGCCCCACGCCTAGAGGCCAGGGAGAAATGAGACCATCCCTCCCAGTTGCTTTTCTTTTTCCTTCCCACTTCCCGGCTTCCAAGCGCGTGCAGAAGCGATCCCTGTGGGGCGCGCATGTGGTGGCGCACGCCAAATCCTCACTTCTATTCCCCCATTTTTATACCCCCTCCCCCCCACCCCCCCTGTTTCGTTCCTCCTCTTGATCGCCTTCTCTCCGTTCTCCACCACGACCCGCACTGCCTGGTGCCACCCCCTCTTTTTCTCCCCCCCCCTCCCCTCTCCCCGACCCCTGCCAGCCAAAATTTACTCCGCCCCAGAGACTTGCCCCTATTACCCTCCTGAAACGGCCAGCACAAGGGAAAGTGAATTCATTATTCTCGGTGCGTGCGTTTGCAAAAGTGAACTCGTGTGGCCCCCGGCTCTCACTCTTTTCTCGCTCTCACATCCACAATTCCGCTCGTGGCCGTGCCGCACCCTCTCTTTTTCTGCAAGCCCACACGCGGCTCACACGCCCATCAAATCCATGGGAGACTCTCCACCTCCCCGCCGCCAGGGCTCCGTCCGCCTGGAGTTTGCGCCGGGCGACGTTGCCGCCTCGGTCGTGCCGTTGCCGGCGGCGCTCGCCCGCCGCCTGTCCGATGGGGGAGCTGGTGGTAGCATGCCTGCACCGCCCACTTCAGCCAAGCTAGCGGCCGC
>Ga0315274_10010753_pt1 | contig 13179 bp, 10 predicted proteins | sample YL17G02_20_MG_FD_203700 | JGI IMG/M metagenome (GOLD analysis project Ga0315274, IMG submission 203700) | Sediment microbial communities from Yellowstone Lake, YNP, Wyoming, USA - YL17G02_20 | ecosystem: Environmental > Aquatic > Freshwater > Lake > Sediment | place: USA: Wyoming | collected... | reverse complement strand
ACGCGCCGGCTACGACCTTGACAATCCCCCCGGAATCCAGGCGGCACTCGGGGATATCCGAGGCCCGGATGTCGCGGTAACGCGGCCCCATCATCTTGCGGCTCGCCGGCAGGTTGACCCAGAGCTGGAGCCCCCAGAGGGTGCCCTTTTGACGCCGGGGCATCTCCTGGTGGATGATCCCGCTTCCGGCGGTCATCCACTGAACTTCACCAGACTCGATGACGCCTTTATTCCCCATGCTGTCGCCGTGTTCAACTTCTCCGGATATCATGTAGGTGACGGTCTCGATTCCTCGATGCGGATGCCAGGGGAAACCGGCCATATAGTCAACCGGCCTGTCCGAATGAAAATCATCCAGCATCAGGAACGGGTCATAACGCGGGACATCGGCCGATCCGAAAGCCCGCTTGAGATGGACGCCGGCGCCCTCTATGGTTGGCCGGCTCCGGGATAGGCGTTCAATTGACCTTGTCTTAGCCATGATAAGCTCCTACCAGCCATATTTCCTACTAATTCTATAATAATTATAGGAAATGGACCTGTCAAGCCCATGCGCCGGCCCCCAGAACCATCGGGAAACGGAAATAAGTCCAGTGCGCCCCTAATTCAATGAGCGCCTAATTCAATCTCCCCTGAGCTTGAAGGCATACCGGCCGGAGCCGATTTTGACCAGAAAGCCCGTCTGGGCCTTCTCCACGCCCCGGATACCCTGCACCCCGGCCTTATATCCCTGCCCGTCCCAGACTACCTGATCGCCTTCCTTGATCATCACGTTTTCAAGGTTGAATCTGGGGATGACCACCTCGGCCTCGCTGCCCACCGGGATGACGACTTCCAGCCGTACGCTTCGTTCGTCGCGCGACCACGACGATGACACCTCGCCCCGCACCGTCCGCGTCGACCCGGCGGCATAGCGCAGGTCCCTCACCATTTGGGGGACGATACGGATTTTTTCGAACCCCACAGATCCGGGCGCCAGGTTGATCCCAGCGAGCGCCTTATAGAGCCAAGAACCGACGCTCCCGAACATGGGGTGGTTGTGGGAATTCATCGACGGTCCCTGCCGGAGCTGCCAGAGCTCCCAGAGGGTGGTAGCGCCGTTCTCGATCATGTATCCCCAGCTCGGGTAGGTCGTCTGGGTGACGATGTCGTAGGCGAGGTCCGAAGCGCCGTTATTGGTCAGCAGCTCCATGATGTACTTGGTTCCGATGATGCCCGTCGAGAGATGGGAATTGTTCTTATACACGATATTGTCAAACAGGCTTCCCCAGACAGCGCCCCTCATCTTCTCCGGCACCAGGCCCAGGAAGAGCGGCAGCGTATTGGCTGTCTGCGTGCCGTTGGCGTAGCCCCGTATCTCCGGGTCGAAGTATTCGCGATGGAAGGCCGTTTTGATGGCCGCGGCCAAGTCTTCATAGGCTTTGGCATCGGCCTCTTTTCCGAGGACCTTGGCCATCTCGGCCAGGACCTTGACATCATAGTAGTAATAGAATGAAGAGACAATGTCGCCAGGCGTTCTGTCCACGGCTACCCAGTCCCCATAGTAGCTGAACTTGACCAAATCGTTCTCCGCCCGGGTGCGCAGGAACTCGACGTATTTTTTGATCCCATCATAATGCTCTTCGAGAACCCGCCGGTCACCATAATACTGATAGCAGTACCAGGCGATCAGCGGATAGGCCGTTCCCCAGGCTGGGTCGGCCGGCCGCGATCCCCAGATATGGGGCACCGTGTCCGTGATCGTTCCCTTTTCGTCCTGGACGTCCCTGATATCGCGCAGGAAATTCGTGAAGAAAGCGGCCATGTCGAAGTTGTAGATGGCCTCCTCCGCCGTCCCCTGGGCATCGCCCATCCAGCCCATACGCTCGTCCCGCTGGCAGCAATCGGTCGGGATGCCGTGGAGGTTCGTCTTCTGGCCCCAGATGATGATCCTCTGCAGGCTGTTCAGGACCGGTTTTGAACAGGCGAAGCTCCCCGCCGGCTCGACGGCCGTGTGGACGACTCGTCCCCTAACGGCGTTGATCGCAGGGACGCCCGGGTAGCCGCTGAGCTCGACGTACCGGAATCCATGGTACGTGAAGCGGGGTTCCCAGACTTCCTCCCCTTCGCCCTTCAGTATATAAACGTCCTCGGCCCGGGCCCCACGCAGGTTCTCCTGGTTGATCATTCCGTCGTCATAGACCATCTCCGCGAAACGCAGCTTGACCGCAGTCCCCTGCTGGCCCTGCACCCGGAGCTGAGCCCAGCCGCTGAAATTCTGACCCATGTCATACACGTAAATGCCCGGTTTGGGGCTGGCCGTCTTGAGCGGCACGATCGTGTCCACTACCTGGATGGCCGGCATCATCTGGGCCGAGAGAACGCCCTTGGGCCCGGCGACCACCTCCGCCGCGCTCCACCGGCCGTCGTCATATCCCGCTCTGTCCCAGCCGGGTATCTCGAGACGGGCGTCATAGGTCTCACCGTTGTAGATGCTATTCGCGACGATCGGCCCGTCCATGCCTTTCCAAGAGCCATCGCTCACCACCTCGACCTTCTCTCCTCCCTCGAGCTCAATGTTGACCTGGACGAGGAGGACATTGCCTTTGAACCATCCCTGCCCGAGCATCGCGGCCACGGCATTTCGGCCCGGCTGGAGATACCCGGTCACATCGTAGGTGTCGTATAGAACGCGCTTGTCATAGGTCGTCCAGGCAGGATCGAGGACGTTCCGGCCGACTTTATGCCCGTTCAGGCGAAGCTCCGAGTAGCCGAGCCCGCAGACATACGCCCGCGCCCTGACGGCCTTCTTCGCCAACTCGAATTCCTTGCGCAGCTGGTTCTTCCCGCCGATCCATTTGCTCCTCCAATCATCTCGAGAAAAAAGCCCCGTATCGAAACGGGCGACCTGACTGAAGGGACCCTGGCGGCCGTCTTTGTCCCAATACCTTATCCTCCAATAATAAGTGCACCCGCTCCGGAGAGCTTTCCCGGCATAGACGACCTGGCTTGAATCGGCCGAATCCACCTTTTCGCTCGCCCAGAGGTCTCCCTCATCCGCGTTTGCTTTTGAGGACACCAAGATCTCATAATAGGACTGGCCTTGTGCGCGCTCCCCGTGCTCCAGAACCCAGGAGAACCGCGGCTTGGGTGTATCCACCCCGAGCGGATTGACAAGGTACTCGCAGCGCAGCCCCGTCGGCGCCTGCGGCCCTCTCGGCTCATCGGCTCCCGATAACGCCGCGTATCCTAGAAACAAGGAAACACTGAAAAAGAATAGCCCCGAATAAAATATAGCACGCATCGACTCCCTCCTTGGATCATTATTCGCGGCGACATTGTATCAAACCTAGAAGGTATATTGAAAGCGCGTGAATCTCCTTACGGCTTGTTTCTTTTAATGGGGCGAGGGGGAGTCCCTTACGAAAGCCCTCCGCAGCGTAGCGGGCACGGTTCCTCTCGGCGTGCCGAGAGGAGAGCAGAGCGAGGACAGGGAGCGAATTTTTCTCGCGGGGAAAAATTTGCGTCTTTCGGAGGGACTCTCCCGAGCCCGTTTGACAATAATCGGGCAGGGCATAGAATATTCCCGCATGCTCAAGAACCGGCTCGTCTATATCGCTCTGTCCGCGCTCGTCTCCCTCGGCCTGCTCTGGATTCTGCTCTCACAGGTCAATACCGAGGACGTCGTCCGCACCTTTTCCCGGATTTTCATCCCCGCCCTGCTCGTCTACATGACGGTGGCGCTCGTCGCCGCCTGGCTTCGCGCCTGGCGCTACAAGTGGCTGCTCCGGCCCCAGCCGATCAGCTGGCCGAACATGTTTCTCGTCACCTTCATCCGAAACAGCCTGATCGACCTCCTCCCCGCCCGGCTCGGCTCTCTTTCTTACATATATGTACTCAACAAGAGGCTCGGCTTCCCCTTCGAAACGGCCACCTCGAGCTTCGTCCTGGCCTTTGTCCTCGATTTCCTGACGATCAGCCCATTCCTCGTCATCTCCCTGATCGCCGTCGGCCTGGGCACCAATACCCTATCGACTCCGGCGCTTCTCATCCTCGCCGCCGCCTTTTTTCTTCTCGTTTTCCTTGTCTATTGGAAGCTCATCCCGGTAGCCCGATTCTTGCTGGCCGTCTTCCGGCGTCTTCTGCGGTTCGTGAGGATCGAAGAGAGAGAGGCAGCTCGGACCGCCGTTCAAAAATTCGAGCTGACCATCCAGAGCTTGGATTCCATTCGCCGGAGAGGGAAAGCCATCCCGATATTCGTCCTTTCCCTCCTCATCCGGCTGGCCAAGTACATTTCAGTCTTCGCGCTTTTTTTCGCCCTTCTCCGCAGCCACGGCTTTTCGATTAGCGACCTCAACTTCTGGACCTTCATCCTAGGTTTGAGCGGAGCGGAACTGACCTCAGCCTTTCCCATCAAAGGGCTTGCCGGGTTCGGCACCTGGGAATCGGCCTGGGCGCTGACCTTCAGATTGATGGATTTCGACTCCCGCCTGGCCATCATCTCGGGAATCGGCGTTCATTTTCTCACCAACATCTTCGAGTATTCGCTGGGCATCGCCAGCATCCTGATCCTCGCCCGGCCATTCTTCCGGAGAAAGAGGACCGCATGATCGCCTTTGAAGACCACTTCCAAATGACCGACACCATGAGAAAGAAAGTGCTCGAGCTGGCCCTTTCGCGCGGCGGGGACTTCGCCGAGATCTATGCCGAATACCGCGTCTACAGCTTTATCAACATGGAGGAAGACATCCTCAAGGAGACCGCCGAAAGCATCAGCCTCGGCCTGGGGGTCCGGGTGATCTTGGGAGAGAAGACAGGCTACGGTTATACGAACGACCTCTCGTTCGACAGCATCGGCAAAGCGGCCCTGACCGCGGCTTCGATAGCCGACTCGAAAAAGATGGCGTCCCTCCCCGCTTTCCAGAGAACTTTGCTCTCTGAGGACCGCTACCCGCTGACCCAGCCCGCCCATCAAGCGTCTCTCCAGGAGAAGATCGAGCTCGTCCGGCGCGCCTACCTCTCCTGCCAGATGTCCGACCCCAAGATTAAGAAAGTGAAAGTCCTTTTCCAGGACCATGTTCAGTACATCTCTGTTGTCAATTCCGAGGGCTGGGCGGCTGAAGACGCCCGGCCCCAGGTGAAGCTCGTCTGCACGGCTGTCGCCGAAAAGGGCAGGCGCAAAGAATTCGGGTTTTCGGGGGGCGGCGGCCGGGTCGGCCTCGAATACTTCGGGCAGGCTCTCTCGCCGGAGCGGATCGGCCGGGAAGCCGCCGAGGAAGCGCTGCAGCTCCTCGAAGCCATCCAGGCGCCGGCCGGAGAGATGCCGGTGGTCCTGGCCCCCGGACATGCCGGCGTCCTCGTCCACGAGGCCGTCGGCCACCTGCTCGAGGCCGATTTCAATCGCAAGAAGACATCGATTTTCTGGGACAAGCTCGGCAAGCAGGTCGGGTCTCCCTTGCTCACGATCTATGACGACCCGACGCGGCCCTCTTTCCGCGGTTCGTATAACATCGACGATGAAGGCACCCCGCCGTCGAAAACTCTGCTCATCGATCGCGGCGTCGTCCATTCGTTTCTCCAGGATAGGCTGTCGGCTCGCCTGATGGGCCGTCCGCTCACTGGGCACGCCCGGAGGCAGGACTACACCTGCATCCCCATCCCCCGCATGTCCAACACCTACGTGGACAAAGGCCAGGACGACCCCGAAGACATCCTCAGGTCCGTAGCCAAGGGCATCTATGCGGAGAAATTCGAAGGCGGTCAGGTCGAGGATTCCGGGAAGTTCACTTTCTCGATCAGCGCCGGCTATCTCATCGAGGAGGGACGTCTGACCGCTCCCATCAAGCAGGCCACCCTCGTCGGCACAAACATCGACATCCTCCAGAAAATCGAAAGAGTCGGCTCCGACCTCTCCTTCGGCCTCCAGACGGGGACCTGCGGCAAGGAAGGACAAGAGGTGCCGGTGACGGACGGGTGCCCGACGATCAAGATCTCTCGGATGACCGTAGGAGGCCAGTCATGACAGAGACGCCGAGGACCGATTCTCTCCTCGGGCTGGCTGAGCGCATCGTCAGCCTCGGAAAGGAATGCGGCGCCGATGAGGTCGAGGCCACCGTGAGTGACGGCCGCGAATTCAGCGTGGATGTCCGCCAGGGACAGATCGAAAACCTGGTCGAAGCGGGGTCCCGTTTTCTGAGTTTTCGAGTCATCAAGGACCAGAAGACTGCCCATGCCACCTCTTCTGACCTCCAAGATGAAACTGTTCAGCGGCTGATCCGGAACGCCGTCATCCGGGCTGCGCTGGGCAGCCGTGACGAATGCGCTGGGCTTCCTCTTATTTCATCTGATAAGGTTGACATTCCCTCGCTCCGCCTCTTTGACCCCGAGGTCCCGAAGCTCGAGGCCGCCCCAAAGATCCGTCTGGCCCTGGAGACTGAGCGGATCGCCCTGGAGGACAAGAGGATTACAAATTCCCACGGGGCGAGCTTCATCACCAATGAAGTCACAACTGTCCTGGCCGGGTCCAATGGTTTTCTCGGCTCCTATGACCAGACCTTCTGCAGCCTGAGCGTCGGGCTCCAGGCGGGAGAGACCGACGACAGGGTGGAGGATTATTGGGTTTCTGTAGATCGATTCTTCAAGAACTTGGAGCCGCCAGAGACGGTGGCCAAAAAGGCCGTCGAGAGAACGGTCCGGCAGCTGCACCCCCGAAAGATCCGGACGCAGACCGTGCCGGTCATCTTTGAACCGGGCATGACCGATTGGCTCGTGGGCTTCTTGTTCGCCTGTGTCTCCGCCGTCGCTGTCTACCAGAAAACGACTTTTCTAGCCGGGAGGCTGGGAGAGCGGATCGGAAACGAAAACATCACCATCATGGACGACGGGCTGATGCCCGGAAGGCTCGGTTCTCGGCCCTTCGACAGCGAGGGCGTTCCCTGTGGCAAGACCACCGTGTTCGAGCAAGGCGTCCTTCGCCGATACCTCTGCAACACCTACGCCGGCCGCAAGCTGAAGCTTGCCACGACCGGAAACTCGGATGGGACAGGAATCGGGCCGAACAATTTCTATCTCCTGCCCGGGAACGCCTCGCCTCAGGAGATCATCGCTTCTACAGAGAGAGGCCTGGTCCTGACCCGGACCATCGGGCACGGGCTCAACCCGGTCACCGGAGACATATCGCGCGGGGCGTTCGGCCTTTGGGTGGAAGGCGGAGAGATCGCCTATCCCGTCTCCGAAGTGACCATCGCCGGGAACCTGGAGCAGATCCTGAACCAGGTTGAAATGGTGGGCAACGACCTGGATTTTCGCTCGCCCGTCTGCGGCCCGACCATCAAAATCGGAGCGCTGACCGTGGCCGGAGAGTGAAATCAGCCGAAGCGGTTGATGCGGAAGACCGACCTCAGGGGTCTCTTGGGGACATGAAGCACCCCCTCCGCATCCTGCCAGTACTTGACGGACTCCGTGAATTCCTCCGCAACCGGACTCTCGGCGGGATAACCAAGGGCCAGGACACAATCGATTCTGTATTCCCGAGGGACGTTCAGGATTTCGGCCAGCTTCTCTCTATCCACGGAGAGCAGCCAGCAGCTTCCCAGCCCTTCTTCCCTGGCGGCCAAGATCATGTTCTCCATGGCCGCTCCGATATCATATTCAAAGCCTTTTTCCCGCACGGCAAGGTTCACGAGCGTTACGATATAGGCCATCGGTTCCTGGCCGGGCTGGGGATTTCCCCGGGGCGTTATGTAGGCGGCCCAGCGCAGGCAGGGAAAGACCGCCCGGCAGACCTCCCCGTCATCGACTGCGATAAACTCCAGGGGCTGAAGGTTTCCGGCGGAGGGGGCGAAGCGGCCGGCGTTCACCAGTTTCTCGAGAATCGAACGGTCGACGGAGATCGGCTTGAACCGGCGGACTGTCCGACGGGAGAGAATGATATCTGAGACACTCATCGGGTCATCCTTCGCCAAGGATGGCCTTCAGCTTTTCCGCGTAGAGCCGGCTGGCCTTATCCGAGGCCACCAACTCGATCTGCTGGGGAGAGGAGACGCCCAGGCCGAGCTCTGCGGCCCGCTTGATCTGCTCCTGCTCGAAGATTTTATTCCCCATTATGGCATCATTGGACCCCAGTTCTTTCAGGACCGCTACCCCGACCGCGTCCACGGCAACGCGGTCTGTGCCGGCGATGACAACGTCGGCCGCGACCTTCTTGCCCGTCGAAGGGCCGCCGTCCACAAACGCCTCCAGGCCGTCCATGACGATGAGCTTGGGCGAATAGGCGGTGTTGATCTCGGCGATCATCAGCCTCTGGTCGGGAGAGCTATGGAGGTCCCGCATCAATCTTTTTGGCGTTGTCCCCACGGCCAGCTTCAAAGACATGGTGAAGACGCCTCCATACTGGTGGGTCTTCAGACAACAGGTGGCGACGATGTACTCCGCTTCGACGAGCGGCTTGGGCACAAAGAAGCCTTCAGGCCAATGGTTCCCAGGGGGACTAAAATGTTTCCAGTCGGCCTCGGCCAGGTCTTCGAAATTGATCACCTTGAACCCGAGCTCCTTAGACAGGGCAATAATCCCCTTGTCCTCCATCACCTTCTGTGTCGGCGGCGGGCCGCTCCTTTCGCCCAGGTTGATCCCCGCCGCGCCCCGGGACTTGATCTCCCGGACGAGGGCCGTTAGCGTATCGTTGTGCGTGCCGGCCGGAAACGGGTCGGCGGTATTAAAGTTGGGTTTGAGGAATACGCGTTTTCCCTTCATGGAAGGGAGTTCGAGAAGCCGGACCGCATCTCTGACCCCCGACACGCGGTCTTGAGTCTTGACGATCGCGACCTTGGTCTTTTTTGCCTCCAATCCCGCCTCCGCTCCGCCGAAACGGAGAGCCGGAACAGCAGCCAGGGTGGAAAGCGATGTCTTGAGAAAACTCCGTCGGTTCATCGTCTCACCTCAATGTCTGAATCTTATAATAACCGGCGTCAAACCAATACAATCGCTCTGCGGGCCTCTTTTCAAACCTCGGTCAACGCAGCGATTCTACGAGCGCCCTGGCTTTATCGGTCAAAACGTCCCAGTCCTCGGCCGCAATGGCCTTTTTATCGAGGAGCGCTGTTCCGATGGCGACACAGCAAGCGCCGCTGCGGATGAATTCCCGGGCATTCTCGATGCTTACGCCTCCGGTGGGCATCAAACGGACCTGCGGAAGCGGTCCTTTGATGTCTTGGAAGTATTTGGGCCCGACTGAAGTCGCGGGAAAGACCTTGACCACGTCCGCGCCTTTCTCCCAGGCGGCCATGATCTCGGTCGGCGAGAAGGCGCCCGGCGCCACAAAGGTGTCGTTCCGTCTGCAGGCCGCGATCATATCGAAATTGGTGATCGGGGAGACGACGAATTCCGCCCCTGCCCGGATGACCGCTTCGGCCGTCGCCGCCTCGAGGACCGTCCCCGCGCCGATCAGGGTCCCGGAGGACTTCCTTTTGGCCATTTCGGCGATGATCTCGAGAGCGGACGGTGTCGTCATGGTGATCTCTATGGCGCGCACTCCACCTTTTTTGATCGCCTCGACAACCTGGGTCAGTTTCTCCGTGTCCGACATCCGGATCACGGCGATGACCTTGGTGGCCAGGATGATATCGAGGACTTCGTCTCTTCCCATCTCATCTCCACTTCTCCAGACGGACGGCTCTCTTATCTCTGGACCCGGCCTGATTTCTCTCCCTTCATCAGGGCCAATACATCGCTTTCCGAGGTCAGGTTGAAATCCCCCGGGAGCGAATGCTTCAAGCAGGAAGCGGCGACCGCGAAGGCCAGCGCCTTTTCATCGTCACCGAACAGGTCGAGCCCATGGATCAGGCCGGCTGCAAAGGCGTCCCCGCCCCCGATCCGGTCCACGATATCGGTTATCTCATAGCGCGGGCCCGGGTAGAATCTTTCCTTGTTCCGGATGACCGCCGACCAGATGTTTTGATCGGCACTCCGGCTTTCCCGCAGGGTGATGGCCACAAGCCAAAGGCTGGGGAATCGCTCCAGGACGGCGGCAGTCAGTTTCTCGTAGGCGGCGAGGGGAAGCGCCCCGGATTCGACATCTGCTTCAACCGGGATTCCCAGAGATTTCTGGCAATCTTCCTCGTTGCCGATGGCCACATCAGCGGACCGGACGATCTCGCCCATCACCTCGGGGGCCGTTTTTCCGTACTTCCAAAGCTTGCCGCGGTAGTTGAGGTCGACCGATACCCGGATCCCCTTTTCCCTGGCTCTCCGGACGGCCTGGAGCGTCAGGTCGGCCGCCGAAGCGCTGATGGCCGGGGTAATGCCCGTCGTATGGAACCATTCGACGCCGGCCAGGGCCGCGTCCCAGTCGACAGCGCCGACCTTGGCCTCAGAGATGGCTGAGTGTTCCCGGTCGTAGATGACTTTGCCGGGCCTTTGGTTGGCTCCCGTCTCGGCGAAATAGACGCCCAGCCTTTTGCCATGCCTGAGGACATGGTCTGTCTCCACTCCCCATCTCCGGAGTTCGGAGACGGCCGCATCCCCGACCTCGTTGGGCGGACAGACAGAAATATAGCGGACCCGGTGGCCGAAGACGGCCAAGGAGACCGCCACATTGGCCTCCCCTCCTCCAAAACGGGCGGAAAGCGTGGGAGACTGGAAGAGCTTTTCGCTCCCGGGTGGAGAAAGCCGCAGCATGATCTCTCCGAAAGTTGCGATCGACTTCATCTTGACACCCGATCCCAGAATTGATGAATTTTATTTATCACAGATCCTAGACAATAGCAAAGGCTTGACCATTCTTCAGTTCTGGTTTAAATTGAGGTCAGTGCTTTCGATAGGTTCTATGGCCAGAAGACGGATCCACTTCATCGCTGGCCTCATTTTTCTGGCGGTCTGGCCGCTTCTCTCCGCCGTCAAGCAGGTCAGAGTGACCGCCGAAAGGGCGAGCATCTATATCGAGCCGAGCCGCACCAGCGCCCGGATCGAGATCGTCGGGAAAGGGACGATCCTCAACCTCCTCCAGGATAGGAAAGTCAAAGATATCTGGTATTATGTCAGCTTCAACTCACCGCGCTACGGGGCGCGCATCTCCGGGTTCATCCAGGAATCGGCGGTCGAACTGGCCGCAGAAACCCCGCCCGCATCCCCAAAAGAAGAAGAAATAATTCCGCCGCCTCCCAAGGCCGAAGAAAAGAAAGCAGTGCCGATGGAGGCCCCGGCCGCCCCGCAGGTCGTAGAAGCGATAGCCTTGACGAAGCTCCCGAAGAGCAAGAGCTTCAAGTTCCCTCGAAGGGAACCGGCACGCCAGGACGGAGTCTGGAAGATCGTCGAAATCGTCCCGCCCGAAAAAGTCGCGGTTGAGGTTAAGCCCGCGCCCGAGACGCCACCCGAGATCACTGAGGTTCCCATCCTCACCCGCCTCCCGAAAAACAGGAGCTATAAGTTTCCGCGCAAGGAGGGCTCCCTCCAGGAAGCCGCCTGGAAGGTCATAGAAATAGCCCCTGTCGAAGAAAAGAAGCCGCCTGTCGAGGTTGGGGAATTCGCGCTCCTGACGGTCCCCCCGAAGCGCAGGGTAATCACTCTTCCCAAGAAGGAGAAGCCGCGAGAGGATCCGGTCTGGCAGGTCCTCCAGCCGGTCATCGCGGAGACGCCAAAGCCCACTGAAAAACCCGAGGCCAAGCTCGAACCGCCTGAAGTTAAGAAGGAGCCACCGGAGACGAAACCAGAGACCAAGCCCGCCGAGCCTCAGCCCATCAAGCCGGTACGGGTTTCCGCCACCAGGAAAGGTCCGGGATTCCTTAGCCTGGGTCTGGGCTACGGCTCTTCCTTCGGCGGCGCGGGCGGATGCTTGCAGTTGAACACCCGAACAGGGCTCTCTCTCCATGCCGGGGTGGGGCTCTATCCGGCCAGCTTGATCTATTCAGAAACGGATTGGATTAAAAATGAGACGCTGTGGAGCATCGGTCTCAAGTACTATCTGCCTCTCAAGTCCCCCTCCTTCTCTCCTTTTGTCGACATCCAGTACGGAGGCTTGAGGGTGGAAGCGGCCCAGGTCGTCATCGGCATCTGGGACTATAACTATATCCTGAGCCAGGAACAAAAATCTCTGTGGGGTCCCTCCTGCCTCGCCGGCGTTGAATTCCGAAAGGGCCGCTTCGGGATCAGCGCGGCGCTGGGAGTATCTTATGCGACGACCTCCTGGGAATATCTGCAGAACAAACTCTCTTTCGTCTTTGACACCGGGTTGGTGTTCCACTTCTGATGAGAAAAAAACTCCTGGTTCTCGTCTGCCTTGTGGTCTTAGGATGGGCCACTGTCGCTCAGGCTGGCCCGGCGACCGCCGGTCAGGCGTCATTGGTCGCGACGGGAAAAAAAGAGACCACCATCCGCAACCTGACCAAGGAGACCGTCCGCTATACGATCCGGCGGCTTGTCCGCGATCCGCAGCCGATCGTGCGCTATCTCAAGCCGGACGCTCTCGACCGCTGGCCCTGTGAAAGCGCCCTCGATGTCTCGTTCCAGCGGAGTGGCCAGCCGACTAGCTACCGCCTTGAGTGCGGACTCCCCTATGCATTCCGCTATGACGAGAGCGACAACCTCGACCTCTACAGCGGGTCGCACGGCCTGTTCGGAGTCGCCGACCTGGCCCCGTTCGTCCCGACGCCGATGGTCGTCGTCGAGAGGATGCTCGAACTGGGCGAAGTCGAAAAGAACGACGTCCTCTTCGACCTCGGCTGCGGGGACGGCCGGATCGTCATAACCGCCGCCAAGAAGTTCGGCACCCGAGGAGTAGGTATCGACATCGACCCCCAGCGCATCGAGGAATCCTTACGGGCAGCGAAAGAAGCGGTGGTGGAGGGGCTGGTCGAATTTCGGCTCCAAGATGTCATGAAAGCGGATATCAGAGAGGCGACCGTCGTCACCATCTACCTTCTTCCGGAGTCCAATGCCCTGCTCCTTCCTCTCCTCGAAGACCAGCTCAAGACCGGCACTCTCGTCGTCTCCCACAACTACTCCATTCCCGGCTGGGAAGCTAAAGAGGTCACCTACATCACTCTGCAGGACGGGACGGGACAGGACCATACGATCTTCGTCTATAAGAGATGAGGCGAGATAACCGGGCGGAGTGAATGAGAGCGTCGGTGCTCTTCACGCCCCTTCTGATCGGCCCGGTCGCCATTCCAAATCGTTTCGTCCGCTCGGCTACACATGACTTTATGG
>Ga0315274_10010750_pt1 | contig 13181 bp, 11 predicted proteins | sample YL17G02_20_MG_FD_203700 | JGI IMG/M metagenome (GOLD analysis project Ga0315274, IMG submission 203700) | Sediment microbial communities from Yellowstone Lake, YNP, Wyoming, USA - YL17G02_20 | ecosystem: Environmental > Aquatic > Freshwater > Lake > Sediment | place: USA: Wyoming | collected... | reverse complement strand
GTCCCTGGGACATGAAAGGAACCATCATGCGCCGGCTGATTGAGGAACACAAGGACGGCCGGATCATCTCCATTGACGGGGTGAAAGTGTTCACGGAAGAAGGTTGGGTATTCGTTCTACCGGATAAGGACCGGCCGATCCTGCACGTCAATGCCGAAGCGAAAGACGAGGTGACGGCCCGTCGGCTGGTGGACGAGCAGTTGAAGAGAATCGGCGGCTGGCTGGCCTGAAGCATCAATCCGATCTGCCGGGCCAGGCAAGAGTCGGCTGGAGTATCCCGCCCTCTCCAGAACCATCAGTTAGGCGCCCACCTGCGGCTGAAACTGGGACAGGGTCGCTAAAGCGTTGGGCACCTGACGGTTCTCCGTCAGGTTTCGCGAATCCCGGGATAAAATCGCTTAATGCGATGCGCTAACAATGCTAAAATCGTCCGATGCTCCCCTGCTTTGGGGAGAGAATAGAAAGGACAATTTATGGAACCAGGTTGTTTTATCCATCCCAGCGCCGAGGTTTCTGCCCAAGCCACGATCGGAAAGGGGACCCGGATCTGGAATCAAGTTCAAGTGCGGGAGAACGCCACCCTCGGTGAGGATTGTATCCTCAGCAAGGACGTTTACATCGACGCCGGGGTACAGATTGGCGCTCGGGTAAAAATCCAAAATGGGATTTCCGTCTACCATGGCGTAACCGTGGAAGACGACGTCTTTCTCGGTCCGCACATGGTCTTCACCAACGACCGCTACCCTCGCTCCTTTAATCCAGACTGGCAAACGAGCGAGACCTTGGTGAAGAAAGGCGCTTCCATCGGAGCCAACGCCACCATCGTCTGCGGCATCACCCTGGGCGAATACTGCATGGTCGGCTCGGGTGCGGTGGTTACCAAGGATGTGCCGCCTTTCGCCTTAGTATTGGGGAATCCGGCCCGGATTCGCGGCGGTGTTTGCAAGTGCGGCCGCCCCTTACGGCTAGCCGACAGCGTGCCCGGCTCGGCATCCCAATTCCGCTGTTCTGTTTGCCGGGAGATCGTTGATCTGCCGGCAGAAGTCGCCAAGGAGATCCGCGAATGAGAATCAACATCGCCAGCCCCGACATCGGGGAGGAGGAAATCCAGGAGGTCAGCGAAGTGTTGCGCAGCGGCGTGATCGCTTCCGGTCCGCGTGTGGCCGAGCTGGAAAACGCATTTGCCCGATTTGCGGGCACCCGGAAGGCCGTGGCCACCAACTCCGGCACCGCCGCCCTGATGATTGCTCTTCAGGCACTGGCTATCGGTTCGGGCGACGAGGTGATCACGGTCCCCTTCACCTTCATCGCCTCCGCCAATTCCATCCTCTATACCGGGGCCCAGCCGGTGTTCGTGGACGTCCGAACCGACGACTTCAACCTGGATCCCGAACAGTTGGAGTCCGTCCTGACCCCCCGCACCAAGGCGGTGATGCCGATTCATCTTTACGGCCAAACCGCGGATATGGACCCGATCGTGGATTTCTGCCGGCGGCACAGGCTCCATCTGGTGGAGGACGCTTGCCAGGCGCACGGGGCGACCTATAAAAACAAAAAGGCTGGCTCCTTCGGCCTGGGCACCTTCTCCTTCTATCCCACCAAGAACATGACCACCTCTGAGGGGGGCATGATCACCCTGGATGACGATGCGTTGGCTCTCACCTGTGACATGATCCGCAATCATGGTTCCGCCAGGCGTTACTACCATGACCTGTTGGGTTTTAATTTCCGCATGACTGACATCGAAGCGGCGATCGGCCTGGTCCAACTGGAGAAATTGACCGCAGCCAACGCCAAGCGCAGAGCCAACGCCTCCTTCTACCAGGATGCCTTGAAAGGGATTCCCGGCCTGGTTCTCCCCCGGGAACTGCCGGGACGGACCCACGTTTGGCATCAGTTCACCCTGCGGGTGACGCCCGAGTGCAAGATCAACCGCGACGATTTGGCTCAAGCCCTGGCGGAAAAAAGCATCGGGTCCGCCATCTACTACCCTCTGCCGATTCACCGGCAAGTCTGGTTTCAGAAGCTGGGGGCCTGGCCCTCTTTTCCCGTGGCCGAACAACTCTCCCGGGAAGTCCTTTCCATTCCCGTTCACCCCAAGCTGGGCCAGGACGACCTGACGATCGTGGCGGAAAGCATCCGAGAGCTATGTCGTTAAGAGTTGGCGTGATCGGAGTCGGCGCCATGGGGGAGAACCATGTGCGCAACTTCAGCCAAATGCCGGTAGAACTGATCGGAGTGACCGATACCGAGTCCCAGCGCGCCGAACAAGTCGCGGTAAAATACCGGATCCGGGCCTTCCCCTCCGCGGATGCCCTGTTGCAGGCAGTTGACGCTGTCTCCATCGCCGTTCCCACCACGTTTCATCGCGAGGTGGCGCTGATGGCTTTCAAGAGCGGGGTGCACATTCTGGTGGAAAAGCCGATTGCCGCCACGCTGGCCCAGGCGCAAGAAATGATGGCCGCGGCCCGCCGGAGCGGAAAGGTGCTGATGGTCGGGCATTCCGAGCGTTTCAATCCGGCCATTGATGCTCTGAAGGAACGGATCGATCGCGGAGAGTTGGGTGAAATCGTGGCCATCTCCGCCAAGCGGGTAGGTCCGCACAACCCGCGGATCCGCGACGTGGGCGTGATCATCGACCTGGGGGTGCATGATATCGACGTGATCTCCTACCTTTACGGACGGCGTGCCAGCAAGGTGTTCGCCGTGTCGGGAGTACGCTTGCACCCCTTCGAAGATTATGCCTCGATCTCCCTTTTTTTTCCTCCCGACAAAGTGGGAACGATCGACACCAACTGGCTGACGCCGAAAAAAGTGCGCACGGTGACCGTGGTCGGTACGGCCGCCGTGGCGGAAGTCGACTACATCAAGCGCGAGTTGATCCTCTATCGGGAAAACGAAGTGATCCCCTGTGCGGTCTCCTCCGGAGAACCCTTGCGGCGTGAACTGGAGTGTTTCCTGGAAGCCATTTCCTCCGGGCATTGCCCGCTGGACGGAGAACAAGGGATCTACAACCTGAAAGTGGCCTTGGCCGCCCAGGAGTCGGCTAGAAGCGGCGAAAGCGTGGGAATCGCTTGAGGGTGCCATGAAGATTATCGGCTTGGCGAAAGAGCAGATCATGGCAGCGGTGCGTGGGGGTCAAGTGCGGATCGAGATTTTCGGCATGGGCAAAATGGGATTCCCCCTGGCAGTGGCCTTCGCCCGGGAAGGGGCGCATGTCGTAGGGGTAGACCCCAATGCCGCTCTGGTGGAGGCAATCAACCGGGGCGAGAATCCCCATCCCCTGGAGATGGGGCTGGAAGGCCTGGTCCGCCCGCTGGTGGAGCGAGGGAAGCTCCACGCCACGACTTCCCCAGAGCGCGCTGACGTCTACATCACGCTGGTCCCCACCGTCCTGGACGAGGATCGTCAACCGGCCCTGGGGATCCTGGAAGAAGTCATGCAGGCTATTGCTTCGTTGTTGGAGCCAGGAGATTTGGTGATTGAGGAGAGCACCCTCCCGCCCGGCACCTGTGCCCAGCGATTGTGGCCGATCTTGCTGCAGGGCATCCCAAGGCAAGGTCAATTCGGCTTTGCCCACGCCCCGGAGCGAACCATGTCCGGGCGAGCCTTGGAGGACATCACCGGAGCTTACCCCAAGATTGTGGGGGGGATCGACGCGCGCAGCACCGAAGCTGCCGCCGCCCTTTACACGGTGATCAACCGGAAGGGAGTGATCCCGGTCTCCTCCATCACCGCCGCGGAAGCGGTGAAGGTCTTCGAGGGGATCTACCGCGATGTGAACATCGCCCTGGCCAACGAGCTGGCCCTCCTTTCGGGCCATTACGGCCTGGACGCAATCGAGGTGATCCAGGCAGCCAACACCCAACCCTATTCCCACATCCACACCCCGGGAGCCGGCGTCGGCGGCCACTGCATCCCCGTCTACCCCTATTTCATCAGCCACCAACCGGAGGCCGAGCTGATCCGTCTGGCCCGAAAACGCAACGAGGAGATGCCTCGGACCCTGGTTTGGACGGCGCTGGCGGAATTGGAAAAACGCGGAATCTCGCCAAAGGAAGCGAAGGTGCTTCTGATGGGTATCGCCTTCCGGCCGGGCGTGAAGGAAGATCGCTACTCCCCCTTCTTTGGAGCGCGGGATGCGCTCCAGGAAGCCGGCGCGCAAGTCTATGGCTGGGACCCTCTCTATGCCGGCGACGAAATCCGCGCGTTCGGCGTCGCGCCGGCGCAGTCACTGGAGGGGATGGACGCTGCGATCGTGATCACCGGCCACGAGGACTTTCAGCAGCTGGACTGGGAAGGGTCGGTTGGGGCGATGCGACAACCGATCCTGGTAGACGGACGGTTCATTGTTCCTCTCCGGTTGCGGGAAAAGGGGATCCATATTTCCCGCATTGATGGTTACTAGAAAAAATACGACACAGTAGGAAAAAGAAAGGAATCTCGATGGATGTTTTGGTAACAGGCGGAGCGGGATTTGTGGGAGGACATCTTGTGAGCAGGCTGGTTGGCCAAGGGCATCATGTCACGGTAATCGATGACCTTTCCAACGGCAGACTGGAAAATCTGGCTGGTGTCCTGGATCGAATTCTGTTCGTAAAAAAGGACATCACAGAACCACCGGATCAATGGTTCGATCACAAACCGACACCATTCCACGCGATTTACAACTTAGCCTGCTGGCCGCGCAGTCGCAGCTTCCAATATCCCAAAAGGGACATCGAAGTCAATGTGATCGGGATGGTTCATGCCATTCAATTGGCGCTGGCGTGCAAAGCCCGGATTTTGTTCAGCAGCAATAGTGGCATCTACGATACCGGGCAGATTCCGATTTGTGAGCTGACGGAAGACAATCCCAAGACACCTTACGATTTGGACAAGCTGCAGGCGGAACAATTTCTAAAACTGTATGGAGCTACATTTGATTTAGACTATGTCATTTTCCGCTTTGCCACCGTGTACGGTCCCCGGCAACGGGTATCCGGGGAATGGAAACCTGTCGTGATGGAGTTCATCACCAAGCTTCGCGCGGGCGAAGCGCCGGTGATCCACTGGGACGGCAACCAGACCCGTGATCTAATCTATGTGGAAGACTTGACGGAAGCTCTGGTGCTTGCGCTTGACAATCCAAAAGCTAACCGTGAGACGATGATCCTGGGGTCCGGAGTGGAGACAAGCATCAATCAGCTCTACGAGATGGTGAGCCGGCAGTTGGGCATTCATCGGGAACCGATCCGGAAGCCGATGGTCCTGGGCGATATCGCCCGCATGCGCTACGACTGCACCAAGGCAGACCAGATCCTGGGATGGAAAGCCGGGACCTCCCTGGAGGAAGGGATTCATAGGATCATCAACGCCAATGGCACCTGATCAAGGCGGAATGTAGCATGCGAGGATGAGCAAAAAGCGATGAAATCATTCCGGCAATTAGTTTCCTGGGCAATCAGGCGCTGGCCATCAAGGCGAAGGGCACTGGAAGCGAGAATCCGCTACCTGGAGAACGAGATCGGCCGCCAGGCGGCATTGCAACGCTATTCTGCAGCTCCCATAATCCGCGACCTACCCTCCACCAGACAAACCAAGACAAGCTTCAACTACCAGTGGAAGAATCTGCCGACGGGCCGACACACATTGGAAAACGAGCGATTTTGCCAAGAAGCGGTCGATAACGTATGTCGTTTCACAAGGCTTGCACCGGAATGGTTTCCGGCAAGAAATGTAGTGGATATCGGGTCTGGGGCCGGACGGTATTCGTGGGCTTTGTGCATGCTGGGAGCCAGAGTCCTCTCCGTCGACCAATCCGTTGAGGGCTTGGAAATTGCCCGGCAATTGTGCAAATCCTTTCCGGATCATCAAGTCCTCCAGGCGGATTGCCTTGCTCCTTTTCCGATGGACGAGAAGTTCGATCTGGTCTGGTCCTTTGGGGTAATCCATCACACCGGTGACGGATACAAAGCCTTCCAAAACATGGCTCGGCTGGTGAAACCGGGAGGATTCATTTTCTTGATGGTGTACGGAGAACCGAGAAGAGGCCATGTCGAAGATTATGAGGAGATCAATGAGTATATGGATTGGAGGAAACTGACCCAAAATCTCGACCCCGCCCAGAAGCTTGCCATCTTGCGAGAAGCTATGCGAAACAGGAGATTACGAAATTTCGGCGAGGAGTACATCCATGGATACTTCGATGCCATCTCTCCGTCCATAAACGACCTCTATAGCTGGCAGGAAATCGAGGGATGGTTGCTTGAACAGGGATTTGGAAAGATTCAGCGAACACTCGATAGCCGAAACCATCACGTCGTTGCCCAAAGAGAATAGGTTAGCGGATAAACACTAGCATTGCAGGATTCCTTCGTAAGTCCGCTGCATCTGCAAAGCGATTTTGTCGGGGTCATGCCATGTTTCCACATAAAGCCGGCTTTTTTCTCCCACCTGGGGCAGCAAAGATCGAGTTTGCAGGACCCCCTCCAGCACTTCGGCCAGATTGCCGGGATCGGCATTAATGATCGGTAAGTCAGTTTTCATCTGGGCGGGGAGAAAACCCAGATCATTTTGCCGGATATAGCAGATCACCGGTTTTCCCAACGCCATCGCTTCCACGGCAAAACCGCCATACCAGCCCAACAAAAGCTGGTCGATCACCAGATCCGCTTCCGCATAAAGCTCGCGGACTTGGTCGTGTGGAATCCCTTCTACCATCTTCAATTCCACTTCCGGATATTTCACCTGCAGCGTGGCAACTGCCTGCTGGATGAACCGCGTGCCCTTGACCGCGCGCTGCGTAGGTGAGTGCAGGATCAGGAAGCGTCGCCCATCCGATATTGATTTTTGAACCGGCCGCCACTCATCCAGGTCCACTGTGGTATAGGGTAAGAACTGCGCCCGCGCCGGGAGCACCCACAGCAGATCGGGATTCACAGCAAAGATCCGGTCAGCGTAGCGGTTAAAGCGGGCAATCTTCTGCGCCCGCTTTGTGTCCGAACGAGGATCGCAGAGGCCCCCGTAGCAATCCGGTTCCGTACAGGCGCAGACGGGAAAGTGCTGGATGCAGTAGCTTTTTTGCCGGGCATCGCATCCCTGGTAGGTAACCACGATCCCTTTCTTGTGACGCTTGAGAATAGGCAAGTCCGCCTGGTTCAGCAGGTTCAGCGGTCCCGGAAAATGCGAAAAGAGGGAGGTGCCGAAATTGAAATGAAACAGATCGTAGTGTCGCAGCGCACGCAGAAAGAAAGACGACAGAGTGGAGATTTGGCTGCAAAATGAGCGGTCCTTCAGACGAAGGTCGATATCGTTGGGATAGCCGTACCAATGACTGGCGAAGACCATCACGTCACTTTCGATCCCCAATTTGCGCTCCGCTCGCGAGAGAGTCCAGGCATTTCCGCCCACATCGCCAGGGCAATGCAGAACTCTCATTTCTTACAATAGCTCACGAAAGATCACTCCGCTCCCCGTCAATGAAAATGCGGTGCCACCACTCGAAACAAAGCAAAGACCAAATCAGCAGGCGGTGATTGACTTTGCCTTGGATGTGCTCTTCCACCACCCTTTGGACATAGGCAGGGTTGAAATACCCTCGGCCGATTGCGCTGGACTCCAACAAGATTTCCCGGATATAGGACATGGTTTCGCCCCGATACCAGGATTGGTCTGGCGGGCTAAAGCCCTGTTTTTTCTTATCCAGAATCTGCTGTGGAACCAGGCCTCGCATGGCTTGGCGGAAAATACGCTTCCCATCGCTTGAGAGAACCGGTTCACGGTTGGAACCTTGCTCCGACAGACGGACGATATCCAGCTTGAAGGAGGGCGGCAGAGAAAGGGCAAAATCCACCAGGTCGTTGTCCAGGTAGGGAACTCGGGTTTCCAAAGAATGGGCGCTGCTGATTTTGTCCTCAATCACCAGCAGGCCATGCAAGAATGTCTTCGCTTCGAAGTACATATTGCGGTTCAGCGCTTGGCCGGGGTTCAGTGGTTGACCGGGTCCGGATGCGGGGGGTAACATCGACTGAAAGACTTGCCACGCTGACCGTTCTTTGCTGACTTGCCGGAGCTCACCCTGGAAGAATTCCCCCCGCTCTTCCTCCGGCACCAATCTCTGCCATGCCCGATAGCAGATCTGGTCGAATTCGCCTACCGTCTTGCAGTTTAGTAGGGGCAGGTAACGCCAGGGATATCCGGCAAACAATTCGTCCCCTCCGCCGCCGGATAGAACCACCTTGACGAACTTGCTGGCGAGACGGGCAATGTACCAATTCTGATAGGACATTCCTACCCGGAGATCCTCTAAATGCCAGATCAATTTCGGCATAACCCAGGCCATGTCACCCGAATGCAAAACCATTTCGTAATGCTCGGTCATGAACTGGCTGGCCATTTGCTCCGCCGCTTCCCGCTCATCAAAATGCAGCTCCAACCCGCTGACGGAAGAGAGATCAAAGCCGCCCGTGAACGTCATCATCCGCGGGATCGTTTGGCTGGCAATGGCCACCAGCGAACCGGAATCCATCCCGCCGCTAAGATAACTGCCCAGAGGGACGTCGCTCATCAATTGGCGGACTACCGCTTGTTCCAACAGTTGTCGGAGTTCTTGGGCGGCATCATCGAATGCCAGTTTCCTCTCGTTGCTGCCGGAAAAATCATAGTCCCAGTACTGGTGAAACACCGGTTCCGGCCGTTCCATCGAAATCAAGGCCGTATGCGCAGCCGGCAGGAGTCGAATCCCCTGGAGCAGGGTATTGTTGGAGAAGATGTTTTGAAAGGTAAAGTACTCCGCCAACCCCTCCAGGCAGACTTTCCTGGGCACTCTGGGACTCTCCAGCAATGCCTTGATCTCTGTGGCAAAGAGAAAATTCGTTCCATTCCAGAAGTAGTAAAGGGGTTTGATCCCGTAGCGATCTCTGGCCAGAAACAAGGTTTGTTTGCATTTGTCCCAGATCGCGAAGGCGAACATGCCATTCAATCGCCGGACGCAGTCTTCCCCCCATTCTTCGTACCCGTGCAATACGACCTCGGTGTCGCTGCGCGAACAAAAGCGATGGCCGCGCGCTTCCAGTTCCGCCCGCAGCTTCAGGTAGTTATAGACCTCCCCGTTGTAGACGATGATCATCGTCCCGTCTTCATTGACCATCGGCTGGTGGGCGGCCGGTGTCAGATCGATGATGGCCAACCGGCGGTGGCCGAGACCCAGGTTTCCGTCGAGATACTGCCCTTCTCCGTCCGGCCCCCGATGTTGCAGGGCATCGCACATTTTCTGGACCAACGATAGCGGGACAGGTTCACCGTTTAGGTTCAGAACACCAGCAATTCCACACACGGTTTTCTCCTAAGCGCCTGGGGTACGCGCTTTCTGATTATGACCGGTCCGGCCTCCGGGCAAAATTGCCAAAGAGGCATTGATCCCGGCAAATACCTTTCCCACAGCCTCCAGGGAGTGGTGCTTCTCCACGAAGCGGCGAGAGCTCTGGCCTAGAGCGGCGAGCTCATCCTGGTGAGCGGCCCAATAGCGGATTGTATCTTTTACGTCCCACGGGGAACAACGAACAATCGGTGGTTCATCCGGCGCCATCAAGCTTTTCATCCTGTACAGCTCGACCAGGTCCGGTCGCAAAAAACAAAGCACCGGTTTGCCCATCGCCATCGCCTCCAAGGCGAACATCGCGTACCAGCCGACAATCAGTTGATCGGCGATCAGGTCTGCAGTCGCAATCGCCGCTCGAACGGCTACGTTGGGAACTCTCTCGATGATCTGCAACTCAACCGTTACCCCTTCCGCCCGCAACTCCGCCACGGCTTGTTGAAAGAAAGCGGTTCCTTTCACGAAGCGATGATTGGGTGCATGCAGAATGCGCAACGGTTGACCGATTGCTTTTTGGGTGGAAATTGGTTTCACCAAGTCCGTATCGATCGAGAAATGGGCAAGCATCAGCGTGTCCCAATGGTACAGGTAATCAACCCATTCACAGCCGGCAATGATGTGATCCGCGTAACAGGTCCATCGATCGATCCTTTGGGCAATGCGCCGCCGGCGGAAGCGGTGACCCGGATAATCACGGCTCATGGCGTCCTTAAACAGCAGGTTCGGTGAACGCGACATCTCCTGCAGATCGCCGCCGTAGGGCATCAATACCGTGCGAATTCCGGCAACCCGGTAGAGCAAGGGTTCCAGGGTCCAAAGGAACGAAGTGAACCCCAACGGACCGCCGTTGAAGTACAGGTATAGGCAGCGATAGCGGAACAAGATCCAGAGGAACAGGTAGTAGTTGCGAAGCACAAGCAAGGGTCCGGGAAAGAGTCGGTCGGCTCGAACGTCGAAATCGTCTGTGATGAAATACACTTGATGCACAAACGTTTCCACTCGATATCCCTGCCGTTCCAAGGCTTTTTTGTGATAAATGTTATTGATCAGCGGTTCGGGTCCCAGTCCCACGTCAACGGGCCTGGGAATCAATCGAGACAGTAAAGCCAACAAAACAAACGGTAGGGCCAACACGGAATCCATCACCAAATAGAAACCGCTCCTCAACAAGCGCAGGACTTGTTTCCACCGTTGATTCATGGTTATCACTTTAGCACCTCTGGCTCGATTGATGCATAATGGGGTGGAAAAAACCGAGTTCGAAAGGAAAAGGATCCTATTATAAAGAGAACAGTGTTTTTCATTCTGGGTACGCGTCCGGAGATCATCAAATTCTCACCGGTGATCAGCGCATTTCAAAATCAGTTGGATGTTTCCATCGTGCATACCGGGCAGCACTTCAGCTACGAGATGGACCGGATCTTTTTCGAGGAATTGGAGCTTCCGATCCCCGCGTTCCATCTGGATACAGGATCCGGCAGTCATGGGGAACAAACGGGTCGGATGCTGGCGGGTCTGGATGACCTGTTCTCACGGGAAAACCCTGCTCTGGTGGTAGTCCTGGGGGACACCAACACCACGTTGGCCGGTGCACTGGCTGCTGCAAAGCTGGGGATTCCGGTGGCCCACATCGAAGCGGGTTGCCGCTCCTTCAACCGAGCCATGCCGGAAGAAATCAATCGCGTAGTGGCCGATCATCTGAGTGATTTGTTGTTTGCCCCGGATGGCCAGGCTGTAAAAAACCTGACGAAAGAAGGCTTCCCTTCCGGTCGGATCTTTCAGGTCGGGAGCACCGGCGTGGAGGCTTGCCGGCTTCACGCCCAGCTTGCCGGAAAACGATGGCCCGTTGATTGGGGGCTGCAGGAGAGGCAGTATCTGCTGGCCACGATCCACCGGGCGGAGACGGTGGATCGACCCGAACGCCTGCGCTCAATCCTGGAAGCGCTGGCGGAGTTGCCGCCGACAATGCCGCTTCTGCTTCCGCTTCATCCCCGCACCGCGCTTCGGGCAAAAGAGGAGGGTTTGTCTTTCCCCCCCAACATCCGGATTCTCCCGCCGCAGGGGTACCTGGAGTTCCTGACCCTGCTGGATCGATCGCTGATGGTCCTGACGGACTCCGGCGGCGTGCAGGAGGAGGCCGCCACGCTTGGCATTCCCTACCTGGTGCTACGCGAAGAAACGGAGTGGCAAGAATATATCGAGCGGGGGCAAGGCAAAATCGTCGGCTGGGAAAAAGACCGGATTGTGCAGGAAGCCAAGAACCTGCTCGAACATCCAAGCCTTCTGGCTGGAATGCGCCATGTGGATACCGCTTCGCTTGAACGCCCATCCGCAGAAATCCTGAAGGTGATCCAGGCATTTCTTGCGGGCCTGCCGGTACAATGAAAATCGTTGCCTTTTCCCAGTACTATCCGCCCGAGATCGCCGCGGCAGGAATTCGCCTCCATGGACTGCTGAAGGGATTGGTCGCGCGCGGCGATCGAGTGTCCGTTTTGACCGCAATTCCCAATTACCCGCAGCGCCGGATCTATCCTGACTATGAAAGAGGGCAACGGAAAACCGAGACGATCGATGGCGTGCGGGTTCGTCATGTCTCCTTCTTTCTGCCCCGCTCGGCGAGCGTCATCCAGCGCTTCCTGAGCTATACCAGCTTCATGCTTTCCCTGCTCGGTTCCGGATGGAAAGAACAGAGGCCGGACCTGGTGGTGGCAACCTCCCCCCCTCTCTTCACTGCGGTGGCTGCCTGGATCTGGGCCAAACTCTGGCGGCGGCCCCTTTTGTTCGACGTGCAGGATCTTTGGCCGGAATCAGTGGAGGCTCTGGGGATCAAAACTCCGGCTTTTTTGCGACGATTGGCCTTTGCCCTGGCCAAAGCCATCTACCATCGATCCGCCCAAATCAGCACCGTGGCGTACGGCATTCGCCGATACCTGATCGAGAAAAAAGCGATCCCACCCTCGCGGATTCAAGTCGTGTACAACGCCCTGGACGTACCGCCGGAAGAGGCTCCTGCCTCTATCGATGAGGAAGAGCGGAAGCAGGCCCTGGACCTAGAGGGGAAATTCGTGGTGCTTTATGCCGGTAACCTCGGCGTGGCTCAGCGTCCGCAAACCTTGCTGGAAGCAGCGGAACTGCTGCGTGGGAAACCGGAGATCGTATGGGCGATTGTCGGCGGGGGCTCAGAGCAGGAGCAAATGAGCGAACAAGCCGAAAAGCACGGTCTCACCAACGTTCGCATGGTAGGCCCTGTTCCTCGCATGAACCTGCTCTCGTACTACCGGATGGCGAATGCAGGCGTGGTCTTGTTACGGGATTTGCCCATTTTCGATGCGGCATTGCCCACCAAGATCTTTGAATACTGGGGTTCTTCCTTGCCGGTGATCGCCGGCGTGCGGGGTGAGGCCAAGGAATTGATTCAGCAACGCGAGGGTGGGCTTTGTTTCCCACCCGAAGATGCCACAAACCTGGCCGATGCCGTTCTTCGGTTGCAGCAATCGCCGGAGATGTGCCGCAGCATGGGTGCGGCCGGACGACGGGCGATTGACGAGGAGTTCAACAAAACAAAGCAGTCGGAGCGTTTTGCCGAAGCAGCGTTGCGAGCGGTAGCTCAGAGATAGTCGAATCCGTTTAATTGAGAGCAGACGATCGTTCATCCGGGATCTCGATGCTACGGGGCGTAGCCGGACGGCTAGAGCGCGATCTTCAGTTCCGTTTCGTCGCCGGCGTGCAAGCGGATCCGCTGGCCATTGCCGTGCTCTTTGTCAATCACCGCTCGACGGCCGATGATACTCTCCTCCAGGCGGGGGATGTTGCGTACGATAAC
>Ga0315274_10010748_pt1 | contig 13183 bp, 11 predicted proteins | sample YL17G02_20_MG_FD_203700 | JGI IMG/M metagenome (GOLD analysis project Ga0315274, IMG submission 203700) | Sediment microbial communities from Yellowstone Lake, YNP, Wyoming, USA - YL17G02_20 | ecosystem: Environmental > Aquatic > Freshwater > Lake > Sediment | place: USA: Wyoming | collected... | reverse complement strand
CGCTACGCCAAGGCTCAGCCCGGCACTCTCTGGCTCATTGGCAACGAACCTGATGCTCCCGCACAAGACTGTGTGACACCAGCGAAGTACGCACAGCTCTACCATCAATGGTACTACATTATCAAGGCTGCCGATCCTTCTGCCAAGGTTGGCATCGGCGGGGTCGTTCAGGCGACTCCTCTGCGACTACAATACCTAGACATGATACTGGAGTCCTATCAGAGCCAGTACGGTGGTATGATCCCCGTCGATGTCTGGAACGTGCACGGCTTTATCCTTCAGGAGAAAGCCAATGACTACGGATGCCAAGTCCCCTGTGGTCTCAGTGCTGAGCAGGGCATGTTGTACGAGATCGACGACCACGACAGCATGACCATCTTCAAGCAACAGATCGTCCGCTTCCGACAATGGATGAAGGATCATGGCGAGAGAAACAAGCCTCTGATTGTCAGCGAGTACGGGATTCTCTTTCCCATCCAGCTGGGCTACGATGAGGCGCGTGTGGAGCGCTTCATGATCGCCACCTTCGACTACTTCCGCACCGCCACCAGCACTACCCTGGGCTATCCCGGGGACGGCAACAAGCTGGTGCAGGCCTGGGCGTGGTACAGCCTGGATCACAAGAACTTCGAGGGGTATGAGAGCTACAGTCACCTCTTCGACCCCGACACCAAGGGGATCACTCCGCTGGGCAGAGCCTACGGCGACTACACGGCATCACTACCATGATGCGCGAAGGCCCGGCTGGCCGTCCTGATGGGCAAGAGGGCAGGTCGGTGGGAGCCGGTGCGGTGAGTTAGGCAGGTTGAGCCTGGCGGTACACGCCGCCAGCCGAGGAGTCTCTGCACTATGTGGATGTGTGCCATTATTACCCTCATGACAAGGAGGAAAACGAGGTGGCAAAAGCTCGAAACTGCACACTCTACCCGGGCGTCCAGGTAGGCAGTCACGTTCACATCGGCGACTACGCCGTTCTTGGGGTGCCGTTTGGGGGAAGACCGCTTGGTGAGCTGAAGACGATCATCGGCCATGGCGCGGTGATCCGCTCCCACACCTTGATCTACGCTGGTGTGGTCATCGGCGATCGATTCACTGCCGACCATTCGGTGACCATCCACGAGCACGCCGAAATCGGCGAGCATGTCAAGATAGGGCCGCACTCGGTCGTGGGGGGCCATGTGCGGATTGGTGACAATGTGCTCATTGAGTCCGGTGTCTTCATCGCGGAGCGCTCCACCCTGGAGGAGGGCTGCTGGATCGGGCCTAACGTGGTCCTGGCCAACACCCCGTCTCCTGAGCCATTGGCACCCGGTGAAGGCGTTCCGGGACCCACCGTCGGCTCCAACGCCAAGATCGGCGCCAATGCGACCTTACTGCCCGGGATCATTGTGGGTTCTGATGCCCTCGTGGCGGCGGGCGCCGTGGTAGTGGAGAACGTACCTGATGGAAGCGTGGCCGTTGGAAACCCGGCACGCCTGATTGACGAGACCTCGGAACTGGCGCGATCGGGGATCGCCTACCTGACGGGCCGACAATAGTCTATGTCGCAGGTTACCCATCTGACTCTTCTCTTCGCCGCCCTCCTTATCTCGCTGGTCCTTACACCGCTAGCAAAGCTCGTTGGGCCCAGACTGAGTGCTATGGATATGCCCAATCCGCTGTCCATTCACTCGTCGCCAACGCCGAGAACTGGCGGGCTGGGGGTGTTGGCCTGGCGGTGGCCTTAGCAGTCGCTGCTTCGCCAGGGCTCGGCGCCCACGACAAGACGACACTGTTGGGCCTCTTGATCGCCGGGATCACGGTCGCCCTCATCGGCCTGCTGGACGATATGGGGCGCATCCCCACCTGGGTGGAGGTCTCCGCCCTGCTTCTCCCTCCCCTGCTGGTGGTGCTCCTGGGGCTGCGGGTGGGCTTCCTCCCCTGGCCTATCGCAGTATCCCCCTCACCCTCTTCTACCTGGTGGGGGGCGCATCCGCCATGAACCTTGTGGACGGCATGAACGGGCTGGCCGGAGGCGTCGCCGCCATCGCCTGCTCCTTCATGGTCCTCCTTGGTCTGGGCCAGGGAGACGCAGTGGGGAGAGTCCTCTCCCTGGCCCTTCTGGGCGCGGTGGTCGGCTTCCTGCCCCACAACTTCCCCCGGGCCAGGGTCTTCCTGGGGGACAACGGCAGCCTGTTCCTGGGCTTCATGCTGGCCGTCCTGGCCCTGCGCATCAGCTCCCAGCCGTATCACCTGGGCTCTTTCCTGGCCCCCATCCTGATCCTGGGCGTGCCCGTGGGGGACACCTTCCTCGCCATCTTACGGAGGGCGTCGCACCGGGGCCAGCAGTACCCTGGGCTATCCCGGGGACGGCAACAGGCTGGTGCAGGCTTGGTGCTGGTACAGCCTGGATCACAAGAACTTCGAGGGGTACGAGAGCTACAGTCACCTCTTCGACCCCGACACCAAACGCATCACGGCCTTAGGCATAGCCTACGGCAACTACACGGCGTCACTACCATGATGCGCGAAGGCCCGGCTGGCCCCTCCGGTTCCACTGACGGGGCAACGCCTACGCCTCGCGCGTCGTAAGGCCCGCCATGGAATGATGGACAAGTCACTTCGCCCTGTCAGGATCTTCACCCCAATGTCTTGACGCTCGGTTGAACCCAGGAGACGAACAGCAACAGGTCCCAGGCAGTAGTCTGGGACCTGTTTGTTCGGGCAGGCGGTGCACGATCTCAGCGGGACCCGGCGGCAGGTGACCGTCTAGCTGAAGAGCGACTCGGGTGCCTCAAGCGTCTTCTTGAGATCCTGCAGGAACCGGCCGGCCAGAGCGCCGTCGGCCACCCGGTGATCCACCGAGAGCGTCGCCCTCATTCGCTGGCGAACGACGATCTTCCCGCTCAAGACCACAGGTTCCGGTCCCAGCGTTCCCACAGCCAGAATGGCGCTCTCCGGGGGATTGATGATGGCGGTGAACTGCTCCACCCCGAACATGCCCAGGTTGGAGACGGTGAAGGTGCCACCCGTTACCTCGTCCGGAGTCAGTTTCCCCTCGCGTGCCCTCTCGGCCAAATCAGAACACTGAAAGGCTATCTCGCCCAGAGTGAGGCCGTCAGCACCCTTCAACACTGGAACGATCAGCCCCTCATCGCGCGCCACGGCCATGCCCACGTTCACGGCGCGGTGCAGAAGCACCTCCTCCCCGCGGAGCGAGGCGTTCAGATACCGATGTCTGGGGAGAAGGTCGGCCACAGCCTTGATGAGCAATCCAGTTACCGAGAGCCTCGGCTCGCCCTCCGCCCTCGCTTCGTTCCATTCTGCTCGACGGGCCTCGGCCTGAGTCATGTCGATGGTCACGGTGAAGGATATGTGCGGAGCGGCGTGCCAGCTGGTCTCCATCCTCTGGGCAATGATCTTTCGTACGCCCTTGAGGGGCACCAGTTCCCCCTCTACGGGAGCCTCCGGGGGCAAAAAGGCTTCCACATCCTCGGTCCTGACCAGTCCGTCTGGACCGGTGCCGGACACGAGCGACAGGTCGATGCCTCCTTCCCGCGCCAGCCTTCTGGCCGCGGGTGTAGCCCTCACCTTCCCTGATACCGCTTTGACGGTCCGCTGTGCTGTGGCCGGCACCGGCACCACCCTCGGCGCTGGCTTTGTCACCGGAGAAGGTTCCTCCTCCTCGATCTCCTCTCCCGGTTCCCCGATGTAGCCAATAATGACCGTCACCGGCACCACTTCGTCCGGGCTGTACTTCGCCTTCAACAACAATCCGCTGGCCGGAGCCTCCACGTCCATGTTCACCTTGTCGGTCATCACCTCCAGGAGGGGTTCCCCTCTCTCCACTTGCTCCCCCTCCTGCTTGTACCAGCGTACGATTGTTGCTTCCTCCTGAGCCATCCCAAACTTGGGCATGATCACCGGTGTTGCCATGGGCGGCTTCCCCTCTCCAGCTATGCTGCGGCCAGTTCTCTTGCCGCAGCGGCTATGGTCTCTGGCTGCGGCACGGTGTAATACTCAAGAGTGCGATTGTACGGTATGGGGGTGTCCAAGCCACAGAACCGCTTGATGGGCGCCTCCAGGTATTCGAAAGCCGCTCCCCCAGCTATCCGTGCGGCAACCTCACCCCCGAACCCGCCCGTGACTGGTGCCTCGTGAACGATCATGACCCTGCCCGTCTTTTTCACCGAAGCCTCGATGGTCTCCATATCCAAGGGTCTGAGGGTGCGCGGATCGACCACCTCAGCCTCGATCCCCTCTGCGGATAGCTGCTCTGCCGCCTCCAGGGAGCGAGGGACCATGATAGAGGTGGCGACGATAGTGAGGTCTGTCCCTTCGCGCTTGACGTCCCCCAAGCCAAGGGGCACCTCGTAGTCGTGCTCTGGAACGGGGCCCTTGCGAGGATACAGCAACTTATGCTCCACGAACATCACGGGGTTAGGATCGCGGATGGAGGACAACAAGAGCCCTTTTGCGTCGTAGGGTGTTGAGGGCATGACTACCTTGAGACCAGGCACGTGGGCGAGCCAGGCCTCCAGGCTCTGGGAGTGATGCGCGGCCGCACCTGTCCCCGAGCCCGCTGGCGTGCGGAGCACCATGGGTACCGTGGCGTGGCCCCCAAACATGTATCGGAGCTTGGCCCCCTGGTTTACGATCTGCTCCATGGCGATGGTGACGAAGTCCATGAACATGATCTCCGCGACGGGGCGCATGCCTACCAGCGCTGCCCCAATCGCCGCTCCCGCTATGGCTCCTTCCGAGATCGGCGTCTCTCGGATGCGTTCCGCACCAAACTCGTCGATCATCCCCAGGGTGACGCCGAACGCACCACCATAGACCCCGATGTCCTCGCCCATCAGAAAGACGCGGTCGTCGCGGCGCATCTCCATGGTCAGAGCTTCCCTGATCGCCTCGCTGTAGCTGATCTCCCGGACCTCTGGCATTACGCATACACCCCCTCTTCGATGGTGTCCAGGGAAGGCTCGGGACATCCGTCAGCAAACTCGATGGCAGACTCTATCTCGCTCTGCACCTGAGATTCGATGCTCTTAGCCTGATCAGGCGTCAATACCCCCTCTTGCAGGAGCAACTGCTCGAAGCGCTTGATGGGGTCTTTCGCCTTCCACTCGTTTATCTCCTCCTTGGTCCGATAACGATCCGCGTCGCTCTTGGAATGACCTTTCCAGCGGTAGGTGACGCCCTCCAGGAGGGTGGGGCCACCCCCAGCGCGCGCTCGCGCGACAGCGTCCCTCGTGGCCTCATAGACCTGAAGCAGATCGTTGCCATCTACGGTTTTCCCAGGGAACCCGTACGCACACGCCCTGTCGGAGATGCGCTCGATGGCTACCGACCGCCTCACGTGCATCGACATCCCGTACTGGTTGTTCTCGCAGAAGTACACCACCGGCAGATCCCAGATGGCCGCTAAGTTCAGGGATTCGTGAAAGACGCCCTGGTTCGATGCTCCGTCGCCGAAGAAGCACAGCACCACCTTGCCGGTGCTCTGCATTTTCTGAGCCAGCGCGGCGCCGCACGCCATAGCCAGGCCACCCCCAACCACACCATTGGCTCCCAGGTTGCCGCAACTCAGGTCGGCGATGTGCATGGACCCACCGCGACCACGGCAGTAACCTGTCTCCTTCCCTCTAAACTCCGCCATCATCAGGTTCAGATCGGCGCCTTTGGCCAGGCAATGCCCGTGGCCCCTGTGGGTGCTGAAGATGTAGTCGTCCGGATTCAAGGCGGCAATGGCCCCAACCGCCGTAGCCTCCTGGCCGATGGATAGATGCATCGTGCCGTGTACTTTGCCCTCGGCGTAGAGCTGATCTGCCTTCCATTCGAAGGCCCGGATCAGCCTCATCTGACGCAACAGCTCCAGCAGTCTCTCGTCGGTCAGTCCTGCCAGCGGACTCATTATGCCAACCTCCAACATGCCTTCTCATTCCCAAGGCTGCGATCACCAACAGGGGTTCCTGCCTTGCCACGTAACCGTCAACCCCGGACATAGTAGTAAGTGCTATGAGGATACCACTGCTCAAGCTCATCCCCCAGAATCTCTCTTGGCTATGCCCGGGGCCAGGCAGGACCAACCGTCTTGGCGGCGTCTTCCAGCAGGGCCGCCTCCTTCGCCGAAGCCGTACGCAGGGACCATAGCTCAGAATGAAGCTCGAGAACATGCCAGTCCCGGTGACCGCCGACAGGGTCGATGAGTATCTTGGTTCCGTTCTGCAGGCGGCGCGAGTGGGTGACCTGAGCCTGATCAGGAATGTACCGTAGCGGACTGCCGGCGACTCGGTCATCCAGTCGGGCCACGACTGAAACCTTGCACCCACCCGATCCAGCAGGCGTGTGACGGGCCCCGGAGCCACGACTCCGTGCTTGCCGAGCCGGCCGCTTACTTCTCCTATGCGATTGTCTCTATCGCCACAATGGCTACTTGTAGACTCCGTATTCGTGTGTGAAATCAAACATGACCTTCAGGTTTTCTGGTTTTGCCTCGTCCACGAGAGCTCCTGTGGCCATGATATAGCCGCCGTCCCTGGCGGCGACGTCTATGAGCCCCTTGCAGTACTCTTTGACTTCCTCGGTCGTTCCCGAGACCAGCAAGGAATTGGGCAGGCCGCCCATGATGCAGGCAGTGCCACCCAGTACCTGCTTCGCCTGGGCCATATCCACGCGTTCGAAGTGATACACGACTTTCCCGGCGGGCACGTCCTTGATATGCTTCAGCCGAGGCGTGTAATCGCCTTCGCAGTATACAACGGGTGTGGTGCCTCCTTCAATACATCCCATTATCTGAGCTTTCAGGCTGGGCCAGTAGAACTTCGCGAACTGCTCGTCGGACATGAAGCCGGCACAACCCTTATGCAGCCATATCCACACCAGAGGTATTCCTGAGGCCAGGGCAGGTCCCACTCCCATCTCCACGGAGATGGGGACCATCTTTTCAATCGCCTTGAGCAGCTTGTCAGGCTGTCGGAACATGTCGGTCATAATGCCGACGCTGCCCCTCAGCGTGTCTCCGATCAAATCAAACGGTGCCCACGAGAATCCCCCATAACTCGACGGGAACCCCTTGTTCTTCATTTTCTCGACATAATCAGCGCAGGCTTGGTTATACTTGGCCAAGTCTTCCGCCGCTTCCATCAGGGATTCAAAGGCCTGCCGAACTTCTGGAAGACCGAAAGCTCCAACAACGGTAAACCAGCCGAACCACATGGTATCACGAATGAGAGGCAATCTTTCAAAGCCCTTCAGTGCCCCAAGTGAACGCGGCAACCACTTTGTGAGCATGAAGTGCGTAGGATCAAAGACGAACTCATCGTACTCATCTGCCTTCATGAATTCGCCTTCGACAAATTGGTACATCCTATTGGCAGGCACGCCGTGTCCAGGCCATCTGAACCACCGTAGGTCAAGGCGGTCCATAACGCGCGCCGGCAAGGAGAGCAGTGGCCCCTGAGTCATGTCTGGGTCAAAATCAGCGAGGAACTTGTCCCAGGCCTCGGCGGCCTTGCTGATATCTTCCATGGATTCTTGGATGGTGATACCGGCATAGTACATGGGAAACGCTTGGATGATCGGTATGACCGGCACGCAATCTGGCACCCTTAGATGCATAGCATCTAGTGACCTTGTTAGCCTTTCCTCATAAAGTTGTTCAACGGACTTCGCCATGATCAGTCACCTCCAGTATTTCTCTCCTCAGCTCACTCGACCCCTACCCACTTCTTGGCTAGCGATACCGCCGCCATCGCATCTAGCCCATAAGCATCGGCCCCAGCGTAGTCCTTCACCCGGTCGTCCATCTGACCGCCCCCAATCATTATTTTCACTTGGTCCCGGAGGCCGGCCTCTTTGATGGCTCCTATTGTCTCCTTCATGACGTCATAGGTGAAGGTCAGGAATCCGCTTAACCCTACGACCTCTGGCTTCACCTCCCTTATAGCTTCCACGAATCTCTCTACAGCGACGTCCACACCAAGGTCGTGAACCTCGAAACCATGTGAATCCAACATGAAGACGACGATGTCCTTGCCGATATCGTGGATATCTCCTGCGACAGTGCCAATAACCACCTTACCATGACGCTTGACATCGGGCGCCTTGGAGAGTCTTGGCTTGATCAGCTCCGATATCCGCGTCATGATCACGCCCGAATATATGAGCTCTGAAATGAAATACTCCCCTTCGTGAAAACGATTACCGATGATCGCCAGAGCACTTCGGGCATCGCTCATGATGGCGAAGGTATCCTCATTGGCATCGAGTCGCTCTTGGACTATCCTCAGAACCTCGTTTTCCTTCAAATCAACAAACGCTTGCACAAGATCCTCAGCCATGGTTGTTCGCCTCCTTCAATAGCATGTCACCTTGGGTCACGCACAAATCGCTTTGGAGCGGAGGGCCAGTACCCGGATTAGATGCGCCGCACCCCTCCTTCGACAAAGCCGACCAGCAATGGAGCCTCGGTATCAAGTCCCTGCGGTGCCGCCAGGCAAGTCATCCCCTGCTCCAGAGCCAGGCTGTCCCTCCAATTGGACCAGGAGCAACCCGCGTCGCGTGAGACCAGCAAAGCCCGGCTGAGCATCGCCAAGAGATGTGGTTTGGCCGGGAATTCGGGCGAGACGACAATAGCATTGACCGCGTCGGTCACAAGCCCCTCGCCGGCCCGTGTCCACGTCTGCCCTTTGTCCTTTGAACGGAACAGCCCACAGGACTCCGTGCCGGCCCACACGGTGCCGTCCTGGACGTAGGCGGGAGATAAGGCCAAGCTCAAGACCGGCGCGAACTCGGTAGGGAAGGCCACCTCTCGCCAAGCTCGCCCGCCGTTGGTGCTGTGGAAAATCCCGCAATCCGTGCCCACAAAAACCGTTTCGTCATCGGCGAAATTTGGGGAAATAGCCACACAAAGAACGCTCAAGTCCAGCAGACCAAAGTTCCAGGCGGACCAACGGGCCCCACGGTCAACGGAACAGTATACGCCATCTTCCACCGTCCCAGCGAGCAGGGTACCGTCTTTGGAGAAATCTGGCGATGCCGCCAAAGCGGAAATCATCGGCGGTGGCGAGGGCAATACAGCGAAATACCAACTCTCGCCACCGTTCACTGAACGTAGTATACCACCTGGCACACCGGCAAAGACGCTGTGGTCGGAGTCGAAAGCAGGTGACACGGTGACGGCGGTCGTGACCAGGGGCGCGCCAAGGTTCAAGGCGTCATAGGTGGAGCGCCAGGTGATGCCGCCATCGTCAGAGCGAAGCAAGCCCGAACGGCACCCAGCAAAACAGATACTATCTCGCGCGAAGCTGGGAGACGGGGCAAGGGAATACACAATGTCCTGACTCTGATCATCTGCGCTCATTTCCCTCTGCTCTTCCTCTCTTCTGTTCGCCTTTCAGCCTGGCAGCCACGACGATTCACTCTCCGTCGATTCCAATAATGCGACCCTTCTCGTTACGTTCCCCCCCGGACCTCTTGGGGTTTCTTGTGGTGAACCAAGACGTCAATGGTCAGGGCCATGGCGGCTGTGGTTATCGCACTGCCTACCGCTGCCATGACCACGGCGGCTACATCGAAGATTCCCGCTTCTGCCATGGGGACCACCTGCTGCGAGATTACATCCAGGCCGTGGCCAGGCCCGGCTAGTTTGATCTCCGCCATGACCTCGCTGGCATCGTAGCCTGCGTTGGTGAATATGGTGCGAGCTGGCGCTTCCATGGCGCCTATCAGAATGTGGTAGGCCGCACGGGCATCGGACTCCACGCTTTGATCAAGCCGGCGCTTCAATGCGGGACGGCAGGCCAGCAGCGCCACGCCGCCGCCTGGTAGCACACCGTCTCTGATCGCGCCCCGCAGGGCACCGGCCGCTTGTTCTGCCAGTTCTTTCCTGGTCTCTATGTTCTCTTGGCTTGCGCCACCAATCTGCAGCTTCGCTGCTCCGCCCATTAGTTTACCGAGGCGCTGCTGGAGTTTGCGACGCACCTCGGCGTCCTCTTCCTGTCCGAAGCGGCTGCGCAGACTGACGATGTGTTTGCGCAGCGCGCGGGCGTCGCCTTTGCCTCCAACAATGCCAAAGCGAGAGCGGTCGGCCCAGACTCTCCGCGCCTGCCCGAAGTCTTGGGCCTTGATGTTGTGCAAGTTGTCACCCGCTGCCCGGACAAAGCGGCGCCCACCCGTCAAGACGGCCAAATCCTCGATGGCCACAACTGCCCCTTCCTTGGTTACGCCCGGCGTTTTTACGGCGATAGCCTGGAACTTATCGGGGTCACGGTTGCTCACCAGGAGGGATATGGCACTGGTGGAGAGCTTGTTGGCAATGATCAGCAGTGAACGAATCCCGGATTTCGACGCCGCCGTCAGCACTGGCAATAGCTGGTTTGATTCTTCAATGTCGAGGTCGCTGATGAGGATGGAAGCGTTCTCCATCTCCACCAGGCCCCGTGCCTGGTCAGTGATCATCTCACGTGAGAGGAGGCCAGTAGCTTCCCAATACATGCCATCCACATATTCTCGTTTCAAGTCTCGGCTGCGGATCGTTTCGATTTCGATCTGGCCGTACTCCCCGATGATGTCGAAAACCTCTCCCAGCATGCGGGCCAGGGGCGGATCATTGCAGATGGACTGGGCGATTTGCGCCAGTTGCTCCTTGCCTTCCACGCGGGTGGTCATATCAGTCAACTCGTCAAGGATCAGCTGAGCGCCTTCCTCAAGGTAATGACGCAGGCGCATAGCGTTGCCGCCGGAGGCGAGGTAATGCACACCGGCGTCGTAGACCGACTGCAACAAAACCGCTGCTGTGGCTGTGCCATCTCCGTACCGGTCGTGAAGATGGCATAGCAGATGGCGCGCCAGCATCGCGCCCATGTCTGCATCGCGGTCAGCCAGCTGGATGATACGTCGGGCGATCACCCCGCCCTTGGTGAGGATCTCCGGCATCTTGGTCGTCACCACCTGGTGAAAAGCGACGACGCGTGGCAGGGGCCCCAGAGTGGGACGGACGGCATCAACTAGCTGACTTATGCCCCGCTGCAAGCCCTGATAGGCGGCCGGCTGGAAAACCACACGTTTGGTTCGCGGGAGTGCGTTTGGCTTAGTCACCTCTCTGCTCCTCTGACAACTGCACCCAGTAGCTTAGGTTGGTTGGGTTGTCTGGATCTTGACCGCGCAACAGGGACTTGAAGTAAGCCATGAAGTGAACAGGTGGGATGTATAGAATGCCGCGAGCAAACTCAGAGAGGCCCGAATCGACTTCCACGAGGTAGTCCGCACACTCCCTTGTCTCCTGGTCAGCCCGATCGCAGATGGCCAGGGTGTTTCCCTGCAAAGCCTTCATCTCTTTGAGGAAGGCGCACTCTTCTCTTCCAGCCCGGTCTGACATGAGCACGGTAACCAACATGCTCTGATCGACGTTCGATTTCGGGCCGTGACGGTAGTCAAAGAGCGGGTAGGCATCCGAGGGAAGCAAAGACATTTCCTTCATCTTGAGTTGGCATTCTCTTGCCAGACCGAAATAGGGACCGCTGCCAACAAAGGCAAACTTCATGATCCTCTCATTCTCAGCAATCGCGCGGCCCAGTTGTTGGTACTCCTCGATCACCTGCCGACCCAGTTCAGGCAGTGACTTCAACTCCCTGAGGTAAGCGGCGTTGTCCGCAACGATGCCAGTCGTTACCTGCCCACAAAGGACCATACTGGTCAGCGACTGGGTTGTGACCACGCTCTTCTCGTTGGCGGGCTCCAAGACCAAGCTCTCCGAAGCGTAGCGCGCAAGGCGACTTCGGGGATAGCAGGTTATGCCAAGGGTCTTTATGCCCCGCGCTTGCGCTGATTCGCAGGCCCTGACTGTTTCCGTGGTCTCTCCCGAACGGGAGATGGGAACCAGCAAATAGTCCCCATTCCTGGTGAAGACGGTCTCCGGGAAGAAGGCTACCTCCGCCGCCGGGACGGCCTGGGCCTTGATGCCTGTGAAGTGCTGGAAGGTAGGCGCGAGCGCAAGGCTGACATTCAACCCCGAGCCGCAGCCTGTGAAGACCACTTCGGCGACGCCAGCGATGAGCTTGAGCAGGCTTCCAGCCTTCGCCTCTACCAGCTTGATGGTTTCTGCCCAGGCCACTGGTTGGTTGAGGATTTCGGAGAGTGTGTGCTTGCCCTTTTGTATCTGATCAGGCATCTTGCTTCAGTCGTAGTCAATCCAGCGCAACTTGCTGAAATCTGCAAGCCAAGAAGCTCTCAACCTCTTCCACACCCGAGACTATGCCTGAGCTGCCAACCCCGCTCACGGCAATGGCCCCGCAGGCGTTGGCGAATCTCGTGGCTCTCTTCAGGTCCCATCCACTCAAGGAGCCGTAGATGAATCCTGCGTTGAAAACGTCGCCGGCGCTGGTGACATCAACAACCCGGACCTGGAAGGCCGCGCAAGGGACGAGCTCCTCTTTGCTTTTGGCGAGGCAGCCCTTGGCACCTGCCTTGATGACCACGATGTCGCCGTACTCACCCAGGACCTCGAGAGCTTCCTTCGGGGTCTCGCTCCGGGTGACAGCCATGGCCTCGACCTCGTTGGGGAGGAAGATGTCCACTGTTTTGAGCACTTCTAACATATCAGGCCCCCACTCGTTGGACGGGTCCCAGCCAGGATCCAGCGAGGTGGTCAAACCTAGGCCCTTGGCCTCCTGGAAAAGGTCCGCCAATCCAGGGCGCAGGGTTCTCTGCAAATAGTACGAGCCAACGTGGATGTGATCCGCGCCTTCCAGGAGCTCGGGTCTGACGTCAGCTCGGCTCAATCCAGAAATGGCTCCCAAGTAGGTGGCAAAAGCCCTCTCGGGCCCAGTGGAAAGGACAACGGTCACGCCTGTCCTCACCTCTGGATCAACGATCACAGCCGATACGTCCACCCCGTCCTTTCTGAGCTGCTCAACGGCCTGTCTGCCGTATTCGTCGTCACCGACTTTGCCGACAAAGGTCACCTCCACACCCAGGCTGCGTAGTGCCCTGGCAAAAGTGCCTGTTTGGCCGCCCACTACCGTGCGCATGTCTTGAGCAAGGACCTCTTGCTCTGATCTGGGTATGGCAGTAAGGCCGCTCAGCACAATGTCAATGTTGACGTCTCCCACCGCCAGGACTTTCTTGCCCATGGCTCAAGACTCCAGCCTGCTTGCCAGTCGCCTCCTAGAGAGGCAGCTTGACCGGGCGGTTCTCGGCC
>Ga0315274_10010746_pt1 | contig 13184 bp, 9 predicted proteins | sample YL17G02_20_MG_FD_203700 | JGI IMG/M metagenome (GOLD analysis project Ga0315274, IMG submission 203700) | Sediment microbial communities from Yellowstone Lake, YNP, Wyoming, USA - YL17G02_20 | ecosystem: Environmental > Aquatic > Freshwater > Lake > Sediment | place: USA: Wyoming | collected... | reverse complement strand
GGCCTCGGCTATGAGACCCTGCCCACTGCATTGACTACGTTGCCGGAGGTGTTGCGGAACACCGGGTACACGACGGCAAGCGTAACACAGAGTCCACTTGGGCCACGCAATGGATACTTGGACCGCGGCTTTGATTCTGTCCTCGTGGTAAACCGCCAACGCGCGGCCAGATCGGCCGCTGACACCAGTCCCGTTGCCGCCGGCATCTCGTCGTTTCTTGACCAGCATCAAGCCCAACCCTTTTTCCTGTTAGTCCATACCCTGGAGACGCACGGGCCTTACTGGCCGCCAGAACGATACAGGTCGTTTCATTCGAATGTCGGCAAAGCCGGCCAGACGGACCTGTACGACGCCTGTGTGGCATGGGCGGACGCCAATCTCGGCGTGCTCATCAACAGACTGCAGGACTTGGGGCTGTATGACCACACGCTGTTGATCGTCACGGCAGACCACGGACAAGGTTTGGAAGGGGATGAGGGTGGGCCCGGCCACTTGGGCAAACCCTACCTCGCACGTATTCACATACCGTTGATCATGCATCTACCAGGCGTCATTCCCGCAGGGCTTGTGTTGGATGCAAATGTTCAGACGATTGACATCGTGCCGACAATACTGGACTTGCTCGGGCTTCCGGCCGGTCCACAGCCTCAGGGCATGACGCTGGTCCCACTGATTCGCAGCCAGGCAGATGACATTTATAAGACACGAAACGTGCATTCGATCGGGGATTGCCCCCAGTATACGGCCATGGCGAAAGGAGACTGGTTCCTTTTCAATGACAGCGGTAATTCAAGCCTCTTCTACCTGCCGACGGACCCCGGGCAACGTCAAAACCTTGCAGCGGAGCAGGAAGCGCTATTCAAGACGCTTACCGCCGAGATGACCCAATACGTGACACAACAGGAGTCCCTCGCGACGGCTTTGCGGACCAAGGAATCTTCAGCGCCACTCCCCATCGACGCGGATACGACCGAGCAACTCAAGGCACTCGGATACCTGCAGTAGGGACAGGGACCTGCATTAGCGTATTCCCGAAAGATCTCGCACGGCCTGTGGCCGCCGCTTGATGGTGATCCTCGCCGGTGTGCGCTAGCGAAGTGCCACATTGCATATTCCGGTGCAAAGCGCGCATCGATTCCAGCGCAATCCGCGCCGATCTCGAAGCCACTCGAGTATCTTCTCCGAGGTTATCCGCGAGAACGTACGCGCCCAAATGCGCGTGATTATCAAGCGAATCCTCCGCCGTTACGGTTACCCTCCGGACAAGCAGGCACGGGCAACCGAGCTTGTCCTGGAACAAGCCGAGGTTCTCTGCGCAGGATGGGCCTAGACAGATTGGCAATAGGTAAAGTCACCCATTTCTCGTGATGCCCTGTTATCGAGATGGGTGCCTGATGTGTCCCCTCCGCCTTTCAGTTTCTGGCCTCAAACGCACATAATTAGATCTAAAATAAGCTATAGCATCAATCCGTCAACAAAATACCCCTTGTTTCGCGAATCAGGATCGTGTATCATAGACGCTGCTGAAGGGTATTGTACCGGGCAATGTGTCACGGGATGGCGAACTCTGACAAAGAGAGGATGCTCCATCGTTTGGCTTCGTCGCGCGCAGGTGGTTCTTCTTTGCGTTCTCTGTGGTTCAGTTTGGCTTCGTCGCCTGCGAATGGTATAATGTAACCAATTGGCGACGGGAACTCTGAAGCCCGTTGGAGTATTACAAATAAGGAACTTAAGGTTTGACCGTCGAAGGGGATGGCCAGAATAACATGCCGACGCAAAGTCTGCACAGCCCAGCCCCGCTGAGGAGTGTAAAACGGAGGCGGCTTCCTGCCGTCCAGCCGCCGACCCCGTTTCGGGTCATCGAGCCGGAAGGGTTGCCTCTGCGCGACCGCGGTAACGAAGACCTGATGCTGATGCACGGGGAAGGCTCCGAAGAAGCCTTCGAGGAACTCGTGCGCCGGCATCAAAGAGGCGTGTTGAACTACATGTACCGGATGATTCAGAACCGTCACGTCGCCGAGGAACTGACCCAGGAGGCATTCCTGGCGCTGGTCAAGAACGCGAAACGGTATGAACCCACGGCCAAATTCACCACGTACCTTTACGCGATCGCATCAAATATCGTCTCGAAGGAATGGCTCCGGGCGAAACGCCGTCCCAGGCTGTTCAGTATCACCTCGTTCTGGAAGAGCAAGTCCAATCAGGATGAGGAGTTCGATCCGCTTGAGCACCTGGGGGATGCCCGGGCGAACATCGAGGAGAACTTCGAGCGCACTGAAGTGTCGGAAGCCGTTAACGAGGCCTTGCAGGAGCTCCCGGACCACCAGCGCGAGGCCTTCGTCTTGTTACGATTCCGCAACCTGTCCTACGAGGAGATATCGGACATCACCGATACGCCCGTCGGCACGATAAAGTCTCGTGTAGTCCGGGCGGAGCGGGCCCTCCGTCCTTTGTTGGCGCGGTTCAAGGAGTATTTATAGAGAAGGGTCTTGGGAACATGCGGCATCCGGGCAAGTATGAGTTGCTATCCTACGCGGAGAGCCTGACGGAAGAACGAAGCACCATATCGGTGCGGATAGCTGGACACGTGGCGCAGTGTCCGGCGTGCCAGGCCGAAGTTGAGGCCATGCGGAGGTCCCTATTCGTTCTTCGCCTCATCCCGGATATCGACCCTTCCGATGATTCCACGCTGCGGCTCATCAAGGCCGCGCGCGAGCAACGCAGCCGGTTGCAGCACCGGACTCCGCGCTCGGGCGCGTGGGCTGTTCTGAAGGGATTGGGTTACGCGGCCGGGATTCTGCTTGTAAGCGCGCTGTGTTTCGGGGCAGCCCTGGCTTCGCGCAGCCAAGCGGCGGCTCCCGTGACGGCCGCACCCGCTCGGAATGTTGAGTTGAACCAGGTATCGCCTGAGACGTTGAGCAAGGCGACGGCCGATATCGAGGCCCTCGCCTCTGCCGTCAGTGGACCGTCCAAGAACCCGCCCAGCGCCCGCGAGCTCGAGCGGCGCCGCGCCGTTATGGCGCTCAATAAAGATTTCGAGGCGGCGCGCGCCGCCCTCGAACGGAACCCCGGATGCGAGCGTGCCCGCAAGGTGATGGACACCAATCTCCAGCGTCAGGCTCAGACGTTGCGCTCCCTATACGCCGAGCGCAGTTTCTGATCGGCTGACCTTGCATGCGCCGCGTCTTTGAAGGATTATCACGCCGATCTGACGCGGGGGTTCAGCTTTCCGGCGCGCCCGTCCCAGCGGGACTGCGTCCGGGTGCGTCTCAACAAAGGGCCGTGTGGCGGCCATGAATCGGCTCACTCGGCCTGAAGATCCCTGAGCGCATAACGCACATCGGGTTGGCACAAGGTGAAGCTTCTTCGGTTCAGTCGCCCTAAATGCCTCGGCTTGGCCGTGGTGCTGACCCTCTTACTCTGTATTCCGGCGACGGCTCAGACCGAACTCCTCAACCGTGTTGGCGAAGTGTTCGACGATGTGGCCCAAGGCATCAACAAGGTTGGCGAGAAGGCCGAGAAACTCGTTGGGCCCGGACTGGGATTCGGGGAAGGCAACGCCGGCGGCTTCGCTGAATCGCGCGACTTCTCAGAGAAACATCCCGTTGCCGCGAACGCTTCCGTGTCCATTGCTAACGAGTTCGGCGAGATCCGCGCCAGCACATGGGACAACGAAGTCGTGCAGGTTTCCGCACGGATCTCCGTCCGGGGCGAGACCGCCGACATGGCCTCGGCGATCTGCAAGAACATCACAGTCCAGGTGACACCCTCGGACAACCATATCGAAGTCCGGACCGTACTGCCCGACATGCAAAACATCATGGGCAAGCCTACCATCGAAGTCCACTACGAGATCGTCCTGCCGCGGGACGCCAGCCTCACGTGCCGCAACAACTTCGGAGATACCTACGTGACCGGCGTGGGGGGCAGCCTCGGGATTGACGCCAGTTTCGGCGCCGTTGACGTCCGCGATATTACCGGCGCGGTCAACGTTCGAGCGCGAGGAGAGTTTCCACTTGTGGCACAAGGCCTCCGACAGGGCGGCGTCTTCGAACTGCACAGCGTCAACGCCGTGTTCCGAGACGTTGCGGGCGATCTCAAGGTTAGGGATTTCTGGGGGTCCGTCGAGATACGCGACCTGCCCGCCGAGACGAACGTGGACGTGGATTGTGAGAGCGGGCCCGTCAGTCTTTACCTTACGAACGATGCCAAGCCCAGTATTACGGCAACAGTGATGTACGGCGACGTGCAGTCGGATGTCCCTCTCAACCGCATTTCACAAGGCGATGTCACCATTGCCCGCCTCGAGAACGCCGAATCGAAGCAGCAAATCGCGTTGCGCTCTTCATTCCGCGAAATCGCAATCAAGCGTGAAGGCGCCATGGAAGTCGCGCCGGCCAACCCCGCCATTCCGACGCAGCCCTTCAAGGAGGTCGTCTCGCGTGCGGAAGCCGTCCTCGAAAGCGGCAAGGTGCGTGTCGAAGGCGTGACGGGGGATATCCGTATCGTGGGTACGGACGCGACCGATGTGCGCGCGACGGCAACGAAGTTCGTGCGCGTTCAGTCGCAGTCCAACGTGCGCGCCGCGCTTCAGGCGCTGAACTTCCAGGGCGCAGCGGCGGAGGGCGTTCTTACGCTGCGCACGTCGGTCACGGACAACATGGCCGCCCTCGGGTGCACTTCGTACCGCGTCGATCTCACGATCGAGTGCCCGCGTACCGTCTCCGTTGAGATCCACGGACAGGAAGGCCACACCGCCGTCAGCGACCTTGGCGTGCCGGTAGTGGTTAATCAAGACGCCGGTACCGTGTCCATTGAGCGCGTCAAAGGCGAAGTCAAAGTCACGAACCAGAAAGGCGACGTCCGTGTCGTCAGTTGCGCGGGCCCCGTCGAGGTGACAGCGTCCTTCGGAACCACAACGCTCCTTGATGTCTATGGGAAGATGACGGCCACGGTCGTTCAAGGGAAAACCGTCATCGAGACGCCACGCGCGGAGATCATCGCGCGCAGCACCGGCGGAGACATCCGCATCCTTTCCCTCGAGGGCGTCGCGGGCAACTATGACGTTCGGGCCGAACAGGGCAACATCAGCATACTGATTCCCGCGGAAAGCGACGCCTATCTCGCCGCGACAGTGGAGAACGGAACGGTGCGCTCGGCCATTCCATTGACGGGGACTATCCGGAAGGACGTTCAGGAATTCGTCCGCAACAGCACCGGCGCATTCCGCGTGACGTTGCAGACGAAAGACGGCGATATCATGATCAACTGAGGACGCCGCCGCTGTTACTTCGTCTTCTTGCCCTGCCGCCTTTCCTCGTACATCCTGAACCATTTCCCAGACCACATGCGGCGCTTAGGCGGACGACGGCCGCGGCGTTTCAGCGTCTCGTTGGCCGCTCGTTCACCAGAACCGGGGCACTGAGTACCTGTCGAAGACAGAATCAAAACTTATCACCGACAATTCCTCCGCCATACACTGAGCGGCAAGCATGCGGTCGAACGGGTCGCGATGATGGAAGGGCAAGGAGATGACTCTGCCGATATGGGCAATACGGAGAGGAAGCAGAGCAAACCCATTCAGCTCCATTTGCCTTGGGATCAGGTCCTCGAACGGTCGCGCAAGGCTGAGCCGTCCGAGGCTGATTTTGATCCCCATTTCCCAGAAACTAGCGGCACTGACGAACTTGAAATTCTCTTGGTCCTCGATCAGTGCCCTGGCTGTCGCGCTGAGCTTGGCATTGCCGTCGATAAACCACAGGAAGGCGTGTGTATCCAGCAGCAGGTTCATCCCATGTAGTCCTGGAAATCCTCAATGGGCGCGTCGAAGTCCTCGGACATCTTCACCATGCCTTTCGCACTGCCGAACGTGGGTTTGGGTCTGAACTGTGTCACCGGCGCCAGTTCGGCGACGGGGATGTGGTTCCTCGTGATAACTACATGCTCTCCGAGCGTCACGTCCTCAATGACCCGTGATAGATTCCTCTGCGCCTGCTCGATGGTAATCGTCGTCATGTTCACACCTCACAATAATCATTGTATCATGGATGACTTCATAGGTGGTCCAAATCAAGCTGAACTGCCTTTCCGTCTCGCTTCTCCCTAATGGCCTCATCCGCGAGCTTTTCCAAAGCATCCTCCCATTCGGCGAAAGCTCTCGCCCACGCCCTCTCGGAATGGAGTTCATCTAGAAACCACTTGGCTAGCGCGTTCGGGTCCATCTCTGGGAGTCTGGAAGCTTCCTCAAAGGCTTTCTCAAGCAACTTCGTCATCCTTCACCTCTTATCTTTCTGCTCTAGCATGGCGGGCTTAACCTCAGCCACGGCCTCCGGAGCGGAAAGTGACCTGTAACAATAATGCTGGAACTCCCATTATCGGTCAACTCTCCGGCGCGGCGGCCATTGGCTCCAGCGCCGTGTTTGGCGAACGCGGAGGACCGCGGCCCTACTTCGCCTTGTTGCCCTGCCGCCTTTCCTCGTACATCCTGAACCATTTCCCAGACCACATGCGGCGCTCGGGCGGACGACGGTCGCACCGTTTCAGCGTGATCCGGCCGTTGCTCATGAGCTTCGCCACGGCCCAGTAAGAGTCAAGCGGGACCAGTCCACGGTCGGCGACCATCTGCACCCTGTATTCCAACGCTATCTTCCCTCCGGGCGCCAGGCTCACGCCTTGCGTCCGCGGCAAGATCTCACATAGCGCATGTGTCCCGATTATCTCCGCGGGCCACGTTTCGATGGGCGTGACAAGCGAGACTTCCGCTTCCACGGTTTCGCGCGTCGGATTCTCGACGTTGACGATAATGACATCGCCCCGGTTCTCGACGGCCATCTCGAGATCAAACGCATTCCCGATCTCGAATACGTCCTGGAAGGTTTGCCCGCCGTACTCGTGCCGGAGCTTGACCTGGCCCGATGCCGACGCGTCGGGCCGGCGCACCTTCACCTCGGTTGTCTTGTGGCCCAGCGGGGCCAGATCGAACGATATCTCGGCGGGTTCCGCGCTCCATCCCTCGGGCACAATGAGCCGCGCTGTCCCCGATACGTCGCAGTCCGTGTAGTCGCTGACGGCGTTGATTTTGAGGCGCAGCGTACGGCCACCGTCCTCCTCTTTGACCTCACGGCTGATCGAACACACCACCGCGCCGTACCCCATCGGCATCGACTCGGCGTCGTGCTCCCACGAACGCACCCACACCGGCTGCACCGGCTCCGCTTCCGCGCCCAGCGCGCCACCGCCCATTTTCCGCCCCAACTTTCCGGGCTTGAACCCGATGGTTTCGATCGAGAAGGCTGGAACGTGCAGACGCAATTCCCCGTTCGAGAGAGGCAGGTCTTCCTGTTTTTCCTCGATGAGGTTCGCCGACCATGCGCTCTGCATGCCCGCGGCGAACGCGATGCGCGCCTCGGCCGCGGCTCCCTCCGTGTCGTAGAGCCGCAACATGATCCCTCGTGTCGGATCGGCCTCCTCGAGCTTCTGGAACGCGGCGATGGGATTGCCGAAAGGCTTCATCGCGGTGACGACGATGTTCTTCGGCTCGACGGTCACGAACGCCATCTCGGCGGGCAGGCAAGGCTTCGAGGCCGCTTTGCCCTGGCGCGCGATTAGTGGGTGGTTGAACTCGTAGCCCGCCCGCGGCGTATTGGCGTCACGCCACGATCCGGCGTGCGGATACAGCGCGTACGTGTAAACGTGGCTCTTATTCTCCGGCACGAGATAACCTTCCGGGAAGTTGTTTGTCCCGCCGTACCACCGGCAGGTGTGCCCGAGGATCATGCAAAGGACGCCGCCTTTCTCGACGCTGTTCGCGTAAGTTCCGCGGTTCAACAGCGCCACGCCGTAGTCGTCGACCTTGTGTTTCTCACCCGTCGCGTCGACCTCCGCGGGCAGCTTGATAGCAGCCGTCTCAGGAAAACCCGCGAGCATCTTGTCGCACGCCTCGGCAAGCTTCTCATTCGAGACCGCTTCGGCGATCAGCACAGGCAGCGGCGGCCAGGACGTGTCCTTCAGCGCGCCGTCCTTGACAAACAAGAATGCATATCCCGTCTTCTTCAAGCGTTGCTCGAATGCCTTACGCGACGCGGATGACTGGGCCGCGAGGAGCTTGCGCGTATATGCGTTCCTGCCGTGCGACCCGAGCGAGATCCGGAACCGCGTGTACAGCAGGTCATCGTCCATGTCATCGAGATAACTGCCCCAGTGTGGGCCGTCCTTGTCGTACCACGGCGTGCAAGTGACGCCCTTTCTGATTAGCGCGCGCTGCACCTCTTCCGCGACGCCGACGTCGGTCTTGTCCTCCGGCGCGATAAGACCCACCATGCTGAGCGCGTACGTGTTGTTTCCCATCCGGAGTTCGGCGCACTTCCCGTACTCCATCCACTTGTTCGCTGCATACACGGCGCAGTCGCTGAACATCACCATCTGATGCGTGCGGAAATCGAGGTAGTTTTTGCTGTCGTTCCGCGCGACGACGCCGAAACGCTCATCAAACACCGGCGTCGCGCCTTTCAGATTTGTCGGAAAAGTCACGCAGAACAGATAGTTCTCGCGCTGGACATCGAGGAGGATTGTGCGGAATTCAATCCGTTTGACGCCCTTGAACAGCGTGATCTCCTGGACGGCCTCGCACAGTTCCCCCATGGCATAACGGACGCGCAGCGTGCTGCTGACCGGGCCGCGCTCGATTTCCGTCGAGGCCGGGTGCTCGCTCGAGAACATCTTGAGGCCCGTCGTGTAGAACTCGTGCTGAGTCTCGTTGCGATACGCCACCTCCTCGAGAATGGCGAGTTCGTTTCCAACGTGGCCGCACGACGCATCCAGCACCTCACGCTTCGCCTCCTTATCGTATAGCCGAACGATGCCGCCCCCTCGCTCCGGATCGACCTCGATGGAATAGAACTCGTTTTCGATAGCCGTTCCTGGGCGCAGCGCCCGCTCCGGGAGTTTGCCGGCCTTGGGGATAATCCGGTAGGCGCGGTATCCGAGCGACGGCACACCTGCCGCGACGAACCGTATCTCGGCCGAACGGATTTTCCCGCTCTTGTCGCGCTGGACGTTTGCCGCTTCGAATGGCACGCTCTTGCCTTTGGGATCCTTCAGGATGAGACTCTCAGCACCCACGTTCGTCACATCGGCGCGGACGGCGTCGGTACGTTCCCAAGCGAGCGAATTAAACACCGCACAGGACTGCCCATCCTCGCCCGAGTCGATGGCGCGCTGTATGTAATCGAGCGATCTTCCGACCACGTCGCTCCCGAGTTCGAGGACTTCGCGATAGGAGTTCATCAGGTCTACGAATGAGAGCTCGTTGTGGGTGCCGGTGATCGAGTCATGGTGTTGTCCACACAGGATCTGGCGCCACGCCTTGTCGAGGGCCTTCTCGGGATACGTGGCGCCAAGCAGCGCCGCAATGGTGGCGAACTTCTCGGCGTCGAGAAGGACGTTCTCACCGAGGCGGTTTGCGATCTTGAGGTCGACGCGCGATATGGCCGTCGCGGCGTGATAGAGCGACATGTCGCGCGACGTGACCGGCAGATGGGCGCCCTTTTCCGCGCACTCGCGGTGGATGGTGGACATGAGGTCGTAGTACGTGCCCTGTTTGTAAGTAGGCATGAGCGTGTGGTGCCACGCGGTCGGCGGCGTCTGGTCGATATCGTCAAGTCTTACCGAGAGGCCCATCTGGTGAATGTCATCTTCGGCGGCTCGACCGCGCTCGTGCGGCAGCGCCGACCCGTCGAGCGAGAGATGGTTGAAGAACGGCGGGAAGTTGAAAATGTGTTTGCCCCAGGTCACGCCGATGCACCCGCTCTTCCGCGCAACCTGAGAGAGTTGATTCGGATGCCCGAACACGTCGCCCGGCCCGTAGGCGTGACAGATGTTGCCGAAGACGCGGCCATGAATCAGTTGCCCATAAAGGAAATTCCGGACAAGTCCCTCATCGCCGCAGTTCTGCTCATTGGGCTGGTTGTACATCACATCGGGCTCGGAACGTTTCTCACGAAACACCCGGAGCAGCGTTTCGCGATCTTCGGGATACACGTCGAAGTACGGCTTGAGATAGTCAACCTCGCTGATGATGGAACGGAACAACGGGTCGGCGCGGTGGAGCCGGCAGTACTGCCGGACGATGTCGAAGGCGCCCATGGCGTAGACGCGCTGCTCTTCATGATAGGTGGTATCGAAGTGGAAGCTGGACAGCACGAAGCTCGTGCCGTCGTACTTCGGCGCGAGCGCGGCTTCGTATTCGATATGCGCCTCGACGGTTTCGCCGTAGATTCGCGCCCGGTACACGGCGCGGACTACGTTTCCGGCCACATGGCGCGGCGTCTTGAGTGAAAGGCGAACCGGGGTTATCTTGTGCGGTTCACACGCGGCGTCCGTCGAATCCTCAGCGTTCAGTGTATCGGAGATGACGGATACCCGGACGGTGTTGGCCGCATTCGACGTGTTCAACACGGCGGCCTCGATCACCTGCCGGGGCGCATCCGGCGTTCCGCGGAAATAGGGGAGCGCCGTCACGCGGCCCAGGGCGATGGGAACGCCCGGCTTTGTGACCAGGGGGGAGACCTTGACGTCGCAGACGCAAAAGTCGATGCCGTCGCAGATGTAGCCGGGCCTGAACTTGAAAAGAAGAAGGTTTTCGCCCTTCTTGAGGCGAATGGGAACGGTCGGCATCGAGATACGGACGCCCTTCGGGAGTCCGTAGGGCATGTTGCACGCGAGTTCGCCGTTCACCCACAGTTTCATCCCGGAATGGTAGGCGTCTAACAGCGCCAAGCCGTCCGCCTCCGCTTCGATCGTCGCCGCGGCGTAGATCACGCAGTTCCGCTGGACCGTCTCGTAGATAATCTTCCCCGCGATTCGGCATCCATCAAGGTAAGCGTGGGGGTACTCACGCCATGCGAGGCGCTTGGGACCCAGGCCGATGTTGACATGAGACTGACCCACTGCTGGCCAAACAGCGGCTTCACCGCCGTCTTCGGCAAGATAGTCAATGTCGAGGATCCGTTCCCGCTCGTACATGTATTCGCGCTCGAAGTGCTCGCCGGTCTTCACTACAAACGGGCCGAGCACGAGCCAATCCTGCAATTCCTGTCCTCGGGCGAGGTCAGAGAGTCTGTTGGGGGTCATGTATTTCGCTCCTGTGATTTGCCCCGGAATACCGCTGGACGGGAAGCGTAGCGCTTACAGGCAATCCATCTCAAATCAGACTCATCCCGCGATCCCCTCTTGCTAGTGCTCGTAATCGTAATCGAACACGGACAACAATGGGTCTGTCTCTCCAGGAACCGTGTGGACTCAAGGTAAAAAGAAGCACGCTCGTTGAGAACGGCGATCTCTGCTCCGTCGATCACGAGTTCCAACACGAGTGTGATTTCGAGCACGATTACGAGTACGATTACGAGTTGTCATGAAACCAGGGGTTTCTCCCGCAAATGATGAAAATGTTCGTAGTGCACCCTTTAGGGTGGATTCCGCAGCCAGATCCCAGGCTAAAGCCTGTACTACGAACCGCGACATTTTCGGAATAGCACGAGCAAGATGTGGAGGAAGTGTGGCATATGGACAACGACGTCGCAGGACGAAGTGGATACGTCTACCTTCTGACGTTTGTCGCGGCGCTCGGAGGGCTTCTGTTCGGGTACGACACGGGTGTGATCTCCGGGACCATCGGGTTCATGCAGACGCGGTTTGCCTTGGATTCCACCCAAACTGGATGGGCGGCTTCGTCGGCGCTTGTCGGGTGCATCCTCGGAGCGGCGCTTGCCGGTTCGCTGAGCGATCGGTTTGGCCGGCGTCGGATACTCATTGTGAGCGCCGTCTTGTTTCTCGTGTCGGCGATTACCTCGGCGCTTCCCCGCAACCTGACCGAGCTTGCCATTGCCCGCATCCTGGGAGGCATCGGCGTAGGGATGGCCTCGATGCTCTCGCCGCTCTACATTTCTGAAATCGCTCCGGCGGGGATCCGCGGACGGCTCGTCTCCCTGAACCAACTGGCGATCGTGTCCGGGTTTCTCGTCGTTTACTTCGTGAACGCGTGGATTCAGGCCGCGGGGGATGAGTCGTGGAACGTTGCTCTCGGCTGGCGGCTGATGTTCGCCTCGGGGTCGATCCCGGCGGTACTATTCTTCGCCCTTCTTTTTGCGGTTCCGGAAAGTCCGCGGTGGCTTGTGAAGCAGGGCCGCGCAGAAGAGGCGTTGGACATGCTTGTGAGCGTCGGCGGGCGTATCCACGCCGAGCGTGAACTGCGCGAGATCCGGGAGGCCGTCGCACATGAGGGCGGATCGATTTGGCAGGTCTTCCAACCCGGGATACGCGTCGCCATGATCATCGCCATCGTGCTGGCCGTGTTCCAACAGATCACGGGGATCAACTCGATCCTCTACTACGGCCCCGAGATCTTCAAGGATGCGGGCGCGGGCACGCATGCGGCTTTCGTGCAAACCGTGCTGGTTGGTGTTGTCAACGTCGGCTTCACGTTCGTGGCTATATTCTCCGTCGACAAACTGGGCCGCAAGGCCCTCCTGGTCTTCGGCGCCCTTTCTATGGGGCTCTTCATTTTTCTGACGGCGCTGTCGTTCCAGTTCGGACTGTCAGGCGCCTGGACGCTCCTGTTTGTGCTTTGCTACATCGGCTCCTTCGCGGTTTCACTAGGTCCCGTGGTCTGGGTGTACGTCTCGGAACTGTTTCCGACGCGGATACGCGGCCGTGCAATGGCCGTTGCGACCCTGTGCCTGTGGTGCGCCTGCTACCTCGTGTCGCAGACGTTCCCCGACCTTGTGGAACGCCTGGGTCGTCCTGTACCCTTTTACATTTACGGCGCCATGTGCATAATCATGGCGCTGTTCGTGTGGCTTGTGGTACCGGAGACTAAAGGAAGAACGCTCGAGGAGATCGAGCAGTGGTGGCTGCCTAAGCAGTGAGTTGGTGCGGAATCATTCCGCCCCCTGGAGTTTCTACATTTTCCTTGCGCCATTTCCACTCTTTCCTGGTGTTTTGTGGCGTCCCGTTTTTCAGAGGGGTTCTCTGTGCCCCCATTTTTGTATGTAGGTATAAATAGTTCTTGACATACTTGCCGTTTTGTGTTCTACTCCCCCTGGAACAAGAGGAGGGGCATGAGTATGGAAGGCAATCTGCGCGATACGGTCTTGGAAGCCGTTGAGGAATGCTTGGACGCACAACTG
>Ga0315274_10010745_pt1 | contig 13186 bp, 19 predicted proteins | sample YL17G02_20_MG_FD_203700 | JGI IMG/M metagenome (GOLD analysis project Ga0315274, IMG submission 203700) | Sediment microbial communities from Yellowstone Lake, YNP, Wyoming, USA - YL17G02_20 | ecosystem: Environmental > Aquatic > Freshwater > Lake > Sediment | place: USA: Wyoming | collected... | reverse complement strand
AATGGGGTTTATAGCTATTCCAACCTCCGCGGCAAGGTCTCCCCATCCTTTTTCGCCGGTTTGGTCGACGTTTATGGCAGAAGGATTGAAGTGGTCGGAAAGTATCTTCATACGGCCCATAAGGGCCGTGTAGGGCTTGTGTATATAGGTTTCGATGTGAACTACCTTGTAAGGTATGCAATCCTTCCTAATGACCGCCATGACCGTAGAATCGCGTTCCCTGGCCAAGTCAACACCTATAGCATAGTCCCCACTATCGGCCGGAATAATCTCTGGCGACAGCTCGGTAGTAAAAACATAGTCTGTTAGGCACGGTTTGACAATCTCGGAGGGAAAGGCGCTGGATGCAGAGTCGCTGAATATGCACTTATATTCCTGTTCCCACAACGGAATAGGAGTAGTCCCTCCCTGATCCGACCGCAGCCCGTAAATGCGGGCCCTGTCGGCATCGTCATAAAAGGAACATTTGTCATACGGCTGAATAATCACGTTTGCCTTTGGATCTTCATAAACGGAAATATAGAAGTTATTTCTTGAGCGCGGCGTCCCGATTTTGGTGAGCGACCCTTTCGTCGTTGTCAAAAAGGGCATAAGCTTGGCGTTCATCACATCGTCGTCAACGTCCCCGCCTTCGTCCACTATCAGGCACGACGCAGAGTGCCCTCGCACGTTCGACGTCGGAGATGCTGATATGATTTTGGCGGAGTTTCCGTTTTTCATGACAATCTGGTCCATGGTCATGTCTTCCCGCAATAATTTGAAGATAAGTTCATTATTTAATATGAAGTTTTTGATTTTATTAAAAAGAAGTTTTGTCTGGTCGAACGCAGGCGCAGCGACAATAATGGTCTCGGGTTGGGCCACCCCGTTGATAATAACCCCTTTCCCAAACAACAGCTTCCAGACAACGAACGCCGACACCGCCGTCGATTTTCCGGTCTGCCTGGCCCACACCCCGACGGTATTTTTGTTGTTTTTCATCGACAGGACTAGCTCTTCCTGTGCAACAGACGGATTCATTTTAAGAAAATGTTTTATAAAATAAACCGGATCATCGCTGCACCTGTCTATAAAATTAGCAACGTTTTCTTTGGTTAACTTCTGGTCTATGTTCACTTGTTCTCACCGGTCTTGCGTTTCGCGGCCTCTGCAAGCGCGTCGGAAAAGACGGCGGTATCCATATCTGCGGCAGGCGCGGCCGCCTTAACAATTGCGTGCGTTTGTGTTGCCTCGGTGAGCATCGCGCTCCTGATCTGGCTTTCAAGCAGTTCTTTAAACGACGTTGAGGTGTCGGATGATTTGGCATATGACCCGTCAAACTTGCCTTTAAGCTCGATAAGGGATTTAAGAAGCTCCGATTTCTTTGTATATTCGCTGTCACCGGTTTCGTCGGCCTCTTCCTTTGCAGCAAGCTGGGAACGCAAGGAATTGATCATGCCGGAAACGATATCGATCGGGCTGCTGTTTTCCTTGACTTCGGGTTTCTTATATACGTAAATATGCTTAAGGTGTGCAACAAAGTCGGCGTGAGGCACTTTGTACCCTAGCTCGTTGGCTTTGGGTAGGAACTGTTCAAAATCCAATATACGAAAAAACAAATCCTTGTCAAATTGGCAAAGAACCGCGGTATTGCAAATCATGCATCGCGCATTCCCAGTGTTTCTAATATCAAGTGCAGGCGTCATAATCATCACGCTTCGTTATACGCCTTATACTTTAAAATGGTACTGTCCCGTATATTAGTGCGGTATGGGCGTACAGCTGCTGATAATTCTTCACGTATTGCTCTAAAATCTTGGCTGAAATAGCGCAACGCTCTTTACCCATTCTCCCCCTCCCTAAGTTTTCTTTCCTGATCTCGTAAGAGTATATACTGCAGCAACTATAATCACAATGGTGCCTGCAACAGCATATGGGAAATCAGTCGCACTGCCCGGAATAACTGTAAACACCGCGGAAGTGGTTTGGTTTGTTGCCCCACCCGAATCGCTGACGTTTATTTTAATCTTGTATGTGTTTAAATTTGATTGGTTCACAGCATTCCATGTGTAATTGCACGCAGGCAGGCCTGTATAAAGTATAGTCCAGTTGCCGCCTGAATCATTCGAATACCATGCTCTGTATGTCAACGTGTCTCCGTCCAAGTCGGTTGCACTGCAATTAACAAAGACCGAAGAGAACGTACTGTTCAGCGGAGAAAGCACAGTTGGTGCGGTAGGTACAAGGTTAGGAGGCATATACGATGAATTGTTCGAATATACATACAATCCAAACACATCCGTGAATGTAAAGCGAGCGTATGCTGTAGTATTGGCTATCCCTGTGCAGTTGTAAATTACCGTGAGCCCAGTCAATGGGTCGGTCGCATTTGAAGAATAGGTGCAACTTGCACCAGCTGCTGCTACCGAAACTGTCACTATGTCGGCGACTGCGTCGGCATCAGTTGCCTTAGCAGATACATTGAACTTGTGTCCTGCACCGTTCGCCACGAATACCGGTTGTGTCACCATCGTTGGAGCGACATTTGGATAGAGGTGTGCTGTGCATACTCCAGCCGAATTTCCATAGGTATTCGTCTCATTCAGGCACACGGTTATTGTGTTGCTTGTGGTGCGTGTGCAGACCAGAAGTGGGGAAATCGTATCAGTTCCCGTTCCATAACTTGGGAACGCACAATCTCCCGTCGGTGTCCTTGTCGGCATGTTAAAGTCAGCAAAACCATCCAGGTCTGTGAATGTTGCCGTGGCATTGAATATATGTCCGATACCTTGTGCTGGTTCATTGGTGAATGTAAATACACCAACCGTCGGAGCACTATCAGACACTACATGGTCAGCAGTTGCTGATACGGCAGTTGCACCAAATAGGTCGGTCATGGTGTATTGTGCCGATATTGAAGTCCTGTCCTGAGTTCCTGTGCAGTTGTATTTCGGTGCGTATGAAGTTGCCGTTGTGCTTGCACTTACAAATGTGCATGTTGCATTGACCAAAGTAGGCACTCCACTTATCAAATCAGGTTCTCCATCTGCATCGGATATGTTCAGTGTGTAGTTGAACTTGTGGTACAGAACTTCGTCGGCAAAGGTTATCTCTGCCGCTACTACAGGAAGACTATTCGGGAATGACCACGTATCACTTGACACCACGCTGTCACCCGAAACATCAGTTGCATTGATATCAAAGATAAACGGGCCTGCCGATGTAGCCGGACCACAAATATACGATATGGTCACGTCGAATGCCGTGGTGGTGTTGCTATCATATATGCATGGTTGCCCACCGGTTGAATTAGCCGTGAAGGTAGCAAAGTCCGCAGAGTCATCAACATCCCTGAAAGTCGCCGTGATATTGAGCGTGTGCGGGACCATGTTCACTTTTGCAATCGGTGTCACTATTGACGGCACGGAATTCACAATGGTCTGGTTGGCAGAGTAATACGCATCGGCGGTGTCATCATCCCTTGGCGAACTGGCAATAATTTTACAGGAAACCTTGTCACCTTTGGCTACTGTTCCAAGTACTCCTTCACCAACAGTAACATATGTACTATTGACATACGTCAAATTCGTGCCAGAGTTAATTGTCGTGGCTCCGTTCTTCACAATCGACCAGTTGATGTGCAACGTAGTGTCGAGAGTTGAGGTCACATTTACATTACAATAGAATATTCCTCCAACTTTGAATGTGCCTTGGAGCGATGCAGCATTGACCGTGATGTTCTCCGATGCGGCGAATGCCATGGATGCGAACAGGAGCAGTGCCAGGAATATTTGTTTCATCATCTTAACCACCCGCAACCAGGATCGCCGTTACCACCGCGTCCCCTGCTGCCTTGTTTAAAACCAACAATCTCACATAAGTTGAGAAGTGGTCGTTGAATTGCATAGCAATCTTTTCATTGTTGCATGCACACTTGATATCAGCATCTGCAACCGTCTTGGGGTTATACCAACTTACCCCGTCGTTTGATACCTGGACGTAGGCCTCTGTGCTTACATCCGCGCTTACCAGAAAAGTGAGTCTCTTGTAACCGTCAACCTCGACTGTCGGCCCGACAATCGTACCCCCGCCGCCAATGGTCTGAGCGTTTATTATCACGGCCTCGAGAGTTCCCATCGAGGAGCCGGCAGGATATCCGTTTTCGTCTATGCTCATGATGCCGCGCGCGCCATCTGTTCCTTTGACACAGTCGGCAAGATAGTTAAGAGCAGAATTATCAGATTTATGACCGGTCATGAACGCCACCTCGACCACTAATTTTCGTGGAAACTCGAGATAGGTTTCGTGAACAGTTGCTTAAAAAGCTTTGGTTTCGTTAGGATCCGACAAACATCGGAACCTCGATCATGCGCGCGCATCCCTTGCAGCAAAAGAGTTCCTGCAGGACAAAGAAATGCTGGCCGCGATAAGCCATTGGCACCATATTAAAAAGAGTGTACCCACTATGGGCTTTGGGACAATATGGGCACTTGTTTATTGTCATGTACGGGTTGTATAGAAGGAGCTTTTAAATCTTGCGGCTCGTCCACAAAAACATAATTGGCCTTCTCGAAGCGAGCACAAAAGACAGCACGCTCCCTGGCCTCCTTCCAATCATCAACATAGATCGAGGCCCCGGTGAAACTGAAGAACCAGGCTATGGGCATGAGTATAGTGGAACCAATGTTCATAAGAACGTTGTCCGACCACTCAAGAAGGGGAAGTGTGGCAACAATCAACGCCCCGGAACCAAGTACAACATACTTCACACCCTTCCACTTGATATGGAGTATCTTGGCCTCCTCGCGCTTCCTCTCGATCTCGAAGTGGTCGCGGATGCGTTTTTTCGCGGTCGCGTCGAGTTTAGGATCCCTGACTCCGGCCGGGAGGTCGAAACGAACCTCTATCCTGCCCTGCGGGGTTTCAAGATACCGCTGTTGCATTTCATGAAGAAAGTCCTGGGATAGCTCTCGCTGAGAATAAGGCCTAGGATCGAAATCGCTGAAAATATCGTCGTAGGTATCAAGGCTTATCTGGATTTCCCTGTAACTTTCGAAGTCTATCACTTTTCTTCACCCCGGTAGGCCCGGCGCCAAGATATATCTCGAAAAGCATCCGTTTCTTTTCCATGGCAGTGATGTTGTTTTTCTTGAGATGTTTGTTTATAATTTTCTGGTATTCAACATCTGGAAGATAGTAGTCCATAAACCACTGATCTTTTTTGGTCGTACCGTTCATCATCAACTTATCAAGGTTGACGGACGGCTCCGCTTTTTTATAGGATTCACGCCAAATGTCCATTACTATCTTCCATAATTTCTCGTCACTCTTCATCACATCACCTCAATTGCTTTTATTACACACTCCTCGAAAGTTCCTGATTTTCGGTGAACTTTCAGCTTAAACTTTCCCCAAATCGGGATAATTTCCCTTGCTGTCCAGCCGCCATGTTCCTTTCTTACCGTGGCCGTGGGGTTACTAAACCCCATTTCAACCCCATGTTTCATGTAAAACGTAACCTCGTCAAAGGGGCCCATGATTTTGTTGTTTTCGCAGTGCATATAATAAGAAGCCGTCTTTGGGACGTATTTCTTAAGTATTCTGTGTTGCTCCTTGGCCACCGGATCCTCGACCCAGGGCTTCTCGGGCGGGAGTTTGGCCTTACGTTCATCTTCGGCCTTCTTTATCCTGTCAAGCACCATCCTGTCAGCCTTGTGGAAAGTGGCATCAAACCCAAGGTAAGCCTCGTATTTATCGTAATTTTTTGACAAATTTCTCAAATCACTCGGCTTGACGCATCCACAAGTATCGTAAAGCTTCCAGGGCATGTGGAAAACCTTCCAAAGCTCCCTCGTAAACTTGTTGTACTCCGGAGTAAGCTCGTGCGACTCGTCATATTGTTGGCCATACTCCTTCTTGAACAAGGTAGACTTCGGCTTGCGGCCGTTGACCATATAGCACATTGCCATATCCTCAAAGCGGTTGATGTCCTTGCCGGTAACTTCAACGGCAACAACATATTTTCCATCCTTACCGTTTCCTTCGGGTTGAATAAGTCTTGCAGATAAAAATTTCACTTTATCACCTTCTCAGCTTCTTTCTCCTCGGCCCGCAGTTTCATGCAAGGCTTGCACAACGTAAGATACCATCCGTACCTCGAGTCCAATTTCCCTGGCTCTCCGCATTTCTCACAAGTATGCCACGCCAGCTTCTCGGCCTCGTCAATCAGTTCGTACACTCCTTCGCCACCACCCTCGACGTAATAACGAAGGCCCCCGAACTTTTCCTTGACCTGGACTATCTCAAACTCCTTGGACTTCGTCGGCACCTTCTCTATGGCCTCGGTAAGATGCCAGATTATAGCGTTCCATCCCCGGTCGGTCTCGCAGCCGAAACACATAAGCGACTGCATAGGATATTTGGCGTGCTTAAGAAACTTCTTGAAGCGCTTGAAGAAAGCCCTATGAAAAGTCTTCCTGTCCATCGCCGTCAATTCCTTGTCGGTATATTCCTTCATCTTCACCACCTCTAATCGCTGTTCGGGTATATCATCAATACCCTTTTCCCTTTGTGCTTCTCCAGGTCGGGGCACTTCTTGAAGTCCCCGCTCACGACGTCCACCCACTGCCACGCCTCGTGGCTTGCATTTGCCGACGCGCCCATGGCCTCGGCCAGGGCGATCTGCGACAATATATCCTTGCTGAACTTCTGGTCGGTGCGCCTGTCCTTCGGGTCCACGGGAAGCTTGAGATAGCTTATCACCCTGCGCACCACCCGGCTATGCGGCACATGAAACTGGCTCGTGACCGACAACCTGCCGAAAAGCTTGTTTATCATCCTGCTCTCCGTGGGCGTGACGTGGATTTCCACGAGCTTCCCCTTTATCGTGGGGTGGCTGCAGCAACACCCACCTGTCTGATGCTCGTACAGCGTCCCCTTCCTGTCGGGGACAATAAAGCAGAAATCCAACGGGACCCAGACCGGGTCAACTTTCTCAGCGACCATATCATCAACTCCTTCAAATTGCTCCTTGACCTTTACCAAGGTCCTCAGAGCCTTCTTCTTTGCCCACTTCCTCGCCGTGCTCAACACCCGCGCCATGAACTTGTCGTTTGGCACGATAGAGTCCAGCGTGAAGGGCAGCGGCACCTTGCAGTACTTCTTGCCGAGGCAACCGCAACAGCAGGCCTTGCCGCCCGCGTGCTTCTTGAACTGGCATCGCCTTGCCATATCAACATCTCAAATCCACAAGGGCCTTAGTGCTGCCGAAGCATTTCTTGCAGAACCCAACCTGGCAGGTTTCGCCAAGATTGTTATGCCTGACATACCGGCTCGCGACCACGCAGGCCGGCTTGCTGCAGACAATGCAAATCATCTCGACCCTCTCTTCTCGTACATCATTCCGGAATGCCCTTCGATGGGCTCGAACCTGCGGCGCATAGGAGGCATCTCCTTGAGCGGAACCGTCCTCACTTTCTTTATGTACTCGTCGAGTATGGTGTCCACCGTCTTGTCGCGTATCTTCAACCTCGCCGCGCCGTACCTCGCCTTCCAGTACTTCACCTTGCACGTCGAGTTCGCGCAGAACATGTTCGACATGTATTTGCGCTGCTGCTTGTTGAGCGTGTTCCCGCATACAAGGCACTTTCCTCCCGGTTTATTTGGCATCTCATCTACCTCCTGTTTTTCACGGTATACCAGCCCATCCAGACCATCAGCGCGGACGCTGCCAACCCGATAGGGTTAACCGCGGCGAGGGACCCGAGCAGGCCGAAGCCTCCGAGCACTATCACCACATACCCCAGTATAGGCATAATCGTCCGGTCAAGCTGCCAATACGCGGCCTGCTGCGGCTTCGTCTTTTCATCGAGGGCCGTGTAGGCCTTCACTATTGGATTTGTCATTCACTCAACCTCCCATGGTGCCACGCGCTGGCTGTGGTCATTAGGATCCCCAAGATATATAACTCCCACGGCCCGTAGCTACCCGCCACGGCGAGCGCGAGAAGTATGCACCCCGCGACCCAGAGCACGCTGTACTGGAACCGCTTTCCCGCGCGTGTTCGCGTTTTCGCGAGCGCGACCGTGTCGCGCGCGCGTTGTCTTTCGTCAACCATACACAATCCCCTCCACAGAGAAATATATGCCGGTAAAAGGACCGGCGGCCTTAGTGTGGTTGGCTATTAAACCAACCCTCCGTCAAGGGCAAGCCCCGACACCATAATATGAGCCTATCATCTTATAAAGGGATAGGTTTCACGGATGCCTGATAGCTACGTTTTTACAGTGTTGAATATATTCTTCTATCGTTCCGGACGACTTGCCAACATTACACTGAAAACACATTAATTGTGTGTTTTTTAATGTAAGAACACTATCTCGAAACCGTCTATCTAAACTTGGGCAGGCCAAACCGGGCCCACGAAAGTCCTGTGAGTGTTTATAAAGCCACTCTATGTGTTTCCCACAAACAGGGCACGTATCAACAAAAGCAACGTTTTTGGTAAGAGAAGCAACAGAGAATCTAACTTTAAATCCTCTTTGCTGATGACTAGCAATAACCCGTGCTGCCCATGTTCTCTTTGGGTATTTTGCTCTATGCCTCTCATATCCTCTTGCAAAAATTTCCGGATTTTCTTGACGATATTTTTTTTGCTTTACTCTTTCTTCTGGCGTGGATTGGCGAGTTTTATTACGAGCCTTTACTTCTGGCCGTCTATAATACTCTTTTCTATACTGCACCATTTTTAAAGATTTATTATAGTTTTTTTTGCGCACTTTTACTTCCGGGCGTTTAAGATATTCTTTAGTATATTCTTTAATATGTACCTTTACTTCCGGACGGGCAAGATATTCCTTATCATGTAGTTTCCTATTATATGTCATCACGTCACCTAAAGATACTGCTTACATTTTGGACACGCCTTTGGAATTTTCACCCTTGGTACCCAATCATATTTACAACGTTTACAATTCATAATTTCACCGTCTTATTAACAATGATTATATTTATAATACTTCGGACTCGTAAATAATAATATACAACATATATCGTTCAAATATGGCCCACGATTTATTAGGTACTTGGTGTGGTAAGTAAGGGGAGGTAGTGTATCAACAGATTATGACGGACTCGAGAGGTGATAGAGCGGCTTATGGTAGGCCGAATACGAGAATAAAGAAAATATTGAGGTGAAATAAATGAATGAGAAGAAGATAGTAGAGTCGTTATTTGGTGACGCAACCGAGCTAATGAGTTGCGGTGAACGAGTAGCGTATCAACTTGTGCCCAACCATCAATGGATACTCGTTGAAGCCATACAAGCTCATCCAGACCCAACGTTTGAAAGACTATTGGCAGCGGCAACAAACCCAAAAAAACACTGCCATCTCCCGTTCAAGGGATTAGAAGCTGTGGTGCTCTATAATATCCAACCTCGTCATGAGGTTGAGAGCGTTGGGCTTGCACAGTTGTTTGGTTGATGTTTCTTAGCCATTTGGCACTGATATGAAGACGACTCATGGATCGGAAACGGACACGAGCGTTGGATAAACAGAACACACGAGGTGTTACACATGGGAAAGCAGACTGTGAAGTTTGTCGACCGCTTCGGTAATGAGGTCGACACCACGCAAGAGTTGGGCAGCGCCGTGATCATCACGAAGCTGAAGGGCGACCCGAACCTGGGCGCCGAACTCGGAGAGATGGTTCTCTCTAGCGACTCGATCGAAGCCGGCAAGGCACAGATTGCAGCAGAAGCACGCATGGCAAGAGAGAAGACCAACGCGTACTTCAATTCGCCTGAAGGAAAGGCATGGCTCGCCGAGAAGGCAGCAAGAGAGGCACGATTCGAAGCGTCGAAGAACGCATATCGTGCTCATCGCAAGCAGAATGCACAGCAGAGGTTTGCTGTGCTTCTAAAGTAAAGGAGAGGTGAGACATATGAACAAAAAACAACTATCGGCAAGAGCAAAGAAGGCCTGGGTAACCAGGCGTTTGGGGCAAGCAACGCCCGTTCTGACCGTGGACGGCGAGTTCTTCCTTAAGAAGATAAAGCGCCATCTAGCCGCAGTCAAGGCATGGGAAACAAGGAGAGGTGAGTAAAATGGGAATGACAACGGAAACAGCAAAGAAGGCATGGGCTACACGCCGTGCCAATGCAGCGAAGAACAAACCAACCAAACTGGTCGATGGTTGGCAAAAGCAAAACCCATACAACTGCACCACACAAAAGAAAGAGTATGCTCGTTGGTGGGGGTGTATGCGAAAGTTCGGGCATATCCTTACGAAGAAAGAGAAACATACAATACGGGTTGCTTCCAGTAGAAAAGCAGCTATAACAAGATATGGCCCGGACGCATTAAAGAAAACGCCGAAGAAAACGAAAGACTACGACGCCAAGGAGAAGAACCACTTCAGGAAGTTTGTGGTTCGGAGCTTTAAGAAAGCAGGCACAACGTGTCTAAGTCTAGAGAGTCCGAAGTTCTTATTTGCTTCGGCCCTACCAGACATGAAACACACTGTGTTTGAGAACAACATAGACCAATATAACGAGATGAAAGCCCATATACCGTCGAACGTCGAGCATCTGGAGTTCAGCGACATAAAGGACGCTCCGGAATTATACCCAGAGGTGCGATATGATTGTGCATTCCTGGATTATTGCAAGACGTTCCACACGGAAGTCGCCGACCTGTACAAACTGCAACCGTTCCTTGCAGGCTGCAAAAAGCTAGCCTTTACATTTGCGGTCAGAGAAAGCAAATGGAAATGGAGAGCTAACAAGAACGGCGACTTTAAGATGGAGTTAGTTGCGAAGCTGATGTCTATATTCAAAGGATATGAGTTCGAATATGGTATCAGCTACAAGGATACAGCAACTATGGTTGGGGTTATTCTTACAAAGCCCAATAAACGCCGTGAAGTTACTGAAGGACACTCCATCACTGTGAAAATCAGAGAAGGAACATACAAAACGTACAAAGCAATGTCCGAGAAAAACGGGACAACGCTGTCCTACGAGATAAGAAACAAACTAGAGGTGAGTTGAATGGGAAAGAAAACAAAACAACCAACGCTGGTACGAACTCCATTCGGGAGTTATGTACTGAAGAAGGATGAGATGCCGTCGGCGTGTAAGGCATGCAAGAGCAATGAGCTACGCGATCTGGTGTATGCTCTACTTGCCGCACTGCCATCTGATCTTGTGGCCGAGTATGCACAAGAGAAGCTGGAACTCATGACGTATGATAGCGCCATGGAACAGGCGGCCGATGGGGCAGAGGTAGCAAGAGAGGGGTATCATGACCGATGAATATTGGGAGTTTGAGTGGCACGCAACTCGATTCGAGGGTGGGTGGCTACGCCCATTTGTTGGGGTTAGAGTGATCATCTTCTTTTCTTTAAAGCTCCCATATATTCAACTATGGTTGAAAAACCCACTCAAAGGTGACACCATGGACAAATGCCCATGTAAATGCCCTAAATGTAAGAAGGGGTGTAATTATGGTTGGTGTGGAACAGAAGAATGTTGGAATAAGTGAGGTGAACCAATGTACATGGGCCACATCCATTACGATAGATGGACCATCATGCTCTGGCCTCGCTTGGCCTTTGGGTATGGTACATATCCGAAAGATGGTCCATACAAGGGGTACATCTTCGACTGGTGGATGACACCATTGATTGAAGTAAGAAGATTTAAGGAAATGAAAGAATTGAGGTGAGGCAATGTCAAAACTCAAACCCTGTGCATATTGCGGGGCAATGACGCCACCAACAAACCATCGTGTGCGTAGCTGCGCAAAATGCAACAAGAAGCTTGAGACAATAGCTGAAGCAGAGGTCAGCAAATACCTGAAGACTGACCCAGGCTTTCAGCAATACAAGAAAGACGTCAGAGCGCTGGCGGACTTTCTGGATAAACAATAAATCACACTCTTGGCCGCATCAAGCGACCTTGAAGATAGGAGGACTGAGACTATGGTGAATGAAAAGGTGACTGGCAAGATCCAGTCAATAAACCCAAGACAGGTCAACACCGCATCCGGGCCGGCGACTGTAAACGATATCACCATCAACGATATCGTTATCAGCACGTTCAAGCCGGACGGCAAGCCAGGCGACACTGTTGAGATAGAGTTCTACACAAAGAACGGCTATCGCAACGCAGTCAACATCAAAGTGGTTGAGGTCGCTACTGGCCAGACAGTGATGCCGCAGTTTGGAGCAGGACCGACGAAGTTTATCATGAGCGACCGAATAGAGATCGGTTACATGATAGGCTTGGCCATCCAGGACAAAGCCAGACTCGCAGATAAGAGTGTGCTAACGTCGGAAGACGTGGCAAAGATGTGTGCTCTGTTTAAAAAGGTACACATCGAACAGCAGTAAAGGAGGATTGAGACTATGGGTAAAACGAGATTAGTGGACGAAGAGTACGTCGTGCTGACAATGCACGATATGAAGAGACGCATAAAGAAGATATGCGAGGCATGCATCAAAAGTGGTAAGATAGAGACCATTGAGATCATTGGACCGCCAGGCGTTGGCAAGTCCAAGATCGTCGGTGCATTGGCAACGGAACTCGGAATGCCCGAGATAGACGTCAGGTTTGGGCATTTCGCAGACTCGTCAGAAATGGTAATGAAGGTGCTGAACCTCAACCATGATGCGATCAACGAGATCGTGTTGGCGAGATTTCCGAAGGTGCCAAACTGCCTGCTGAGGATGGACGAGTTCAGGCACGCGAACGACGACGTGCGCAAAGGCACATATCAGCTTCTCGAGGATAAGTGCCTTGGTCCATACACAGTCCCGGCGGGTACGGTGATGATCGGCATCAGCAATGGTTCAGAAGATGTGCCGCTCGAAGACCTTGACAACGGCCTGCGTGACAGGTTTAAGTTCAGGGTAAAGGTCGTGCCGGACTTCAAGGACTGGTGCGAGTACATTGCCGCAAAGGAGTATGTGCAAGGACCAACCATCATGGCGTTCCTGAAATACAACCAGGATCTGTTCTTCTATAAGACAAGTGAAGGACATATCCTGCTGACGCCAAGGAGATGGGAGTCGATAATCCAGGAAGCGGGCGACATGGAATTGGTAGAGATGATGGTACACCCAGCTTGTTTCATCGTCCTCAACCAGTTCGTGAAGAAAGTGGATATGTTCAAGAACGTCAAGAAGTTCGTATCCGGCGAGCTGA